>Ga0209474_10004766_pt1 | contig 11661 bp, 13 predicted proteins | sample GraSoiAngelo_145_FD_185902 | JGI IMG/M metagenome (GOLD analysis project Ga0209474, IMG submission 185902) | Grasslands soil microbial communities from the Angelo Coastal Reserve, California, USA - 14_1009_05_20cm (SPAdes) (version 2) | ecosystem: Environmental > Terrestrial > Soil > Grasslands...
GTGACCGAAAGCGCCGCTTGACCCGGCTTGTTCGGGGAGAGACCCTCAGCCCAGGGTAGAAAAACAGGAGGCAATCATGACCGTGCTTCTCGACCCCACCTCGGAGCGAAGTCCGACAATTCGGGCACGCCTGCCGCGCCCGGAGCGGCTCGATGGTCTGACGATCGGGATCCTCGACATCGCGAAGGCACGCGGCGATGTGTTCCTCGACCGCCTCGACGAGCGGCTCCAGGAACGCGGCATCGCGGTCAAGCGCTACAAAAAGCCGACCAACACGCGCCCGGCGCCGTTGCCGCTGCAGCAGCAGATCGCCGGCGAAGTCAATCTGGTCATCGAAGGCCTCAGCGACTGAGGGTCGTGCATATCGTGCTGTACGCATGACATGGCGAACTTTGAGGAGCGTGGCATTCCGACGGTCGGCGTCGCGACGACCGAGTTTATTCAAGGGGCGGAGGCGCAGGCGAAATCGCTCGGCACCGACCCCGCTCTGGTGTTCATCCCGCATCCCGTGCAGGACCGCACCGACGACGAGCTGCGCAAGCTCGCCGACGAGCATTTCGACGCGATCGTCAAGCTGCTGGTGAAATAAGAACCCTCTCCCGCACTGCGGGAGAGGGTGGCTGAGGGCGGAGCCCGAAGCCGGGTGAGGGTCTTTGCATTGGCCGACACCCTCACCCGCCCCGCTGCGCTCGGCACCCTCTCCCGCGGTGCGGGAGAGGGGCTAAGTCTACGACCGCATGAAGCCTTCGAGCTCGGACTCGGCAAAGGTGAGCGCCTGCTCGATCGATTTGCCCTGCTGCGTGCATTGAGCGATCATCTTGCTCATCGTCGCCTGAGCAAAGATCTGGGTGCCAATCTTTAAGGGCGCCGGCCACCCCGTCGTGCTCGGAATGACATCGCCGCGCGGCGGATAGTTGTAGACCGTGTATTTCGGCGGCTCGACCTCTTCCCACACCTTGAAGTCCATAAAGCTGCTGAAGGGCGGCGTGTCGAAACCCGAGCTCGCGGCGACCAGCTTTTCCTGGTTTTCGCGGGTCGTGATGTACGCGAGCAGGCCCTTCGCCGCCGGAATGTTCTTCGAGAAGTTCCAGATGCCCCAATAGTAGTAGTTGGCCGGATCATATCGGCCCAGCGGCCCTTTCGGCGACGGGAAGGTCCACAATTGCTCGGCGAGCTTGCGGTTGTCGCGCACCGCGACCGCATAGGCGCTCGGCGGATTGAAGATCAACGCGCTCTGCCCCGACACCAGCGCCTTGTTGTTCGAGGCGTTGTCATAGGCGAAGACCTCGCCGGGCAGCACCTTAGCCAGCTTCTGGAACCATTCGAGCGCGTGCCGCGTCTTGTCGTCCTTGACCGTGATGTTGCCGTCCTTGTCAACCAGCTGGACCCCGTAGCTGGCGAACATCGCGCCGATCATGTTCAGCGCGTCGGTGCACACGCTCAGTCCAAGCCCGAAGGGATGACCGGCCTTGAAGCACTTTTCGGCCGCAACCAGCATCGTGTCCCAGGTCCAATGGTCCTGCAGCTCCTTGTCCGGCGCGGTGCCCGGGCCCGGATACATCTTCTGCACATCGAGGCCGGCATATTCCTTCAGCATGTCGATGCGGGCGCAGGGCGGCAGCGAGGCGCTGCCGTAGCTCGACGGCATCGCCATCCAGTGGCCGTCGACCTTGCCGGTGTATTCGCAACCCTGGGAAATCTTGCCGTATTTCTGGATCAGCGGGTCGACGAGGTCGTCGAGCGGCACGAAATTGCCGGCCTGGGCCGACACGTACCAGAGGCGCAGCCCCATGATGTCGTGGCCGGCCCGCGCTTGACCCTCAGCCATCAGGGTCAGCAGATCCTTGTCGCCGTTCGAGGTGATTGCGTCGAAGGTCAGCTCGACCTTCTCCTTGGCCGCCCATTCCTGGCACATTTTTTCCAGCACCTGGGTCGCGCCGGGCACCCAATGATCCCACGCGCCGATCGACAGCTTGCCGGCGGCATAAGCGCCGTGAACAAACGGCAGCGAGACGGCGGCGAGGGCGGGCGGCGTCAGCGCGGCGGTTTTAAGGACGCTGCGGCGCGTCAATGACTTCTTCAACATGCTTGATCTCCAAAGGTCGAGGGGATGGTTGCGGCTATTGCCGATTGCGGCCAAGAAGGGCGGCGATCGTCAAGGTGTAACACGGGCGCGGCAAAATGCCAGAGTGATCGCGCCGGGGATGCCACTGTTTGATGCCACTCTTTGGTGTAGCGGATTGGCGATCTGCCGGGCACCAATACCGGATCGGCGGTCAGGGAGGAGGCCCGGGATCGTGAGATGGCGCGTGATCTGGCAATGTTGCGTCGCGCCGGGTGTGCCGCGCCGCTCGCTCGCAGCGGCCGTGGTGGTCGGCACGATCCTCAACCTGATCAATCAGGGCGATGCGCTGTTCGGCGGCAGACGGATCGATTGGCTGAAAGTGGGGCTGACCTACATCGTCCCCTATTGCGTCGCGACCTATGGCGCGGTCGCGTTCCGGCTCGAGGCGATGCGCCGTCACGCGTCGCCGACTGATTGCCGGTAGTGTCTCATCTTCGATGTAACAGGCGCGCTGGGAAAGCGGATAGTTTCTCAGTTTTAAATCCGCCGCGTTGTAGCGAGGATCGCGCCGCCTGGAGCCGTAGGAAGGGATTGGATGCGCCCGATCATTCAGATCGCCGCCTTGTTAGCGGCAACTGTCATCACGGCTCCATCATTCGCCGACGATGGTGACGATCGCTATGTATTTGCAAGAACCCAGTTAGAAACTTGCAGTCACGGCAACCAACTACAAATGAACGAATGCATCACTTCGAAGTACCACGAGTCGAATCAAAGAATGATCGCCTACTACTCGAAACTGGTGCGGATGCTAAAACGTCCTGAAGGCGTGCAAATGGCACAGCAGGCTTGGGAGCGCTACCGTGACGCGGAGTGCTCCGACCGGGTGATGCAGAGCGGTGCCGAAACCTCCCTATACGCGTACGCCGACGCCGCCTGCCGAATCGAAATGACCGAAGAGCGGATCAAGCTCTTGCGATGGCACTTAGCGCAGGACTGCAACGGATGCCCGGAGCGGAATTGATTTCCGCCAGGTTTGACGCGAGCGCCAAATTCAAACTGAGGCACTATCTGATTGCCCGACTGATTGACCCGGCGGCGCGCGGGGTGCTTACCTCGGCGCGGCAAAATCAGCAGCTCGGAGGGTGCGATGGCCGACAATAAGGCATTGGCGGGCAAGGTCGCGATCGTCACCGGGTCGGGCAAGAATATCGGCAAGGCGATCGCGCAGGCATTGGCGCGCGACGGCGCCGCTGTCGTCGTCAACGGCCGCGGCGACCGCGCCATTGTCGAGGAAACCGCCAGCGAGATCCGCGCCGCCGGCGGACGCGCCCTGCCCTATCTCGCCGATGTCTCGAAACCCGAGGCGGTGGCGGCGATGGTCGACGCCGCGGTCAAGGAATTCGGCGGCGTCGACATCGCAATCGGCAATGCCGGGCTGCGCCGCCAGACCCCGTTTCTGCAGATGAGCCTCGAGGAATGGCACGAAATCCTCGGGGTCGCGCTCGACGGCGCCTTCGTCCTCGCGAAGGCAACCGTGCCGGAGATGATTAAGCGCGGCGGCGGCACCTTCATCGGGCTTTCCGGCGTATCGCATCACGCCGGCTCGAGCGGCCGCATCCACGTCAACGCCTCCAAGGCCGGGCTCGAAGGCATGATCCGCGGTCTCGCGATAGAGCTGGCGCCGCACAACATCACCGCCAATTGCGTCGCGCCGGGCTCGATCGATACGGTGCGCGGACCCTCGGCCGGCGGGCCGCACGGCCGCGGCCTGTCGCGCGAGATCCCGCTCGGCCGCCAGGGCCGCCCCGAGGAGATCGCCGCGATGGTGCGCTTCCTGGTCGGACCGGAGGGACGTTACGTCACCGGCCAGACGATCCACGTCAACGGCGGCCTGTTCCTCGGGAAATAGGCGTCCGAGCCGGCTGAGGGCCGACCGGCCGCTCGCGCTGGTCATGCTTCGGGCGCTGCGCCGGCACACGCAATCACAGCCATGCAGTTTCTTTTGTTGTTGAAGCTGCTGGTGTTGTTGAGCTTGGCGAACGGCGCGCCGGTCATCGCCACCAAGATGCTTCGCGGCACGCTGGGACGGCCGATCGATTGCGGGATGCGCTTCCCCGACGGCCGGCCGCTGTTTGGCGCATCAAAGACGATCCGCGGCGTATTGGTGTCGCTGACCGCAACTGCGATTGCGGCTCCGTTGCTGGGGCTCGAATTGTCGACCGGCGTCATCATCGGGGCGATGGCGATGCTTGGGGACCTGTTCTCCAGTTTTTTGAAGCGGCGGCTCAATCTGCCGCCGGGCAGCCGTATGACGGGGCTCGATCAAATACCGGAATCCCTGTTTCCGCTGTTTGCTTGCCGGGTTCCACTCGGCTTGTCGCTGCTCGACATCGCCTCCGGTGTGGCGGCGTTCTTTGTCGGGGCGGTGCTCTTGTCGCGCCTCTTTTACCAGCTTGGGCTCCGCGACCGCCCCTATTAGGACACGGTGTTGCCGGATGAGCCGCGGCGCAGACGGTGTAACGTGATCGCCGGCGGACAATTCAAGCGCACCGGCACGATGCACGACCCGACCCCGACCGAGGTGTACCCCGCCATATCGCCATATTGCCAGGCGCCCGATCCCATCCGCCGCGGCAGCACAGAGTCGAGAGTCAGAGGGATCGATCCCGGCAAACAGATCTGGCCGCCATGGGTATGCCCGCTCAACAGCAGATCAAAGCCGGCATGCGCGGCCTGCCGGTAAATCTCCGGTGTATGCGAAAGCAGGATCGAGAACTCCCCGTCGGGAATCCCCGAGGCGGCTTTCTCGATATTGTCCATGCGGTAATAATGTGCGTCGTCGATGCCGGCCAGATGAATGCGGTGATTGCCGCGGATGAGGGGCTCGCATTCGTTCAGCAGCATCCGGATACCCATCGCTTCGAGCCCCGGGACCATCAGGATCGTGTCGTGATTGCCGAGCACGGCATAAACCGGTGCGGTCAATTTCGCGTGCACCCGGGCCAAACCTTGGAGCGTCGCCTCGAACGGCCCGTAGGTCTTGCCGCGGTAATCGCCGGTCAAGACCGCGATATCGTAAGTGAGTCCGGGCAGCAATTCTGCGAGATTGCGCATCGCGCCCTCGTTCATATCGACGTGCAGGTCGCTGATGTGCAGGATCGTGAAATCCTCGAACCGCTCGGGCAGCTTGGGCGAACGCATCACATTTTCCCGGACGGCGATGCGCTTGGCGTTCTTCTGCGCCCGCCAATAAAGCCCGGTAAGCCTCAGCGCGGTCCTGACCACGATCGGCGCGGAATACCAATTTTCGATGTGAAAAAAATTGAGCCCGCCGCCAAATACCCTCAACTCGTCATCGGTTTCGATCCCTAGCCGTTGCTTTGCATGCAAGCGCCCGAGGCGGCGCTCCAATCGATCTAGAAGTTCTTGATCCATAAGGTATTCAACTGAATGTCGGAGGCGCCTGCTGGCGCGCCGCTTCTGTCATAAACCGGGGCTCCTGCCAAGGCGATGATGCGCCGGACGGCGGCGGTCCGTTCCTTGCGGAATAAAGCCCCTCTCCCGCACCGCGGGAGAGGGAGGGGCCCATCGCTCTATCTTATGGCAATCACCCTCACCCGCCTCGCTTCGCTCGTCACCCTCTCCCACAATGCGGGAGAGGGGCTTTAATTCAGCCGCAACTCGGTGATGTGGCTCGGGTCCTGCTTGAGTTCGCCGCGCTCGACCTTTTTGACGAAGTCGACGAGGCGCTCATTGGCGCGTGCCTGTAACCCGACCTTTTCGCCCTCGCGCACGACAAAGCCGTTGAGGAATTCAATCTCGGTCCGCCGTCCCTTTGCCATGTCCTGGCCCATCGACGGCCGCTGCTCGGCCGAGCCGCGCGGCTGCGTCAGCACGCGCTCGTCATAGCGCGCGAGCGCTTCGGTATCGCCCTCGCCGGCGCGGGCAATGACGTCCGGCGGCAAATGGTTGATCTCCTCGAGCTTATAGCCGAGCGCCTGGCCGATGCGGATCGCCTCGCTGCCGAGCCGCGCCTGGAACCGGCGGATCCGCTCATCCTGAGCCATCGCTGCGCCGGATAGCCCGGTGCAGGCGGAGACGCCGTTGGCCATCGAGTTGGTGACCAGCTTCGACCAGCGCTCGCCCCACAGATTGTCGGTCGCTTTGGCGCTGTCGGCATATGACACGAGCCGCAGCACCTCCTGCGCCCGTTCGGTGATGCGGCCATGCACCTCGCCGGTGCGGTAGACGGTGTGCCCGCGATCCATGCCCCTGATGCCGCCGCGATGGACATGGCCGGGTTCGACGAGGCCGACGCTGATGTTGCTGGCGATGCAGCCCAGGACCTTGCCCCAGCCGACCACCTCGGCGATCGTCGCCTCGTTCATGCAATTCTGCAGTGACACGACATAGCCGCCCGGCGCCAGGTACTGGCGGATCATCAGCGCCACCCAATGCGTGTCGTAGGATTTCATACAGATGAAGGCGATATCGACCGGCGCCTCTTTCGAGAGATGCTGCGCCTCGGTCAAATGCAAGGCGCGCGGCCGCGCCGTGAATGCTTCCGGCCCCTGGTGATGAGTGATGCGCAGCCCGTTCTTCTTGATTTCCTCGACATGCTCCGGCCACGGATCGATGAAGGTCACATCCTCACCGGCCTGCGCGATGTGCGCGCCGGTATAGCCGCCGACCGCCCCGGCGCCGACGATGACGATTCTCTTGCCCATGGCTCCCTCCCGACCGCTGTCCTTGATGGCATCCTAGCCGCCGCGGGAGTTTGCCGGCAACGCGCGACTCTCTACTCCGGCGTCGCGGCGAAAGCCGGGACCCAACCTTCAACAACTCGGAAGCTGACCAGTGGGTCCCGGCTTTCGCCGGGACGCCGAGCTTAATTCAGCACCGCTCGCACCACAGTTGTCGCGGTGTTAGCGCCACCTTGATCAGCGGCATCTTGGCGCTCGACAACGCTGCGATGCCCGATCGGCAGTTGCCGCGGCGCCAGCGCGCGCGTTATCAGAGCGCGGGCATTGCCCAAAAACCGGGCACTTCACAGCGAGGGAGATCGCGGTCGATGGCCGATTTCGTCGAGACGACATCGGCTACGCTTGTGCCGTCGCGACCTCGCGCGGCAAGCATCGAATCGCGCGGTTCGTGGATCGCCGCCAGCGCCGCGCTGGCGCTGCTGTCGGTTTCCTACGGCTCGCCGCTGTTGGTCATCGTCGGGTTGAAACCGATCACCGAGGATCTCGGCACCGCCCGTCAGATGGTGGCGCTGGCCGGAGCCCTGACCTGGCTTGGCACCGGCGCCGGCGGCATCCTGATGGGCTGGGTGGCGGAGCGCACCAGCATCCGTTTCACGGTGATCTTCGGCACGGTGATGATCGCGCTCGGCCTCGCCGTGTCGGCGATCGGCAACATCTGGGTGATGCTCGTCGGGCACACGCTGCTGGTTGGCCTCTTAGGGAATGGCGCGCTGTATCCGCCGCTATTGGTTTATGTCAGCCGCTGGTTCGACCGGCGGCGCGGCACCGCCTTGGCGCTGATCTCCTCGGGCCAGTACATCGCTGGCATGGCTTGGCCGGTCTTGTTCGAGCACGCGATGGTCGATTACGGCTGGCGCGCCACGATGATCGGCTGGGCGGTCGTGATGCTGATCGCGATCCCGCCGCTCGCCTTCCTGTTTCTGCACCGCCCGCCGCAGGTGCCGACCTCGTTCTTTCGTGAGGGCACCGCCGAGGAGCGGCGCGTCGTGCTGGGACTGCGTCCCAACGTCGTGCTGGCGATCCTGAGCATTGCCGGCTTCTGCTGCTGCGTTCCGATGTCGATCCCGCAGGGCCATCTGGTGGCGTTCTGCAGCGATGTCGGGATAGCGGCGGCAACCGGCGCGGCGATGCTGTCGGTATTGCAGGCCGCAGCGTTCCTGAGCCGCATGTTGTGGGGATGGCTCAGCGACCGCATCGGCGGACTGTGGACCGTGCTTCTCGGCTCGGTCTGCCAGGCCTTCGCGATCGCCGCCTTTATGGCGACCCAGGACGAGGCCGGGCTGTTCGCGATCTCGGCTGCTTACGGGCTTGGCTTCAGCGGTATCATCCCGGCCTATGTCGTCGCGATCCGGGAGTTATTTCCGGCGCGCGAGGCGTCCTGGCGAGTGCCGATGGTGCTGTTCGTCAGCATGGCCGGTATGGCGTTCGGCGGCTGGTTTGCCGGCGCCCTCTACGATCATTTCGGGTTTTACGCCCCGGCCTTCCTGACCGGCGTGATCTTCAACCTCGCCAATCTGGCGTTGGTTGGGTTCCTGGTGCTGCGGCAGCGCTGGGGCGGCGGGCTGCGGCCCTATCCCGCGTAACTCGGGAAGACATCAGGGCAAAAAAAGCGACGCCCGGCAGCGCGTCTAGCGCTGCCGGGCGTCGTCGAAACTGACCGACGACGGAAAGCTTACAGCTTGGTGGCGACGGTGTTGAAGGTCGTGCTGAGGTTGGTGCCGACCGTGCCCAACACGGTAACCGCCGCAACCGCGATCAGCGCGGCAATAAGGCCGTACTCAATCGCCGTGGCGCCGTCTTCGTTCTTGAAGAGCTTGATCAGAGTCGCAAACATACCGGGTCCTCCTAAGGCCGCTGACCCGTGCAACATGCCGTCTATTTCTTGCCAAACCCTTAAATCGAGCCGCTGTTCGTTTGCCGGATTCTCGGCGGCCACCGCAGATCCCGTCGCCTTTAAAGAGGGAAGGGGTGCTTTTGAGATCTCGTTTCTCTCGGCATTTTAGAAATTAACTTTATTTCTTGGGCTGCAAAACGCGAATGGCGCGTCGCGGCCTGCGGCGCGCCATCCGAAACCCTGCCGCGCGCCGGGCCTATCCGCCCACCGCGTCGACCTCCTCGTCCGTTGGAAACCGGCCGGTCTGCTTCTTCGAGAAGGCGAGCCGGCCATCGACCGTAATCTCGAACACGCCGCCTACCCCGGGTACCAACTCGACATCGGCGCCGTATTTCTCGACGAGCCTATCCCTCGCACGGAGGGCACGCGGTTCGTAGTTTCAGGGCTTGCACCACTCGATGCGGATTTTCATTGCCATTCCTCTGGTCGCGATGATGCGGCGTATTTTACCACGCGGGTCCGGCGGCTTCCATAAGCACCCTCATTTCCAGGAGCGCCGCTCGCGGTTGAGCGCGTGTTGATCGCCTATTAACCATTCCGCGCCCATCGTCCCGCATGCACCCGCGGACATCCGTAACCCTGGCCAGCTCAAACTGGGATTGGCTGGTTCCGTCTTGGCCGCTGATCCTCGGCTTCTCCGCCTTCGCCAAGGCGATGGCGACGCTGGCGGTATTGAACGACCCCGACACCTATCTGCACATCGCCGCCGGGCGGTGGATCCTCGACCACCTGGCCCTGCCATTCGCCGACCCGTTTTCGCACACGATGCCGGGCGCCCCCTGGGTCCCGCATGAATGGCTGGCGGAAACGATATTCGCGGCCGGTTTCGGGAACGGCGGCTGGGGTGCGATCAGGTTCATCACAGCTCTTTCGTTTGCGATATCGCTTGCCGTCCTTACCCGTTTGCTGCTGCGCCGGTTCGACCCGCTCTCTTCCTTGATCGTCGCGGCCGGCTCCGCTTGGCTGTTGCTGCCTCACTTGCTGGCACGGCCGCATATTTTGGCTTTGCCCCTTCTGGTGATCTGGTGCGGCGAGCTAATTGCCGCCCGGGATGCATGCCGGACACCGTCGCTCTGGCTGCTCGCGGTGATGAATTTATGGGCCAATTTGCACGGCGGCTTCATGTTTGGCCTGGCGCTTACCGGTTTTCTCGGAGCCGAAGCGGTGCTGTTGGCGGCCGCCGGACAGCCCCGCCTCTTGGAAGCGCGCCGCTGGGGCGGCTTTTTGGCGCTATCGGCATTAGCTGCGCTGGCCACCCCGAACGGGCTGGCGGGATTGCTGCAGCCAATTCACCTGATCAGCACGCCGGCGATGCTGGCGGCGATCGTCGAATGGCAGAGTCCGAAGCTCGCGGATTTCCCCGCTTTGGAGGTTTGGCTGCTCGGCGCGGTCTGTCTGGGGTTCGCTTCCGGCTTCCGGCTGCCGCTGAGCCGTTTGCTGTTGACCCTCGGCATCTTTCATCTCGCGCTGCAGCACGTGCGGCACGCCGATCTTCTCGCGATCGTGGTGCCGTTGGCGACCGCGGCGGCGCTCGGCGCGCAAATCCGCGACCGGCTTCGCGCGATGCCCACTTCGACACTGACGCATCGCCTCGATCGGCTGGCAGCACCGGCCGCCGCTCCGGCCGTCGCGGTGATCCTCGCGCTGATGCTGGCGATTGGCGGGGCAATCGCGCTGCGGCCGCTCGACCGGTCGGGCGATGCGGCGACACCGGCCGCGGCGCTCGCGGCGGCGCGGTCGATGGGCGGCTCGGGGCCGGTCTTCAATAGCCATCCTTATGGCGGCTATCTGATCTCCGAAGGCGTGCCGGTCTTTATCGATGGGCGTGTCGAGATGTACGGCAACGAGTTCTTGTCGCGCTATCTCGCAGCGAGCGGCGGCGACGAGACGGCGCTCGTCGAACTTCTCGACAAATACCGCATTGGCTGGGCGATCCAGCAGCCGCGTGACGGCGCCGTTGCGGTGCTCGACCGGCTCCCCGGCTGGCGCCGCGCTTACGCCGATGCGCAGGCGGTCGTCCACACCCGAACCGCACCGGCGGCCGCTCGATAACGGGATCGCCGGGCCCGCCGAGTAGGCGGGGCACGTTAGAGAGCGGTTCTCGTTGCGCACAGCGCGGCGACGACGCAATGTCGCCGCAACGCTCTGGAGGATGCGCAATGCCCGGTGAAGACGGCAATCCGGCGCGCTGGCAGGACGAGCTCTACGATCTGCTGCGCCGCCATAACGTCATCCAATTCGCCTATGTCCCGGATGCCGGTCACCGCATCCTGATCGACCGTTCGCTGGCCGACCCCGGCGCACAATCGGTCGCGCTGACCACCGAGGAAGAGGGCGTGGCGCTGCTCGCCGGCGCCGATCTCGGGGGTGCGCGCGGCGTCTTGTTGATGCAGTCGAGCGGCACCGGCAACTGCATCAACATGCTGTCCTTGATCAAGGGCGGGCATTTCCCGTTCCTGACCCTGGTCAGCATGCGCGGCGATTTCGGCGAGGGAAACCCCTGGCAATACCCGATGGGCCAGGCGGTCGAGCCCGTGCTCTCGGCGATGGGCGTCATCTGCCTGCGTATCGAACACCCGGAAGAGGTCGTGCCGACCGTCAGCGCCGCGCTGACCATGGTCTTTCAGGGCGGCAACGCGGTCGCCGTGCTGCTGACCCAGAAACTGCTCGGCGCCAAGGCGTTCTAGGGAGTCCCGCAATGGCGAACGATTACCCGCAGGGCGTCGATACGGCGGCGGCGATCGCCGCCGGCTTTATACTCGACCGGCGGGACGCGGTACCGAAACTGATCGGCCGGCACGAGGATTTCCTGTTTGTGACCGGCCTTGCCGGCACCGCCCGCGACATCGCCGTGCTGACCCATGACGGCGCGCATATCTACACGATGGCCGGCGCGATGGGTGGCGCCTGCATGATCGGGCTCGGCCTCGCTCTGG
>Ga0209474_10004771_pt1 | contig 11654 bp, 5 predicted proteins | sample GraSoiAngelo_145_FD_185902 | JGI IMG/M metagenome (GOLD analysis project Ga0209474, IMG submission 185902) | Grasslands soil microbial communities from the Angelo Coastal Reserve, California, USA - 14_1009_05_20cm (SPAdes) (version 2) | ecosystem: Environmental > Terrestrial > Soil > Grasslands ...
ATGCGGTCTTGGATGATCATGTCTATGCGCTAAAAAAAGTGGCGGACGCGGAATTCAAAACATTACGCATTGAACCCCATGTATTTCACGGTGAGTGGAACTATACAATCCATCCGCAAAAGCAGTCAGATTATTTATTAGCGGGCTCTTAGCCGGAATGGTTCGTGGAGTGCTTGCTACCGTGAGGAAAAAGGCGACGAAAAAAAGACCGCGTCAGTTGCGGTCCATTGTTGCGGGAGGAATCGCGATTGTGCTGCTATCCGGTCGTCTTGGGCTGAAGAAGCTTGCGTTTCTTCAGGAACGCGATGATTGGCTTTCCGCAGCGTCCGCAAAATGAGACTCTGGCCAGCCGAGTCCGACAACAACCGCTTCGTCGCGGCCCTTGATTTCCTTCGCGACGAAAAGTTCGCAGGCTTCGGATCGCAGTGGATGATTCTTTGAGCATGAGCGGCATCGAGTGCATCGGCCACCTGGATTCCCATGGTCGAGGACCTCATCGATGTCGAGCCGTTTGCCATTGATGAAGTCCTTAAGGGTGCGCGCGTCGAGAAACTCCATCACAATGAAGGGCTGCCCGTGCGTCTCGATGATCTCGCAAATGGTGCAAACGTTGGGGTAATTCAGCGTGGAGGTCGAGGGACCGCCATGATCCTGGGACACTCACATTATGACCAAGAGGAGCCGAACTCCAAACCTCAAAATGATCTCGAAAGAAGCAAGCATGGAAGAAGCCCACCGCAAATCGTGCGCGGGGCAGTTTAAGAAAAGATTCGAAGCGCGTCTTCCAAGCTCTCTGGCGGGATCTCAAACGTTCGCTCACCCGCAAAACTGTCACATAAAGCTTCTCGCAAGCGAGCGATCTCGATCCAGTGAGTACTCCATCGTTTTGTTCTCTAGCAGGTTGCGGAAAACTCGATCTTTGAAAAGCACCATGTCAATACACTGAATACTGTAGGTTTGTGAAGCAGCTTTCGTGGTATGAATCGTAATAACGTAGAGCTTGGGCGCCGGGCATGGCCTTTCATTGACCCTCAGGCCACACAGCGCGTATGGTTTTGCCATTCCTTTGAAATTGACCTTTAGCGAAGTGCCGAGTCGGGCTGTCACAGGGCGACGCTCAGAAAGCAGATGACAGTCGACTTTGGTATGCGCCCGGGCACCGGTCCATTCAGGAGATCACGATGAAGAGAAGCAATAATGTGGCGACCGAGAACGGTGAGCCGAAAGCGAATCTCAAAGCCACTTTAAAACATAATGGACATCCTAAAGTTCAAGCCGAGTCTCTCTCCGCAAACGATCTTAGTTTGATATTGGGAAGCCTGCAAACGATGCGAGATGGTGACTTTTCGGTTCGGCTACCTGGTTCCTGGACGGGAGTGGCGGGAAAAATCGCAGATACATTTAATGACATTGTGGCCGCCAATCAGCAGATGGCGAAAGAGCTGAGGCGTGTGGGGAAGGTCGTGGGCAAAGAAGGCAGAACGCGAGAGCGCACGAAATTCAATGAGTCCCGAGGATCGTGGGGCGAGATGGAGGTTTCGGTTAACACGCTCGTGGAGGACCTACTCCGACCCACTACAGAAGTGACTCGCGCAATCGGAGCCGTCGCCCAAGGCAACCTCACCCAAACTGTGCGGCTTGACGTGGACGGGCGCCCCCTGGAAGGAGAGTTCCTTCGCTCAGCCAACATTGTCAATACCATGATCCAACAGCTCAGCGTGTTCACCGCTGAAGTCACGCGTGTGGCGCGTGAAGTGGGTACGGACGGAAAGCTCGGCGGTCAGGCTCAGGTTCCTGGTGTGGCCGGCACCTGGAAAGACCTCACCGACTCCGTAAATTTGATGGCTAGTAATCTGACCGGGCAGGTCCGCAACATTGCAGAAGTGGCTACAGCCGTAGCGAGCGGGGATCTTTCGCGAAAAATCACGGTAGACGTGCGGGGAGAAATTCTCCAGCTGAAAGAGGCTATCAATACCATGGTGGACCAGCTGCGATCATTTGCTTCTGAAGTGACCCGCGTCATCCGCGAAGTGGGTACAGATGGCAAACTCGGCGGCCAGGCCGTGGTACCTGCTGTGGCGGGCACGTGGAAGGATCTTACCGACTCAGTGAACGCCATGGCGGGAAACCTGACGGCTCAGGTCCGAAACATTGCTGAGGTGACTACGGCTGTGGCCCGCGGCGACTTGTCCCGCAAGATCACGGTAGACGTAAAGGGAGAAATTCTCGAACTTAAGGACACCATCAACACAATGGTGGACCAGCTCAACGCCTTCGCGGGCGAGGTGACGCGGGTGGCCCGCGAAGTGGGTACCGAAGGTAAGCTTGGTGGCCAAGCGCAGGTGCCCGGTGTGGGCGGTACCTGGAAAGACCTCACCGACAACGTGAACTTTATGGCTAGCAACCTGACTGGTCAGGTGCGAAACATTGCAGAAGTCGCAACTGCGATTGCGAGTGGCGACCTTTCGCGAAAAATCACGGTGGATGTCCGCGGCGAAATCCTGCAGCTCAAGGAAACTCTCAACACGATGGTGGATCAGCTCAACCGGTTCGCCGGCGAAGTGACACGCGTTGCCCGTGAAGTTGGAACAGAGGGAAGGCTTGGTGGTCAAGCGAACGTTCCCGGAGTGGCAGGCACGTGGAAGGATCTTACTGACTCCGTTAATTCCATGGCTGGAAACTTAACCGGCCAAGTGCGAAACATCGCGGAAGTGACAACCGCCGTGGCCAGGGGCGACTTGTCTCGCAAAATCACAGTGGACGTTAAAGGCGAAATTCTCGAATTGAAAAACACCATCAACACCATGGTGGACCAGCTCAATGCGTTCGCGGGCGAGGTGACCCGCGTGGCACGCGAGGTGGGCACGGAAGGCAAGCTTGGCGGCCAGGCAGAGGTGCCTGATGTGGCAGGTACTTGGAAGGATCTTACTGACAACGTGAACTTCATGGCCGGCAACCTGACGGCCCAGGTCCGTAATATCGCGGAGGTGGCTACAGCGGTGGCACGCGGTGATCTGTCGCGCAAGATCACGGTCGACGTGAAGGGAGAAATTCTTGAGCTCAAGGATACTATCAATACGATGGTCGACCAGTTGCGCTCATTTGCGTCGGAGGTGACACGAGTGGCCCGCGAGGTCGGTACTGACGGCAAGCTGGGTGGTCAGGCGCAGGTACCTGGAGTAGGTGGTACGTGGAAGGATCTCACTGACTCGGTCAACTCGATGGCTAGTAACTTGACGGGACAGGTGCGCAATATCGCTGAAGTGTCTACGGCCATCGCCAGCGGCGACCTCTCGAAAAAAATCACAGTTAACGTAAGCGGCGAGATTCTTCTGCTTAAAGAAACCATCAATACGACGGTGGACCAGCTCAATGCGTTCGCCGGTGAGGTAACGCGCGTGGCGCGCGAAGTGGGCACCGAAGGCCGATTAGGCGGTCAGGCCAATGTGCCTGGCGTAGCTGGTACGTGGAAGGACCTCACCGACTCTGTGAACTCGATGGCGGGAAACCTCACGGGGCAAGTGCGCAACATCGCCGAGGTGACCACCGCCGTGGCCCGTGGCGATTTGTCCCGCAAGATCACTGTGGATGTGAAAGGCGAGATTCTTGAACTGAAGAATACGATCAACACTATGGTTGACCAACTCAACGCTTTCGCCGGCGAGGTGACGCGTGTGGCGCGCGAGGTCGGCACTGACGGCAAGCTCGGCGGTCAGGCGCAGGTGCCTGGCGTAGCTGGCACATGGAAGGACCTCACCGACAATGTCAATTTCATGGCCAGCAATCTCACAGGCCAAGTCCGTAACATCGCCGAAGTGGCTACTGCCATCGCCACGGGCGATCTTTCGAAGAAGATCACTGTAGACGTGCGCGGCGAAATTTTGCAGCTGAAAGAAACGCTCAACACGATGGTCGAGCAGCTCCGCTCGTTTGCAGCTGAAGTGACGCGGGTGGCCCGTGAGGTCGGAAGCGAGGGAAGGCTTGGCGGACAAGCCAACGTGCCCGGCGTGGCCGGAACCTGGAAGGATCTCACGGATTCGGTGAATGCAATGGCGGGGAACCTCACCGGGCAAGTACGTAATATTGCGGAGGTGACCACAGCGGTGGCACGTGGAGACTTGTCTCGCAAGATTACGGTGGACGTGAAAGGCGAGATTCTTGAACTGAAGAACACCATCAACACGATGGTTGACCAACTCAACGCTTTCGCGGGCGAGGTGACGCGCGTCGCACGCGAGGTCGGTACTGATGGAAAGCTAGGTGGACAAGCGCAGGTTCCCGGTGTGGCCGGTACCTGGAAGGACCTCACGGACAATGTCAACTTCATGGCCAATAACCTGACAGGACAGGTCCGCAACATCGCAGAAGTCGCCACGGCCATTGCAACCGGTGACCTGTCGAAGAAGATCACCGTAGATGTGCGCGGAGAGATCCTGCAGCTCAAAGAGACCCTCAACACCATGGTCGAGCAGCTGCGCTCCTTTGCAGCAGAAGTGACTCGTGTGGCTCGCGAGGTAGGCACGGAAGGGCGCCTCGGCGGACAGGCTAACGTGCCTGGTGTCGCCGGGACGTGGAAGGATCTCACGGATTCGGTAAACGCAATGGCCCGCAATCTCACGGGTCAGGTACGCAACATCGCGGAGGTGACGACCGCTGTCGCTCGCGGAGACTTGTCTCGCAAGATTACGGTGGACGTGAAAGGCGAAATTCTTGAACTAAAGAACACGATCAATACCATGGTGGACCAACTCAACGCTTTTGCTGCTGAGGTGACGCGTGTGGCACGCGAAGTCGGTACCGAGGGCAAGCTTGGAGGGCAGGCACAGGTGCCCGGAGTTGCAGGCACATGGAAGGACCTCACGGATAATGTCAACGTGATGGCCGCGAACCTCACGGAGCAGGTACGCGGAATCGTCAAGGTCGTTACCGCCGTCGCTAATGGCGTGCTGACTCAGAAGCTGACGGTTTACGCGAAGGGCGAAGTGGCGGCTTTGGCGGAGACGATCAACAACATGACAGACACGCTTGCCACCTTCGCGGACCAAGTCACGACGGTTGCTCGCGAAGTCGGCGTCGAAGGCCGTCTCGGCGGCCAGGCTCACGTGCCTGGTGCCGCAGGGACCTGGAAAGACCTCACGGGAAACGTCAACCTGTTGGCAGACAACCTCACGAACCAAGTGCGAGCTATCGCAGAGGTCGCCACTGCTGTCACCAAAGGTGATCTAACACGGTCAATCCAAGTCGAAGCCAGTGGCGAGGTCGCCGAGTTGAAAGACAACATCAACACGATGATTAATAACCTCCGTCTCACGACGGAACGCAATACCGAGCAGGATTGGTTGAAGACGAATCTGGCTCGCTTCACAGGTATGTTGCAGGGTCAACGTGATCTGACTACCGTGGGACGGATGTTGCTCTCAGAACTGGCTCCCCTGGTGAATGCCCAACAGGGGGTGATTTACCAAATGGAAAGCGAGAACTCGGCGACCATGGTGCTTCTCTCCGCGTTTGCTGGCGACGGAGAAGATGGACATCTCCGACAACTAAAGATTGGGGAAGGTCTGATTGGACAATGTGCGGCGGAGAAGAGACGGATGCTGATAAGTGACTTGCCACCCAACAGCATCTCAATTCGATCCGGTTTATTCGAGGCTGTGCCCAGAAATGTGATTGTGCTGCCCGTCCTCTTTGAAGATCGCGTCAAGGCAGTAATTGAGTTGGCCTCTTTGAGCGCCTTCACCGCCTCGCATCTAGCGTTTCTAGAACAGCTGACTGCTAGCATTGGCATTGTCCTTAATAGTATTGAGGCGACGATGCAGACCGAAGGGCTGCTGAAGCAGTCCCAGCAACTAGCGACAGAGCTCCAAACCCAGCAGAAGGAATTACAGCAGACGAACGAGCAGTTAGCCCAAAAAGCCCAGCAGCTCGCTGAGCAGAATGCCGAGGTCGAACGGAAGAACCAGGAGATTGAGCAGGCGCGGCGTGCATTGGAAGAGAAGGCCAAAGAACTGGCGCTCACTTCCAAATACAAGTCCGAGTTCCTTGCAAACATGTCGCACGAGCTGCGTACGCCTTTGAACAGCATCCTTGTCCTCGGCCAGCAACTCAGCGATAACCCTGATCACAATTTGACACCAAAGCAGGTTGAGTTCGCTCGCACTATCCACGGTGCGGGAACAGACCTTTTGAACCTGATCAGTGATATTCTCGACCTGTCAAAAATCGAATCAGGAACGGTCTCCGTAGACGCTGAAGAAGTCTTCTTTGCTAGCCTCCTCGACATGATTGGGAGACCCTTCCGGCATGAAGCAGAAAATCGCCGGCTTAGCTTCGAGGTGCATACTGATCCCCACCTTACTCGTGGCATGGTCACCGACTCGAAACGTCTACAACAAGTACTAAAGAATCTGCTATCCAATGCTTTCAAATTTACCGAACAAGGTGGCGTGCGCCTCTCTGTCTCGGCAGCTGAGAGCGGGTGGAGCGATGACCACCCAATTCTCAACCGTGCGGGCTCCGTCGTGGCCTTTGAAGTTGCCGATACGGGGATCGGTATTCCGCACGACAAGCAGCGAATCATCTTCGAGGCGTTTCAGCAGGCCGATGCTGGCACGAGCCGCAAGTACGGCGGCACCGGTTTGGGCCTGGCAATCAGCCGGGAGCTGGCCAGTCTCTTAGGCGGAGAGATCCAGTTGCGCAGCACACCTGGCAAAGGAAGCTCGTTCACGCTATATCTTCCACAAACATACGCAGGCCCGTCCGCTCCCAGCGTTTCCGTGCTGGAAGGAAAAGCTTCGCCGTCGTCCCTGCCTCTTCAGTTGGCGAGCGTGAATGTTTCGGAGCTTCCGGCCGAGCATGTCTCCGACGATCGTGACAGTCTCGAAGCGGGCCACGCCGTGTTGCTCATCATAGAAGATGATCCGCATTACGCCCGGGTACTTCGCGATCTGTCCCGTGACAAGGGTTTCAAGGTTCTCGTTGCCATGCGGGGTGCCGAAGGCCTTGCTCTGGCTCGTGAATTTCACCCGACCGCTGTGTCGCTGGATGTTTTTCTGCCTGACATGCTGGGCTGGACAGTGCTTAACCACTTGAAACAAGATCCGGCGACGAGACACATTCCAGTACAGATGCTGACACTGGATGAGGATCGACATCATGGCTTGGCAAGAGGGGCATTCGCCTTTGTGACAAAACCGAGCACGCCCGAAGGCCTTGATGCGGCATTGGATCGAATTAAGAAGTATGCAGGTCCACGTCGTAAGCGGCTGCTGGTTGTCGAAGACAATCCAGCCGAGCAACTGAGTATCCGGGAGTTGCTCGGTTACGATGATATTGATGTTACCGTCGCTGCTACCGGCACTGAGGCGCTCGCCCTTGTTAACGACCAGCAGTTCGATTGTGTTGTCCTCGACCTCCGTCTTCCCGATATGTCGGGGTTTGAGATCTTGGAGAAGCTACGTGATACTCCGTCCCTAAGCGACTTGCCGGTAGTAGTTTTCACCGGAAAGGAATTAACGTCCGAAGAAGACGCTCGGTTGCGCACGCTCGCGCGGAGCGTGGTGGTTAAAGGTGCCGAATCTCCGGAGCGGCTGCTGGATGAAACGGCACTGTTCCTCCACCGCGTGGTCGCTGATCTTCCAGCGGAGAAGCAAAAAATGCTGGACCGGCTGCACCGGTCAGATGATGCGCTAGTCGGAAAGAAAGTACTGGTGGTCGACGATGATGTGCGGAATATCTTCGCCTTAAGCAGCGTCCTCGAGCGTAGAGGGATGACCGTGCTAACGGCCGGCACTGGTCGTCAGGCGATTGAGACGCTCGAGTCAACTCCGGACGTAGCTATCACGCTGATGGACATCATGATGCCCGAGATGGACGGATACGAAACTATGCAGGTGATTCGTCAGAACTCTTCGTTGCGGCGCTTACCTATCATCGCGCTAACCGCGAAAGCGATGAAGGGAGATCGTGAGAAGTGCCTGGAAGCGGGGGCGTCTGAATACCTGGCGAAGCCGGTCAATACAGACCAACTACTTTCAGCATTGCGCATGTGGCTCCATAGATAGCTAGCACGTCCAGGAGTATTCAAACTGAGCACGTTGACTATCGTGATGCTGAGAGAAACATGAGCGTCAATCCGAAGGTTAACATTCTGATGGTGGATGATCAGCCTGCCAAGCTGCTGAGTTACGAAGTAATACTGAGCGAGCTTGGAGAGAATCTGATTAAGGCTACTTCAGGCCGTGAAGCTCTCGAATACTTGCTCAAAACCGATGTAGCCGTTGTGCTGATGGACGTCAGCATGCCGGAACTCAACGGCTTTGAACTCGCAGACATGATCCGTCAGCATCCTCGCTTTCAGAAGACAGCGATTATCTTCATCTCGGCTGTTCACCTGACCGATTTGGATCGGCTCAAAGGATACGAAAGGGGTGCTGTCGATTACATCTCGGTGCCCGTCATTCCGGAATTGCTGCGAGCAAAAGTCAGCGTATTCGCCGAATTGCACCGGAAGGCCCGCCAGCTTGAAACGTTGAATCGTCAGCTGGAAGAGCGGGTTCTGCAACGGACGGCAGAGATTCGAGAGCTTAATAGCGAGCTTCAACAGCGCGTAGCCGAGCTTGAGACTATCATGCAGGTTCTACCAATGGGGGTCGCGGTTGCGCATGATCCTGAGTGCCGATTCATCACAGGAAACGCGGCTCTCAGCGACCTCATGGGAATGAAGCAGGGCGATAACCTATTAAAGAGCGGCGACGGGGAGCTTCCGTACGATATTTATCAGAATGGCCAAAAACTCCAACCCGGCGAATTCCCCGTCCAACGCGCCGCCGCCAATCGAGAGTTGGTCGGTACCGTCGAACTGGAAGTTCGACGTAGAGACGGGCAGATGGCACATGTGCTCGCCAGCGCAAATCCTCTCTTCGATGACTCTGGGCAAATCCGAGGTGCTGTAGGAGTTTTTTTTGACGTTACCGAGCGCAAGAGCTTGGAAGACATACTGCGCGAAAGGGCGGAGCTCCTCGACCTCGCTTCTGAGGCCATTGTGGTCCATGATTCAGCCGGGATTCTTTCGTTCTGGAATTCAGGTGCGGAGGCCCTTTACGGCTGGAAGCGCGAGGAGGTGCTCGGCGAAGATATCAACCGGATCTTGCGAACGGGTTTTCCCGTGCCCCAGAAAGAAGTCGAGGCGCCCCTTGCCGCAGCTGGAAGATGGGAAGGAAACTTGACTCACTACACCAGAGACGGTCGGGAACTGATTGTCGCTAGTCGTCAGGCTCTTAAGCTCGGGAGTCGAGGCCGCAGCGTCATTCTCGAAATCAATCGGGACATCACAGCGCAACTACAGGCGGAAGAAGCTCTACGTCGCGCGGAAAGACTTGGGGCTATGGGGCGAGTTGCTGGGATTATTGCTCACGAAATCAATAACCCTTTGGAAGCGATATCTAACGCGTTTTACCTTCTTCGAGATCATCCATCGCTCGACGAGGAAGCTCGGTATTACGCGCGTCTTGCCGAGCAAGAGTTGGCCCGGGTCGCTCATATTACCAGACAGACACTCAGCTTTTATCGAGAATCGCAGTATCCCGTCTCGGTTGCCATTTCGGAGGTTCTGGATAATGTTCTTGAACTTCAATCGCGTCGTGTACAGCTGAACGGAATCATTCTAGAAAAAGTGTACCGCACCGCAGGAATAATCCAAGGGTTTCCTGTTGAGTTAAAACAAGTATTCTTAAACATTGTTGGAAACGCGATCCAGGCGATGCCTCAAGGAGGGCGCCTGCGCGTCCGAGTGTATGAATGCATTGAACCTAGCACCGGGCGACAGGGGGTCCGTGCCTCCGTTTGCGACACCGGATCGGGTATTGACCCAGAACACGCCAAGCGACTTTTCGAACCCTTTTTCACGACGAAAGAAACAAAGGGGACTGGTTTGGGCCTCTGGATCAGCAAAGGAATAATTCAGAAGTACGAAGGCACAATTCGGTTTCGCAGCTTGCGGTTCGCTCGGGAGCATGCCACATGCTTTTCCGTATTCATCCCTGGAACTGCTTTTGGGCAGAAGCAGGAACTCACAGTTTCATTGGCGGCAAGCTAAGTGGACACAGTTATGATTTCAGACAAACCCGTCATCTTGTGTGTAGATGACGAAGAAAACCCGTTGATTCTTAGAAAGCTCGTCCTGGAGAAGGCCGGCTACGAAGTAGTTACGTCAACGTCCGCGAGATCCGCTGTCGAGATTGTCTCCTCCCGCCACGTAGATCTTGTGCTGTCGGACCACTTAATGCCTGGCGCAATAGGAACAGAGCTTGCCCGTCAAATCAAAGCTAACCATCCCACCATTCCTGTAATTTTGCTCTCAGGTGTGAATGAGATTCCAGCGGACGCAGGAGCCGTTGACGTTTTTCTGAGCAAGGCGGAAGGTCCGGAAAGGTTGTGCGAGAAGATTGCTGCTGCACTCGCCGAGTATCGAAAACCTCGTAGCACGCCTTAGCTGATCACTCGGTCCGGCTCACGGCAGCGCGCAGGTTAGCTGGAAGGAGTAGTGTTTAATCGGCAGCCAAGTGACGGCCCGTTTCGAAGCCAGCTAGTCCGGGAGCGTTGGCTTGCTTCAGGACGGGGGTGTCGGAGCCGCATCTCACCGGAGTTCACACATGCCTCGAAGGTTGCAACCGATTTCCGACGCGATCCAGGCAAAACTGTGGGAGGTTCGGGTGGCCCGCCTTGCAACCCTGGGTGTGGAAATAGCATGAGGTAGCTAGGTTAGCGGGATCTGGCTTTCATAAGGGAGGCCGACCAGCGAAACTCGCATCCACGCATCGATGACGATGCCCTTGTCCAGCACCCGATCAAGCACGTCTAAGAGGCTGTTCTCGGCCGCCGCAGGTTTCAGAGCCATGACTGCCTACCGAAAAATCCTGTACAAACCGCGCTGCGTTGGCGCGTTGCTTCTGGACGCAATACGCGAAAACGAAAAGAAGAGAAGTTACGTCGCGCTATGCTTCTGAGTTCTTCAGCGGTGGGTTCTCGTTGAGCGCAAAGAAGAACTTCATCACTGCGCGTGATTTACTCAACATTCGCAAGCTTCGCGCTGACTTAAGATGCCCTTCCATGTGCCGAAGGTTGTTAAGACGAAGCGCCGAGTATGCTGGTTACAGGATAAGCAGTAAAAAAATAAAGGCAGCTTGCGATTTGCTAGCGAGCCTCCCCAGCAAGCATTCCTGATCCCTCGCAGCCGCTCGCATAACATTGAAGTTTAGTTTTCAATGACGAGTTCGATCTGTACATTCGGGGTCGCAACTGCGACGGTGCCGTAGAGCGGTCACCTGCCCTTGAAGGCCTCGACCAGTTGCCGGCCTTGCTGTTCGGTGACGCCTTTCACGCGGAAATTCAGGCGCACGGAGTTGAACAGGGAAACATCTGGGCGTACGGGGTGGGAACGGTCGATGGTGCCGCGAATATCCGCCGCGATGCCGTGCAGCGGAACCGCCTGTGCCTTGGCCAGCACCTGCACCAGTTCGACCCCGCACGCCGCCACGCCCGAGAGGAACAGTTCGGCGGGATTGATGGCCTCGCCGGGGCAGCCGTTCTGCACCGGCCCGTCCACAACGGAGTGATGGTTGCGGGCGCTGCACAGAACGCGCCCGAAAGTGTCC
>Ga0209474_10004772_pt1 | contig 11653 bp, 10 predicted proteins | sample GraSoiAngelo_145_FD_185902 | JGI IMG/M metagenome (GOLD analysis project Ga0209474, IMG submission 185902) | Grasslands soil microbial communities from the Angelo Coastal Reserve, California, USA - 14_1009_05_20cm (SPAdes) (version 2) | ecosystem: Environmental > Terrestrial > Soil > Grasslands...
CGGCCCTGAGCGGCGGGTGTAACAGGCCCCGCCGTGCTCTGCTACGCTGCTCGCAGTGAGCCCGGAAGACACGCAGGCGACAGAACCGCCATCTCTGTCCTTCGGGGCCTCGACGGCGAGGCAAGCGCGGCCCGAGCTCGTCCGCGCCATCGGCCGCTGGAGCTTGACCGGGCTGGTGCTGAACTCCATCATCGGCAGCGGCATCTTCGGGCTACCATCCCTGGTCGCGGGCCTGCTCGGGCGGGCGGGAATCTACGCGTACTTCATCGCGGCCGTCGGCATCGGCGTGATCATGGGTTGCTTCGCCGAAGTCGCCTCGCAGTTTCGCGAGGCGGGCGGACCGTACCTCTATGCGCGCGCTGCCTTCGGGCGGCTGATGGGGATCCAGATGGGATGGCTGGCGTGGCTGGTGCGGCTCACCGCATCTGCCGCTGCGGCAAATCTCTTCACCGTCTATCTCGCCGAGTTCTGGCCGCGGGTGAAAGAGCCACTGCCGCGGGCCGCGGTGCTCACGGTTCTCGTTGGCATGCTCGCGGCGGTGAATTACCGAGGCGTCGCGCGAGGAGCGCAATTCAGCAGCGCTTTCGCGGTGGCCAAGCTCGTCCCTCTGGCCGTCTTCATCGCCGTCGGAGTCTTTTTCGTCGGGCAGGCAGGACCGGGCGTTCCCGTCGCGACGACCGCAGGCGGATGGCTCGAGGCAATCCTGGTGCTCATCTTCGCCTTCGGGGGATTCGAGGCGGCAATGATGCCCATGGCGGAGGCGAAGGATCCGCGCCGCGACGCCCCGTTTGCGCTCTTCATCGGCCTGCTCATCTGCGCGCTCGTCTATACGCTCGTCCAGTGGGTGGTGCAGGGAGTGCGTTGGCGGCCGCGGCGCGGCAGTTCCTCGGCCGGCCCGGTGCGGTGCTGCTCACGCTCGGCGCGCTCATTTCCCTCTACGGGTACCTGGGCGGCCAGACCCTCAATGCGCCGCGCCTCACATATGCCTTTGCCGATCGAGAGGACTTCCCCGCCTTCTTCGCGACCGTCCATCGTCGCTTTCGCACGCCGCATCTCTCCATCGTCGCCTTCGCCGTGCTCGTCTGGGCGCTGGCCGTGGTGGGCAACTTCCGCTGGAACGTGATGCTCTCGGCGGTGGCCCGCCTCTTCACCTACAGTCTCGTCTGCGGCGCGCTGCTCGTCCTGCGGCGGAAGCAACCCGACGCGGTGGCGTTCCGCTTGCCTTTCGGGACGGCCCTCGCCGTGCTCGGGATCGCCTTCTCGCTCGCGCTGGTGAGCCGGATGGGGCGCAGTGAACTGATCATCCTCCTTGCCACGGCGGCGGTCGCCCTGCTCAATTGGAGCTGGGTGCGCAGGCGCGTCAGCGATACTTCAAACCGGTCCCCGTATTGAAGACGACGACCGTCTCCGCTGATTGCAGCCATCCGCTGGCGTAGAGCCTCCTGGCCGCGGCCCACGCTGCACCGCTCTCGGGACAGACATCGATACCAGTCTTGCGCGAGAGTTCCTCCGCTGCGGGAACGATCTCCTTTTCCGCAACGGCCAGGGCAGTCCCCTTCGTTTCGCGCAGCGCGCGCAAGCAGAGGAAGCCGCCGATCGGCGAAGGCACGCGCAGGCCATACGCCGTGGTGTTCGCAGCGGGCCACGGCTCGGTCCTCGCTGCGCCTTCGTTGAAGGCCTTGATGATCGGTGCGCAGCCCTCGGCCTGCACGCTGACGAAGCGCGGTCGGTCGGGGCCGATCAGGCCCATCGCTTGCAGCTCGTCGAAAGCCTTCCACATCCCGACGAGGCCGGTGCCGCCTCCGGTCGGGTAGATGATCGCGTCAGGGAGCTTTTTCTCGAGCTGCTCGTACAGCTCGTACGCCATCGTCTTCTTGCCCTCGATGCGGTAGGGCTCTTTCAAGGTCGAGACGTCGAAGGCGTCGCGCGGGCCGTTCGCCCGCAGCCATTTGCCGGCGTCGGAGATCGTGCCTTCCACCAGATGCACGCTCGCGCCGTAGTGGCGGCATTCCTCGATGAACGCGCGAGGGGTATCCTGCGGCATGGCCACCGTGACGGGCAGATGCGCTGCCGCGCCATATGCGGCGAGCGCGCCCGCGGCGTTTCCGGCCGAAGGAGCTGCCAGCGCCTTTGCGCCGAGGGCTCTGGCCATGGATACGGCCAAGGACATTCCGCGCGCCTTGAATGAGCCGGTTGGATTGCGCGACTCGTCCTTCACGAAGAGCCGTCTTCCGATCTCGAGCAGCGGCGTCCATCCCTCCGCCAGAGTGACCGCCTCCGCGCGGTCGATGGGCAGCATCGCCGCGTAGCGCCACAGGGAAGTCTCGGTCCCGACTTGAAACGGGCGGACATCGTAATCGACCCGCAGCGGCATTCCGCAGCGGGTGCAGACGGAATGCAGCGCGCGCGGGTCGTGAGCAGCGCCGCAGGCGAAACAGGTGAGGCCTTTCAGGCGAGCGTTGAGCAAGGCCCCATCTACCATTTGAAACGCCCAGGAAGGGAAACAACTCACCTCTGGATACCCCATCTCCCGGGGTGGTCGTCCGCCCCTCTTTCGCGTCGCCGAGCGGACCTTCTAGATTCGATGCCGACCTCGCTCGCCAACTCCGATGCCGACAACTCGATCGCTACCGCGGACACGCCTTGCGCTCGCGACATCGATCCTGGTTTCGCTCGGCTGTTTGGCCCCCCGCGACCTGCGGCGCGATTCAGCCGTGACGATGCCCGGGAGGAGCGCGACCGCAGCTGCCGCCAGCGGACCTTCCGCTGAGGACGCCATTCAGGCGGTGGTCGCCACGGCCCGCGCCACCCTGGAGGAGGGGAGTCCCGGCCTCGACGACCGCAGGACGCCCACCGATTGCTCCGGCTATCTGCGGCGCCTCTATATCGTCGCGGGGGTGGACCTCTTCTCCGAAGGTCAATCCTCCGACAACGGCGTGCGCGCCATCGTCCGCTGGATCGAGCGACACGGGAGCCTGCATCACCACAAGGTGCCGGCGATCGGCGACGTGGTCTTCTTCGACAACTCGTACGATCGGAACGGAGATGGCCGCTTCAACGACCCGTACACGCACGCTGGGCTGGTGGAGCAGGTGCTCGCCGACGGCACGGTGATGATCATCCACGCGACCAACCACGGGATCGTGCGCGAGCCGATGAATCTCTTCCGGCCGCACGAGGAGACGGACTCCGATGGAAGGTCGATCAACGCGCCCCTGCGCCGGAAGACGTCGCGGGACCCTGCGGGCATGCCACACCTGATGTCCGAATTGTTCGCGGGTTTTGGTACGGTGCTGCCGCGACAGGCCGCGTCGGCATCGCGGCTCTAAGACAGACCTGTGCTCCGTACCAGTCGCGAATCCCAGGATTGCGGCGGCGTCAGCCGCGCAGGTTCTTCTTCAAGAAGTCCATTGTGCGCTGCCAGGCGAGGGTTGCCGCAGCCTTGTCGTAGCGCGGAGTGGTGTCGTTGTTGAAGCCGTGCTGCGTGCCAGGATAGGTGAACATCTCGTATCTCACGCGGTTGGCCTTGAGGGCGGCCTCGAATGCCGGGATGCCCGCGTTGATGCGGTCGTCGTTCTCCGCATAGTGGATGAGAAGCGGCGCTTTGATCTTCGCCACGTCCCCTGCCGCCGGCTGGGAGCCGTAGAACGGCACCGCAGCGCTCAGTTCGGAGATGTGGGTGGCCAACATGTTGGCGATCCCGCCGCCCCAGCAGAACCCCACCACGCCGACCCTGCCGGTGCATTCGGGGCGTGCCTTGAGCCAGGCCACCGCGGCCACGAAGTCCTCCAGGGCTTTGCCCTGGTCCAGCCTTGCGAAGAGCTCGCGCGCCTTGTCCTCGTCGCCTGGATAACCACCGAGCGGGGTCAATGCATCCGGGGCGAACGCGACGTATTGTTCCAAGGCGATGCGCCTGGCGATGTCCTCGATGTGGGGATTGAGCCCGCGGTTTTCATGGACCACCAGGACGCCCGGCAGCCGGCCCGACCGCTTCGTGGGAAGCGCCAGGTAGCCGCCCATCGTCTCCGTTCCGTTGGGCGAGTCGTATTCCACATGGCTCGTCGCGAGCCGCTGATCATGCTTGGCAGTCTGCTGGGCCTCGGCGAAACGAGGGTTCAACGAATCGAGGAGCATGGAGGCCGTCACGCCGCCCGTGGCGAATCGGGCCGCCCGCTCGAGGAATCCCCGGCGATCGATCAAGCCGTGAACGTATTGATCGAAGAGCCTCAACACCTCTGAATGGAAATCCGACGCCTGCGTCCGCTCCATGCGCTCACCTCGCTCTGATCATGAGACAGCGGTTCGGGGACACAATACGCAACTTCCCCTGCCAACCCACGACGGTGAGGCGATCACGGAACACGGGTGGAATGACGTCAGCAGTAACCTGAAGGGTGCCGTGCAGTGAGGGCCGGCTACTTGATGGTCGCAGTGAAGACCTCCTCCATGATGCCGCGGCCGCGCCCGCAGGTGGGATCGCCCGCCCGCTCAGTGTTGCGCCGGCTGTCCGTCCAGATGGGGTGCGCGACCCCGCCGTAGGCCGCGATGCCCTCGTAGTCGCCCTGTTGGTTGCCGTAATTGATGCTGGGGCACGGGAACAGGCCGCTGCAGTCGTGCTCATTCGACTTCGCGTCCGTGACCCGCAGACTGGGCGCGAACGTCACGCCGTCGGCCGAGCGCGAGAGGAATACGTCGGTCTCGAAGCGCCCGCCGGTGCTGTCATTGTGGGTATCGTAGAAGGAGACGTTTACCTGCCCCGTCACCGGGTCGGTCGCGAGCCAGTGGTTGAAACGGTCCACGCCAGCGAAGGACTCGGCCACCGCGCGCGGCGGAGACCAGGTTGCGCCGTTGTCGTCAGAAACACTGGCCCGAATGTCGGTAGTCAGACCGTCTGGGGTGAGGTCCATCCACGAGCAGGTGATCCGGCCGCGATGCGGCCCTGCGGACCGGTCCGCGTCGCACGCCGGGTACACCAGCGCACGCCGGACGAACTCGGCGGGGATGCCGATGTCGAACGGGATGCTCTTCCGCGCGATCACCACCGGGGTCCCCCAGGTAACGCCCCCGTCGAAGGAGCGATTGAAGGTGATGTTGTTCGCGGCGATGTCGTTCCAGGCGACATACACCTCGCCCCCGGGACCGGTCGTGACGGTCGCCCCGATGGCGCGACCGGGACCGTTCTGGTCGTCGATCCGGACGGTGGCGAACGTCAGGCCATGGTCCCGCGAGCGGGCCAGCCGGACGCCTCCCGACGCCGAGCCGCCGCTCGCGGCGTCCCATGCGACGTAGATGCTGTCCTTGAACTGGCTGCCGGCGTTCTGGTCGGCGGTGATCATCGGTTTGTCGTTGAAGTGCCCCTCCCCGCCGTTGAACTCGAAGAAGGTGACCTGCGGCCATGTCCTGCCGCCGTCGCTGGAGCGCGCGACCGCCATCTCGGTGCCGTTGATGGCGACGCCGTTCCCAGCGCTGAAGAAGACTACGATGTACGAGTAGAAGAGGTTGTTGGAGCTGTCGAAGGCCAGGCCGGGGTCCGAGCCGAAGTCGATTCCGTTTGTGCCGATGGGAGGCGGAAGCGGCAGGTCCGATCCTCCCCAGGTCTTCCCGCCGTCGCTGGAGAAATAGGCGCGCATGGGCAGGCGGAAGATCTCGTTGGAACCCGCGGCGAGCTGCCTCGGGTTCCGGGGGTTGATGACGATGAAGGTCTCGCTCTGCGGCCCGCACTCGTTCGAGACGTCCACGTTCGCGGGCGTCGAACCGCTCGTCGCCGCCGCGCGGAACGAGTCGGGTCCCTGCTGGGCGAGGATCTGGAACTTGTCCCACCAGGTCGGGTCGTGGCTGCTGTTCGCAGCAGGCGCCGGAAGGGCGGTGGCGAGAGCAGCGACCAAGGTGCGCACATGCATGGATGCCTCCTGGAGTTGGGTCATACACCTTTCTTTCTGAGGCTGCTGCTCGGGTCACCATCGGGCGCTCAAGGGGCGGCGAACGGATCGAACGGAGAATCATTGGAATCGTTCGGGTGGAATCGAGCTTTCCTTCGTCGGCTCTCGAGCGGGTCCGACCATTGGCTTGATCACGCCCCAGCCTGCTCGGCTCGCAAGAGCGGGGGCGCCGCCATGTTCGAACCAGACGTAGTTTGCCGCCACTCTGCTTCGGTCATTCATTCCGTAATATACGAGATGCGATACCGTCATTTGGTAAGTCGCCAGCGGCATTGAAAAGCGCGGTCCATTGAGGCGCAATCTCATTCCATTCGGCGTTTCGCTGCACGGCTGGATCCTTCGGCGCGCGGTATGCGTGTTGCACGGCGCCTTCGAGGCCATGGACCGTGGCGTTCCGACAGCTGGAGGTCAAACGAGAATGATGCGAACAACCCTTTTCGGTGCGCTGGTTCTGGTGAGCACTTTGCTGCCCGAGCGATCCGCCCTCGCGACGACTGGTTTTACCGTTGTGCCATTCGAATTCGATCCTTTCGATACTCATCTGGTGGCCGCACAATGGAGGAGCGGCATCGGCTGCCCCACCGACGCCACCACCCGGCCGTTCCTGCCACCGGACTTCTCTACCCTCGGGCCGGCGACGCCCTTCACCGACCCGGCATGCGCGACTGGCGATCCGAAGGACAAGCGCAATGAAGGCTTGCTGCTGGCGAAGACGGGACCAACCAACAACGACGCCTCAGCGGGCGCCGTGATCAACGGTATCAAAGGGACGGTGCTGACCGAGCTCGGCTACGACATCCGCAAGCCGGGCGCCAACAACAACGATCCCCGAGGCTCCCACTGCGGAGCGGGCGCCCCTCGATTCAACATCGTCAGCAGGGGCCAGACTTTCTTCATCGGTTGCAACTCGCCTCCTCCCAACGAGGACGATCCAAGCCTCGGCTGGCAGCGCCTTCGCTGGGGTGGCTCGGCGCCGTTGATGGCCTTCGGTCCCGGATGTGGCCCCGTTCAACCTTGCGAGATCACGGGCATCACCGTCGATCGGCTGTCGATCGTTTTCGACGAAGGCCAGGACACCGGCCCCGACAACTTCGGCGCGGCGGTGCTCGACAACATCGACGTGAACGGCACGATGGTCGGACAAGGACCCGCTGGGCCCGAGCGCAACGATGAGGACCAGGGGCACGGCGAAACGGACAAGCACCATGACTTCCAATTCCACGACAGTCCGTCCCGTCCGGAGAGCAGCGCGATGTCGTTCTGGGACCCAGACCAAAACGTCAAAGTGCAGAGCATCAACGGCGCGCGATCGGTCACCTATACTGGCACTTGCGTCACGTACATCGGTGACGCCCTCGTGAACGAAGAGCCGGGTTACGACGTCACGTTTGCGGCTTGCAGCGTTTCGCTGCTGGGCGTGGGCCTTGGCACCATGTCGATCACCGTCACGAGCCCTGCGGGGCTGGTGTACGAGGAGACCAACGCGCCGCTCATTTCGGGTGAAGTGGCGCTTCATCCCCAGTGACCGGCAGCCGTTTTCCCAAAAGGTGAGGCCCCTGACCGAGCCGGCAAAGCCAGCAAGATCAGGGGCCTCGATTGGTCGGGGCGACTGGATTTGAACCAGCGACCACTTGCACCCCAAGCGCCGCCGGCCGCTGCACAGCCGCCACCAGATCTTCCCAAGCCTTCAGAATCTCTCGGAGTTCAGGGTGACGCACCTGTCCAAGGATCGCAAGGATCCACCACGATTCACAGAAATTTTGCTACCAATTTGCTACCGCCGGTCGAGCAACTCCTCACCGTCCGCCAAGTCGCGCAACTGCTCGGCGTCTGCCGGGCCACCGTCTACAAGTGGGCCGCTATCGAGCTGCTTCCTCACGTCCGCATCGTGAACGTCATCCGCGTTCGACCCAGAGACCTCGGCGCCTTCATTGCTAGCCGCCCCCCGACCAGCTGATCCCCATCGCTTCGACGGCGACCAGCCCGTAGCCCAGGCTGGTACGGCCGGCCCACTCCATCAGCCGGCTTTACAAGAGCAGAGTAGGCACAGCGTACCGCTCCCGGACAATGGGCGATGGACTTGCTCTTGAGCTCCGCCGGCAGTCGCCGGTCGCTCGGTCGTCGGCGCTTGCCGGACACCAACCCGGCGGGCCGCGCTCCGCGTGCGCGATTCCGAGCCGCCGCACCTGCCGCCCGCTCAAGCCGATCAGCTCCGCGGCTTTGGTCTGCGTCAGCGACCGCTCAGTGACCCGCCGGATGACCTCCAGGTGATCGAACTCTCCCGTGGTCATCGCGACCAACTCCTGGCCCATCCGTCACGCTCCGGCGCGACTCCTCTCGCGAAAAGCGGACGTTCGTACTTGGTCGGAACCGGACATTGTCATTGGGGCGCTACAGGGAGAAGTCGGATAAGGCTCGTTCCGGCAACTCGCGCCCTGCTCCGCATGCCAAGAGCGCTAGCAAAGTCTCGCGCGGCCCGCTCGGCGGAGCGGCCGCGCACTGCCGTGCTGCGGCGGCGCGAGCCCGACGTCGTGCTGGAGTTGTCGCGACGTGCGCTGCGGAAGCTGAAGGGCGATGCGGCCGCACGGGTCGCCGTGGCGTCATCGCTGCGCGTTCTCGGCAGGCTCGAGGAGGTGGATCGCGAGGCAGCGCTGGCGGAGCGCGAGCCGGGGCAGATCGGATCGATCGCGCTGGCCATCCGGGCGCGCATCCTGCTCGCGAACGGCGACCTCGCGCGGGCGGAGAGGATGGCCGATGAGGCGCTCAGCGTTTCCGCGGCCGAGCCATTTGCGCTAATCGCGCGGGCACACGTCTGGGCGGCGACGCGTCCACCCGAGGAGGCGGCGCGCGCGGCGGAGGAAGCGTGCCAGGCGGCAAGGAACAATCCCTTCGAGCTGCTGGACGAGGAGGTCGCCGAGTTGGAGGCGCTGACGGCTCGGCGGAGGGCCGTGACCGGATAGTTGAATATCAGATCAGCATTTTCTTGAAGTCATCCGTGATCGCCGTGAACGTCACTCCGATACTGCCGCGGACGTTCATCCCCGGGTCGCTGGGACGGGCCCAGGCGACCTTGCCGCAGAACGCAAATGTGTTTCCGCTGATCACGATCGTCCCTCTCACCGGCGTGCCCGGCGAGGGCACCCGCATCAACTCGGCGCAGAAACCTCCTGCTGAAACGTCCTTGGTGAAGGTGGAACTGACCAATGCGTCTCCAGCCTTCAAGTCGATCCTCCACCGCCGGCGAAGCCTGGGGTTCTTTTGCAGCTTTTGAGTGGTGCTTTCCATGACCAGCGTTCCTCCCCGTCTGACGACCCTCGTTCGAGTCCTAGCGAATCACGACGGTCGGGTGTCAAGCGAAGCGGGTGAGGACCGCGGCGCGCTGGGAAGGACGGGAGAGCGGTCCTAGGATCCTGTGAGGTCGGCACTTTCTACAATTTTCCAAGGCCGATTGGACGGTGGTGTGGTGCGCCCGACAGGACTCGCCGTCAGTGGAAGAACGCTGGCCAGTAGCGCCAGGTGCAGGAACGGCTGGAGTTGGTCTGCTGCTGGATCACCGTGCCGTCGTACCCGATGTCGATGCTCCACGGGACGCATTGGCCGTTCGCGATCTGGAACACCGCGGTGCCGCAGCTCTTGCCGGAGGGGGAGACGATCTCGACGCGCTGGCTGCAGTCCTTCCGATCATCATCGAGGAACGCGTAAGCCCGCCCGTTCCGCGCCATGTGCAGCTTGGGGTTGCGCGACATCAGCCAGTCCGGGGGCGGCTGCCCCTCGGTCGCGCGGGCATCGAACTGACGTTCCCACTTCGCGGCGGTCGTTTCAAAGGCGTCGGTGGAAAGAAAGAGACCGCTCCCCACCCGCGGCCACAACCGGTACTTGAGATACTTCTCGGACGGCCTGCCCAACGAATCGAACGCAGGGCCGACGTTCCCGTCGTGATCGACCCAGATCCCGTCGAGCGTCCAGGGAGATCTATTGCCGTGAGTGTTCTTGAAAAGGACCAGCGTGTTGCCGGCGCGGTCCGTGCCCAACGCCTCCGGGTACGCGCCTCCGTCGGGCAGCGCCACGCTCCATCGCAAGCTCGCCTTCGCGTCGTACGATTCGAGCCGGTTGCCGCTCCCCGTCGCGCCCTGAAACCAGACCGCCGTCGCGCCGCCGAGCGGGTCTTCGGTGGCCACCAGCGCCGCCACCCGCTGGTCGCTTTGTCCGAGAACGGCCCCTGAGGGCGCAATGGCGAAGAGCTGCGCCGCGACGGGCCGCAGATCGCTGAAGCGGTTGTCCGCGAGGAGGTACCCCTCCGCCTGCGGGATGATCGTCACGTCCGTGCCGCTCGCGCGGCCGAGCGGGTTCCCTCTCGCATCCAGGAGCTGAATCACGGTGCTGCGCGACGCGACTTGGCTTCCGAGGGCGAGGTTTCCTGTGCCGTCGCTCGTCCCAGGCTGGCACATGTTCGCCATCGAGTTGGCGTCGGGCGGCTGCTGCCAGGTCGACGGTGGCGGGACGGGGTCGGGTCCCAACCCTGCGCACTGGTCCGCCGGAGGAGGCGGCACGGCCTCGAACGTGACTTCGACCCTCGCGTCGCTGCGCAGTGCGACCGTGCACGAGGACCCGCTGCACGCGCCCGAAAACCCGGACAGCCGCCAACCCGAATCGGGCGTCGCCCTCAGGGCGATCGTGGCGCCGTCGTCGAACGTGGCGCTGCACGCACTTCCGCAATCGATCCCGGCCGGGCTCGACGTGACGGTCCCCGAGCCCGTCTTCACTACCGTAAGGACGTGCTTGCCGGGCGGCGGCGCCTTTGCGAACGTGGCCGCCACGGAGCGGTCGGCGTCGAGCACCACCTTGCATTCGCCCGACCCATGGCAGTCTCCGCTCCACCCGCCGAACACGCTGGCTCCGTCGGGTACGGCGACGAGCGTGAGTTGGGTTCCGGCGGCGACGTTCGTGGTGCAGGGGGCACTGCAATCGGCGACACCTGTCGCTTGGATCTTCCCGCCCCCCGTCCCTTGGACGACGCGGGTGAGCACGTGCGTCGAGGGCCCGACCTCGCCCGAAGGCGAGCTCGGCATCGTCGACCCGCACGCCGCGCACAGACTGCATGCAGCGGTTGCCAGCACAAGTGAGCGCATTTGGTATCTCCCCTTGCAGGAATCTCATCAGCTCGTCAGACCGACGGAAGAGTCTTCCAATCACCGAGCGGGAGAGCGGCAGCTGCCGAGCAGAATCCGAGCGAGCTCGTTCCACGGAATGCGCGAATCGAGCGGATGAGCAGGCTTGGTCGTTGGCGGTGGGCGGGGGTGCCTGGCGCGTCGCTCGAACATGGGGCGGGGCACGGACTCTGCGATGGCCAAGGCACGATCTCCTTTCGCCACTTCGAGGCCGGCCCAAATACGCCGTGGTATCGAACGAGGTGAGCCCGCGGCGGCGGCACCAGCGTGGCGAGACGGCGGAGCAGCTCGCGCGGCTCGATGATGAGGACCTCGCGGCCGTCGCCGAGGCGCCGTTTCATGCGGTACGCGAGTTTGGCGTCGGGAAGCGCCGAGAGCCGCTCCTGCGTGAGCCGCGGAGGAGCGCCATAACCGCACAAGTGAGCCAAGCCCTGCCGGTCGTTTGCATGCAGATGGACACCGGCGTGCAGCGAGAAGCCCTGGTGGTACGCGGCGAGGTGCCGGCTTTCGCTTTTGTCTGGCGGCTTGCCACGCAGGGCCGGCACC
>Ga0209474_10004774_pt1 | contig 11648 bp, 9 predicted proteins | sample GraSoiAngelo_145_FD_185902 | JGI IMG/M metagenome (GOLD analysis project Ga0209474, IMG submission 185902) | Grasslands soil microbial communities from the Angelo Coastal Reserve, California, USA - 14_1009_05_20cm (SPAdes) (version 2) | ecosystem: Environmental > Terrestrial > Soil > Grasslands ...
GTTACGTTGGTTGGGCAAGGCGCTTCGGCCAGCACGGTCACAGATGGACAGTATCAATTCGAGGTCCAGTCGTCCCAGCTAACTAATGACCTGGACATTGCAGCAAACATCGTCAAGGCTGATTACACCGCCCAAGCACAGCTTGCAGAATTGACCGCTAAAGGGGCCCACGAATACGCCCTCCAGCAACGGGATGCTCTGGTCGCTTCAGAAAAAGAAAAGGCACAAAAGAAAACTCGGCCGCGCGCTGCTCCGCGAGCACCAAGTCCACCTCAACGCAGATGACCCGCGACTAATTCGATTACTGGGAAGGCTAAAGAGGCTGCGCCGCCAAGTTTTTCAGCGGATCACATAATTGCTGTGAGTCGCATTTTCGATGAAGCGGCGATGCGATCGAAACAGACGAGCACGCGGACACGAGCACCTTCATCAGACCGGATTTTCGAATCCCTTGATCATACGTGATCAATGGCAAGGTTGAAAGCAGGTTCGGTTGCCGCACGCGCTGTTGATTTTCTAACCGCCAGCGATTTCTCACTTTGACTGCGGCCGTCCGGGACTGAGCTTGTGTTCAGAGCAACGAATCGTGAATCACTCCCTTCATTAATCTATTAATCTATTGGACTTCTCTTGAGCATCGCAGCCAACTTTGCCTTTCATGGCTTCTCATTTGGTTGAATTACTAATGCGATTTCCCGCACGCATTTCTTTCTTCTTGCTTTGCTGCGGCCTGGCGGGCGGATGCTCGGAAGGCGTCGGGCGGAAAGTCGAGGCGACGGTGCTTTCCATGCATGGGTCAGTCGTTTTCGGCATTGACGAACAAGCAGATTTTCGGCCGATCGCTCCTGAAAGACGATTGCCAGACGGCAGCTCGGTGCGAACACTCGACGGTGCGTGGGTCAACCTGGCATTGCTTCCAGGCGCGCTGCTGCAACTTTCGAATAATTCTGAAATCAAGATTGAAGAATTAAGAATATCCAAGAATGGAAACGAAACCGGTGATGCCATGCGCAGCCGGACCGCGCAGATACGATTGAATCGCGGAAAAATCACCATTCTGTTTAGTGGAGGCAAGAGTGTATCAAGATTTGCGATCAATGCGGGAGAAACGACGATTACGGCTGATTCGGATTGCTTGTTTTGTGTCCAGATTGACCAGGCAACCACGCGGTTAACTTGCGTGCGAGGAAAAGTCTACGCGTCGCATAGTGCTCAGCCGGCGGTCGCAATTGGTGCCGGCTACTTCCAACGGTGGCCGTCAGCTCGTCTTGAGACCGTTGCCGCTACCGAGGATGCAACGGCGCAAATCGATGTAGTGGATTCGCTCGAAATTGGAGACCAGTTGGGTGAGTTGGAGTCTCGTTCGCAGAATCGCCGCCCGTTTTAGCTAAAAAAAATTTTCTATTGACACTGTTTGCACCGGCTCACTAACCTCGCCGTCATGCAACTCAATTCCCCAGGCAGCGCTGGTCTGGCGTTGATCATGGCAGTGTTTATTGCATGCGCGCTTGCTGCGCGAGGACAAGACCCGATCAACGAAGCACCGTTGCCTTCTTCGACCGATTACACGGTGGCGCAGACTAATGCCGCTCCACCGCCTCCCTCGTCGCCGTATGCCGTGGACACGTACAACTCGAAGGGCGGTGCCCCCGTTGGTGAGAACGTGCTCTCAGGGGAACCGCGCCGTTTTTACTACCATTTCGGGCTAACGGTTCGGGGAGTTTACGACGACAACATCTTTATCAGTAATACGAATCGGGTATCCGATTACTATTTCGCGATTGAACCGTTTATTACGATTGGGTTCGGCGACATCGAAGGACGCGGGAGAGACTATATCCGTTTGGATTACATGCCGAGTGTTATCCTGTACGTCGATCACTCGAATGAGGATGCCGTCTCGCATCTGATTCACCTCGAGGGCCAGTATCGGTTCAGCCGTTTAACGCTGACCCTGAGCCAGGATGTGGATATACTAGACGGGTCAAACCTTAACAGCACGCTCGATACAACGGGATTGCACGCAAATCTCGACGCGAGCCAACCCACGCGGCTGAATCTTTTTGTTACACGTCTGAGAGCAAATTACGAGCTCAGCGGCAAGCTGTTTTTAACCGGCGAATTTGATGCCTACATTACTGACTATCCCGATTTCATCAGCTCCGAAACTCTTTCGGGGGGTCTTTATATTAATTACAATTGGACCCCAAAGGTGACGGTCGGCATAGGCGGCACGGCTGGCGTTGCTCTTGTCGACGATCCGAATCCGGATCAAACCTTTGAGCAAGCGAATGTGCGATTCACCTATCAAGCAACAGGCAAGCTGTTCTTCAACGCTTCCGCTGGCGTTGAGTTCCGTCAGTTCGACGGTAACCGGAGTGAATACACAAGCCCTATCTTTGAGCTCGGAGCTACCTACCATCCGTTCGACGGCACGACCATCACGCTGGCGGGCGTTCGACGAAACCTTCCCTCCGGATTTCTTCCTGATCAGGATTTCGCGTCAACAACCGTCGTGCTCAGCGTTCGGCAGCGTTTGCTCCAACGCCTTTACCTCGGTGTCGCAGCCGGGTATGAAAACGACAATTATTTCAACACGCTCGATGGAGTGAGTGCAACGCGGGATGATAACTACTATTTTGTCGAACCTTCTCTTGACGTGTTGATCACCAGATATTGGAGTGCCGGTGTCTATTATCTCCACCGCGAGGACTTCAGTTCGATCGATTTTTTCAGTTTCTATGATAATCAGGTCGGTGTTCGAACTACGATTAGATTTTAGCCCAGGTCTGAATCGAGTCCGGGCAAGAGAACACTGGCGGTGGTTGCCAATCGTGCTCGCGATCTCATTGCTCCCGGGCATCTCGCGGGGCCAAATCACGCCCGGCTCGGCCGCGTCGCAGCCGTCCGTTCCGACGTCCACACTCCCGCCAGTTGTTCCCGGGGCCTCATCAAACGTCGGAGTCAGCGCACCCGCTGGGTACATTTTGACCGCAAACGATCAGGTGGCAGTCGAAGTTTTCGGCGAAGATGACTTGCGCACAAACGGGCGATTGAACGGCGAAGGCAATTTGAGCGTCCCGCTGCTCGGTTCGATCCGTTTGGCAGGCCTGACACTAACCCAGGCGGCTTCAAAGCTCACTGAGCTTTACAGTCGCGACTATCTGGTGAGCCCGAAGGTAAATGTTATGCTTATTGGTTATGCGAAGCGTCGCTTCTCGGTTTTAGGTCAGGTAAATCGGCCGGGCAGTTACGAAATGCCAGATGGGAGCCCCGGCGGTATCGATCTATTGGAAGCGATCGCCATGGCAGGAGGCTACACCCGCATCGCTGCCCCAGAGAGAGTGAACGTGCGGCGACATCCCGCGACAGGGAACGATCAGATTTTTAAAGTCAACGCGAAGCGGTTCACAAAGGGGAGCGGCGGAAGTTTTCTCGTCGAGCCGGGCGATACCGTCACCGTCGGGGAAAGCATTTTTTAACAAAAATTCTCGCGACCGCGCCTTTCCAGCGCCATTCTCGCATGTAGAATCCCGTCCGGGCCAAAATTTTCTTTGTGATTAATCCACCGTCCTCTGCAACGACAGCCGCGGCTGTGCCGAAGCCCAACAGCCCTGCATCGTCGTATCTGCCTCCCGAATTTGCAGAGCCAATGCGCGGGTTTGATTTTCGGCAACTCTGGCATTCCATAATCGAGAAAATCTGGATCGTCGCGCTTTGTGTTCTGGCCGGTCTGTTTCTCGCGCTTGGTTACCTCGCGCGAACGCCGAAGCTCTATCAGGGACATACGGTCCTGGAAGTTGAGCTTCAGGAACCGACTCTCGTCTCGACGGAAGACTCGGCTTCGCGGATGCGCTCAACGTTTCTAGGCAGCCAGGAAGCGATGCACACAATCGAGCAAAACCTCATGAACCAAACCCTCCTTGCCCGGGTCGTCCGCTCCGAAGGCCTGGCCGAAGATGGTGGCCGCGCGCTTCTCGGTCAAAATATCACGAGTCGTGACGCATCCAAAACGACGCCGCAGCCGGTCGCATCGCCCACGACGAACAAAATCGATAATACCATTGGAGTCACAACTTTTACCCCACTCGAAGAAGCGTTGGGTGGTGCAACTGCGGGCATGGTAAAGCCGGTAATTCGACGCGGCACACGCCTGATTGATTTGTACGTAACCAACCGCGATCCAGCTATGGCACAGCGCCTCGCCGAAGCGATCGGCCGCGAGTACATCCGCAATTCGATCGAGCGACGCGCTTCTTTTAGTCAGGATGCGTTGCGCTATTTGCTGGAAGAAGAAGAACGATTGAAGATCAATCTCCAAAAAAGTGAGGCGGCCGTTGCTGAATACAAGGCGAAAACGCCGGACGCCTTGCAACTTGGCGGCGGCACTACCGCAACCGGCTCGCAGACGGGATCCGGCGCGGGAGCTGGTGGAACCCGTGGTGGAGTGGTCGAGGACAAGTTGCAGGACTTAAACACCAAATTGACAGCAACCAAATCCGACCAGATTCGTCTTGAAGGCGAGCTCAAGCAAATCGAGCAGGCAGGCCAAAATATCGATGCTTTGCTGGCGGTTCCGAGTATTTCGTCCTCAGGCTTGGTGAACGACGCGCGACGCAGCGTTTTGCAAGTAGAAGCGAGCATTGCCACTTTGGCTTTACGATATAAGGAAAAGCATCCCAAAATGATGGCCGCCAGAGCCGCTCTGGCAGAGGCGAAGGAGAAGCTTCATCAAGCGGTCATGGCGCAACCTGAGATTCTGCGTAATTCGATCGAGCAGACCAAGGCAACCGAAGCAAGCTTGCAAGGAGTACTGCAAGACCAGCAGGGTGTGGCCGTCGCGCTAAACCGCGCCGCGATCGGATATCAAGAATTGGCCCGGCAAGCCGAGACCGATCGTGCGCTTTACGAAAGCGTTCTCCGCCAGATCAAAGACACAAGCTTAACAAAAGACGTGAAGACGAATGCGGTCAGTGTTATCGAGCATTCTCCTCTCCCGAATTCACCTGTTAGTCCAAACCCGACCAAGGCGGTCGCCCTGGGTCTGCTCGGTGGATTGGCCGCTGGACTCGCCTTTGTGCTTGGCGTTGACATGCTGGATCGCTCCGTCAAGACCGTGGATCAAGCAGAAGCGGCACTTGGACTGCCGGTCCTTGCGGCTGTTCCAGAAACTACAGACGAGGGCCCGGTAACTCGCTTAAAGCAGCGCAGCAAAGCCCTCGGAAGTTTGAACTATCGCGTTGTTGTGGAAATTCCCGAAAGTCCGGCAGCGGAGGCTTTTCGCAATTTGCGCGCCGCGCTTTCGCTGTTGGGCCCCGAAGTGGAACGCAAAGTTTCACTCTTTACCAGCGCCCTGCCCAATGAAGGAAAAAGTTTCACAAGTGCCAATTATTCGCTGGCACTCGCCCAACAAGGCTACCGCGTCCTTCTTATCGACGGCGACCTGCGCCGGCCAAATATGCATAGAATCTTCCGTTTCCCGGGGTCGACGAAAAGAAATAATTCCGCGGAGGAGGACGGGGCTCCGGGCGTCATGGATTGCCTGTTAGGCGAGGCAGATCTTGCGTCGGCGGCGCGTCCGATTCCTGCCGGAGAAATCGATATCGTCACCGACAAGGTCGCCACGGCGGGAAAAACTCTTACTTCGACGGGAGGGCAGCTGTCCGTCCTTGCAGGGGGGCGACGCGCCCCTAATCCGGCCGAGATCCTTGCCGGTCCGTTCTTCAGTCAATTAGTTTCTGAGGCGGCAAAGCTTTTTGATCGGGTAGTAATCGACAGCGCACCGGTGCTCGCAGTCAGCGACACTCTTCTCATGACCTCATATGTGCAGACCGTGTGCATCGTCCTTCGGGCGGCGAAGACGCCCCGCCAGGCCGTGCGCCGCGCAATTTCCTTGTTGACGAGTTCAGGAATTCGCCCGGCCGGTTTGGTGCTCAATCGCTTGCGTCACAGCCGCGGTGTTGGCTATTATTATTATTACGCTTCGCACGACTACGGCGCGGGCGAAGGATCGTATTCTGTCAGCTACGATCGACGATCTAGATCACATCACGAAGATAACGGCGCATCGTAGCTGTGTAGGAGCTAGAAGACAAGCAGTTGGAAGACCCGGAAAGCCGACTCCAATTTCGACCTTCTATCGTCGATCTTCGCCTCTCTCTCTGCGCCAAAGGCTGCTTCCCCAGCAAAGTCCAAGATAAGTAGCGACATAGAGTTGGATAGAGGCGATCTGAAATGGAAAATCAACTAACGCATGCAGCGCCACACCGGCAAGCGCAACGGCAACCAACCGCTGAAGTAGTCGTCTCCGCGGCGTCCAGGCTTGCGCGGCAGACTTTTTATAACTGCGAATCCCGATCGCGATTCCTCCGAAGAACAGCAGTGCCAATAAGCTGCTGCCAAGCCAGCCCCACTCCAGCGCGGTCTGAAGATAATCTTCATGCAAGAATCTCCACGTTCCCGGAGCGGGCTTAGTTGCCACGTTGTTGTAAAACGGAAAGACAGCACGAAAAGTTCCCGGACCGAACCCGAAAAACCCAATGTCGCAGAGCGCGCTCATGGCGACGCGCGACGCGCGCCAACGGGCATCGGTTGAAATCCGTTCGCTCACTGACTGCCAGCGGTTGAGTGGTTGCTCAAGATGGGTCGCCTGCCCAAGCGCGAACAAAGCTAACAGAATCGCGATCGCTCCAGCAAGGCCGACATTTTTTTTGGTGTGCGAAACTTTTCGCAAAAACGCCGGTCCAAGTTGCACACTAAGGGCAATCAGCAACAAAAGCGCAATCAACTGGGCCATACGCGACGTATTGGCAACAACTGCGGCGATAGTCACAATAAGCATGCTTATCCACAACGCGCGCATGCCAGGATGGGATGGTGTTGTGAAAGCGCGGACAGCTAGACCTGCGGTTAACGGCCAGACCAGGTTCAAGTATGCTCCAGCATTTCCGTGATAATAATAGGTCGCAAAAAAAGTCGTTGCCCCCCAAACGGGCGCTGTCTGCCAGAAAATCATCTGGGCGCCGGTCGCTTTTTGGAGCAAACCGAGAAATGCAATCGACCCGGCGACGAGGCCGATCGTGAACCATAGTCGCAGCAACCACCGATTGCTCTGAGATAGATCGACAACAAACAAAATCGCGCAAAGCAGCAATGCTCCTCGCAGCATCCAGGCGGCACTGATCGCAAAATCGACGGACCCAGCCAGACGCGGCGCGAAATTTCGCAGTGGCACAAAAGTATGAAAGTCCGAGTCGTAGATCGAAGTCGCGTTGAGGGCCATCCAACCTCCGATTCCGACTAGAGCGACTACCAAAAAAAGCAGAAGCCGCGGAAACGCTGGCCTCCGTCCGCCAACGGCCAGCTCTACGATCCAAAGAATGAACGCGGCTAGCAGCAGCCAGTTAATGATTTGAATGCTCGCCGATGTTGTGCCGCCGTAGGCCCATGGAGCGTAAATGAGGGCGACCAAAAAAATCCAGCGGGCCGCGTTGCGGAGCAATTTCATAGTCCGCTGCCGGGGGAGCTTTCGTCATTCCCTGTGATCAGGTGATCGAGAACTTCCCAACACGAGCTCCGCGCATTGCTACAAAACTTCGCGTTGTCGAGGTAATGAAATCGGCGATATCCTTCCGCAATGTTTGCCGTGGTAGCGCGTGCTGCTCGCAACAGCTGATCGCCTAGCCGATAGCGCTCATCTCTGGGCAGAGCAGGAACAACTTGCCTGGCCACAAATAATCGCAACATTCGGCATTGCTTCCAGCATTCCAAATCTTCAAAAGTCCTGATCACGGCAGGTTCAGTTGTTTTTCATTTTGCCACAGTATCAAAACCGGCCGTCGCACGTCAGCTGATCAACTGATAACCGACAACTGATAACCGATAACCGCTGAACTTCGATCAGCGCCCTTTGCCGAAGAGCATCGTGTGCACTGTTTTCAACACGATCATCGCATCGAGCTTCAGTGAGTAATGCCGGATGTAGTAGAGATCGTACTGAAGTTTCTCGACCGCGTCTTCATCACTCTCGCCATAAGGATAATTCACTTGCGCCCATCCGGTGATCCCCGGTTTCACCAAGTGCCGGAAATGATAAAACGGAATTATCTGCTCGTAACGTTCGGCGCACTTAGTCCATTCCGCGCGTGGGCCGATCAGGCTCATGTCACCCTTGAAGACATTCCAAAGTTGGGGCACCTCATCGAGCCGCAGTCTCCGCAGCCAGTGCCCAGTGCGCGTTACGCGAGGATCATCCTTCCGCGTATAGAGATCGACCGTCTCAATCGCCGCCTCTTTCGCATCGGGCATAAACATCGTCCGGAACTTATATGCCGTAAAGACGTTACCCTCGTGCCCGACACGCGATTGCCGGAAGATTGTCGGCCGGCCGCTCTCCATCCAAATCAACAAAAGAATTAGCGGAAAGAGTGGCGCGAAAATCAAAAGGAGAACGGCCGAAAAGATCAGATCGCAGAGGCGCTTTAAGTAATGATATGGCGAAATACGCGCCAACTGGAAACCCATTTGCAGCGGCCAGAATGGATCGATCATGTGCACCGGCACATGACGCCAATGCGCCTCGTAAAACGATTCGAGAGTATAAACGCGCGTGCGCTGAAACTGAGTTCGCACTAACCGCTCGAGCAATTTCGAACCGAGCCGATCAATGCTCTCTGCTAAAATCACTCCGCTATAACGTCCATCAAGTTGCGCTACCCTGGCCGCGATGCCGCCTTGAACGATTGGCGAGCCCTCCCCGGCGATTGTAGCTCCCACCCGCGCCACGTCGTTGTCTACGAATTCCAGTTGCTGCTGGTTTGGCGATTTTTTGTAAGCCTCGTAGAAACGAGTCGCAAGCTCACCGCTTCCGATTACGAGGAATGCCTGCTGCGCGGCCGAAGATGCGGTGAGCTGTCGAAAAAATCGCCGGTAAGTAAGGGATATCGGGAGGAAAAAGATAAAACTGATCAACAGCACGCTACGACTGGGCTTCATCCCTGCATCGAATGTCGCGGCCGAATAAATCAACAGCGAACTGATCGCCGCCGCCCCGAACACCGCAAGAATATGTTCGGTGGTATAGATCAGACCTCGCATTTCGGTATTTCGGTTGTAACCGCCGATGATGTAAAGTGCTTGCAGAATGACAGCGAGCACCACGCAGTCAACAAGCACGAACTCGAAGGGACTGACAAAGAATTGGTCGCGGCGAACATAGCCGACAATCCCGTAAAGCACGACCCAACAAACCATGTCGCACCCCATGTAGAGCAAGGCCGCAATCCAATCGTGGTGGCCGACATTTCTAAGAGTTCTTCGCAATTCCTTGTCGGCGCTGCCCAAAGCCGACGCAGGTTCTTTCCAAACTGGCGGCTCAATCAAATCGTCAACCAACAATTTGGATTGAGTGGGATTTTGCGATGGTCGAGCAAACATGACGGTGCAATCTCTTGAAGGCGCTAGAATCGTAGTTTAGGACGATTCGCCACAATTTGTCATTAGGATTCGAGCCTTCCCCTTTACCGACTTCTGTACTCGAATTTCTGTCCTCCGATCCCTTCGGCCTCTCACCTCCGTTCCCCGCTTCCAAAACTTAGCCGTCCGCTTCCAGCCCTAACAAAAATGTCTGCGGATTTTCAATAGCAACCGGTCCTGCATATTTGTACTCAATCAAACAGCACGCAATTCGGCGGGGCCGAGCGTCCAAGCAGCCATTCATACACGGCAAACATCTGCGATGCGATTTGCGACCACGAGAAATTATCTATTACAAGGTCGCGACCGCGACGGCCCATTTCTTCAAGCGCCGACTTTTCCAACGCGAATAATTTTCCTAACGCCTCAGCGGCTCCTTCGACTGTCGCATTCATCCGGATCGCCGCTCGCTTTTCGAAACCCTCTGGGAGATTGCATTCCTGTGTCATTATCACTGGGCGTGCGTACGACCATGCCTCAAGAACAACCAGAGGCTGCCCCTCGCTCAGCGACGGTAATATGAAAGCATCGGCGTTTTGATAAGCGATGTCGCGTGCTTCTCCAAAGAGCGGGCCCGTAAAGTGCACGGAATCGGAAATCTTCAATTCCCGAGTGAGTTGCTCTAACTCCCGTAGATGTCCGCCTTGATCCCAACCCGCGACCACCAGAATCCAGTCTTTCTCGTGTTTGAACGCGTCCTTCCATCCGCGAAGAAGAATGCTCAAGCCTTTCTTCGGATGCAGACGCCCCAGATAAAGTAAGATTTTGCGGTCGCCGAGTATATGGGCGGTCCAAGGCGGAGTCCGATTAGCCACGTTGCTCGCGCGTACTTCAACTCCGTTCGGAATAATGCAAATAGGATTTTTTAAGCCGAACGCTCGGATGGCTGCCACTTCTGCTCGATTAATCGCGTGGATACAGGTGGCGTTCTCCAGGTGCCGCCGTTCAAAAGCAAAACCTGCTATGATTTTTTTCCAACGCGAATTATGCAAAGCCCACGGATCGAGCATTCCGTGTGTCGAAACGACGTAAGGCCGCGGCGTCACGCCGCCATTGGATTTGGACCATCGAGTGGCGGCTATCGAAAGATAGGTCCAAATACCATGCGTGTGGACAAGGTCGGGTGTCAGAGATGAAAGCTGACGTGATAGTCCCGGAGCATACCGAAAGGCGGCATGTTTCGATGCCACGAGATGAACAGATAAAGCCCCCCATGATGCCCGGTCTTCCGCCGCGAATTCATCCTCCACACTTATGACATCGACGTGGATGTCGTGCTCGTTTTCCAAAAATCGCGAGAGGCTTCGCAGGCAATCCATCAATCCTCCTGCTCGGCGCGATATGTAAGGCGCGAGCATCGACACTCTCATGCTCATCGGTGAATCAGCGCTTTTAATAGAAGCGATGAGAATAGGGTAGCCCGACATATTGGAGCAGCTTTAGCAACCTCGATCGCGCGCTGTGCTGCTTTCGCGAAATGTGCCGGTGTAAAACCCGCGACAATATGCCGGCTTTCCTCTCGCATTTCTTCGAGGCGCCGCTCAGAGAGACGCGACATATCGGCCATCAATTTACCGAGCCCTTTCACAGATGCGGGATCAAACGTAAATCCATTTTTGCCTTCAGCCACCAGATCAGGCACACAGCCGCATCGATTCGAAACAATTACAGGCAGGCCTGCCGCCATTGCTTCATTAACCACCAGACCCCACTGTTCGGTACTGCTCGCGTGCACGAACGCGTCCGCAAGCGCATAGTACGCTGGAAGTTGTCAATATTGGATAAATCCCGGCAATAGAATATCGCTAGTCAATTCGAGTTTGTGGCGCAGAGTCACAAGCTCGGGTCGAAGCGGTCCATCTCCGAGTAAAACCAGCTTCCAATGGTTTGGCCCTACTAAGCTTCGGTAGAGAGCATAACCTTCCATCAGTCGTCGCAGATTTTTCTTCCGCACAAACCGAGCTGACGCGAGGAAGTACTTCTCCGGTAGCTTTAATTCTTTTCGAAATGCCATCTGGTTTTCGCGAACGTGCACTGCCTGAGTGGCGAAATATTCATTATCCACCACGTCATAGCCAGTGAAGACTCGATGGCGCGGTAATCCGAGACTAACTAAATATTCCTTTTGCAAATCTCCGCCGGCCAGCCCAGCGGAAAACAACGAAACAACAATC
>Ga0209474_10004775_pt1 | contig 11647 bp, 10 predicted proteins | sample GraSoiAngelo_145_FD_185902 | JGI IMG/M metagenome (GOLD analysis project Ga0209474, IMG submission 185902) | Grasslands soil microbial communities from the Angelo Coastal Reserve, California, USA - 14_1009_05_20cm (SPAdes) (version 2) | ecosystem: Environmental > Terrestrial > Soil > Grasslands...
CGCCACGATGTCCGGATCGTTTTCCAGATCATGGCTCAAGACTGTGCAGACGACCTGGGTCTCGTTGCGAAACCCGGGCACGAAAAGCGGCCGGATCGGCCGGTCGATCAGCCGCGAGGTTAGCGTCTCTTTTTCGGAAGGCCGGCCCTCGCGCTTAAAAAAACCGCCGGGGATCTTGCCGGCAGCAAAGGTCTTTTCCTGATAATTGACCGTAAGCGGAAAGAAATCTTGCCCCGGCTTGGCGGATTTCGCCGCTACGGCGGTGCACAAAACCGTGGTCTCGCCATAGGTCGCCAGCACCGCGCCGTCGGCCTGCCGGGCCATCTTGCCGGTCTCGAGCACGAGGCGACGACCGCCCCACATCAACTCCTTACGAAATACCTGGAACATTCCCGTTCATCCTTTCGAGCCCGGACGGCCGGTGCCGGCCGGGCATAGCTTTTCGCGCAGCGTCAGTGCCGCGCCGTCTTTCGCGTCATCACAACTTCACGCATATGGCAATTTTCGCGCCGCCCGCAATCGGTGCAGCGCGTTCGAGGCAGGCGCGCTCGCTGCGGCGGACGCTCAGCGGCGCAATCCAAGACGACCAATCAGGATCGTGTAGCGGTCCGCGCTCGAACGCTTCAGATAGTCGAGCAGGCGACGCCGCTGCCCGACCATGACCAGGAGCCCGCGACGCGAGTGAAAATCCTTTTTATGGGTCCCGAGATGATCGGTCAGGTTGCGGATCCGCTCGGACAGGATCGCCACCTGCACCTCGGGTGATCCGGTATCGCCGGACTTGACGGCGTATTCGCCGATGAGCGTCTGCTTGCGCTCGGGAGTAATCGACATCGGTCTCTTTCCTTCAACGGTTTATGACCCGCACCGGCCGCAGCTCGCCTGCCTCGATCCGGGCCAACGCGACGAGAAGCTGTTGGTGCCGCGCGCCGACGATCGTTCCGTCTTGGATATGATCGAGGCGCGTTCGCTCACCCGCATCCTCCGGCCTCACTCGCTGGCCGTGACGCAGCCGGGCGGCTTCGGTTGCCGTCAAGGCGAGGGCCGGGATGTCGTCCAGCGCCGTCTCGATCGGCAACAGATGCTCGGAAGCGGCGAGACTATGCCCAAGGGCCAATGCCGAATCCAGCGAAATCGCTTGCATTTCATCGAAGCGGCCGACCGAGAGCCGCCGCAATTCGGCGATATGGCCGAGCGTGCCAAGCGCCTCGGCGAGATCGCGAGCGAGCGCACGGATGTAAGTGCCCTCGCCGACCGCGGCTTCGAAATCGGCGTGATCGGGATCGATGATGGCGACCAGGCATAGCCGCACGATCTCCACGTGACGCGGCGGCAATTCTGGTGGGCGACCCGCCCGGGCCAATGCATAGGCGCGGCGGCCGGCGACCTTCAGCGCCGAATAGGCCGGCGGGCGCTGCATGATGATGCCGGTGAACCGGGGAAGCGCCGCTGCGATCGATGACGCGTCGGGGCGTACCGCGCTTTGATCGGTTACCGCGCCTTCGCGATCCTCGGTGTCAGTCGCGACGCCCCACCCGATACGGAAGCGATAGCGCTTGCGCCCCGCCGAGACGAATTGCACGGTCTTGGTCGCCTCGCCCAGCGCGATCGGCAGCACCCCGGTGGCGAGAGGGTCGAGCGTGCCGGCGTGACCGGCCTTGGAGCCGGCGCTGCGCCGCAGATTCTCGACGACCCGGCTCGAGGTGATCCCGGCCGGCTTGTCGATCACCAGCCAGCCATTTGTCGGTGCCTGAGCGCTCGGCGCCTCAGGCGGGTTCGTCGCCGTTCTCCGGATCGGGGTGGAGATCCCGCTCGACCGCCGGGCTGGCGAGCAGCGCGGCGATGCGCTCGGCGCTCTCGAAGGCGTGGTCGAGGGCGAAAACAAGGTTCGGCACAAAGCGAAGATCGAGCTCGCGGGCGAGCCGGGCCTTGAGGAACGGCGCGCTGCGCTGCAGCCCTCCCATGATCTCGCCCACATTGGCGCCGGCGAGCGGCATCACATAGGCGGTGGCGTTGCGCAGATCGGGGCTGAGGCGAACCTCGGTCACGGTGATGTTGGCCTCGCGCAGCGCCGGATCGCGCAATTCGCCCGGCCGCAGTAGCTGGGCCAGGAGGTGACGAATTTCCTCGCCGACCCGCAGCTGACGCTGGCTGGGCGGGCGCGGACCGGGCACCGAGTCGTAATCGCGTCGTCTGGGCAAGAATCAGCCCCAGTTTTCCGAGGTTCCGCTCATATCCAGCCCCCCGCGGTCATGGAAATGAAGCAACAACCCGGCTACAGCGTGCGGGCAACCTCCTCGACCTCGAAGCACTCGATCACATCGCCAACCTGGATGTCCTGGTAGTTCTCGAAGGCCATGCCGCATTCGTAGCCCTCGCGGACCTCGCGGACCTCGTCCTTGAACCGCTTCAGCGTCTTCAAGCTGCCCTCATGGATCACGACATTGTCGCGCAACAGCCGCACTTTGGCGCCCCGCCTGACGACTCCCTCAGTGATCATGCAGCCGGCGACTTTGCCGGCTCGGGTGATGTTGAACACCTCGCGGATCGCGGCATTGCCGAGGAACCGCTCGCGCAAAGTCGGTGCCAGCATCCCCGAAAGCGCGTTCCGCATGTCGTCGATCACATCATAGATGATCGAGTAGTAGCGGATCTCGACGCCGTCGCGCTGCGCCAGATCGCGCGCCTGCGGGTTGGCGCGGACATTGAAGCCGATGATCACCGCGCCGGTCGCCTTGGCCAAGATCACATCGCTCTCGTTGATCCCGCCAACGGCCGAATGCAGGACCCGCATCGAGACCTCGTCGGTCGACAGCTTATCGAGCGAGCCGACGATCGCTTCGAGCGAGCCCTGGACGTCCGACTTGACGACCACCGGCAGCTCCTTCGCGGCACCGGAGGCAATCTGCGAGAACATCTGCTCCAGGGTGCCGCGCCCGCCAGTCGCGGCGGCGGTATCGCGGCGTCGCCGTGCCCGGAAATCGGTAATCTCGCGAGCGCGGCCCTCGTTCTCGAGCACGACAAAATCGTCGCCAGCAAGCGGCAGCCCGTTCAGGCCCAGCACCTCGATCGGAGTCGAGGGCCCGGCGTCGCGCGCGTTTTGGCCGCGCTCGTCCACGAGTGCGCGTACCCGGCCCCATTCGCTCCCGGAGACGAAAATATCGCCGATGCGCAACGTACCGCGCTGGATCAGCACGGTGGCAACTGGCCCGCGGCCGCGTTCCAGCTTCGCCTCGATCACGACGCCCTCGGCCGGCCGGTCCGCGTTGGCCTTCAGGTCGAGCAGTTCGGCTTGCAGCAGGATTGCTTCCTCGAGCCTGTCGAGATTGGTCTTCTTCAAGGCCGAGACCTCGACATCGAGCACCTCGCCGCCGAGCTCCTCGACGACGATCTCGTGCTGGAGCAGCTCCTGCCGCACCCGGTCCGGTTTTGCGTCGGGCCGATCTATCTTGTTGATCGCGACGATGATCGGCACCTCGGCCGCCCTGGCGTGCCGGATAGCCTCGACGGTCTGCTCCATGATCCCGTCATCGGCGGCGACCACGAGCACGACGATATCGGTGATGTTAGCGCCGCGGGCGCGCATCGCCGTAAAGGCCTGATGGCCCGGCGTGTCGATAAAGGTAATCTGCTTGCCGCCTTTCAGCGTCACCCGATAAGCGCCGATGTGCTGGGTGATGCCGCCGGCCTCGCCGCCGGCAACATCGGTCTCGCGCAGCGCGTCGAGCAGCGAGGTCTTACCGTGGTCGACATGGCCCATGACCGTGACGACCGGAGCGCGTCCTTCGAGCGCATCGGGTTCGTCGGCCTCGCCGCGCAGCCCGATTTCGACATCCGACTCGGCGACGCGGCGCAGACGGTGACCGAATTCCGTGACGATCAGCTCGGCGGTGTCGGCGTCGATCGCCTGATTGATCGTGGCCATGACACCCATTCGCATCAGCGCCTTGATCACATCGGCACCGCGCTCGGCCATGCGGTTGGCGAGCTCCTGGATCGTGATCGTCTCCGGGACGACCACGTCGCGGACGACTTTCGTCTGCTCCGCTTGCTGCAGCCGCTGCCGCTCGCGCTCGCGGGCCCGGCGCACCGAGGCGAGGCTGCGCATGCGCTCGCCGGCGTCGTCGTCGAGCGCGCGGGTGACGGTCAGCTTGCCGGTACGGCGGCGCTGCTCATCGGCGCGCCGCACCGGAGCCGCCGGCCGCTTCGCCTCGACACGACGGCCCGGACGGGCCGAGGCAGCCTCTTCTTCCTCCTCGGCCGGCATGGCGACCTTGCCAGCGGCGGCAAGCGCCGCGACCTTGGCCGCGGCGGCCTTGCCGGCGCGCTCGGCGACCTCGCGACGCGACTCTTCCTCTCGGCGGCGCGCTTCCTCGTCCTCTGACCGCTTGCGAGCGTCTTCCTCGCCGCGCTTACGTGCCTCGTCCTCTTCGACACGACGGCGGGCGTCTTCCTCGGCCCGCTGGCGAGCCTCCTGGACCGCGCGCTGTTCTTCCTGCCGGCGTTGGTCCTGTTCCAGCAGCGCGGCGCGGCGACGGGATTCCTCGTCGGCCTTGCGCGCGTCCTGCAAGACCCGCACACGGGTCGCGTGCTCCTCGGCGGTCAGCGTGCGCGGCGTTCCGCCCAAGCGACGCGCCGGCTCGGCCGTCGGTGCCGGCGCCGCAGCTGGGGCCGCCGGCTGCGCCCGAGCGACGGTGGGTGCGGGCGCGGTTTCGGCATAGCCCGCCTCGGGAGCCGCTCCGGGCGTGATGACGCGCTTCTTGCGGACCTCGACGGTGACCTGTTTCGATCGCCCATGCGAAAAGCTCTGGCGAACCTGGCCGGTCTCGACCGGTCTGCGCAGGCCGAGGGTGCCGCCGGAACGCAGGGTCAGAGGCCGCTTCTGCTCTTGCTCGTTCGCTTCAGTCATGCGCTTCGCTACCACCACCCTCTAATGCCGGCTGTGCCGGCGCCAAATCGATGCCCGGCTCCGCCGCCGCTTCGGCGCGAAATCCGGCGAGCCGTCCCAGATCCAAACGCAGCCGCTCGCAGAGCGGTCCGCCGCCAACCGCCGCATGCACGATGCGGTCGCGGGCGAACGCCGCGCCCAGCTCCACCGCGGTCAGCACGCCCGCCGACGGCAGGTCGCGGGCAAATGCGCCAAGTTTGCGGCGACCGCCCTCCGCGCCGTCCACGGCGAACAACAGCAACGCCGCCCTGCCGTGGCGCACCGCGTCACCGACCCGGTCGAACCCGGCGACGGCCAATCCGGCCCGCCGGGCTAAACCAAGCGCATCGCCACACCGCCGCGCCAGCAAGGCCTCGATGCGATCCGCGAGATCCGCAGGCACGGAAACCGGCTGCCGCGCCGCTCGCGCGAAGAGCCGCTTTGCCACCGCCCGGTCCACTATATCCCTGCGGGGGGTTAACCACAAACCCCGTCCGGGCAGGCGCGCCTCGACATCAGGCACCAGCGCGCCGTCGGGACCAAGCACAAAGCGGAGCAGCGTGGCGCGTTCGTGCACCGCGCCGGTCACGATGCAGCGGCGGTGCGGCGAATTTGCGGCGGCCGTTTTCTCCTGGTCAATCCGGGCAGCAGGCTGGGCGATAACCGTAGCGATTACTCCTTTGCCGCTTCAGCCGGGGCAGCCGCGGCCTCGTCTTCGAACCAGTGCGCGCGGCCGGCCATGATCATCGCGTTGGCCTCGTCGAGCTCCAATTTCGCGCTGCCCTTGTCCGAGGCGGCCAGCATCTCCAGCAGCTCGTCGCCGGCCAACCCGGCGAAATCGTCGAGCGTCTTAATGCCGTTCTCGCCCAAGGTCACCAGCATGCCGGGGGTCAGGCCTTCGATCCCGGCCAGATCATCGGCGACGCCGAGCTGTCGGTAGCGCTCCTCGTAGTCGCGGTCGCGGCGTTCCAGCGCCTGCCGTGCCCGCTCCTGCAGCTCGGTCGCGATATCGATGTCGAAGCCCTCAATCTCGGCCAGCTCCTCAACCGGGACGAAGGCGACCTCCTCGATCGAGCCGAAGCCCTCGGTCACCAGCAGATGGGCAATCACATCGTCAATGTCGAACGCGTCGATGAACATCTGGCTGCGGGTGCGGAACTCTTCGGTGCGCCGCTCCGATTCCTCAGCCTCGGTCAGGATGTCGATGTCCCACCCGGTCAGCTGCGAGGCAAGCCGGACATTCTGGCCGCGACGGCCGATAGCCAGGCTCAGCTGGTCGTCTGGAACGACGACTTCGATGCGTCGCTGTTCCTCGTCCATGACCACCTTGCTGACCTCGGCAGGGGCCAGCCCGTTCACCACGAAGGTGGCCGGATCCGACGACCAGGGAATGATGTCGATCTTCTCGCCCTGCAACTCACCGACGACGGCCTGGACACGGCTGCCGCGCATGCCAACGCAGGCGCCGACGGGGTCGATGCCGCTGTCGCGCGAGATGACAGCGATCTTGGCGCGGCTGCCGGGGTCGCGCGCCACCGCCTTGATCTCGATAATGCCGTCATAGATTTCCGGCACCTCTTGCGCGAACAGCTTGGCCATGAATTGCGGATGCGTGCGCGACAGAAAGATCTGCGGCCCGCGGGTCTCCTCGCGAACATCGTAAATGTAGGCGCGCACCCGCTCGCCCTGGCGGAAGCTTTCGCGCGGCAGCAGCTCGTCGCGCCGCAGCATCGCCTCGGCGCGGCCCAGATCGACGACGACATTACCGAACTCGACCCGCTTTACGAGCCCGTTGACGATCTCGCCGACACGATCCTTGAATTCCAGATATTGCCGCTGACGCTCGGCGTCGCGCACCTTCTGGACGATGACTTGCTTTGCGGTTTGCGCCGCGATCCGGCCGAAATCGATGGGCGGCAGCGGGTCGGTAATGAAATCGCCGATCTCGGCCTCGGCGTTGAGCCGCTTGGCCGCTGTCAGCGGGATCTGGGTCGCCTCGTTCTCGACCGGTTCGGCTACCTCGCGGAACCGCAACAGGCGGATCTCGCCAGTGCGGCGGTCGATCTCCGCCCGGATGTCATATTCCTGGCCGTATTTGGAGCGACCGGCCTTCTGGATGGCCTGCTCCATCGCCTCGAGCACCTCGTCCTTGTCGATGCCCTTGTCGCGCGCCACCGTGTCGGCGACCTGCAGCAATTCGGGACGGGCGTAAGTGACGGTCGTTTCCATGTTCTACCCGTGGATCAATGCGTCTGAGAGGAGGAGTCGGGCTTGGCGGCATTGTGTTGAGCCGCGGCGATCAATTCGTCGCTGAGCACGAGCTTTGCGCGGGCGATCGCCTCGAAAGGCAGCGTCACCTCGCCGATCTCGGCCAGGACGCGCGCACCCGAGGCAGTGCGTCCGAGCAGTCGGCCGCGAAAGCGCTTCCGACCGTCGAGCGGGCGCGTCAGCTCGATCCTGGCCTCGAAGCCGGTGAAGCGCTCATAATCCTCGGGGCGGACCAGCGGCCGGTCGATGCCGGGCGAACTGACCTCCAGCGTGTAGGCGCTGGCGATCGGGTCGGCGACATCGAGCAATGCCGACACCGCGCGGCTGATCTCGGCGCAATCCTCGACGGTCATGGTTGCGCCGTCGACACGCTCCGCCATGATCTGCAAGGTGGCCCCGCGGGCGCCGATAAAGGCGATGCGCACCGCTTGGTAACCCATCACCTCAAGCGAGGGCTCGATAATCCGGGCAATCTCGTCGGTGTCGATCGGCAAATGATTCTTTTCCAAGTAAAACGACAGGGGTCCATAAACACAAAGTGGGCCGCCGGGCCCACTCCGCGATCTGGCCCGCCGGACGATGCTGCATCGCGGACCGTATGGGACTTTTGCCGGGATATATAATCAAAACCGGCCGCCTGGCAAGCAGCCCGCGCAGTTTTCAGCGCCGTGCGAGGCGGAGAAACACCGGGGTGCGGCCGGCGGCGCGGGCCTTTGCTTCGTAGCGGGTCGGCGGCCAGTCGGCGGGTCGCTCGCGCCAATCAGCCGGGCGGCGAGCGAGCCAAACAAAGCCGGGATGCGCGGTCGCGTACTCCAGCATCCAAACGAGGTAGCCGGGGTCGTCGGTTGCCAGGCGCAGCTCGGCGCCTAGGGGCATGATCTCGGCCAAGCGGTCGAGAGTCGCCGCGGCAACGAGCCGGCGCTTCTGGTGGCGCTGCTTCGGCCAGGGATCGGGAAACAGGATAAATGTCCGTCCGATTGACGTCGGCGTCAGCGCTTCGATCAAGAGCCGCGCGTCATCAGCGAACAGCCGTACATTCCCGAGCCGCCGCCGGTCAATCTCACCGAGCAGTTTGGCGACGCCATTTTCGAAAACCTCAGAGGCGATAAAGCCGATTTCGGGATGCCGCGCGGCTTGCTCGGCGAGATGCTCACCGCCGCCAAAGCCGATCTCCAGCCACACGGCCGAGAGGCCGGCGGGGAACAGCGTCTTCGGATCGAGCCGGCCTGCCCGCGGCAGCGTTATTGCGAGCTGCGGCAGCAGCGTCTCGAAAAGCCGCTGCTGCCCCGGGCGCAATGGCCGTCCGCGGCGGCGGCCATACAAACGGCGGCGGTCCGGCTCAGCCTCGGCCAAGGATTTCCGAAACCGGCCTCAGAACGCGCGGCGCAGCTCGCCCACAAGGTCGAGCCGCTCCCAGGAAAAGCCGCCATCGACGCCGGGCTCGCGGCCGAAATGGCCGTAGGAGGAAGTTGGCGTGTAGATCGGCTTGTTCAGGCTGAGATGGGTTCGGATACCGCGCGGCGACAGATCCATCAGCTCGTTGAGGACGCGACCGAGCTTGGCCTCGTCGACGGCGCCGCCGGTATCGACATAAAAGGACAGCGGCTTGGCGACGCCGATCGCATAGGCGACCTGGATCGTGCAGTGATCTGCGATCCCCGCAGCGACCACGTTCTTCGCGAGATAGCGCGCGGCGTAGGCGGCCGAGCGATCGACCTTGGTCGGGTCCTTGCCCGAGAACGCCCCGCCGCCATGTGGCGCCCAACCACCATAGGTGTCGACGATGATCTTGCGGCCGGTCACCCCGGCATCGCCATCAGGACCGCCGATGACAAAACGCCCGGTCGGATTAACCAGGAAATTATCTTCATCGCACATCCATCCCGAGGGAAGCGCATCCACCACGAAGGGCCGCACGATCTCGCGGACATCGCCTTGGTCGAGGCGGTCGGAATGCTGGATCGACACGACCACCTTGGTCGCACCAACCGGTTTGCCGTTGACGTATTGCAGCGTCACCTGGCTCTTCGAATCCGGGCCGAGCTCCGGCGTCCGGCCGGCATGGCGGGCCTCGGACAGCGCCCGCAGGATCGCATGCGCGTAATAGATCGGCGCCGGCATCAGATCCGGCGTGTCGTTGCAGGCAAAGCCGAACATCATGCCCTGGTCGCCGGCGCCTTCGTCCTTGTTGCCGGCAGCATCTACGCCCTGAGCGATGTCGCTGGATTGGTTGTGGATGAAGCAGCTGATGTCGGCATGCTGCCAGTGAAAATTCTCCTGCTCGTAGCCAATCTCGCGGATCGCCTTGCGGGCAACCTCGATCAGCTGCTCGCTGGTGATCGATTTCGGGCCGCGAGTCTCGCCGGCGAGGACGACACGGTTAGTGGTAACCAGCGTCTCGACACCGCAGCGCGCCTGCGGGTCGGCGGTCAGGTAGGTATCGACGAGGGCATCGGAAATGCGGTCGCAAATCTTGTCGGGATGGCCCTCGGACACCGATTCGCTGGTGAAGACAAAGTCCTGCTTAGGCAAAGCCCATTCTCCCCGTTTATGAGCAGCTGCGCGGCGAATGCTGTGCCGGCAACGATGCGTGTACCGGGAGCGGTATCCCGGCGCATGGCGGTCCGTTTTCGAATGTCACGCCGCGACCGTCAAGCACGATATTAGGCCCGCGGTTCTCTCCGGGGATATTTCCGGGTGCGCTTCCGCCGCCCCGCGGCCGGTATCTCGCTCTCCGCCGCCAAGGCTCGGGCCAGCTCAAACAGGCGTCGGCGTATGTCGGCGTTGGGGATACCGTGATAAGCTTCGACCAACTCGATCGTCTCACGCTTGCGCAGCGGATCGGCGTCAAACGCATCGGGCGGCGGCTCGGCGAAGCCGCCCGGCATCGCCGGCGCCCGCACCGGGTCCGTGGTGTCGTAAAAGAACTCCGGTCGAACATCGAGTACCCGGCTCAATTGCCACAATCGGCTGGCGCCGATCCGGTTGGCGCCGCGCTCGTATTTTTGCACCTGCTGGAAAGTAAGGCCGAGTTGCACGCCAAGTTGCTCCTGGCTCATGCCGAGCATCAATCGGCGCAGACGGACGCGCGAGCCGACATGCACATCGATCGGATGCGGCGCTTCCGATTTGCGACGGCCGGGCCGCCGCGACTTTCCGTTCGATGCCATGCACGCCCACGCGCGAAGGGAGGAGCGCAGGCGTGATACTGCATACTATCGTATTCGGTCAATCGTCAGAGACAACCTACGATAGGAGTCTCCAATATCGCAAAGGGCAGCTGATCTCGGCTATTCGCGTGAAGATAGGTGCTGTTCAGCGCAGACGGCCCACCACCGGGACCAGCGCCAGCAGCATCATCGCCAGAAAGATCCAATCGCCGACGATAGCATATGGCGTCGCTCCGGCGGCCGCCGGCAACACCACGTCGAGGTAACCGATGGTATCGAGATCCATCCCGGCAATGACGCGACCGGCCGCATCGACGACACCACTAACCCCGTTATTTGCGGCTCGGACCAGCGGCAACCCTTGCTCGACCGCGCGGGTCCGCGCGATCGCGAAATGCTGGTAGGGACCCGAGCTGTGGCCGTACCAAGCATCATTGGTGACGTTAAGGATCCAATCGGGACGGTTCTCGCGATCGACGATGCCGCTCGGAAAGATCGCCTCGTAACAGACGATTGGCGAGAAGCTCGGCAGCCCCAACAGGTTCAGCGAGCGCGGACCTGGGCCGGCGCTGATGTCGATCGCGCCCGGGGTGATTTTTTTCATCGGCAGCACGTCGCTGAAGGGGACGTACTCGCCGAACGGGACGAGATGCGCCTTGTCGTAGGTGGCGCGGATCCCGCCTTGCGCATCCACCGCCTCGACGCTGTTCCAGACCTGACTTACCGCGGCGGGAGGCGGGTTGGCCCGCAGCGCGCCGGTAATCAAATAGCCGTCCTTCGGCAGGATTGCGGTGATCGCGCTACGGCGCGCATCGTCGCGTTCAAGCAGAAACGGAACCGCCGCCTCGGGCCACAGGATTGCAGCGAGAGCATGGTTCGACGGGGCGGCACTCAATTTCATGAGCCGCTGAAGGTTCTGTTCCGCGGCGGCCGGGTCCCATTTCAGCTTTTCCGAGATCGACGGTTGAACCAGGCGCAGCCAGATCCCGGTCGAGCCCGACGGCAACAGATGCAGCCGGATCCCGCCGGCAGCGGCGGGGACCAGGATCAAGAGCGCCGCCGCGATCGCCGGCGCGGCCCGCCGCAGCCCTGGAATAGGAAAGAGTGAGGGCGTCCCGAGCAGAGACGGCAGCGCGGCGGCGAGCACCGTCACTAGGCTCAGCCCATAAATACCGACCCAGGCGGTGGTCTGGAGTACCGCCAGCGCTCCTGGAAAGCCGCCGGACCAGACATAGCCGACCAGGTTCCAGGGGAGACCGGTCAGGACGTGGCCGCGCCCCCA
>Ga0209474_10004776_pt1 | contig 11647 bp, 8 predicted proteins | sample GraSoiAngelo_145_FD_185902 | JGI IMG/M metagenome (GOLD analysis project Ga0209474, IMG submission 185902) | Grasslands soil microbial communities from the Angelo Coastal Reserve, California, USA - 14_1009_05_20cm (SPAdes) (version 2) | ecosystem: Environmental > Terrestrial > Soil > Grasslands ...
TTGCGAGGGCGCACTTTTGGTCGTCGATGCTTCACAAGGCGTCGAAGCGCAGACATTAGCGAATACCTACCTGGCGATCGAAAACAATCTCGAACTGATCCCCGTCATCAATAAGATCGATCTGCCCGGGGCTGAACCGGAGAGAGCACTCGAAGAGATCAGGCACTTTATCGGCCTGGAAACTCACAACGCGATCCTTACCAGCGCCAAAACCGGTAAAGGCGTACCCGAAGTTCTGGAAGCAATCGTCCGCGACGTGCCGCCGCCGAAAGGTGATGCAAATGCGCCGCTCAAGGCTTTGATCTTTGATTCCTGGTACGACTCGTATCGCGGCGTGATCGTTTTGTTTCGCGTGATCGACGGCGTGATTCGTCCGGGAATGAAGATTCGCTTCATGAGCGCGGGTCGCGACTATCAAGTTGATACTCTCGGAGTGAATCGCCCGCGACCGACGCCCATCGATCAGCTGGGCCCTGGCGAAGTTGGATTCCTGACTGCTTCAATAAAGACAGTAGCCGACGTGCAAATCGGCGACACGATTACTGAAACTGCGCGCCCCACGACTGCACCTTTTCCCGGCTATCAGGAAATCAAGCCCATGGTTTTTGCGGGACTCTATCCCGTGGATACGAACCAATACGAAGAGCTCCGCGATGCGATGGATAAGCTGCGTTTGAATGACGCGTCGTTCTTTTACGAACCAGAGTCGTCCACCGCACTGGGTTTTGGATTTCGCTGCGGCTTCCTCGGTTTGCTGCACATGGAGATTGTGCAGGAGCGTCTGGAACGCGAATTCGATCTCGATCTAATCACCACGGCGCCGGGGGTGCGCTACAAAGTGACCACGACTGACGGCAAAGTCACGGAGATCGATTCGCCTGCAAAGATGCCCGATCCTGGCCGGCTGGCGAAGATTGAAGAACCCGCCATCCGGGCGACGATCCTGACTCCTGAAGAACATCTGGGCGGAATCCTGGCGTTGCTGGAAGAAAAGCGCGGGCAGCAGAAAGGCTTTGAGTACATCACGTCGAATCGCGTGATGCTGACCTACGAGTTGCCGCTCAACGAAATCGTGCTGGATTTTTATGATCGCTTGAAATCGACTTCGCGGGGGTACGCTTCGCTCGATTATCATCTCGCCGGTTATTGGGAAAGCGATCTCGTGAAGCTCGACGTGCTGGTCGCCGGTGAACCGGTCGATGCGCTGTCGCTGGTTCTTCATCGCGATACTGCAGCCGCCAAAGGGCGGGCCCTGGCAACCAAGATGAAGGAACTGATCCCGCGTCAACTTTTCGAAGTCCCAATCCAGGCGGCCATCGGCGCGAAAATAATCGCGCGCGAAACTGTGAAAGCGATGGGCAAGAACGTGATCGCGAAATGCTACGGCGGTGATATCTCGCGTAAGCGCAAGCTGCTCGAGAAACAGAAAGAAGGCAAGAAGCGGATGAAAAAAGTCGGCCGCGTCGAGATTCCGCAGGAAGCGTTCTTGGCGGTGCTGAAGGTGAATGAGTAGCTTGGGGCACTCAAGGCGACTCTTTGTTGGTAGACTTCGCTCTTGCATATACTTTTCAAGACCGCCTGAGTAAAACATGGCGACGTTCACACGAAAAGAGATTGCCGACGGAATCGAGCGCCTCGGACAACTCGCTGTTGAATCTGGCATTGAGATCGAATTGGTATTAATTGGCGGTGCTTTGATGGTGTTGCGTTTTCAAGCACGCGATTCTACTCGCGATGTCGACGTGGCGATCGTGGCACCCCGCGAAACTGAACGGGTTCGGGAGTTCGCGCGCACCGTTGCGGCGGAGCATAGTTGGGGACGATTGGTTAAATGATGGAGCAAAAGGTTATCTCGTTGGCCTTAGCAACAGGACCGTGGTTCTCTCGGCTCCGGGAATCGAAGTTCGCAGTCCTTCGACCGCACAATTACTGGCAATGAAGCTGTCAGCGTGGCGGGACGATTTGGATGTGGCCGACGCAGGCCGGCTGCTTGACGAGATGACTGGAAATCGCGGGGAAGTTTGGAGTCAGATCGAGCCTTATTTGATTCCTGGTGACGAACTGAAAGCACAATATGCATTTGCCGATCTTTGGGAGGATCGCAGTGGTAAAAATTGAAGAGCTGGCTGAAGCAGCGATCAACCATGAAGCTTTGCTGCTCCGAAGTTTGACGCAGGATCTTCTGCGCGAGCGTCCAAACCTCAGCGACTATTCCCGACCGACTGCTGTCAATTTTGAGACTCTCGCCGCCGCCGCGTCGCTCATTGAACTGCTCGCCGAACGCTTGAATCAAGAAGCACCTTCATGGACAAAGGACGTGGGAGCGTTGGCCCAACCCATTCATCTGGTCAAGTCAGCATTAACGATGAAGCACTTGCGCGCGCTGTGCGAACAGCATTCGCCGGAGCCTTTGCGCAAGCGCGGCTTCTATGCGCCACCGAATTTTCTGGAGAGTGCCTGAAGAAGGAAGGACGCGTCGAGATTCCGCAGGAGGCTCTTCTGACGGTGTTGAAGATGAATGACTAGGTTTTAGTTAGAAATTCTTGAGCGAAACAAATCCCAATCGACGACCTGCCAAACTCGTCACCATCTTTTGCGATGGCTCGAGTCTCGGTAACGGCCGCGACGTGGCGCGTGCCGCAGCAGTTGCCTTGCTCGGCTTCAAAGGATTGTGGCGCGCGTTTGGAACCTATCTCGGTCAAGCCACAAATCAACAGGCTGAGATCGCCGCCGCGGCGCTCGGTTTGGAAGCCTTGAAAGAACCATGTCGAGTTAGTGTTCACACTGATTCGCGGTATGTCATTGAAACGATGAAAGGGAACTTTCGTCGCAAGACAAATCACGATTGGTGGAAGCGTTTGGATGAAGCGAAGGCGCGTCACGAAGTCGAGTGGCACTGGTCACAAGGTCACGTCGGGCACGTGATTCAGGAAGCCGCCGATCGCGCCGCTCGCAAGATCGCCGCCCTCGGTCATGTCGAACCGGCCGTGCTCCAGAACGCCGTTGATAAGATCGGAGTGATCGAGCCGGAAGAACAGGGCGCGGATAAGCCCGACCTATTTTAGAGCTGAACCGCCTCACTCTCGCTTTCCTGCACCTACGCACCTATAATCAGGCAACCGGCAAACCAGTCGCCACTTCTCAATCGAGGACATCGTGTCAAGACATCTGGCATTCCTGATCATGCGGTCGTGCCTGCTCATTGCGATAACCGTGTATCTTGCGCCGGCAATGAAGGCACAGGGTGGGCGCGGTTGGGAATGGCAGAACCCTCTCCCGCAGGGCAATTCCATCAACTGCATCCGCTTCGCGCCGGACAAGGTGCATGGTTGGGCAGTCGGCGCTGACGGGGTGATTCTTCACACTGATGACGGTGGCTTTAGCTGGGACACGCAGACCGTCGGGAAAGCGGTCGGGCTAAACTCAATCTATGTTTTTGATCGCCAGCGCGCGTTTGCAGTCGGCGCCCGCGGCGTAATTCTCTCAACGCACAACGGCGGCGAGCGTTGGATCGAGCTTAAGACTCCGACGAAAGATCATCTGTATTCGATCACTTTCGCACATGACGATTCAAAGCACGGCTGGGCCGTCGGCACTTACGGAACAGTCGTCACCACATCCGACGGAGGCGTTACCTGGCTTGCCCAGAAGGTCGGAACGCACCCACATCTATTTTCGGTCGCGTTCGCCAATAAGAACGTCGGATTGATCGCGGCAGAACGCGGAATCCTTCTGCGCACCAATGATGGCGGTCGTCATTGGAAGGAGGTTGTCCGCCTCGGGTCGCTCGCGTTCACTGGAGTCGCATTCACGTCAGACAAGAGAGCGATGGCCGTTGGTTATGGTGGCCGAATTCTCTTGAGCGATGATGCGGGCCTTACCTGGGAGCCGAGTGACTTGCTCATCAGTGAGGATCTTCTTTCGATCTACTTTCTCGATGAACAGCACGGCTGGATGACGAGTGCGAGTGGATCGATCTTTAGCACAACTAACGGCGGCGCGATTTGGTTGCCGGTGAGTGTGAGAACCAACCCGCGGCTGGTGACGGTTTACTTTGCCGATGCCGAAACTGGTTGGGCGGCCGGCAGCGATGGCCTGGTCCTGCGCAGCGATGATAGCGGACTTGGTTGGCAGCGACTGACTGAAGGCGGGCGCGACGACATCGCGGACATTTTCTTTGTTGATGACTCGCGCGGATGGGCCGTCGGGGCGCGCGGGAAAATTCTGGCGACGCGAAATGGCGGCAAGGCTTGGTATCCGCAGCTCTCAGGTGTGCCCCAGCATCTCGACGCCGTGACGTTCGTCGATGAAAAGAATGGATGGGTGGTTGGCGATCAGGGAACCATCCTTCATACCGACAATGGCGGCGCGTCGTGGACTAAACAAGAAGCCGACACGCCTCAACAGTTGCTCGGCGTTCACTTCATGACGGCGAAGCTCGGTTGGGCCGTGGGCGCGCGCGGGCACATGCTGAAGACTGAAGATGGTGGCGAGACGTGGCTGCTGCAACCTTCAAAGACGAAGGCCTGGCTCGAAGATGTGCGCTTCATCGATGCAAAGCACGGCATCATCGTTGGCTCAGGTGGCACGATCCTGCGCACCGAAGACGGCGGGGACACCTGGAAAGATATCTCGGCAAATTTGAATGAATGGCTGCACGCGGTCGCGTTCGCCGATACCTTGCGCGGCTACATCGTTGGTGAGAAAGGAATCATCCTGCGCACGGACGACGGCGGCCAGACCTGGAAAGATCAAGAGACGAACATTAAATCGAATCTGTTTGCCGTGTCGGTAGCTTCACGCGATGAAGTTTTGATTGCCGGCGATCAAGGTCGGGTGGTTGCGACGAAAGACGGCGGCAGAACCTGGGATCAGCAGCCGAGTCTCACCAGTTCACCATTGTACGCCGTCGCGTATCGCGGAGGATCCGCGGCGTGGGTTGCGGGCCGTGGGGGAGCGATTCTCAGGCGCACTGAGGATTTGGCGACGGTGAAAATCTCAGCGCCTAGACTACCTTCCGCCTTACGCGGCGCGCCAAAGTTGAAAGCTCAGGATACCCAACTCAATTTCGACGATGACATCCCCCGCGCCGTTCCACCCGTGCGGAAACCCGCCAAGCCTTAACGCCATCCTCCGAGCCACCTGTTAATAAATCAATCATTGCAACGGCTTCGCCCCAAAACTCCTGAGCGAACGCTCTCAGCCGCGTAGCGGCGACATATTTGTAGAACCACGCTGGCTAATGAATCGCAGCTCCAGAGGAGCGGCATATTCTGTCGCCCATAAATGGGCTAAAACATTAAAGAATCCTTTTGCATCTACAAATATTCCGTGCCTAACGGCACTCAAGACAGATTCCCCTTCGCTTCAATTTCTTCCACCCTTCTCTGCCTGACTTTTTAGGCAAAGCTCATTTCAACCGTCTCGTTGTGGAACGCTATCTGCGGATTTCTTGCCCAAACTTTTCAGCAAATCTCATCGTATGGGTTTCTGACCTGCTGCTAGTATGCGGTATCTCTATTCAGTCTATTCCGACGCTGCAAGAATCGCGCTGCAATCAATTTTGGCGCACAAACTCCGTGCGTTCCTGACCCTGATTGGAATCATCATCGGCGTGGCTTCGGTGGTAGTCGTCGGCGCGGCGATCTCCGGACTCAACACTTACGTCGTCGATAAGATGTCAAAGATCCTGGGCACGAACCATTTCATGATCGCGCGCATGGTCAGTCAGGGCGAGTTGTCAGAAGAAGATTTAGAGCGCATGAACCGCCGTAACAAGCGACTGAAATGGGAAGACATGGAGTGGCTGCAGCGATACTGCGAGACCTGCACGGCGGTCGGCGCAGAGGCCGGGAGCGGAACGAAGTTTGAACAGGACGGCAAAATTTTCTACGGCGGCATCATCTTCGGCGTGACCGCCAACATGGCTGAGATCGAAGACAAGACCATGTCGGATGGCCGCTTCATCCAGCCCGAAGAAGTGTCGCACAGCAAACTCGTCGTGGTCCTCGGCGCGGACATCAGGGATAAGTTCTATCCGGACACGGATCCCATCGGCAAAGAGTTCAAGGTAGCGGGCCTGCCGATGCGGATCATTGGCGTCGAAGAGCGGCGTGGCCCCATCTTCGGCGACTTGATCGACAAACAAGTTTACATTCCGCTGACGACCTATCAGCGCATTTATGGACGCAACCTCGATTTACAAATTCACGGAAAGGGAAAGCAACGCGAGACATTTCAGTTGACCATCGAAGACGCTCGCCGCGCGCTGCGTAATTATCACGAGCTGATCGGAAGCGAGGAGGACGACTTCGGTCTCGTCAATACTGAAACGCTGGGCAGTCAAATCGATCAATTCACCGGAGCGATTGCGCTGGTCGTTACGCCCATCACCCTGATCGCACTTATCGTCGGGGGCATCGTCGTGATGAACATCATGCTGGTGTCTGTTACTGAGCGCACCTTCGAGATCGGCTTGCGCAAGGCGCTGGGCGCCCGGCGCAAACAAGTGCTGCTGCAATTTCTCATCGAGTCATCGATGCTTTGCGCGCTTGGGGGTTTACTGGGACTGATCGCGGCGGCGGGCATCTCCTGGATTGTGTCGGTGCTCACGCCGATCACGATGACAATCACGGTGGGTTACATCGTGCTCGCGATTGGCGTATCGACCGCAGTCGGCATGATCGCGGGTATCTATCCAGCGTTCAAAGCTTCACGCCTCGATCCAATCATTGCGCTGACCAGGACGACTTAGGAGATTCCTTCTCCCTTTGGGAGAGGAAGCAAGAAAATGAAACTTAGACTGCCCAGTTTTATCCCGCGCGAGACGCTCCTAATGGCGCTCGACAGCGTGCGGGCGCACAAGTTCCGTAGCGCCCTCACAGTGCTCGGGATCGTCATCGGCGTGATTGTCTCGATCGTCGTGGCCTCGATTCTCACCGGTCTCCGGGCCAATATCGTCCACATGGTCGAGGAGTACGGCACCAACAATATCTACGCTTTCCACCTGACGACGGGTCCGCAGGTTGGTGAACGCGACCAGTCCGAGCGCGCGCGCAAACCTCTGACTGCGGAGGACGGCGAAGCGATCGCCCAGCAGGCCTCAGCGGTTGAAGCAGTGGCGCTCGAGTCGACGAACATTGGCTGTTACGGTTGCGGTTTCGACGACACGATCAAGGTCAACAACCGGACCTACCGGCGCGGCAACACCCAGGGGGTCACCGCCAATCACGCGGACATACATAACGCTTCATTGAAGGAAGGGCGCTTTATTTCTGAGCAGGATGATCTCAACCGACGCAATGTGATGGTGATCGGAGTTAACGCCGCTCAGGCTCTGTTCCCGGATCAGGACTCAGGCATCGTGGGAACGCGCGTGAAGATGGGCGGTTATGTGTGGGAGATCATCGGGGTGCTGGCGAAGCGCCAGACGACCATTTTCGGTGAAAACGAAGAGGACAACGCGGTCTTCGTTCCGTTTCGCACCGGGGTTCAGGTCGCCCCCGGACGCAGGTTCCTCATCATTGTGGCGCGCGCGCGGTCGGGCCAGTTGCCACAGGCGCTCAATCAGATTGAAGAGATTTTGCGGACGCGCCGGAATGTGAAATTCTCTGAGCCGAACAACTTCGATGTAAAGACCGCAGACGCTTTCATCACGCAGTTCGACAGCATCTTCGGCATGATCGGCATCATCGCCATTGCGATTTCATCGGTGGGCTTGATGGTGGGCGGGATCGGTGTGATGAACATCATGCTGGTAAGCGTCACTGAACGTACGGCCGAGATTGGAGTTCGCAAAGCCCTCGGCGCCCGGCGGCGAGATATCACCAGTCAGTTCTTGTTTGAAGCGATGACGCTGACTTTTCTGGGTGGTGTAATTGGCGTGCTGGCGGCCATTGGCATTAGCAAACTCATCGGACTGATTATTCCCAGTCTCCCCGCTTCAATACCCCTCTGGGCGGTGATTGCTGGATTGACGGTCAGCGTGGCGATCGGATTGATCTTCGGCGTGTGGCCCGCGCGTAAAGCCGCGCGTTTAGATCCGATTGAGTGTCTACGCTACGAATAAGTAGCCTTACTTCAACCGCTCGCCGCCTTCCGCTGCATCTCTCGCAAACTTTCCGGAATCAGCATGGTGATCTGATGCGTGGAGGTGGTTCCATCGGCGAACGCCTGGTAAAGCGTGAAGTCCGGCAGCGATAGACACGTTAGCGGCGAGTGCACGTCGTAACCGGTGTCGATTCCAATCGCGCTGTTGCACAAATAGATTCCGTGACGACCAAGCCTCCCACGCAGCGGCAAAAAAGTAGTTGGTGTGTGACCAAAGACGCAGGGCTTGCCGTGATAGTTCCGGTAGAAATCCTGATCGCGCGTCCACAGCAACCCGTGCGGTGAACTGTCACGCGGATGCTTTCCGTTTTCCAATCCCGCGTGCACGTACAGCGCGTGATCGTCTTCGTGATAGAGCGGCAGTGAACGGAAAAACTCGATCTGTTCACTGGGAATTCGCTCGCCAATCAAAGCGCGCGAGGCCTCAAAGTCATCCGGCGTCTTTCGACCCAGAGGCTGCCCGGTGTATTGCGCGAAGGTTTGATCGCTGCCAGTCGACTCATCCATCCAAATCAAATTTGCGTCGTCGATAAAGTCCAGCAACATCTGCTCGTGGTTACCGCGCAGGCAGATTGTGTTGTCAGGATCGTGGCGGCACAGATTCATGACGCGATCGACGCAACCGGGCACATCTGCTCCGCGATCGATTAGATCGCCGATGAACACCAGCGTGTCCGAAGATTCACGCGGGAGCATTTCGAGCAGACTGTGAAGTTGCCCGCAGCGCCCGTGAATGTCGCCGATTACGAAAGTTTTCATGCGCAAACTCCCCTCTTCCTCTGGGAGAGGGTTGGGGTGAGGGCCTTAGGGCGATCGTAATCTTGTTTGGATTGTTCGTGCCGCTCCACGTGGAGCGGCACTAACAAAAATATCCCACATGACTCTTGGTTGATAGCTAGACCCTCATCCCCGTCCCTTCTCCCAAAGGGAGAAGGGTGAATTATTCAGCTTCAGAAACAGGCGTCTTGATCGAACCAATTATCTGTTGGAACTCAGGATCGGCTTTCAAAGAATCCCAACTGGGATTTCGTTCGAACCAGGGCTTGTTTTCGTTGCCTAACTCGATCGCGCGACGCAGCCAACGCAGCGCTTCATCTCGCTCACCTTCCATCGCGTACGCCGACGCCAGCCAGTACGAAACATCGTGGTCCGTATCCGCGGTCTTCTTCACTTCATCATTCAACTGCGCGCGCGCTTCTTCATTGAATCCAAGTGCGCTGAGGAATCCCGAATAGATCGGTCGAATGCCGTCGAGTTGTGGTTGCTGCTCAAGCACCTGCTCGAGAATTTCAGCCGCCTTCACATGCTCACCGCGATAGAACAGCACCTGTGCGCGGAACGCTTTAATGAGAGGATGATCGGGTTCGAGCACGGCGCCCTGATCGAGTTCCGCCATCGCTTCATCGTAACGACCTTGATAAAGAAAGATGCGCGCGCGGTTATAGCTGGCGACGACGCGCTCAGCGGGATTCAACCGCGCCATGCGCTCAAAGCTCCGCAGCGCCTTCTCGTAATTGCCGTCGAGCCGAGCTACGACGCCACGTGCGAAATGAACACCTGGATCGTTGGGCGCTTCGCGAGCAAGTTGCTCGGCCATTTCGCGCGCGCGTTGCTTTTCACCGCGGGACAGGTAAATCAAAACTGTGTGCCGCCGCGCTTCCAGCAAATTCGGATCGATCGCCAACGCTTTGTCGAAGGCTTCCATCGCGGCATCGTAATCGCCTGTCTCGCCAGTGCCTTTAATGACTCGGTTCGAATAAGCTTTGCCGAGTGCGCTATGCGCCAGCGCGAAGGAAGGATCGAGGTAAGCCGCGCGTTCAAAATGTCCAATGGCTTCGTCGATGTCTTTGCGCGCGATCGTGTGATAGATGAACCGGCCCAGCGCATCGCGTCCACGCAAGTATGCTTCGTAAGCCTCAGCGTTCGCAGTCTTGGCGCGTTCGAGCTGGTCCTTTTCATCGGAAGTCAGCTCAAGGCGCAACCCGTCACAGATCTCCTGAGTAATGGTGTCTTGAACATTAATGATGTCGGTCGCATCCGCATCGATGCGATCACTCCAGAGCAGATCTCCCGAGTCGACGTCCACCAACTGCGCGGTCACGCGGATGCGATCGCCCGCGCGCAGAAAACCTGCGGACAAGACTGCGGACACGCTCATCTCGCGGCCGGCCTGCCGCGGATCAACCTGCACGCCCTGGTACTTAACAATCTCTGACGATGGCCGCACCACCAAAGATCGCAGCCGCGCCAATTCCGTAATGACCGCATCAGCCAATGAGAATTCATAGAAGCTCGATTGCGGATCGTTGCTCACGTTCTTAAAAGGAAGAATCGCGATGCTCTTGCGTTCCCGATCGCCGAAACTAGTCGCCGGCGTTTCATGTGGTCGATCCGAAGTATAGTCTCGAGGTTGCGAGGTGCGCTCACCGGTTACGCCGCGCAGCCAGCGCAGCGCACGACCCATGCGACCTGTTCCGGCCATATGTCTCGGTGCGACGGGCGTCATTGGCTCATAGGTTTGTGGCCCGCCCATCTCGATTTCGCGCAGTGCCGCGCGGAGTTCGTCGCGCATTTCAGTGGTCTTCTGATAACGCTGTTTAGGGTCCTTGGCCATCGCGCGATCGAGGATCGCCTGTAACTTTGGTGGCGCGCCGCCCGGTCGCGCTTCGCTCAAAGGCTTCGCCTCTTCATGCAAAACCGCATGACGAACATCGACACTGGTTTTCCCCTGGAACGGCCAAGTGCCGGTCAGCATCTCGTAGAGCAGCACGCCCGTAGAGAAAATGTCGGCGCGCGCATCGACTCGTTCGCCGCGGGCCTGCTCAGGCGCAGCGTATGTGGCCGTGCCGTAAGGAATGCCGACTTCAGTCAAATCGGTGTGATGAATTCCACCGGTGATGTGACTCTCATCAACGAGCTTGGCCAAACCAAAGTCTAGAACCTTGACCTGCCCCGAGGGCGTGACCATGACGTTGCCGGCTTTTATATCTCGATGAATGATGCCGCGTTCATGCGCTGCGGCCAGCGCGTCCGCAACTTGAATCGTGATCGAGAGCGCGCTCGAGAGATCGAGTGGACGACCATTAACCAGTTCGCGAACGTTTTTGCCTTCGACGAACTGCATGGCGATGAAATGCACGCCATTCAGATCGTTGAGATCGAAGATGGTGCAGATGTTCGGGTGATCGAGCGCCGAGGCGAGTCGTGCTTCGCGCTCGAACCGTTTGAGGTTGGCTTCTTTGACCGTTAGTTCCGGGGGGAGGACCTTAATGACAACTGCACGTCCGAGTTTCGTATCGGTCGCCTTGTAAACTGTTCCTTGCCCACCGGCGCCAATCTTCTCGAGGATTCGGTAATTCCCAAGCTTTGCGCCGATCATTCTTTAGCATATTAAACGCTCAAGTGGCGGGGACTGCAAATCAGCAAGTGCGGAGTCTGGAGTCTGGAGTCTAGAGACTGACGTCTGAAGTCTGAAGATGAAGTCTGAGCTATGGAGTGCGGAGTTGGAGTCTGGAATTACTATGAAGTCATTTGCTAT
>Ga0209474_10004779_pt1 | contig 11646 bp, 12 predicted proteins | sample GraSoiAngelo_145_FD_185902 | JGI IMG/M metagenome (GOLD analysis project Ga0209474, IMG submission 185902) | Grasslands soil microbial communities from the Angelo Coastal Reserve, California, USA - 14_1009_05_20cm (SPAdes) (version 2) | ecosystem: Environmental > Terrestrial > Soil > Grasslands...
GCCGATCCCCTTCGCCCGTGTTTAGGAGCATCTATCTCAAGTCGTTGCGCGACTACCGTGTGCCGATTCTCGGCTGGGGTCTCGGACTCGGCGCGCTGATGGCCGTGATATTCGCCGCCGTCCCGTCTGTGTTTGCGACGCCGGCCGCGAAGGCGGCCGTTGTTTCTATCGGCGCTTCGTACGCATGGATAGCGGAGCCGATCAAGATCGATACCCCGGGCGGCTACGCGACCTGGAAGTACGGAATCACGATCCTTGTCGTGGTGATCTGGCCCCTCCTCGCAGGCACGGGTATGCTGCGCGGCGAAGAGGACCGAGGCTCGATGGATGTTCTCCTGTCGCTGCCCCGCGGTCGTCTCCGCGTCGCGCTGGAAAAGCTGGCGGCGATGTGGACGGCGCTGCTCGCGATGGGTCTCGTGATCGGGCTGCTGACGTTCGCCGGCGCCGCGAAGGTCAGCTCAGATCTCAGCCTCGGTGCGAGCGTTGCGTTCGGCTTGAATCTCGCATTGATCTGCGCAGTCTTCCTGTCCATCGCGCTTCTGGTCTCGCAGTTCACCCAGGAGCGGCGCAGCGCGTCGGGGGTGACCGCCGGAATCCTGCTCGTCGCCATCGTGGTGGACATGGTGCATCGCGTCGTCCCCAACACTGTGTGGTTGAGCCAGCTTTCGCCCGTCTACTACTACAACCTGAGCAAGCCGCTCGTGCCTGGTTACGGTGCCAACCTCGGCGCGATGCTCTTCCTGCTGGCGCTGTCCGGGCTCTTCGGCGCGGCCGCGGTCTGGCTGTTCGCGCGGCGCGACGTCGGCGGGGTGAGCCTGCACCTGCCTGAGCGAAGCTCTCAGCCCGCAAGGGCGCTGCCTCGAGCCGACTGGTCGCTGCGCTCCGTTTACACGCGCAGCCTCGGGATGATCGCGACCTCGACCCTGTGGTGGACCCTGGCCATCGCCGGGTTTGCCGCCTGGTTTGTCATCATCGCCGAGCAGACGGAGGCCCAGCTCAAGTCGCTCCTGCAGAGCTCAGCTGCGCTGGGCGACTTCTTGAAGCTCGGTGGGAGCGACAGCGCCACCAACGCCAGCATCCTCAGCGCGTTCTTCATCTTCATGCCTGTGTTGTTGATGGCCTTCGCCGTCACCCAGGCGAACCGCTGGTCCGCCGACGAAGAGGACGGCCTGCTGGAGATCGTGCTCTCGACTCCTCAGCCTCGTTTGCGACTGCTGCTCGGGCGCTTTGCCGCCCTCGGCACCGCGACGATCTTCATCTCGGTGTTGACGCTGATCGCCACGACGGTCGCGTCGGCCGCTACCGGCCTGTCCCTCGACTACGGCAACCTTGCCGCCGCCTCTCTCTCGATCATCCCGTTTGGACTCCTGGTGGCGGCGATCGGCTACCTGTTTGCCGGTTGGCTGCGCGCCGCGGTGGACACGGGCTTGCTGAGCTTTCTGTTGGTGATCTGGGTCTTCATCAGCTTCATCGGCCCCGGGCTGAGCTTGCCGGACGCAACCCAGAAGCTGTCCCCCTTCTACTACTACGGGTCGCCCCTGCTGCACGGCGTCCAGGTGGCGGATTTGCTCGTCATCGTGGCGGTGGGCGCTGTGGCGCTGGCGGTCGCCTCGGCGCGTTTCGCGCGCAAGGACATCTCGGCCTAGCGTCTTACACATTTCTTACCGGAGACCGATCTGGACCGGACTAGCGTTCATCTTCCGCGAGAGGATCTGGGGTTTTAGTTTTCGGAGGGATGGACGATGAAGAGGGTGCTCGTGGCCACCATGCTGGCGGCCGGGATTTTGGTGTTGTCGCCGACGACCGCCGGGGCGTGGGCGACGTACTGCGACTGGGATCCTCTCGTGCTGGTGGTAACCCCTGGCGGGAACATCGTGCCCGTCTACGACAGCGTCTGGACGTCGAGCCCTCTCGACCTCGGCCTGCCCCTCGAGAGCTATACCGTTTCCCGCGTCTACGATCACCAGGGCCATCCTCACACCGCGGTCGACATGACGATCTACACGCCAACCGGCCTGCTGTTCCGGTACGCCACGACCGATGAGGTCACGACGGGCCTGCTCGGCTCGGGCACAGTGCTTGCGCGGCAGAACGGGTATAGCGGCACGCCCGTGCATCTGAAGTTCGTCCTGTCCCAGCCGTAAGACCTTGACGCCGCGGCAGCGGTCCGAGCTGTATCGCGTCGGGGTCGGCGCAGCCGCCGTGGCGACGTTCGCCGCCACGGCGCCGCGCCTGGGTGGCGAACGTCCGGACTGGTGGCTCGTCGCGGCGCTGGCGGTGGCGGGAATTCTCGCGCTGGAGTTCCCGCTCCACGTCAACATCAGCGAAAAGGTCAGCGTGGCGACGGCGGTGTTCTTCGCCGCCGTCCTCCTCCTGCCCCTGTGGCAGGCGGCCGCGCTGGTGGGCGTGCTCCAGGCATTGGACATCTGCATCGCTGCTTTCAGGAAGGTGCGGGCCACGAAGGAGCGGCCACCCCTGCGGGCCGTCGCCAGCAGCATCGTGTTCAACGGCGGCCAGGCGTACCTGTCGACCCTGGCCGCGGGCTTCGTGCTGTCAATCGCGGGGGTCTCGGCAAAGGCCGGCCTTACCGGACCTGCTGACGCCGTCGTGCTCGCCGGCTCGGCCGGGACGATGTACGTTGCGAATCTCCTCTTCGTTGCAGTGGCGATCGCGCTGGGCACGTCGCGCAGCCCGATTCCGCTCTTCCTCAACACGCAGAAGCTCGTCTACGTCCAGTTCACGACGCTGTACCTGGTCGGCACGGCGGCCGCCTTTGCCGCCGTCCGCTACACCTGGCTGCCGCTGCTCGCGATCATGCCTGCCGTCCTCGTCTATCACTCGCTCCGGCAGCGGGTCGAGATGGGCCGCGAGGCGATGCGCGCCATGGAGCGAATGGCCGAAGAGGTCGATCGGCGCGACCCGTACACGTACAACCACTCGCAGCGGGTGGCGATCTACACCCACGCGATCGCGCGCAGGCTAGGTTTCAGCTCCGTGGACGTCGGGCTGCTGGAGCTGGCCGCGAAGGTGCACGACATCGGCAAGATCCGCGTCCCGGACTCGGTCCTCTTGAAGCCGGCCAAGCTGACGCCCGAGGAGCGGCGGATCATGGAGACGCACCCGCGACTCGGCTTCGACATCCTCCGGCCCTTCTCCGAATACGCCAAGGTGCTCGACCTCGTGCTCTCACATCACGAGAGGTATGACGGGAAGGGCTACCCGAACGGGACAGTCGGCCGGCGGCTGCTGCTGATCGCGCAGGTCATCCCGGTCGCCGACTCGCTCGATGCGATGACCAGCGCGCGCGCCTATCGCGGCGCCCGGACGTGGGAGTCCGCGCTGGAGGAATTGCGTCGCGGGGCCGGGACGCAGTGGAATCCTCACGTCGTCGAGGCGGCCCTGGCCGCACTCGGCCAGGCCGAGCGCGCACCGGCTCGCGAGGCGAGCGCGACCCCGGCCCTGGCCTAGTCCTTCACCGGCCCGAAGGCCACGTCGTGCTTCTGGCCTGGGGCCACCAGGTCGAGCAGCTCGCGGGCTTCATCCGAGATGGCTGCCCGGTCGCCGGCGGGCAGCGGCTTGGCGAATGGTGTGACCCGAATCAGGGTCGCACCCTTCTCGGTCCTTGGGTGCCACATGGCGCGCACGAAGCCGTCGACCAGGACCGAGCCCTGCAGCTGCCCCGCGCTGCTGAACAAGCCGAGGTGCCGCCCCTCGGGCATGATCCGCGTGCGGTCGGCGTGGCCGAGCAGGATGTTGTCGTAGTCAGGCAGCAGACGAACCGGCGCCGGTGTGTCTCCGTGCGGGCGAGGGGCTCGAGGCGTGTCGAAGAGTTCGGCGCCTCGTGAGTCGCGGAAGATTTTCAGCCGCGGCCTGAGCTGCTCGAACACAGGTCGCATCGCCAGGCCTGACCAGGCGCGCATGTCGGCGGGTGACGCGGGCCCAAATGCGGCGAGGTAGCGGAGGACGAGCTGCTCGGAGGGAAACGCCGGGCCGGGCGGACGACCGAGCCAGGCTTCGAAGGTGGTCAACGCGACCGGCCCCGACGCCCTCCATACGCCGCGTGGCGGCGTGAATACCAACGGCACCATGTAGCGCACGCCGTATGCCATCGCGAGCGCGTCCCGGCCGGGGAAGCGCTGGGCCAGGAGCTTCGTCAGCTCGGCCACGGTTCGTGGTCTCTCGCCCATGATCTCGCGGCCCGCGCTGCCGATGTCAGCGACGTCGAGGTCGCTCATGCCGCGTCCCCATGGGCTGCCGCGCATGTAGCCGCGCTCGTGCATCGCCATGAACAGGGGCTTGAGGCCAAGCGCGTCTCGCGTTGTGACCAGATGGATGGTGTTGCGCATCAGCGAGATGCGCACCGCGGCTTTGGTCTCGATGAGCTGCGACAGCTCCTCGGGGCGGAATCCCTCGAGGCGGGTCCAAAGCCCGACGTACGGGTTGTTGGGGGCCTGGGCCTGCATGCCGACCAGGCCCTCGATGGTTGATGCGGCGGAGGCGCGGCGGCGCACGAGGAGCAACTGGCGCGCGAGTAGAGCGCGATTCAGCGCGCGGCGGTCGAGGACCTCGATACGTTGGGCCACCGGCCCATTTTCGGGTCCTTACAGACCTGCCTGTAGCTTCGCCTTTTCGCCCGCTTTACGCATCTTGTCGATGCGCTTGCGCATTTCCTTGCGGCGCTCCTCGCCCCGGTCCGGGTCGAGGAAGTACGTCGCCGCGGCCGCGAGGCCCATCCACATCATCAGGCGCGTCAGCCTGAACCTCAGAAACATCACCAAGAGAACGAAGAGGCGAAGCGCGAGTACCCATGGAAGCCCCGGCCGAGGGGTTAAGTTCTACCTCCTGATGAGCCGCCGTGGGCTGCTGCTGTTTGTCGGCATGTGCGTGATCTGGGGCATTCCCTACCTGTTGATCCGTATCGCCGTGGGTGAGCTCTCGCCCGCGGCATTGGTGTTTTTCCGCACCGGCGTGGCTGCGCTGATCCTGATGCCGGTCGTGCTTGCACGCGGCGGTCTGCGCGGGATCGGCAACCGGTGGGTCCCGCTGATCGTCTTCGCGGTCCTCGAGATCGCCGGCCCCTGGTTCTTCCTCTCCAGCGCCGAGCAGCACATCACGAGCGCGCTGGCCGGTCTTTTGATCTCGGCGGTGCCCCTGGTGGGAGTCGTGATCGCGATCTCACTCGGCAACCGCGAGCATCTTGCCCTGGCGAGCATGGGCGGCTTGCTGCTCGGGCTCGCCGGCGTCGCCTTGATCGTCGGCTTCGATCTGCGCGTGACGAGCCCGATCGCGCTCGTGGAGATGGCGCTGGTCGTTCTCGGTTACGCGCTCGGGCCTGCGATCCTGTCGCGCTACCTGGCCGGCGTGCCCTCCGTGACTGTGATCGGCGTCTCGCTGGCGATGTGCGCGGTGGCATACGCCCCGTTCGCCGCGCTGCAGTGGCCGCGCCAGGTGCCCAGCCTCGAGGTGGTGGGCTCGGTGGCGGTGCTCGCGGTGGTCTGCACCGCGCTCGCCTTCCTTCTTTTCTTCGCGCTGATCGCGGAGATCGGTCCCGTGCGAGCCACAGTGATCACCTACATCAACCCCGCCGTAGCCGCGATCCTCGGCGTGGCGGTGCTGCACGAGGACCTGACCATGGGAATGGGCCTCGGGTTCGTCCTCGTGCTGGCCGGTTCGACCCTGGCGACACGCCGCCGGGCGCCCGACCAGGCCCGCCAGAGGGCCCCCGAGGCCCAGCCCCAGGAGGCCCTGTGATTCACGTAGCCCTGGAAGGGGAACGCTGGGCAGCCAGGCGGTGGAGGAGCGGGTTCGTACCTCTGTTCGTAGGCCGCTTCACCCGGCAAAGCTCCGCGAGCTCGTGGAGGCGGGGAGCAGCTCCCTGAGCTAGGTAGGGCGGGCTAGCCCGGCTCGTACTTCGGGCGACTGGCACGTTTTTTCGGTGTCATGCGATCGTGGGCCAAACCTGTCTCGTGGGCCGCTTCGGTCGCGTCCGTCGCCGCCGCGGTGTGCGGCGCCGCAGCCGGGGTCATGCTGCTCGGGGCTTGCACGAGCTGCGCTTCAACCGTCCGCGAGACCGCCATGCCCGTGCTCGCGACCGGATACTTCGACGGGATCGAGGCCGACCAGGCGAACCACCGCATCTTCCTGGCCGACAGGAAGGACAGCGGCATCGACGTGATCGACACCTCCGGCGCAACGCCCAAGTTCCTGGGCACCATCGACCTCGGCGCTCCATCCAACGGGCTGGCCTTTGCCCCCGACCGCCACCGCCTTTACGCCGGCATCGAAGGCGGCTCGTTGGCGGTGGTCGACATGAACAAGGGCTCGGCCACCTACCTGAAGAAGATCGACGAGGTCAAAGTCGACCCGGCCACCGCGGACCTGATTGATTACAGCCCGAATACCGGGCGCGTTTACGTCAGCACCTCTGAGGGCGGCAAGGTCGTCGCGGTCGACGCCGCCACCGACAAGGTGGTCGACAACTATGACCTCAAGACTCCGCTCGAGCAGCCCCGCTACAACCCGGCGGACGGGAAGCTGTACGTCACCGCGCACGGGGCGAACTACCTGCTCCAGGTCAACCCGGCGGACGGGAGCGTGACGCGCCGCTACACCCTCTCGGCACGGTGCCGCCCCAACGGGTTGGCGATCAATCCGGGCCGCCAGCTGGCCCTCGTCGCATGTGGCAGCAGCGTTGTTCTGATCAAGCTCGACACCGGGCTGAACAGCATTTCGCTCAAAGTGCCGGGCGGAGACATCGCCGCCTACGACGCGCGCCTCGACCGGTTCACGGTGGGCTCGGCGCACGGCCCGCGGGACAGCTCGATCGCAGTGATGGACGGCCACGGAAACTTCGTCGGCTCCGTGCCCGCCGCATCGAACTCAAAAGGCGCGGTCTTCGACGACGCAAGCGGTCTCGTGTACGCGGTGGGTGCGGCGGGATTGTTGAGCTTCTCGCCCTCGCAGTGCGCGCCACCGCCTGACTGGCTGACCTTCGCCGGCGGGATGGCGGTCTACGCGACGCCGATGCTGTTGTTCGTTCTGTTCCTCATCTGGTACGCGCGCCACCGCGCCCGGCGCGATCCGCGCAAGCCGGCCGGACCGACGTGGGACGAGCTGCGGGACGAGGATCACATCAGAGAGCGGGAGCGGATTCGGGAGCTCGAGGACGCGATCTACGGCCCAGTCGTCGAACCTGGATTCGAGGGCTAGATCAGGCCCTCGCCTTATTGGCGACCTTCCCCTGCTGGAGGATCCGGATGGCGTTGCCGAAGGGGTCGCGGACGCCCATGTCGGTGCCGTAGAAGTGGTCGGTGGGCTCCTGGGTGAAATCGGTGACGCCGCGCGACTTGAGGGTCTCGTACAGACCCCGGATGTCGTCCGCCTTGAACACGAGTCCGCCCAGCGCGCCTTTCGTGATCAGCTCGCGGAGCTGCGCAGCGGTGGCTTCGTCATGCACCGGCGGGCCCGGCTCCTCGAGGGAGATCTCGGTGATGTCGCCAGGGACGCGCACCGTCAGCCAGCGGTAGGAACCCTGCTTGACGTCCTGGCCCTTCTCCAGCCCGAGCTTGTTGACGTAGAAGTCAAGAGCCTCTTCCTTGTTCAGGACCATGATGGAGGCGACGTTGAGCTTGGTGATCATCGCTCGTTTTCTCCTTTGCGAGAGTTGATGTGGATGACCCTGATGCTAGGAGGCCGTCGCTGCGGCGGCGTCTCCAAAACTGCTCGATCGTCGCGCCACCCCCGCCGCCACCACCGGCCGCGTCGCCCACATCTGGTAGCAGTTGGGGGCCACCATCGGTCCATTCCCTACGCGATAGCTCGACGGCGTCTCGCCGACGATCTCGCCGAACATGCGGCTGAAGGTTCCGCGGCTCGTGAACCCGACGTCGAAGCAGATGTCGGTGACGCTGCGGTCGGTCTCGCGCAGCAGGAACATCGAGCGCTCCACTCGTCGCCGCTGCAGGTAACGGTGCGGCGTCTCCCCGAAGGCGGCGCGGAAGCTGCGGATGAAGTGCGCCGGGGAGAGGTAGGCCACCGCGGCCACGGTGCGGACGTCGAGCGGCTCGGCATAGGAGCGATCCATGGCGTCGCGGGCGCGCAATAGGCGCCGGTTCAAGTCCTCGACTTCCCGGCTCACGATGCAAAGCTACGCCATCAAGCCTCGAGGTCAGTGAAAGTCGTTCCGTTCTATCGATTGCCCGCGGCAGGTGTTCGCATCGTGGGGACGTTGGTGGACCCGAGGGTGTGTGAGTTCACCACATAGTTCTCTGATGTCGCAAGACATAGTTCTCGCCACCAAGCTCGGAGGTGGCGTATGTCGGCTCTCAGTCGCTACATCGTCGACGCGGTGGTCCTGGAACGCCGCAGCCCAACTGCGTTGGCCCGTGAGCACGGCATCACCCGCAGGTGGATTCACAAGCTGGTCAAGAGGTTCAGGGAAGGCGGCTACCCGGCTTTAGAGCCCCGCTCCCGCAGACCACGTTCCTGTTCTCACCAGACATCGTCGGAAGTCCAGGCCAGAGTCGTGCGACTGCGCCAGGAGCTGGTCGATGCCGGTCACGATGCGGGGCCGGATACCATCGCCCATCATCTGATTGGCCAGGTCGAGAGGATGCCCTCGGTCGCAACCGTGTGGCGGATCCTCAAACGCAACGGCCTGATCGCTCCCCAGCCGCACAAGCGACCGCGCTCCTCCTTCATCCGTTTCGAAGCCAAGCTGCCCAACGAGACCTGGCAGATGGACGCTACTCCCTGGCAGCTCGCCGACGCCTCTCCGGTCGAGATCCTCAACTTCCTGGACGACAACTCGAGAGTTCTCATCAACTCCACCAGCTTCCTCACTGTCAAGGCCGCCGACGTCGTCCGAGCCTTCTATTCAGGTTCAAATCGCTTCGGTCTGCCGGCCTCCGTGCTGAGCGACAACGCGGCTGTCTTCACCGCCAAGTCGCGCGGCGGCAAGGTTCTCCTCGAGCTCGAGTTGGAGCGTCAGGGCATCGGCTTCAAGCACTCAACCCCCTATCACCCACAGACCTGTGGCAAGGTCGAGCGCTTCCACCAAACTCTCAAGCGCTTCCTGCGCAAGCAAACACCCGCCGCCTCTTTGGCTGAGCTCCAGTTTCAGCTCGACGCTTTCGCCGACTACTACAACAAGCGTCGACCTCACCGTGCTCTCGGCCGCCAGACACCAATGTCGGTCTTCAACCTCCGCATCAAGGCCAGGCCATCACTGCAGCCAGCTTCAGCCGACCACCGCGTCCGCCGAGACAAGATTGACGCCTTCGGTAAGGTCACCATTCGCTACCTGGGCCGGCTCCGTCACATCCCGGTCGGGAGCGCACACCGGAACCGGCGGGTTCGTCTGCTCGTCGCCGGTCCTGACGTCCGCATCATCAGCGACGACGGCGAACTCATCCGTGCTCTGACCCTCGACCCACTCCGCAACTACCAACCACTCGGCGGCCGCTGGCCTGTGCACAATGTCTTGCAACAGGCGAGAACTATGTCCTGAGAGAGGACATTGGTGGAGCCGAGGGGATTCGAACCCCTGACCTTCAGACTGCCAGTCTGACGCGCTCCCAACTGCGCCACGGCCCCACGCCACGAGAACTGTCGAGTTAAGGATACCGTCGCCTCCGGCGACCCTCGGCCCGCCGCTACGATCTCCCATGGCCCCAATCACCTATGCAAACACGCGAGATCGAGAGGAACGAGATCAAGGGCGGCGGCTTCCTTGCTCTGCCCGACGGCGCTGGCCCGCACCCGGGCGTGGTCGTCATCCACGAGGCCTACGGCCTGAACGACCACATCAAGGGCATCGCGCAGCGCTTCGCCGGCGCGGGTTATGTGGCCCTCGGGGTCGACCTCTTCGCCGACCGCATCCGGGCCGTGTGCATGGCGCGGTACATGGCGGGTTTGCTGACCGGCTCGGTCAACCGATCAGGGATCGACGACCTGAAGAGCGCGCTGACATTCATGGCAAGGCTCGATGAGGTGGACGCGCAGCGGATGGGCGCGATTGGTTTTTGCATGGGTGGAGGTTTTGCGGTCGCATGGGCGTGCACCGACTCACGGCTCAAGGCGATCGCTCCCTTCTACGCCACCAACCCTCGCCCGCTGGAAGTCACAAAGCGCCTGTGCCCGGTGGTCGGCTCGTACCCGGAGAAGGACTTTACGGCCGGGGCGGGACGAAGACTCGAGGAGGCGCTCGCAAGAAACGGCATCGCGCATGACATCAAGGTCTATCCCAACGCCCGTCACTCATTTTTCAATGAGACGGGGCGTACGTACGACAAGGAAGCGGCGGATGATTCATGGAGTCGAGTGCTGAAGTTTTTCGGAGAGCAGCTGGGCAAGAAGAGCTAGCGCACATGAACGTGCTGGTCACAGGCGGCACAGGAACACTCGGCCGGCATGTGGTCACTCTGCTGCGCCAGGGCGGGCACAGGGCACGCATCATGAGCCGCGAACCCAGAGGTCACGTCGATGCGGTGAAGGGCGACCTCAGGACTGGGGTCGGACTTGCCAAAGCCCTGTCAGGAATGGACGCCGTTGTTCACGCGGCATCCGCGACGCGCCAGCCGCTGAGGGGCTGGTCGGTCGACGTGCGGGGGACTCGCCGCTTGCTTGGTCTTGCACGCGAGGCGCATGTCAACCACGTTGTGTATGTGTCCATCGTCGGAATCGACAGGTCCACCTACCCGTACCACAAGACCAAGCTGAAGACCGAGGCCTTCGTGCGCCAAAACATGGTGCCGTGGTCGATACTTCGGGCAACGCAGTTTCACGAGTTCGTCGAAGTGGTCCTTCGTGGTTTCTCTCGCCTGCCCGCCATCTTTGCGGTCCCGTTGGCGTGGCAGCTGCAGCCTGTCGACTCGAAGGAAGTTGCGCAAAGGGTGGTCGATGTCGTTCTCGGCAAGCCAGCCGGCATGCTGCCCGACTTCGGCGGCCCGGAGATCCGCGAGCTGCAGAGCCTGGCACAGGCCTGGATGCTCGCGCGCAAAGACAATCGGCGCCTGGTCAACCTGAACCTCCCGTTCAAATTCAGCCGCCAGTTCGCGGAGGGCCTCATCACGTCTTCTGATCACAAAGAAGGCAAGATCACGTTCGACGAGTATCTTGCTGAGCGGTACCCGATGTCATGACAGGACTTGTCGATCGTTTTGGCCGGACGGGCTTCGCCGCGCTCTCGAGCCTGATCTGGGCCGTTCCGATGGCGGCGTGGGCCGGCTCCGCCGACCTCTCGCCCATCGACCAGACGGCCTATCCGTGGATCGCGCTGGCGATTGGGCTTGCGATGCTGGTGGTCTGGATCGTGTTGTTGACCCGGCTGCGCAGGATTCCCGTGGCGCAACGCGAGCGCCGCTACGACATGCGCCAGATGTCCCGCTCTGAAAGGCGATGGACGCTTGGGGTCATCGCGTTCGGCACCGGCTTGATCGCCTGGCTCAACGGCGCGGCGACCGTCGACTGGGCTCCGCTCACCAAGGCGGTCGGAAATGGCAAAGTCGGTCCTATGCTGCTGGCCTTCGCGCTGGCGGCGTGGCTCATCGTCATGGTGGCCGGCATCTGGTTCAGCTGGCGCAGGGCTTCGGCCGCATTTCAGAAAAGGCTCCACGGAGCGGCCCGGATCTGACTCGCGTCCTTCTA
>Ga0209474_10004781_pt1 | contig 11639 bp, 9 predicted proteins | sample GraSoiAngelo_145_FD_185902 | JGI IMG/M metagenome (GOLD analysis project Ga0209474, IMG submission 185902) | Grasslands soil microbial communities from the Angelo Coastal Reserve, California, USA - 14_1009_05_20cm (SPAdes) (version 2) | ecosystem: Environmental > Terrestrial > Soil > Grasslands ...
GCAGTGATGTACGTGACGCGCAAAGTCGATTGGTACGCGCGTGACTCGGGTTAGAATTTAACCGTCAGCTGAACGGCGATGAGTTGTTCGCCTTGTTGAATCGTCGCGTCCTGGTGGCTGAAGCTGTATTGGACTTTGGTTTGCAGATAATCGGTGAAGCGATAACCGACCGCGGCGTCCACGCGCCAAATGTCATTGCCCCATTGCGCGCGTTCACTGCCGTCTCGGACTGTGCCGAAGAGTTGCTGATTCCAACGGACGGCGCCGAAAAGTTGCGGAGTGAATTTGTACTTCGTTTCCAGATAATAAGTGAACGTGTCGGCGTTGCCGATTCGAGGCACTTCGAATCGCGTTTCGTAAAACTCCGCCCAAAACTGCCAATGATGCCAGGCAAACGAAACGTCCTGCCCGAGAAGTAGCTCACGGTAATCGTCGATGTCGCGGCCAGGCGGGAGCGTTGAGGCGGCTTGCGAAAGCAAGTAGGGACCGGCACTGGCGGAAACGCCAAGGTTCCACATTTCGTTCGGACGAAAACCCACGCGCGTACTGAAGGTCGGATTTTCGAAACCAACATTAGTGACGTCCCATGACTCGGGTCGGGAGGCGAGGGCGGAGTTTTTCATTTCGACCGCGTAATCGAATTTATCGATCGATCCGGACAGGGCGAATCCGCTCGCGTAACTCGGGCCCCAAATAATCGGCAGCCGTAAGTATTTGTCGGAATAATCGCCTGTGTCGTATTCGCCGACGTGCCCCCAATAACAGAGTGTGTCGGCATCATAGGGAGCGGCGATGTCCCAGAGTCCGGTCAGATTTTCGTAGGGTAACGGCGCGTTGATGAAAGGATTATCCCAGGAATAATGCCGGGACACCCAATTCCCGACAACTGTCGCGAACTTTCCGATTTGAAGACTGATCCAAGGACGATCGAGCGGCGTGTAGCGAAGAAAATATTCGTCGAGCCTGACCTGCGCGCCTTGATCCGAGGGATCAAAACCGCGATCGAGACGTGCCTGTGCGAAGAAATAGAAATGCTGTGCGAATTGCGCGTCGAGAAAGAGCGATACTCGCGGATTGAAAAGGAAACTGTCGTCCGTCTCGATCAGAGCGGGCGCGCGTTGATCAATGAAGTAACCTTCAAAGTCGATTAATCCGCTCAACTGCAACTGAAAACGCTTTTGCGGGTCGCGGATTGACAATGCGTCGTTTACACGGTCAAGCAGATCGGCGCGGGTTTCGAGTACAAGCACGAGACCGACCGCGACGCTGAGGATGTCGATCTTACGTCGCATGAACTAATTTCCGGATGGTGTGCCGAAGAACATCGAGCGTGATCGGCTTGTTCAAGACGACGTCTACTGCGGCCGGTTTCACGTCTTCGGCGCCGATTTGCCCGCTGAAGCCGGTCAATAGGATGACTGGAATGTTTTGGTTCACTTGCTTGATGAAGCGCGCAGTTTGCTCGCCATTCATTTCCGGCATGGCGCGGTCCATGACCACGAGGTCGAAATGGCGGAGTCGAAATTTCTCGAGCGCTTCGCGTCCGCTTGAAGCAGTGGCGACCGAATGATTGTCGGTCCGCAGGTACGCCATCAACACTTCGCGACTGCGGGCCTCGTCATCAACCACGAGAACGTTGAGAGCGGAGTCTGATTTGGCGACAACTTCGCCGTTAGATTGCGCAGCCGTCATTTTCTGCGCGAGCGGTAATCGAATGATAAAGGTGGTGCCTTGGCCAACGGCGGATTCGATTTCCAATTGGCCACGATGGCGTTCGACAATTCCGTAAACCATCGACAATCCGAGACCGGTGCCGTGCTCGCCTTTGGTGGAAAAAAACGGCTCGAGACAGCGGCGCCGAACGGTTTCAGTCATGCCGGTTCCGGTGTCGGCGACGCGGACAACAGCGCGTTCGTTTTCAATCGATGTTTTAAGCAAAACGCGACCGCCGTGAGGCATCGCGTCGACGGCGTTGAAGAGCAGATTGGTTAGAACTTCGCGAAGTGCGGATTCATCGCCGGCCACGATCGGGTAAGCTTTGAAATCGGTTTGGACGTCGACCGTGATTCCGCGCGCTTGAGTGATTCCGCGCCATTTTGGTTCTGTGAGCGCGACCGCTTGCTCGACCAGCTTGGCAAGATCGACAATCGGAAATTCTTCATCGGAATCGGCCGGCCGATAAAATTCGCGGAGACGGCTGACAACGCTGGATGCATCTTTGGCAGACGTGCGCAGCATTTCGAGACAGCGGCGCGTTTCCGCTTTGTCGTCGAGCATTGCTTCGTTTTGCAGGAGGACGTCGGCGAAACCGAGAATCGGCATCAGGGTGTTGTTGAAGTCGTGCGCGATGCCCGCCGCCATTTGGCCAAGCGCGCTCAAGCGTTCCTGTTGGATCACTTGCTGCTGAGTCGCCTTGAGTTCGACAAGCGCTTTCTCGAGTTCGCGATTTACTTCGTGTAAATCTTTCTCAGCTTTTTTCCGCCGAGTGACATTCTCGGCTGAAGTGGCAACGATTTGATCGACCGGCTTGGAAAGATTCTTTGCCAAAAATAGACTCGCCCCAAAACCACAGATCAGAACGAACGCACCGAGGGCGATGATCCTCCAGCGAAGTGTTCGCGCTTCACGGAGCCACGGGGCGAGGGGGTAAAGGCAAACGTCGTAGGCCGGGGCGACCTCTGAGTGCAAAGCCTTGTAAAAAAGCAAGTGAGGACCAGTCTCAAGATCGACAAGGAAGTTGCCGGCAGCACCCTGGTTCAATCCGACCTGAACGCGTTGTGCGACAAGGTGACGGTCAGCGGTGCTCAAGCCTGCGATGTAAAATTGGTGATTTAACCAGAGCCCGCTCTTAATTTCAGCGCCGCGGCCATCCGGAGTTTCCGTTTGTTTTATTGGGAAACCCAAAACGAGTGCGCCCAGATCATTGCCCTCCCAGCCGCGGATTTTTGTTAGCACAATCTGACGCAATACCGCTGGATCATTTCCGCGACCGATCGCAATAAATGCGACGTTTTGTTCGTCATGATTCCGCGGTTTGCGGCTGATCGGCTCTAAAGCTTGCGCGAGTGAACGAGGATCGGCATCTCCGGCGGGTTGATCGCCCGCGGACAACACTTCTCCGTTGACATCGACAAAGCGGAAGAACGAAGCGCGGACTTTTTGATCGCCATCGTTCGCATCAGGTTCTCTGGGACTAAAAACCTCTTGGAGTTCGGCCAGCGCGTTTCGGTAAAGGTCGTCCACATCCTTTTCTTCCAACGCGGCGCGCAGTCGGACGGAGCGCGAAACGTCGCGACATTTCTCCGCAACCGCGCCGGACCGCAGATCCTGGACGGCAAGGAGCGAGCGGACTTGATTTTGAAACTGAGCGTTGAGAAGACGCGCTTGATTCGAGCGAAGATTGTTTTCAGCGACATACACAGTCGCACCCGTTATCGCCAGGACGATCAGCATCATCGCCAGCAATAGCTTGGCTCGGAAACTTAACGCATTGGTGAGGTTCAAAATTAAACAGAGATCGCGGCCGTTACTTCGCGGGGAAATCGAGTTGAAGGCGCGCGCCGCTCTTCAGGTCGATTGCGCGTTCGCGCACGTTCGCCTCGTTGATCCAAGCCTTGACCGTGAAGTGACCGGCGGGGAGATGATCGAGCCGATAATGGCCGGCCGAATCTGTTTTTTGATAGTAGGGCGTTTCTAAAACCAAAACCGTCCCGCGCATACGATCGTGAATTTCGCAATGCACCGTGACGACGCCGGGTTTGTCGAAAACGACGGTGCCCGGTTTTTCATCTTTCCGATAGCGCCCGAGATCGAAACGTTTCGCCTTCGAATATGAAAAAACATTGTGGTAAGTATCGTCGAGGTTTGGAAATTCGACCGCGCCTCCGGTATGGACGGCAATCAGGTCCGGCGCGAACAACATATTTTTCTGCGTCATTTGCGCGACGTCACCTGATTTCGGTTTCGCGTTGGCCGACAAGGTCCCTTCGAGATAAACAACCGCCGCAGGCGGATTGCTCGGCGTGAGCGACGCGTCAACGTTTGCGCCGTAACGCTGATTTAGGACGCGCTCGACTGTGGGCGGTGGCAGTTGCACGACGCCTTCGAGAGAAGCGTCATCCTTTGCCCAAACCCCTGCGGTTAAGCCTGCTAAGCAGACAGGAATGAGCAATCTGGCGTTCACACTGCCAGCGTTAAAGCCAGAAAAGTGCCATTCGGGAGCTGACCGCGAGGGGATTGTCGATCTTGGAGAAAGCTTTTAGAGCGATTGGACGCTCTTGAGCATTTCGTTGAAGGCGTTGTAAAGCTCGTGGTGCTGGGTCACGCCCCGCCGAAGAACCGGTTTCAAATTAGCCAGGTCGGTGATGTTGATGACTTGATCGACGCTGTGCACGAACGCGCTCATCGCGTCGTTGGTGGCGAAACGTTGACTGAGCAGGACAACGAAATGTTGACGCCGCTGCGTGTCCGGGCGTCGCGTCAATTCCGCCAGAATTGGATTCGTTTGCAGAGTTGAGCCCTTGAAATTTTCGGAAACGATGACCACGTCGTAATTGTAAGTCTTCAGTTTGAGCAAGACGTCTTCTTCAAACAATCCGAGATGGACCTTGTAGGTCATGTCGATGAGCTGCGGCACGACGACCTTCTGATATTGCTGATGATCGACGCAGACCAAGGCAGTATTGTCGCCCAGATCGAAAAATGTTGCTTCGTGTTCCTGTTCGCTGAACATAAATTAACGAAATGCGTTTTGGGGAAGGTCGAGACGCAACCCCGAATCGAGATCGGCATCGATTCCGCGCGCTTTTTGGATCAAATCGATGCCGCGAGTAATTTTGCCCTTTCGTGAAGCAAACAGTCCGGCCGTTTCTTCGGTGATCAGATCCTGCTCATAAGCGCGAAGGATCGATTGATCGAATGTCATCCAGCCAAACGGCGAACTGGCTTCGATGATTTCGTAGAAGCTGCGGTGTTCGCCTTCGCCGATGGCGACTGCTTCTTGCGTTCGCAAATTGTGACCCATGATCTCGGTCAGGAGTTGGCGGCCACCGCCAACCTTTGGAGCGAGGCGCTGGCTGACGATGTAACGAAGCGAATCCGCCAAACGAATTCGCAGCTGCTGCTCTTCGCCTAGAGAAAACAAACCCAGGACACGATTGATCGATTGGCCGGCGTCGACCGTGTGAAGGGTGCTCAAAACCAGGTGACCGGTTTCGGACGCCATCATGGCAATTTCGACCGTGGCGCGGTCGCGCATTTCGCCGACGAGAATGACTTTTGGGGCCTGACGCAAAGCGGCGCGCAATCCGGTGGGATAATTATTAAAATCGTGTCCGAGCTCGCGCTGATTGAAAGTGGCTTTGCTCTTTGGGTGAACGTACTCGATCGGGTCTTCGAGGGTGACGACGTGGACCGGTTGGGTCGCATTAATCTCGTTGAGAATCGCCGCCAAAGTCGTGGTCTTGCCGCTGCCAGTCGCGCCCGTGACCAGAACAAGTCCGGTTTTTTCCTTTGCGATCTCGTAAAAAATTTCCGGCAGCCCCAATGACTGAATCGTCGGGACCTCGCTTTGCAGTTTGCGAAGCACGACCGAAAAGTGCCCCTGCTGCCGGAAAATGTTCACGCGAAAACGCGCCTCGTCACCGAGGGAGTAACTGCAATCGCAGGAGCCGCCGGTGAGATAATCGTAAATGAGGCGGCGATTGCCTTGCATAAGGGTGAGCGCAATCTGCTCGGTCTGGTGGGAAGTTAATGCCTCGATCGGTGGATCGACATATACCGGTTTCAGCTCGCCAAAATCTTCGACCTGGAGAGGATGACCGACCGAAAAGTTTAGATCGGAAATGCCGGTGTAGGTTTTCAGCATTGCCGATAAAATTCTGTCGAGATCCGGAGTTCTCATGAGCGCAATTTATTCTTCAGAAGCGTCGATTGGCGGTTCGGCCAAAAATTGGCGGAATTTTTTCTTGTCGATGCACTTGTCGTAAGCTTCTTCCGGCGAGATGCGGGCGTGCCGGAGGTGCTCCATGATGGCGTCGTCCAGCGGTTGATTGCCTTTTTTCTTGCCGACTTGAATCATGCCAGGGATTTGGTGCGTTTTTCCCTCGCGCACGAGATTGGCGATGGCGGTGTCGACGACCAAGATCTCAAGGGCCGCGACGCGTCCAGGTTTGTCGATGCGTTTGAAAAGATTCTGCGCGATGACGCCCTTGAGCGACTCAGCCAGGGTAGTGCGGATTTGGTTTTGCTGGGTGGTCGGGAAGACGTCGATGATACGATCGACCGCTTTGGAGGCATTGGAGGTGTGCAAAGTGCCGAAAACAAGGTGACCGGTAGCGGCCGCGGTCAGCGCGAGCTCGATCGTTTCCAAATCGCGCATTTCGCCGACCAGAATGATGTCCGGATCTTCACGCAGTGCGCCGCGCAACGCGTTGGCAAAGGAGCGGGTATGGACGCCGACTTCGCGATGCTGAACGAGACAATTTTGACTGCGGTGTACGAATTCGATCGGATCTTCCACCGTGATGATGTGGTCGTGGCGATGGAGATTCGAATGGTCGACCATCGCGGCGAGCGTGGTTGATTTACCGGAACCGGTTGGGCCGGTGACCAGGACAAGGCCTTTCTTCAGCATCGGAAATTTTCTTAGCACCGACGGCAGCCCCAGTTCTTCAACAGTCGACACTTGCGACGGAATCGAGCGGAACGCGGCCGAGATGCCGTATTTTTGCTGGAAAAAATTGACGCGGTAACGCATCACGTCAGGCACTTCGTAGCCAAAGTCGACATCGAGCGTTTCTTCGAACTGCTTGATCTTTCCTTCGGGCGCGATCTCGTAAACCATCGCCTTGAGGTCGTCGTTCTTTAGGGGCGGAAAATCGACCCGCACCAAGTCGCCGTTGATGCGCAACATCGGCGAATTGTTGGTTGAGAGATGAAGGTCAGAAGCCTTTTGTTCCGCCATCAATTTGAAAAAGGCGTCAATGCGAGCCATGGGCGTCGCTCCTCGAGAAGCTAAATTGATGCCATGAGGAGAGGATTCAGGCCCCGCCCCGCTCGAGGCTTGTCAGATTCGCTAGCGGCTCGGCTGACGGTCTGCGTCCAGGGTCGAACGCACCTGTTCGAGCAACTTCTCGCGGCTATAGGGTTTCGGAATGAAACCGCGGAGCCCCTTTGCCAGCATTGACGCGATCTTGGTTTGCTCGGCGAAGCCGCTACTCAGGACAACATTTACTTTCGGATTAATTGAGCGCAGCTCCTCAAACACGGCGTCGCCATCTATCACCGGCAGGAAATAATCGAGAATGACGAGCCCAATTTGCTTGCCCATGGATTCGTAGATTTTGAGAGCCTCAAAGCCATCATGCGCGATCACGACCCGGTAGCCCTCCTCGGCCAACATTTCTGAAGCCAGATCGGCAACGTCCGGTTCGTCTTCAATCAAGAGCAGATATTCGCGTCGTCCGTGCGGATTCTTGAGTCTGACCCCTGGTGGAACGCCGTTATCACCGGGCGCCGTTGCTTGCTTGGCACCGGCAATTGATCCACGTTTTTGTTCGCCTTTACGGGAAGTTCGAATGGAACGGTCCGGTTCGTCATCGATCGCGGCCGGCGGAGGCATAACCTTAAATCCGGCTTCGCTTCTCCGCGCGGCGGCCGTTTTCCGCGCCGCTCCGGCCAGAATCTTTGACGTTACACGATCAAAGAGACATTGCGCCGTCTTGGAAGCGAGCTCGACACGTTCGCCGAGCAGATCGATGTAGCTATGTTCGCCGTGATGTCTGCGGGCGAGGTCCGCATAGCGCGAAACCTGTTGCAAAATCGAGTTCAGCTCAGTGGAAGTTGTCGCGATCCACTTCAAATCTTCTTGGTCCAGCATAAGCCTCGCATTTATCTAATCATTTTCGTTCAAGCATGCCCACCAGACACAAAGTAATACCGCAAAAACGGCGACGCCAAAAGCAGCAAACGTCAGCATGAATCAAACAAGTTCACCAGCACGGTTCATGCCCCATTGGCCAGTAGCCAGTCAATCGCAATTATTTCTTTTTACGGCAACTTGCCCTCGTGATTTACCTGACGCGCGGACAATGCACGACATTGCGACGAACGGCAGATTGACTTATGCGCGTTGATTTTCGGACCGGATGGTTTGCTGGACTCGTCCTGACTCTCACGATCGGTTTGTATTGCGTCTGGCTGTGGCAACCACCGCGTCAGATTGATCGCCACGCGAAAAATCTTTTGCATAACATCGAACAGAGAAATTGGAGTCGCGTCGCGGACTTGATCGGGACCGATTATGCTGATCAATGGGGCAATGATCGTTCACTTGTCCTCGAACGAATGCGTTTGGTGTTGGGCTACGGCCATCATCTTCGCCTCGACGCGATTGATGCGAATTGTAGGATCGACAAAGGAGGCCGCGTCGGTCTCTGGCGCAGCAGAATTGTGATCGAAGATAGCGATCCGGGCTTGGGCGCAGTGGTGAAGGAACGCGTGAATTCACTGACGACGCCTTTCGAACTGCAATGGCGTCACATTTCTCGTAAACCGTGGGACTGGAAACTTGTTCGCGTCAGCAATCCGGAGTTGGAAATTCCGGCGGAATTCAATTGAAGAGCGACCGCTCTCTATTTTCCCAACGCTTGCCGCAATTCTTTTTTGGCCGATTCAACTTCGCGCTCAGTTTGATTACAAAGCAGGATCGCGCGCAGTTTCTCGCCTTGATAATAACGCGCCAGAAACTTTTTCTTGGCGTAGGTGCCGCGGAGATCGACCCGAGTCGGCTGCAAGCTGAAATCTCCGACAAAGTGCAGCCGCAGATCGAACATCTCCGTCCAGAAATAAGGGATTTGTTCGTAGCGAATTCTTTTTTTGCCTGTCATGTTCGCTCCCGCAACCAAGCCTTGCGCTCGCGCGTTCTCCCAATGCGTCTGGCGGCGCACTCCACCCATGATGCGATCGGGATAAAATGCCAGATCTCCAACGGCAAAAATTCCTTTCTCCTCCGTTTCGAGATATTCTGTGACCGGCGCGCCGTAAGGGCCGGACAGCGGCGTATTGCGGACGAGATCGAGGTTTGGTTCGGCGCCGCAAGCGACTATGGCCAGTCCGGCCGGAACGCGGTTCCCACTTTTCGTCTGGATATTTCGCAGCACCGTCTTGCCTTCGAAACCATTTAAGCTCTCGCCGATCAACACCGTGATGCCGTGCTTCGCGTAATAATCGGTCAACCACGGTCCGGTTTGGGAATCCAGATAGCGATTCAACAAGTAATCGTTGCGATGCATCATGCTCACCTTCAATTTCATCATCCGAAGACTCGCCGCCGCCTCGCACGCCAGCAGTCCGCCGCCAATCACCATCACAGTCTTTTCAATGTTGGCCATTTCGCGCAACGCCAGCGCGTCGCGCACGGTGCGGAGGTAAATCACGTTCCCGAGGTTCACGCCTGCGACCGGCGGTCGCACCGGCCGGCTGCCCATCGCCAAACAGGCTTTCGCGAATTCAATGCTTTCGCCATTTACCAATACCGCCAAACGCCGCTCGATGTTGAATTGCTTTACGATCGTGGCGAATCGTGTTTCGATTTTGTGGGAATCGAACCAGCGCTGGTCGAAGTGGGCGAGTTTTTTAAACGGCGGCGTTTTTTCGCGCAGAAAATCTTTCGAAAGCAACCAGCGATTGTAGGGTGGCATGATCTCCGCGCCGACGATGGTAATCGTGCCGCGCTTGTCATGCTTGCGCACGCCTTCGCACGCGCACGCCCCGCCAATACCGCTGCCAATGACTAAGTAATCGCGCTGGATCATCTGCAAAAGCCTGGACGATAAAGAATTCGCGCCCTCAATGGTAGGGAAAAATGATCTCGACGGTTTAAATGTCGATCTAAGTGGTTGTCGTTGTTGTAGCTGCCGGTCCGAGCCGGACTGGCATTGTCTCTGGCGGCAAGCTTTACAACACCGCTCGGCAGATAATTACCGACGCAATAACGCCGGTCAGATCGGCCAGCAATCCCGCTGGAATTGCGTGCCGCGTCTGTTTGATCCCGACCGATCCAAAGTAGACCGCAACCACATAGAATGTCGTCTCAGTGCTTCCATAAATGGTCGCCGCCATCAGACTGATGATGTTGTCCGGCCCGAACCGGTGCACGACGTCCGTCAGAAGCGCGAGTGTCGCGCTTCCGCTCAATGGCCGCATCAAAGCGAGCGGTACCAGATCGGTTGGAAAATGCAATGGAGTCAGGATCGGGCTGAGCACTTTTGTCAACAGATCGATTCCGCCCGCGCCTTTGAACATTCCAATCGCTACCAGCATCGTCACCAGAAACGGAATGATTCGCAAAATGACGTTGAACGCTTCTTTTGCCCCTTCCACGAACTCGTCATAAACCTTGATCCCGCGCGCGGCAGCGTAGATCGGAAAAAAACTGAGCAGAAATGGAATGGCCAGGATCGACAAGGCATTGACCATTCGGGCAAAAGGATTTTGCAACGCGGCATCAGTCGGCATTGGCAGTCGAAAGAGATCCGGCATCACCATTCGTACAAAAATCATCAGGAAGAAGACGGTGAGTAGTACCAGCGCGATTAATCCCCACGGCGCCGGCCGCGAGAGCGGCGGTTGTCCGAGCGATTCATCATCGAACGCAAATTTGTCCGAGGATTGTGCTGTGGTAGGGGCGTCGCGCTGTGATGGCGGTTCGGCTGTGACCGTCTGCTTTGGTTTTCTCTTGGACTCGTCGCTCGCCGCTGGCCGGAAGATCGACAATCTCTCGAAGAATTTTGCCGAAACCACTGCCACGGTTGCCGCGCAAAGTGTCGCGAAAAATGCCGTGCCGACAATCACCGTCGGGCGGGCCGACCCGGCTGCGGCCAGGATCGCAATTGCTGTTGCCGGAATCAATTGAACCGAGCTGGTATTGATCGCCAAAAACGTGCACATCGCGTTCGAAGCAACGCCCGGTCGCGGGTTCAATGATTCCAAATCGCGCATCGCGCGCAAACCGAGCGGTGTCGCGGCGTTGCCGAGTCCGAGCATGTTCGCCGCCATGTTCATCAGCATCGAGCCCATCGCGGGATGATCCGGTGGAACTTCGGGAAACAATCGCTGCATTAACGGCTGCAAGCCGTAAGCGATCCGTTGGACGAGCCCGGCGCGTTCGGCCAAACGCATTAACCCCAGCCACAGCGCCATGATCCCGATCAAACCCAGCGCGATTGTCACTGCCGTTTTCGCGCCGTCGAGCGCACCACCGGTTACATCCTTGAGCCGGTCGTTCCAGCCACCAATCGCGACCGCGAGCAAAACCAGCGCGAGCCAAATGTAATTCAGCACGCCTGTTTTTTAACCTCCGCCGTCGCGCCCGACCAGCCGATTTGTGATTGCCTTGTCGATCTTGTCTTCGCCAGACTGATTGGATGAACGAATCCCGCGACATTACTGGCAATCCCGCGCCGCTGGGTCTCCTCGGTTTCGGCATGACCACGGTGCTGCTCAATCTTCACAACGCCGGCTTTTACGAACTCAACGCTATGATTCTGGCGATGGGTATTTGTTACGGTGGTATCGCGCAAGTCATTGCGGGCATGATGGAGTGGCGAAAAGGCAACACGTTTGCCACCACCGCTTTT
>Ga0209474_10004783_pt1 | contig 11638 bp, 12 predicted proteins | sample GraSoiAngelo_145_FD_185902 | JGI IMG/M metagenome (GOLD analysis project Ga0209474, IMG submission 185902) | Grasslands soil microbial communities from the Angelo Coastal Reserve, California, USA - 14_1009_05_20cm (SPAdes) (version 2) | ecosystem: Environmental > Terrestrial > Soil > Grasslands...
CGTGGTGATGCAGCCGGCGCAGGAAATTGCGGTTCATGACGTCGAAGTAGGCACCCCGGATCTGGTTGGTCGTGTCGCCGTGCGTGAACGCGTGGGCAAAGCTCACCACCGCCGTGCGTGTGGCCTCCAGCGCGCCGTGGTCGCCGAGGCCGTACACCGCGTACAGCCGCTTGTCGGGATCGCAGATGAAGGGGAACGGCAGCGGCTGCGGGCCGAAGAAGCGCCGGGCGGCGTCGAGCAGGTTCGGCGCGACCTGGATGACCTCGGTGCCGACGGCCTGCAGGGCGGGATAGCCGGCGCGCATGCCATCGGTGTGGGCACGGCAGAAGGGGCACGTGAAGCCCCGCGAGAACCACACGACGACGTTGCGCTGGCCGCGATAGGCGGCCAGCTCCACCATCGGTCCCCGCAGGGAAGGCAACGCGAACAGCGGCGCCGGCTCGCCGACGGCCAGGCGCAGCTGTCCGGTCGTTCGGGTCACAGAGGCCAGAATGGCAAGTCACGTACCAAAACTCAAGATTCGAGAATTCGCGCGGTTCGCGCCGGAGCCGATCGGCCGGCCGCAGTTCCTGACCGCCCCCGCGGCCAGGAATCATCCGGCGCGACGGCGCAGGTGGATCTCGGTGATGCCCTTCTCGGTCGTGCGGCGGATGATCTCCGTTCGCTGCGCGAGCAGGCGAAGCATGGGCCGGTTGTGCGCCAGGACGTCGGCGCGGAGCTCGCGGATTCCGTGGGCGGCCGCCTCGGCCAGGATCTCGTCCAGCAGCAGGGTGCCCAGGCCGAGGCGCTGCCAGCGGTCCTCGACGACGAGCGCGATCTCGGCGAGCGCGGCCGCGGTCGGCATGCGCTCGTACCGCGCGACGCCGATGAGACGGGGCGGCTCCGCGTCGCGCTCGGCGACGACGGCGAAGCGATCGTCGTAGTCCACGGACGCGAAGACGTACGCACGAGCCCACGACAGCGAGCCCGCCGGCGAGAAGAACCGCTGATAGACGGTCTCCGAGCTGAGGCGCTCGTAGAGGTCGATCAAGCCCGGCGCGTCCTCCGGACGGATCGGCCGCAGCCACACCGCCGCGCCGTTCTTCAGATGGATCATCCGCTCGATCATCGGACCGCCAGCGCCGCCATCGCGGCGAGGGCACGTGCAGCCGGCGTGCCACGAATCCGAGCTGCAGCGCACCGCGCAGTTGGCCGCGACGAGCCGCGCGACGGCTGCCGCCCGAAACGGCAGTCGTCCGCCGCTGCCGCCTATTCGGGCAGGCTCAGTCGCCGACGAGCCGCGGCAGCAGCTCGCCGATCGCGCCGCGCAGCACGACGTCGGCGAGCCCGTCCATCTCCGTCGGCTCGGCGTTGAGGATGACCACGTGCGCGCCGGCGTCCTTGGCCAGTGGCACCACGCCGGCCACCGGCCACACCGAGAGCTTCGTGCCGATCGCCAGCATGAGGTCGCAGTTGCGAGCGGCGCGCTCGGCGCGCGCGACGTCGTCGGGGACGAGGCTCTGCCCGAACGAGATCGTCGCCGACTTCAAGATGCCGCCGCAGGAGCGGCACGGCGGGTCCTCCTCGCCGGCGCGGACGCGGGCCAGCGCGCGTTCCATCGGGGCACGCTCGCCGCAGGCCAGGCACATCACCTCGCGCCAGGTGCCGTGCACCTCGACGACGCGCTCGCGCGAGGAGCCGGCCGCCTGGTGCAGACCGTCGACGTTCTGGGTAATGAGCGTCTCGAGCTTGCCGCGCCGCTCCAGGGCGACCAGCGCGCGGTGGCCGGCGTTGGGCTGAGCGCTCCAGGCCGGCGAGTCGAGCCGGCTGCGCCAGGCCCGCTTGCGCACCTCCGGATCGGCGACATAGTGCTGGATCGTCGCCTGCTTCTCGGCCTCCGGGTTCTTCGTCCACACGCCTTGCGGGCCGCGGAAGTCGGGGATGCCGGACTCGGTGGAGATGCCGGCGCCGGTGAGCACGACGACGCGCTCGGCCTCGGCGATCCAGCCCCGCACCCGCCGCACGAGCGTGTCGAGGTCGTGGTCGGCCATCGCCGGATACTTTAACGGCTGGGGCAAGCGCGCATACACTCTCTTCGTGGCCGAGCCGCTGCCCGACCCGCTGCCCGACGATCCGCTGCCGCTCGTCGAGGCATGGCTGGCCGAGGCCTCGGCGGCGGTGCGCAACGCGACGGCGATGACGCTCGCCACGACCACGTCCGACGGTCGGGCGGCCGCGCGCATGGTGATCTGCCGCGGCTTCGATGCGCAGGCGGGCTGGTTCGTCTTCTACACCGATCGCGAGAGCGAGAAGGGCCGCGATCTCACGGCGCATCCGCAGGCCGTGCTCGTGTTTCACTGGCCGCATGCCGAGCGCCAGGTCCGCGTCGACGGACCGGTGACACTGGCGCCCGACGCCGACTCCGACCGCTACTGGGCCACGCGCCCGCGCGATGCGCGCGTGGCCGCCGTCGCCAGCCTGCAGAGCCGGCCGCTCGGTTCGCGGGCCGAGCTGCTGGCGCGCGTGGCGGAGGTGAATCAGCGGGACCCGCATGACGTGCCTCGGCCCCCGCGCTGGGGCGGCTATCGCGTTTGGGCCGAGCGGGTGGAGCTGTGGGCCGGCCAGCCGGCGCGCGTTCACGACCGCGCGCGCTGGACGCGTACGCTGGCGGCGGCCGGGGGCGGCTGGGCCGGCGGCGCCTGGCGGGCCACGCGGCTGATGCCGTGATCGCGCCGGCCGTCGCCGAGCGCGTGCCGCTGGCGCCCCTCACCACGCTCGGCGTCGGTGGCGAGGCGCGGTGGTTCGTGGACGGACCCGACGAGGCGACGATTCGCGCGGCGCACGCCTGGGCGCGCGAGCGCGGCGTGCCGCTGCGCGTGCTCGGCGGCGGCTCCAACCTGCTGGTGAGCGATCAGGGCGTGGACGCGCTGGTCGTGCGCGTGGCGCTGCGCGGGCTGACGACGCGCGAGGACGGCGACCGCCTCGAGCTCACCGCCGCCGCCGGCGAGCCGTGGGACGGCGTCGTGGGCGCGGCCGTCGAGCGCGGGTGGGCCGGGCTCGAGTGTCTCAGCGGTATCCCCGGCCTGGTCGGCGCCACGCCGATCCAGAACGTCGGCGCCTACGGCCAGGAGGTGAGCGACACCGTCGTCGCCGTGCGGGCGCTCGACACCAGCAGCGGCGAGGTCGCCACCATCCCCGCCGGCGAGTGCGGCTTCGCCTATCGCGACAGCGTCTTCAAGCGCGAGACGCCCGGCCGCTGGGTCGTCCTGGCGGTGACGTATCGGCTGCGGCCGGGCGGCCCGCCGACGCTGACCTACGCCGACGTCGCACGCCACCTGGCCGAGCGCGGCATGACGCATCCGACGCTGGCCGACGTGCGGCAGACGGTGCTGACGATCCGCCGCGCGAAGTCGATGGTGCTCGACGATCCGCTCGATCCGAATCGCCGCTCGTGCGGCTCGTTCTTCCTCAACCCGATCGTCGATGCGGCCGACGCCGAGGCGGTGACGGCGCGCGCGGACGATCCCGCCATGCCGCGCTGGCCACAGCGCGACGGCCGCGTGAAGCTCTCCGCCGCCTGGCTCATCGAGCACACCGGCTTCGCGCGCGGCGCCCGGTCCGGCGTCGTCGGTCTCTCCAGCCGCCACACGCTCGCGATCGTCGCCCACGACGGCGCCCGCGCCGCCGACATCGTCGCCTACGCCCGCCGCATCCAAGACCGCGTCGCCCAGCGCTTCGGCGTGACCCTGACCCCCGAGCCCGTGTTCTGGGGCGACGTGTAAGTCGCTCGACGAGATGCCGACCTGGCGCTAGAGGCCTTGCATTGCGCCGGGGCCGGGGCGGCGGGGGCCCTGAGGTTCCGTTGGCTTGTAAGGGCTGGCGTCGGACTTCACCAAACCCTGGCGGGCGCACACGAAGGTCTCTCGCGGAACCTGAGCGGGCCCTCGCCGCCCCGGCCCCGGCGCAATGCGACTCGCTGGTACGCCGGTTGCTGTGGCGTTCCGAACGATGGCTACGTCAGTCACGCAGACCGAGGAGCTGCGCGAGCAGGTGACGCGCGCGATTCAGCGGACGACGGATCTGATCGCCGATCTGAAGGCGCTGGCCGACGCGCTGGCGTCGCTCGTGCCCGAGACCGCCGACGCCACCGAGGTGGAGCGCTGGGAAGAGGTCGCGCGGCTCGCCGGCCTCGACGAGAGCACGCTCGAGCGGCTCGAGGCGGTCGTCGAGACCCTGGCCGACGTGCTGGCCGGCCTCAGCTCCACCGACGGCGGCGCCGGGTGGCTGCAGCACCAGCGGGCCCGGCTGGAATCCGGCGAGGACGCCGCCGCCGCCTGAGCTTTTCTTCCGGGCCGCTTGCCTCTCGCCGTTTGGCGTGTTTGCATGGGGCGGACTCAGACCCCTCCAGGAGGACCGCCATGGGAGAGATGCTCACGTTGACCGCCGAGGACGGCCACCGCCTGTCCGCCTACCGGGCGATGCCATCCGGCAAGCCCCGGGGGGGCCTCGTCGTGATCAAGGAGATCTTCGGCGTCAACTCGCACATCAAGAAGGTCACCGACGGCTTCGCGGCCGACGGCTACGTCGCCATCGCCCCGGCGCTCTTCGATCGGGTGGAGCGCGGCTTCGAGACCGGCTACGCGCCGGCCGACATCGAGCGCGGCCGCATGGTCCGCGGCAAGCTGCAGATCGAGGACGCGCTCAAGGACGTCAAGGCCTCGGTGACGGAGCTGCAGAAGTCGGGCCTCAAGGTGGGCGTGGTCGGCTACTGCTTCGGCGGCACCGTGGCCTGGCTGGCGGCGACGCGGCTCGACGGCGTGGCCGCGGCCTCGTCCTACTACGGCGGCGGCGTGGCCGATGCGGCCGGCGAGCAGCCGAAGTGTCCGGTGCAGTTCCACTTCGGCGAGACGGACCAGTCGATCCCCAAGGATCACTGGGACCGCATCAAGGCGCAGCATCCGAAGATTCCCATGTACATCTACCCCACCGCCGGCCACGGCTTCAGCTGCGACGAACGCGGCTCCTACCACGAGCCGAGCTCCCGGCAAGCCCGCCAGCGGACGATCGAGTTCTTCCGGCAGCACATCGGCTGAGCGTGCTGGGGGCCTCGCCGAAGCGCAAAGAAGATCGTCGGCTGCTCACCGGGGCCGGACGGTTCGTCGAGGACGTGACGCCGGCGAACACGGCGCGGCTCGGGGTCGTGCGCAGCGTCCACGCCCACGCGCGTCTGCGCGCGGTCGATCTGAAGGTCGCGCGGCAGCGGCCAGGCGTGCTGGCGGCGTGGGCCGCGGGCGATCTGGCCGATCTCGCGCGCTCGGTGCCGGCGGCGTGGGGCGGCTCCCACAAGGGCCGGCCGTTCGCGGTGCCGCTGCTGGCGGCCGAGCGGGTCCGCTACGTCGGCGAGCCGATCGCCGTCGTCATCGCCGAGGACGCGCCTCGGCTTCACGACGCGCTGGAGGCGGTCGCCGTGGACTACGAGCCGCTGCCGGCGCTGGCGACGATCGACACGGCGCTGGCGTCGGCCACGCGGCTGCACGAAGGGTGGAGCGACAACAGCACGCTGCCGGTCTCGGCAAAGGTGGGCGACGCGGACGCCGGCTTCGCCGGGGCCGAGGTCACCGTCGGCGGCCGGTTTCGTCACCCGCGGCTGGCGGCGGTGCCCATCGAGCCGCGCGGCGCCGTCGCGTGGCCCGATCGCGACGCCGGCTTCGCCGGGGCCGAGGTCACCGTCGGCGGCCGGTTTCGTCACCCGCGGCTGGCGGCGGTGCCCATCGAGCCGCGCGGCGCCGTCGCGTGGCCCGATCGCGACGCCGGCACCCTGACGATCTGGGCGTCGATCCAGAATCCGTACCGGCTGCGCGATGCCATCGCCGGCACGCTCGGTCTACCCGCGGAGTCGATCCGCGTCCGCGTGCCCGACGTCGGCGGCGGCTTCGGACCCAAGGGTGATGTCTATCCCGACGAGATCCTCGTCGCCGCCGCCGCGCTCCGCCTCGGCCGTCCGGTGAAGTGGATCGAGGGGCGGCGCGAGGACTTCATGGCGCTCGGCCACGACCGCGATCAGGCGCACGAGGCGCGCCTGGGGCTGACGCGCGACGGCCGCATCGTGGCGCTGGAGACCTCCTTCGTCGCCGACGTCGGCGCCTACCCGTCGCAGGGCGACGGCCTCACTGCCAACACGGTGAACCATCTGCCCGGGCCCTACCGCGTGCCGGCGTACCGCGGCAGCGGGCGCAGCGTGGTGACGACCAAGACGCTCAACGCCGCCTACCGCGCGGCGGGCCGGCCCGAGGCCGTGTTCGTGATGGAGCGGTTGATGGACCTGGCCGCGCGCAAGCTCGGGCTCGATCCGGCCGAGCTGCGGCGCCGCAACCTCGTCCGGCCCGAGGAGATGCCGTACCGGCCGGGGCTGACCTACAAGGATGGCGTCGCCGTCAGCTACGATCCCGGCGATTTCCCAGCGGCGTTCGAGCGGGCGCTGACGCTGCTCGACTACGACGGCTGGCGCCGCCGCCAGAAGACGCAGGCCACGACGCCGCGCCGCATCGGCGTCGGCGTCGCCTGCTACGCTCAGGGGACCGGACTCGGCCCGTACGAAGGCGCGACCGTTCGGGTCGATCCGACCGGCAAGGTCTACGTCTTCATCGGCGTCGCCGCCCAGGGCCAGGGCCACGCGACGACGCTCGCGCAGGTCGCGGCCGGCGAGCTCGGCGCGACGTTCGAGGACGTCACGGTCGTCGGCGGCGACACCGAGCGCTTTCCCATCGGCATGGGCACCGGCGGCAGCCGCGTCGCCGCCAACGCCGGTCCCGCCGTGGCCAGCGCGGCGCGGGAGGTGCGCACAAAAGCCGCGCGGGTCGCCGCCGAGCTGCTGGAGTGCGCGCCCCAGGACGTGCGGATCGAGGCCAGCCGCGCGTTCGTGGCCGGCATGCCCGATCGCGCGCTGCCGCTGGGCCGGCTCGCCCACGCCGCCGTGAAGTCCAGGGCGCTGCGCGGCGGACCGGACCCCACGCTCAACGCCTGCACCTACTTCTACCCGGACACGGTCACCTGGGCGTTCGGCGCCCACGCCGCGGCGGTCGAGGTCGACGTCGAGACCGGTGCCACGCGCCTCTGCGCCTACGCGATCGTTCACGACCCCGGCCGCGCGATCAATCCGACGATCGTGGCGGCGCAGCTCCACGGCGGCGCCGTGCAGGGCCTCGCCGCCGGCCTGCTCGAGGAGATCGTCTACGACCAGGACGGCCAGCTCGTCACCGGCAGCCTGATGGACTATGCGCTGCCACGCGCCGACGACCTGCCGCCCCTGGCCGTCGCGCTCGACGAGCACCCCTCGGTCGTCAACCCGCTCGGCATCAAGGGTGTCGGCGAGAGCGGCGCCATCCCCGGCGCCGCCGTCATCGCCAACGCGATCGAGGACGCCGTGGCCGATCTCGGCGTCGTCATCCACGAGGTGCCCGTCACGCCGGCCCGGCTGCACGCGCTGCTGGCCGCCGCGCGGCATGGCGCCCGCGCGTGAAAGGAGAGTCGTCCGTGCCCGACGCCGTCCACCTCGGCAGCGGCAAGGTGCGCGAGCTGTACGCGCTCGACGAGAGGCGGCTGCTGCTGGTCGCGTCCGATCGCATCTCGGTCTTCGACGTCGTGTTGCCGACGCCGATTCCGGACAAGGGGCGGGTGCTCACCGGGCTGTCGGGCTTCTGGTTCGCCCGCACGCGCACGATCTGTCCGAACCACCTGCTGGCGCTCCGGCCCGACGGTCGCTCGACGGAGTGCCGGCGGCTGACGATGCTGCCCATCGAGTGCGTGGTGCGCGGCTATCTGGCCGGCTCCGGCTGGAAGGACTACCGCGCGACCGGCGAGGTATGCGGCCACCGGCTGCCACCGGGGCTGCGCGAGTCCGAGCGGCTGCCGGCGCCGATCTTCACACCGGCCACCAAGGCCCAGAGCGGCCACGACGAGAACATCACCCGCGAGCGCGCCGTGGCGCTCGTCGGCGCCGAGCGCTTCGCCCAGGCCGAGCGGCTGTCGATCGCCCTCTACCGCTTCGCCTCCGATTACGCGCGCGCCCGCGGCATCGTCATCGCCGACACCAAGTTCGAGTTCGGCGTCGACCCCGACGGCCAGCTGGTGCTCGGCGACGAGGCGCTGACGCCCGACTCGTCGCGCTTCTGGCCGGCCGATCAGTACGGGCCCGGGGGGCCCCAGCCGTCGTTCGACAAGCAGTTCGTGCGTGACTTCACCGAGAAGACGGGCTGGAACAAGACGTACCCCGGCCCCCAGCTGCCGGCCGACGTCGTCACCGGCACCCGCGCGCGCTACGTCGAGGCGTTCGAGCGCCTGACCGGCCTGGGCTTCGCGCGGTACCTCGCCGACCCGCCAGTCGTCCTCGCCGGCTAGGACGGGCCGCCGCTGACCTTCGCGCGGACACCCATGGCCCGACCGCCCCGAAGACCACCGACCGTCGTCCTCCTCGTCCGTCACGGCCAGACCCCGACGACCGGGCGCGTGCTGCCGGGGCGCGCGCCGGGCCTGCATCTCTCCGACGACGGCCGGAAGCAGGCCGAGGCGGCGGCGGCACGCATCGCGCGCTTGAAGCGCGTGAGCGCGATCTACGCCTCGCCGCTCGAGCGCGCGCGGGAGACGGCGCTGCCGATCGCGCGCGTGCGCGGGCTCGCCGTGCGGATCGAGCGCGGCCTGCTCGAGCTCGACGTCGGCCGGTGGACGGGCGCCCGGCTCGACAGGCTCGGCAAGAAACCCGAATGGGCCACGGTGCAGCGCTACCCCAGCGGCTTTCGATTTCCCGACGGCGAGTCGTTCGTCGAGATGCAGGCGCGGATCACCGACACGCTCGGTCGGCTCGTCGAGCGCCATCGGGGCGGCGTGGTCGTGGCGGTGTCGCACGCCGACCCGATCAAGGCCGCGCTCGCCCACGCCCTCGGCATGCACCTGGACCTCTTCCAGCGCCTCGCGATCGCCCCGGCCTCGATCAGCACGATCGCCTACGGCGCGGGCGGGCCGACCGTCCTCGGGGTGAACGCGCTCGGCGACGGGCGAGTGCCCTCGTGAGCGAGTCCTTCGTGCTCGACGGGCCCGATCACTTCACCGCCGGCGCGGTCGGCCCGCCCGGCCAGCGGGCGTTCTATCTCCAGGGCCGCGAGGCCGGCGCCGTCGTCACGCTGAAATGCGAGAAGGAGCAGGTCTCGGCGCTGGGCGAGTACCTGTCCGGGCTGCTGGCGAAGCTGGCCGGCGCCGCGCCGGCGGCGTCGCCGAGCGCGGCGCTGCTCGAGCCGCTGGAGCCGGCGTGGCCGGTCGCCTCGATCGGCGTCGGCTACGACAACGACCGCGAGCGCGTCGTCGTCATCGCCAACGAGCAGGTCGAGGAGGAAGAAGAGGGCACCCCGCCCGCCGCCGAGCCCGCCTCCGCGCGCTTCGCGATCACCCGGGCCCAGGCGGCGGCGTTCGTCGAGCGGGCGCGCGCGCTCGTGCGCGCCGGGCGCGCCACCTGTCCGATGTGCGGCGAGCCGAAGGATCCCGCCGGCCACGTCTGCCCACGGGCCAACGGCCACGTCGTCACCAAGGAGTGATGGCGGCCGCCGGAGTCCGCGAGGTGCTGCTGCGCGGCGACCTCACCGTGAAGGGCCGGCTGCCGTGGAGCAGCAACGCCACGTTCCTGGTGGAGGCAAGGCTCGACGAGGCCTGCGCGCTCGCCGTCTACAAGCCGGGCCGCGGCGAGCGGCCGCTCTGGGACTTTCCGCCCGGCCTCTTCCGCCGCGAGCTGGCCGCCTGGCACCTGTCGGAGGCGCTCGGCTGGGACGTGGTGCCGCTCACGGTGCGTCGCGAGGAGGGACCGTACGGCGAGGGCTCGCTGCAGCGCTTCGTGGCGGCCGACTTCGAGCAGCACTACTTCACGCTGCGCGAGAGCGCCGGGCACCACGAGCGCCTCAAGCGCATCTGCGCCTTCGACCTGGTCGCCAACAACGCCGACCGCAAGAGCGGCCACTGCCTGCTCGGCGAGGACGGCGCGATCTACGCGATCGACAACGGCCTCTGCTTCCATGTCGAGCCCAAGCTGCGCACGGTGATCTGGGACTTCGGCGACGAGCCGGTGCCGCCGGCGGTGCTGAAGGACCTCGAGCGCCTCGCCGCCCGGCCCCTGCCGCCGCCGTTCCCGGAGCTGCTGGCGCCGGCCGAGTGCCGGGCCGTGGTCAAGCGGGCCCGCGCGCTCGTCAAGACCGGCCGCTTTCCGGTCGACAGCGGCGGCCACCGCTATCCCTGGCCGCTTGTTTAAGATGGGGGCCCCGACATGGCCCCCATACCCCCAAATGTTCGGAGCATCCCGGCGAAGCCGTGACGCTCGTCCAGTAAGATGGGGGCCCCGACATGGCCCCCATACCCCCAAATGTTCGGAGCATCCCGGCGAAGCCGTGACGCTCCTCTATGACCCGTGATGAGCTACGAGCCGTACTTGCCGGCGACGGATATGACGCGGTTCGTGCGCGAGCTGGCGGAGTTCGTCGGGCTGGGCGACGCCGACGTGGCCACGATCCGCGAGACGGCGCCGCTGGTACTCGAGCGCGAGGCGGCGTTGACGGCGGCGCTCTACGAGCACTTCCTGCGCTTCCCCGCCTCCGCGCGCTTCTTTCTCGGCGAGGACGGCGAGCCCGATCGCGCCCGCCTGGAGCGGCGCCGGCACAGCCTGGCGCGCTGGCTCCGCGAGACCGCCGAGGCCGCGCTGACTCACGAGCACGCGTACTATCTGCTGGCGATCGGGCTGTCACACAGCCATCGCGCGCAGGGGCCGATCGTGCCCGCGCACTTCGTCGTCGGCGCGATGAGCCTGACCCAGACGGCGCTGGCCGACGCCTTCGCGGCCGAGCTGGCGCCGGCGGCGGCGCTGGCGGCCAGCCGGTCCTGGAACAAGCTGCTGCTCGTGCACCTGGCGGCGCTGCTCCTCGGCTACCTGCCGCCGCGGCCGGGGTGAGGTACAATCCTCGCGGGAGGCGAACCATGGCCGGTGAGACCTTCGACCGCACGCTGGAAGACCTCGGCAACATCGTCCACCTCGAGCACGTCAACGTCCGCGTCCCCGATCAGCAGCTCGCGACCCAGTTCTACATCGTCGCGCTCGGCGGGACCCGGGATCCCTACCTGATGGTCGGGCTCGACAACATGTGGTGCAACTTCGGCCACTCGCAGTTTCACCTCCCGACTGCCGCGCCGCAGGTCCTCCGCGGTGTCACCGGGCTCGTGGTGCCGGACTTCGACGAGCTGCCGGCGCGTCTGGCCGCCGCCGCCGACCGGCTCAAGGGGACGAAGTTCTCGTACAAGGTCGAGGGGGACCACGCGGACGTGACCTGTCCGTGGGGCAACCGCCTCCGCCTGCACCGGCCGTCAGCGCGCTTCCCGCGCATGGAGCTCGGGATGCCGTACGTCGAGTTCCCGGTGCGCGAGGGAACGGCGGCGGGCATCGGCCGTTTTTACCGGGAGATCATGGCGGCGCCGGCGACGGTGACGACCAACGGCAGCGTGGCCGCCGAGGTCACCGTCGGCACGTCGCAAAAGCTGATCTTCAGAGAGACGTCCGACCAGCTCGCCTCTTATGACGGCCACCACGTCGCCATCTACATCTCGGATTTTTCCGGGCCCCATCGCAAGATGG
>Ga0209474_10004784_pt1 | contig 11636 bp, 12 predicted proteins | sample GraSoiAngelo_145_FD_185902 | JGI IMG/M metagenome (GOLD analysis project Ga0209474, IMG submission 185902) | Grasslands soil microbial communities from the Angelo Coastal Reserve, California, USA - 14_1009_05_20cm (SPAdes) (version 2) | ecosystem: Environmental > Terrestrial > Soil > Grasslands...
ATTGGCAGGCATCACGGGTGGATTACGGCAGCTTGCCGCTCAAGGTCAATATCGTTCCTGGATTGACTCCTAATAATGTAGTCATTATACCAATGCGGTAATTTTCTTAGAGGACGGCCATGGCCGCCAGCCAAAACACATCCGACGCCAACACCTATCGCCAAGCCCTGCTGCTGTTCCTCGCAATGGCGGCCGCGACAGCCGCGTGGCTCGGCCTCAACCTGGTATTTCCCGGGATCCAGCCGACCGGGATTTCCCAGACGGTCAGCCGGTTAATGATCCATGGCGCGATCCTGGCCGGGCTGTGGGTCGGGCTGGCGCGCGCCGGGTTTAACGGCAACAAGCATCTGCGGATCTGGCTCGTCATCGCGGTGCCCTTCACGGTTTGGCTGGTGCTGGTTTGGTGGGTCGCCTTTGCCAGCGGGTTCAGGGCGCGGCCCGGCGTACCGACCCTCCCGCCGGCGATTTTCCTGCCTTTGATCGTGGGGCTGCTGCTGTTGCTGCCATCGAAGCGGATCGGAGCATTGCTCGATGCGATCCCGGCGTCATGGCTGGTCGGGCTGCAGCTCTATCGTGTGCTCGGCGGGATTTTCCTGGTCGAATGGCTGCACGGGCGCATCCCGGGCGAATTCGCGTTACCGGCCGGCAGCGGCGATGTGCTGGTCGGGTTGCTAGCGGTGCCGGTGGCTTACTTGCTCCACAAGGGCGCGCGCGGCGCGACCGCTCTGGCGGTTGCGTGGAACGTGCTCGGCATCGTCGATCTCGCGAGCGCCGTCACGATGGGGACATTGACGCAGCCTGGCCCGCTGCAACTGATCGTGCCCGCCCTCCCGAATGTCCTACTGAGCAGCTATCCGACCGTCATGATCCCGGCTCTCGCAGTGCCGAGCTCGATCCTGCTGCATGCGCTGTCACTGCGGCAGCTGCGCCGCCGCGTCCGGGGCGGCGCGAGCGGCGCGCCGGTCGGGGCGACGGTGCTCGCCTGATCACTCGTCGGCGGTTGTCGGCCGCGGCAGAGACGCGCCATAGTGGCGCGTCTCTTTCGTCGGGGAACCGCCATGCCGATCACGATGTACGATCTCGCCGGTATCGAGGCGGAGCGCCGCTTCAGCCCGTTCTGCTGGCGCGCCAAGATGGCGCTGGCGCATAAGCGCCTCGCCGTCGAGACGGTGCCGTGGCGGTTTACCGAGAAGGACAAGCTGCCGAAGCCGAATGACGGGCGGGTGCCGGTCATCGTCGATGACGGACGCGTCGTCCACGATTCGTCGGCGATCGCCGATTACCTCGAGGACCGCTACGCCGACCGGCCATCATTGTTCGGCGGTGAGATTGGCCGCGGGCTCGCGCGCTTTGTGCAGAACTGGACCGAGACCGTGTTGCAGCCCGGGCTGATCCGCCTCGTCCTGCTCGACATCTACCGGCATATCGGGTCGGCGGATCAGGCCTACTTCCGGCAGGATCGCGAGAAGCGCTTCGGCACGACGCTGGAAGAGTTCGTCGGCGATCGCAATGCGCGGCTGCCGGGCTTCCGCGCCAGCCTCGATCCGCTGCGCCGCACCGTAGACCGCCAGCCTTTTGTTTCCGGCAAGGCGCCGGCCTATGCGGATTACGTCGTGTTCGGCGCCTTCCAATGGGCCCGCGCGATCAGCGAATTCGAGGTGCTGGCGGCGGATGACCCGGTGCGGGCGTGGCGGGGCCGTATGCTCGACCTCTATGACGGGCTCGCGCGGCGCGCGCCGGCCTATGGCGATTGAACGGTGGGGGACACGGTCGCGATCGCGACGGTCGCGCTGATCCTGCACATCCTCAGCGCAGTCGTCTGGGTCGGCGGGATGTTCTTCGCGCTGATCGTGCTGCGGCCGGCGACGGCGGCGCTGGAAGCGGGCGCGCGGCTCGGTCTATGGCTGCGCGTGTTCGATCGCTTCTTTGTCTGGGTGTTTGCCGCGATCGTGCTGCTGCTGGCGAGCGGCTACGCGATGGTGTTCGGCGTCTATGCCGGGTTCCGCGGCATCGGCCTGCACGTCCACATCATGCAGGCCATCGGCATTGTCATGATGCTATTGTTCTTTCATCTTTATTTCGCGCCATGGCGCCGCTTCAAGGCGGCGCTGGTGCGCCAGGATCAGGCCGCGGCGGCAAACCAGCTCGGCCAGATCCGGGCGATCGTGACGATCAACCTACTCCTCGGCCTCGTTACTGTCGCCGTGGGCAGCAGTGGCCGGTACTGGGGCTGACGCCTTGCTCGGCCCCCGCCGCGTTAGGCTCTGCGGGTCGATCGGCTTCAGATGGGCGCTCATCGACGTCTTGCCGTCCGCGGCGATCCAGGTGGCGGACAGACCGCCGTCCTGACGCGGGTGCAGGCGCAGCGTGCTCTTGCCCTTTTCCTCGAACACGAAGCTGTCCTCGACGATCCGGCCCTTGCGCCGCGTCCACGCCGCCGCGTGCTTGTTGTCGACGCTGGGGCCGATCGCATAGACCGCGGTCAGATCGTCGCCCTTGACCGTCTCGACGCCGAACAGAACCTCGCGGCCATTCGGATAGAACCCGTACCAAGTATCGCGGAAGCCACCTGCCGCCTTGCCGTCGACGGTCGCCGGGCTGGCCGAGCCGGTCGGGGAGCTGGGCGTGCTGTTGCGCGCCAGCTTGGGATCGGCGAGCTCGGGCGGCAATTTCAATTCGGCGCTCGGAGTGGAGCCCCAGCGCGGCTCGCAGGCCAGCTCGCCGGACAGCTTGTCGTTGTTCGCGAAGTCGCGGATGCAGTTGCCGTAGCGCCGCAGGAACAGCCCGGTCGAAGAAGCCCAATGGCCGTTCAGATAGGCCGGCTGATCGACGATCGAATAGCCGAGGCCGCGCTGCGACAGGATCGCCCGCGAGCGCTCGCCGCGTCCGCCCGGGTCGAAATCGTCGCCGTGGAAATAGAACACCATGACGCGGGCGCGCTTGACCTGCTCCAACAGCGGATAGAGCTTGGTCGCGTTAAGCCGCCAGCTGTCATAAAAATCGTCGAAGCTGCCGTAGGCCGCCGGTGCGGTGGCGATCACGGCATCAACCTCATGAGACGAATCGGCTGCCATCAATGACAGGAACGCGCCGAAGGATTGGCCGGCGAGGACGACCTGTTTGTAACCGTCGTGTTTCAGCTGCGTCGTATAGTCGACGAGGCGTTTGGTGCTGTCGTTCAGCGTATCGCCGTGGCTCAGCCGGTCGAACCGCATGACATCCCAGCCATCCTCGCGCAGAGCGGTCAGATAGGCCGGGGTCGGGGATTCCGAATCTTCGGAGTTGATCGAACGGCCGTGGCTCCAAACGATGACGCCCTTCGCTTTAGCCGGACCGAGCGCCGGGCCATCAAATGCCGGGTCGAGCCCGATCGCGAAGACCGGAGCGGAAACCAAAAGCCCAAAGGCTAATGCCAGAGCACCGAGTTTTTTCGACAGCAGCTGCCTCATCCGCGCGTAACCCCCTTGCACGTCGCATTGGGTAGCGCGGTAAGCTTAACAAAAAGTGTCCGATTGTGTCACTTCGTAAACGACATGCAGAGTTGCGTGTCGTGCATCTGAAAATGGCGGAAATGCTCGGCTTTGCGAAGTCTTTCCGTCTGCGACTATGTGGCGCAGACCGTTTGCGCGATCTTGCGCGGAATTATTCGCGTTGCAGGCTCATCAAGACTAACGAGGCGAGCAGCACGCCGACTCCTTCCATTCCGACGGCGATCTGGCCGAGCGCCATGCTGAGCAGCGTGCAAGCGAGGGTAGTGGATCCGATCAACAGCGGCATGGGGGGTGACCCGGAAATTGATCGCGACGACAAGCGGCGTTGTAACGGGGGAGCACGCGGGTCTATTCCTCGGCAGAACGCGAATCGAAGGCGAAAATCGATGCCGGTACTTTTTGTCGCACGTAGCGTCAAACTCGGCCGCTGGGGATCGGATGTCGGGCTCGGCAAGCACGTCTACAAAATCGGCGTCGCGGATGACGATCCGAAGACGCTGGCCGCCGCCGGTTGGGCCGGCGAAACCGATTGGAAGATCGTCCGCAGCCGCGAGGTCGAGGGGCTGAGCGAGGAGGAAGTGCTGGAACGCCTTGCCCGCAAGGAACGGATGATCGACCCGAACCTCTATCCCAAGCTCAAGGGCACGGCCGGCGTTTTTCGCCTGCGCGCCGAGCAGGTCGAAAACCACATTCTGGTGTCGCGCGCCTTGGCCGGCGACAGCGACCGGCTCGATCTGAAGCTGAAGGCGGCAGATTTCGCCGATTACCTGATCCACAACGCGATGCGGTAAACAGCTTGGACCGCCGGCCTCTGGCCGGCATGCCGGCGGGACGCCGGCGGTCCGGGAAGGTTATGCGGCGCTGGGTTTGACCTTGTCGCGCAGCGCGGCGAGGGCGTCGGGGGTGTCGATATCGACGAGGACGCCGTCGGTATCCATCTCGACTTCGCAAACCAGTTCGGCATGCTCGCCGATCAGGTGCTTGGCGCCCACATCGCCGGCAAGCTCGGCCATCTCGGGAAAGAACCGCTTGGCCCATAAGACGGGGTTGCCGCGCTTGCCGCGGCGGGTCGGCACGACGATGGCACGGCCTTCCAAAGGGTTGAAGGCGGCGATCAGCCGGTCGAGATCGCGGCCAGCGACCAACGGCATGTCGCCGAGGCAAACGATGACGCCCTCGATCTCGGGCGGCAACGCTGCGAGCCCGGCTTTCAGCGAGCTCGATAACCCCTCGGCGAAAGCCGGGTTGCGCACGCGTTCGACCGGCAATTTGCCGAGCGCGGCATCGACCCGATCGGCCTCGTTGCCGAGCACCGCGACGATCGGCCTGGCATGCGACGACAAGAGCCGCTGCGCCACCCGCGCCACCATCGGCCGGCCCTCGACCTCGGCGAGCAATTTGTTGGAGCCCATCCGGCTCGACTGGCCGGCGGCGAGCAATAGCGCGGCGATCCGGGGGCCGGGGGGCACCTTCTTTTCCGGTTTCGCAGCGGGCGCCGGGCTCGCCTCGGCGCGCGGCAAGGGCCGCGACGGGATCTCGGCCAAGAGGCCGCCGGCGCCCATTCGCATGATGTCCTGCGGCCCGACCGGCACGCCGGCGACGAGCCGCTCCAACACCCAATCGAAGCCGTTGACCTTGGGCGAGCGGGCGCAGCCGGGCAGCCCGAGCACCGGCGTATCGCCGACATGGCACAAGAGCAGCATGTTGCCGGGATCGACCGGCATGCCGAAATGATCGACCCGCCCGCCGGCCGCGACCACCGCTTCGGGGATCACGTCGCGCCGGTCGACGATCACCGAGGCGCCGTGCACAAACACGATGTCGGCGCCTTGCGCGACGGCCGCGGCGATGCGCGGCGCCAGATCCGTAGTCTGGTGTTCGCAGCGCTCCTCGACGACGAGGCGGCAACCGAGCGCGGCGAGGCGCTGCTCGGTGACCTGGCGGGTCTTGTCCAGGATGCTTTCCTTGAACCCGGGAAGCCGGGTCTGGATCAGCGCCACATCGCGCGGCATGAAGGCGGCGACGCGCAACAGCGGCTCGCCGGCAGCGGAGTTCCCTGCGGCAAACTCTGCCGCGCTGGCGACCGCGGCTTCCGGCACGGCAAACGGGATGATCTTGACCGTCGCGACCATCTGGCGCGGCTCGACGACGGCAAAGGGGGGCAGGGTACCCAAGGTCACTGACTCGTCCACCAGATTGAGCCGGTCGAGCCGGTCGCGGTCAAACACCAGCAGGCCGCGCGCCTCGGCGAACAGATTGGCGCGGCCGGTAAACGCGTTCGCGACGGTGATGTTCGGTCCGGCCGCGGCGGCGGCGATGCGGGCCGCCGCCGCGTCCTCGCGCAAATCGCCGGGCTCGAGACGAGCGACGACGATCTGTTGCAAGCCGGCTGCCGCAATCGCATCGAGATCGGCCCGCGCCAATACCCGGCCTTTCTTCAGCACCGTCGCGCCGAGCTTCAGGCTGTGCGCAAGGATCGCGCCCTCGGCTTCGGCTACCGGGACCTCACCAAATTTCATGGATGGCCCCTCACCCTGTCCCTCTCCCCGTGAACGGGGAGAGGGAACGCGGTTGAAGCCCCGCGCGAGCCTATCGGGGTAATTCCAGAATAAACTGCAGCTCTCCCTCTCCCCGCTTGCGGGGAGAGGGCCGGGGTGAGGGGCTCTTGCAGTTCGTCCATGGGCCTATGCGGCTTCGGCCTTTTCGCCGCGGCGCAGGATTTGCGTCATTTGGCCGAGGATTGAGACGGCGATCTCGGCCGGCGACACGGCGCCGATGGCGAGGCCGATCGGCCCGTGGATGCGGGTGAGCTCGGCTTCGGTGAAGCCCATCTCGGTGAGGCGCTGGCAACGCGCGGCGTGGGTGCGCTTCGAGCCGAGGGCGCCGATGTAGAAACATTCCGAGCGCAACGCCACCGCCAGCGCGGGGTCGTCGAGCTTCGGGTCGTGCGTCAGGGTCACGACCGCGGAGCGATGGTCGGGCTTGAGCCGTTCGAGCGCCTCGTCGGGCCATTCGGTCGAGAGTTCGAGCCCGGGGAAACGTGCCTCGGTGGCGAAGGATTGCCGCGGGTCGATGACGATCGGCTGGTAATCGGCAAGGCTCAGCATCTGCACCAAGGGCTGCGCGATATGCACCGCGCCGACCACGAAGCAACGGCGCGGCGGGCTAAACACCTCGACAAAGACGCGGCCGGCCGCGGTGTCGAGCGTCCGGTTGCGGTCGGCGCGCACGGCCTCGCGCATCGCCGCGACCGCGGCATCGTCGAGCGCCAGATCGCCTTCGGCCCGGTTCCCGTCGAGCAACAGCTGCTGCCCATTCTTCAGCTCGGTCGCCAGCGCGACCGAGCGATGCTCGCGCCCAGCGGCGATCACCGCGTCGAGAAAGCGGCCCTTCATTCGACGCGCTCGACAAAGATCTCGATCTTGCCGCCGCAGGCCAATCCGACCTCCCAGGCCTGCTCGTTGCTGACGCCGAAATCGAGGAGGCGCGGCTTGCCGTCGCGGATGGTTTCCAGCGCTTCGGTTACGACCGCGCCTTCGACACAGCCGCCCGACACCGAGCCGACAAAGGCGCCTTCGCTGTCGACGGCGAGCTTGGAGCCGAGCGGGCGGGGCGAGGAGCCCCAGGTGCTGACCACCGTCGCGAGCGCGACGCCCCGGCCGGCCTCGCGCCAGCGGGCCGCCTGTTCGAGGATTTCCGCGGTATCGCTCATTCTTCTTCCTCTCAGTCTTCTTCCTAGTCTTCTTCCCTGAGGCCGTAACGTTCCTGGGCCATCGCGGCGGCGCTCTGGCGCTGCGCCGCGGCGCTGATCACCTCGACCAGCGTTTCCAGGCTTTCGAGATTGTGCACCGGCCGAAACTCGTCGACATAGGGCAGCATCGCCTTCATGCCCAATGATCTTGGCTCAAACGCCTCGTAGCGCAACAGGGGGTTGAGCCAAATCAGCCGGCGAGAAGAACGGTGCAGCCGGTCCATTTCATGCGCCAGGCCCGTGCCGGCGTCGCGATCGAGCCCGTCGGTGATCATCAGCACGACTGCGCCCTGGCCGAGCACGCGGCGCGACCACAGCCGGTTGAACTCGGCGACGCAGGCGCCGATGCGGGTGCCGCCGGACCAGTCGGCGACCACCTCGGCGACCCGGTCGAGCGCCAGATCGACGTCGCGGTAGCGGAGATAGCGGGTGATGTTGGTCAGCCTCGTGCCGAACACGAACGTGTAGACCCGGTCGCGGTCATTCGTGATCGAGTGCATGAAATGCAGGAACAGGCGGCTGTAGCGGCTCATCGAGCCGGAGATGTCGCACAGCACGACGAGCGGCGGCGGGCGCCGCCGCCGGCTCTTGCGGCGCAGCTCGATCAACCCGCCGGAACGCAGCGCGGCGCGCAAGGTTGCGCGCATATCGGCGCGGGCGCCGCGCCGATCGGGCGCGAACCGGCGGGTCGGCACGTCAAAGAGGGGCAGCCGCAGCCGCGCAATCGCCGCCTTGGCGCGGGCCAGCTCCTCCAATGACATCTTCTCGAAATCCATCTGCCGCAATTGCTCGCGGTCGGAGAAGGTCATCGCCGCGTCGAATTCGAGCTCGGTCTCCTCGGCCTCACGCGATTGCTGGTTCGGGTGCAAGGCCTCCGCGAGGCGGCGCAGCATTTCGGCGCCTTCCTGCTGCTGCGGCATATCGACATTCATCTCCGGCAGCACGAGCGAGAGCATCTTTTTCAACAACTCGGGATTGCGCCAGAAGACGTGAAAGGCCTGGTCGAACAGCACACGCTGGTCGGCGCGGTTGACGAAGACGGCGTGCAAGGTCCAGTAGAAGTCGCGCCGGTCGGTGATGCCGACCGCCTCGACCGCGGCGACCGCGTCGAGCACCTTGCCCGGCCCCACCGGCAGCCCCGCCGCCCGCAAGGTGCGGGCGAAATGCATCAGATTGGCGACCAGCCGCCCGTCCGAAGTCTGCGCCGCAGGCATATTTAACGCAGAGGACACGAAGGACACGCAAAGGTCGCGAAGGCTTTGCAGCCCGTGATCGGCCATCGCGTCCTTAGCGATATCTTTGCGTCCTTTGCGTTACCTGAGTTCTGCCTCACGCCTCACCGCTTCGTTGTGAAACTCAAGTTTCCCGGGGGGCGGCGGCGATCTCGGCCTTGACCAGTTCGAGCAGCTTGGCGGCTTCGCTGCCCTGGATGCGGGCGATGTCGTCCTGGTATTTGAGCAAGACGCCGAGCGTGTCGTTGATCGCCTGCGGCGCCAGTTCGAGCGCGTCCAATTGCATCAGCGCCTCGGTCCAGTCGATCGTCTCGGCGATGCCGGGCAGCTTGAACAAATCCATCTTGCGCAGTTTCTGCACGAACTCGACGACTTCGCGCGACAGCGTCGTGCTGGCACGCGGGGCTTTCCTTTTCAGGATCTCCAATTCGCGGTCTGCCGTCGGGTAGTCGACCCAGTAATAAAAGCAGCGCCGTTTCAAGGCGTCGTGGATCTCGCGCGTGCGGTTCGAGGTGATCACGACGATCGGCGGCTGCTCGGCGCGGATCGTGCCGATCTCGGGGATCGTTACCTGGAAGTCGGACAGCAGCTCCAGCAGATAGGCCTCGAACGGCTCGTCGGTGCGGTCCAGTTCATCGATCAGCAAGACCGGTGGGCCTTCCAGCTCGGGTTCCAGCGCCTGCAACAAGGGCCGCTTGATCAAAAAGCGGTCGGAGAAGATCGTGCTCTCGATCTCGCCGCGATCTTCCTCGGCCGCTTCGGCGAGGCGGATCTCGATCATCTGCCGCGCGTAATCCCATTCGTAGACCGCCGAGGCGACATCGAGCCCCTCATAGCATTGCAGGCGAATGAGGCGCCGTTTCAGCGAGGTCGACAGAACCTTGGCGATCTCGGTCTTGCCGACCCCCGCCTCGCCTTCGAGAAAGAGCGGCCGCTTCAGGTGCAACGCCAGATGCACCGCGGTCGCCAGCGAACGGTCGGCGACATAATCGGCCCGGCCGAGCATCGCCAGCGTGTCGGCGACCGAACCCGGCAGCGAAGAGGGGGAAGCGGTGCTGGCGTCAGCCATCAAAGAACATCCCGGCCGCAACAAAATCCCTCTCCCGACGGGAGAGGGGCGCGGGCCCGCGTGACCGGCAGAGCCGGTGCGCACCCTCGGGAATTATCTAATGCCTCCGCCGCGGCCGCGCCACCCCGCGATAAGCTCGTCATCCCGGCGCAGGCCGGGATCCACCCTGCAGCCGCTTGTGCCTCTGACAAGTGGATCCCGGCCTGCGCCGGGACGACTATTTTTCCGGCAGGCTGTCGGCGGCAACGACTTGCACTGCACGGATATCGTCGAAAGCAGCCTGGGATGATCCGCGAGGATCGCTTCGGCGCTCATGCCCGCCTTCTGGCACCCTGTTCGCGCGCTGCGGGAAGAGACCTTCGGCGACGCAATAATCAGGTCCCGGCGCAGGCCGGGCCCCATCCTTCCATCGCTCGAATAGCCGATCGATGGATCCCGGCCTGCGCCGGGATGACAACCCTGCGGGTTGTCAATTGTAGATCCATTCCTTCTCGAAGCGGGCGAAGCAGTCGCGCTCGCCGGGCATCTTGACCCAGCCGGCCAGGAGGCGCGGTGTCGCGAGCAGCAGCCGGTCCTTCAGATGGGTCGAGTTGTGGCCGTACTCCTCGAAGGTGGAAATCGTGATCTTCTGGTTGTGCGGATCATCCTGGAAGCGGCAGGCGCACAGCGCGACGGTTTCCATGTAGGCGCGGCGGTCGGCGCCCGATTGCAGATAGGCGTTGGCCGCGGCGGTCGCGTGCGCGTAGTCGAGCGCCATGATGGCTTCGTCGAGCTCGCGCAACAGCGCGCTCGGGGCCTTCCCGGAGAGATTGAAGCCGGCGGCTTCCTGCTCGATGACCGAGCTGAACAATTTGTTCTCGTGCGCCACGTCGTTGATGAAATTGGCCATCAGGTAAAGGATTCGCGCCTGGTACGGGTTGTTGCTGGTGCGCATCCAGTTGTTCGCGACGTTGCAGTAGTCGAACGGGTGCTGCCCGTTGGTGAACTGGCGCGCGACGGTCGTGCGCAGGATCAGTTCGGCGGCGGCGACTTGTATCGTATCGCCGAGGCTCCTGATCGATTTGCCGTTCTTCAGATGCGCGGTCAGCAGGTCCCAGACGGTGTCCTGATCCGCCGTCATCATCAGCTGGATCATTTCTTCGGTTTCGCCGGGTGAGAGCGGCGTCTGGTTGATATGCCGGAGGTTCTTGCCGGTGTCGTCGGGGAATTCGGCGGCGATGCGCACGCAGGCCGCGTCGTACAGCGAGTAATAGAGCGGCCCGATCGCCATATCCGGCACGCCCATGTAGTAGACGCCCTGCGAATTATCCCAGCCGATGTAATTGGCGAGATCGGTGACGGCGCGTGCCCGCAACGCCTTGTGCCCGGTGTTGCGCGCCTTGCGTCCGACGACGGTGTCTTGCAGATCGATCAGCCCGAGAAATTCGAGCTGGTCCTGCAATTGCGGGCGGATGCTTTCATCCTCGGCAAGCCCGAGGAAGAGCCCGTAAGAGCGCCGCGAGTCGCCAGCGACAGTTGCGACCATCTGCGAATGCAGCCGCTCCTCGACACTGCCGGTCTCGTAGATCGGCTCGTGGTCCTGCTGCCACACGGTCGGGCCATAGGGCGGCGAGGGGACCTGGACGCCCTTCATCGTCGCGTAGCGGCCGGGATATTTGTAGAGGAGCTGGTTCCAGATATCGAGCCCGGCCGGGATATACCAGACGCTCTGCAGCAAGGGCAGCAGCCGGTATTTCTCCGGCAGGTACGGCATCAGATACGTCGAGGCGCGCAAGCCGAGGATCGTGTGGTCGTTGTTGGTCAGCACGATCGCGCCGTCCTTGATATTGATGTGGCACGGCACCTGGACAAACGGCGCCTCGGCGGCGGTCACGACGCTCAACGCCTCGCCGATCGAGCGGCCCTCATCGGTGACCATGCGATGAAACAGATCGGCGGTGCGCGGCTGGTCGCGCTGCAGGATCGCATCGGTCAGCTGGTCGAAGGCTTTGTCTTCGCGGATCTCGTCGCGGTTGCGCAGCATCGGCGCTCTCTCCGGTTTTGTCCCGGGGGCAGGGGACGGTTTGTTGTTGACGCAAGGTACGCCGCGGGCC
>Ga0209474_10004787_pt1 | contig 11633 bp, 17 predicted proteins | sample GraSoiAngelo_145_FD_185902 | JGI IMG/M metagenome (GOLD analysis project Ga0209474, IMG submission 185902) | Grasslands soil microbial communities from the Angelo Coastal Reserve, California, USA - 14_1009_05_20cm (SPAdes) (version 2) | ecosystem: Environmental > Terrestrial > Soil > Grasslands...
TCCGAGCTGGCACACGCCGCCCGGGCCGAGCAGGCGCGCTCCCTGGTCGACGCTTTCCGCCGCGTCGGATTGGCGGCCGGACCCTGCGCAGGAGCCGCCTGCGTCGACCGGGCGGCGCAGGTGGTGGGCCGCGAGCTGGGTTGGAGCGCCTCCCAGCAGGTGGAGGCCGCCCGCGAGTTCCTGCTCGGCTCCTGGCTGGGCCGGGCGCCGCTGCTGGAACGCCGGGGCTGGGCCCAGGAGGAGATGGCCTATGCGGGCCGGCGGGGGTACTCCTCGTTATGAGCCGCAACGCGTCTTATGTGCGGCTGGCGGGGGCGTACGCCAGGCACGAGCTGCGCCGGCGCCTGCGCCGGCGGCCGGCCGGTGGCGTGCGCCGGCTGCTCGAGCTCTACGCCCCCGATCACCTGCTGCCGATGACAGAGAGCGAACGGACGCTGCTGCCCGCGGCCTCCGCCTGCATCAACTGCGGGCTGTGCGCGCTGGTCGCGGCGCGGGTGTCGGGCCTGCGCCCCAGCGACCTGGCGGCGGCCTACCTGCGGGATTACCCGCGGCTGCCGGCAGCCGCCTCCGACATCGTGGGGGAGCCATCCGTTGCCGGCCTCGCCGAGGCCGCCGCGGCCTGCCCGGTGGGTGTGCCCTTGCCAGGAGTGCTGGCGATGATCCGCCGGCTGGCCAGCGCTTGACGGCGCGCCGTCGGCAGCCGCGCCAGCAGCCGGAGCTGGACGGCTACGACGACCTCATCGCCCGCGCTCGCGCTGGAGTGCGGGGGATGTCGACCCCAGAGCTCGTCCGCATCCGCGAGCTCCTGGAGAGGATTCTGGAGGGCGGCGGCGGGGACGCCGGCGAGGGCCGCAAAGCGCTAGCCGAGCTTGCGCGCAGGCTCCGCCGCGACGCCTGAGGAGGCAGCGCCCGGTCCCCGTCGCGGCGCGCGACATCGGTTGCAGTATATCCACATTCTGGGTACAGTCTGGGGAAATCCCACAACATCTAGGGTTCCTACGTGCAATGCGGCGTCATCCATGGCTGGACCGCGTCCTCGACTGGTTGGCCGGCCATTTCACGACCTGGCCGGCAGACGAGTTCGCGCGCTTTACCCGCTCGGCCCCACCCGAAGCGAGCGCTCTGATCTCGGCGCTGCCGCCGGAGGCGCCGCCGTTGCGGCCGCCGGACGCCACCTCGATCGCACCCGGCACCTTCGAGCTGCGGTTCGCCAAGTTGCACCAGGAGCAGGAGTTCGAGGACATGTGGGACATGCTGGCCGAGGACGCGCAGCGTTCCTGGGGCAGCCGTGAGGCGTTCGTCGAGCGCATGCGCCAGCAGGCGGCCGAGTTCGAGCTGCTGGAGGCCCAGGTGGGCGATTCGGAGATCGTGCCCGAGTGGACCGACCGCCACCGGAATCGCACCTATCGAAACGTGGCGCGGCTCGACGTGAGCTACCGGATCCGGCACGGCTGGCGCGACGTCACCATGCGCCGCCAGGTCCACCTGGTGCCCGCCGCCAGCGGCTGGCGCACGCTCTTCTATCCAGCGGAGGAGGCCAGCTAGCGTCCCCCTCCCCGGCCTGAGCGGCCGGACCTCCCCACATGGCGGGGAGGAGTTCCCCCGACCCGCTGATATAGTCGGGCGATGATCCAGCGGACGGTGGCCGAGCAGCAGCGCGCGCTGTACTGGCACCGCCGCCGCCTCCACGAGCGCGAGGTGCCGCGCCACCTCTTGCGGGAGACCGACCAACTCATGTTCTGGCTCGAGGAGTGCCTGGTTCAGCGGCTCAAGATCGTGCCCGGCTGGCTGATGCCGCGGCTGCTGGTGCTGCTGGGCCAGGCCCATCCGGAGCTGCCCCGCGAGCTGGGCCACGAGCGCCGGCCGGCGCAGGTCATGGAGTTCCTCTACCGGGCGCAGGAAGCGCTCATGGAGCAGTCGGTCAAGGGCGCAGGTCATGGAGTTCCTCTACCGGGCGCAGGAAGCGCTCATGGAGCAGTCGGTCAAGGCCCGCAAACCGGCCAAGATCATCCGCCTCTTCCGCTGACGCTCCGCGTCGACCTCCACCTCCACAGCTACTACTCGCCCGACAGCAAGACCAGCTTCGCCGACCTGGTCGCGCGGTGCCGCGAAGTCGGCCTCGACCGGATCGCGCTCACCGACCACAACACCGCCGCCGGGGCGTTCGAGCTGCGCCGCCTGCATCCCGGGCTGGCCATCGCCGGCGAGGAGATCAAGACCCGCGAAGGCGAGGTGATCGGACTCTTCCTGGCCGAGCAGATCAAGCCCTGGCTGCACCCGGAGGAGACCCTGGACCGGATCCACGGACAGGGCGGCCTGACCTACCTGGCGCACCCCTGCGACCGCTTCCGGGCCAGCTTCACACCAGAGCGGATCATCGAGCTGGCGCCGGGAGTCGACATCATCGAGACCTACAACCCCTGGGCCAGGCCGGCGGACAACCAGCTGGCGGCAGAGCTCTGCCAGGAGCTGCGGAAGGTCGCCGCCACCGGCAGCGATGCCCACTCGCCCCCTGAGCTCGGGCTGAGTTGGATGGAGATCGAGGAGTACGAGGGGCCGGCCGACTTCCTGGACAAGCTGCGCCAGGCGCGCCACGTCGTCACCGAGCTCAGCGGCACCCAGCGGCGCGCGTGAGTCTGCTGGTCGTGGGCTCGATCGCCCTCGACACACTGGAAGGTCCATATGGCCGGGTCGCAGACGAGCTCGGCGGCTCCGCCGTCTATTTCGCACTGGCGGCCTCACTGGTAGGGCCCGTGGCGATGGTGGCGCCGGTTGGCGAGGACGCGGTCGAGCGCGTGCGCGGGATCTTCGCGGATCGCAGTGTGGATTTGAGCCGGCTGGAAGTGCTGGCGGCGCCGACCTACCGCTGGAGCGCGCTCGATGTGGGCGGCCGCAACCGCGACCTGGGCAGCCGCGACTCCATCTACGACGCCTGGACGCCGCGCCCGCCACCCGATTTTCGGGGCTGGGCTTTCGCCGGGTCCATGCGCCCCGATCGCCAGCTCGAGGCCTTGCGGGCGTTGGCCGGCGCCGAGCTGCTGGCCGCTGATGCCATGCTCTGCTGCTGGCCGCCGATGCCATGCTCTCGTACACGCTGGCGCAGCCGTCGGCGCTGGCGGGGATCCTGGAGACCGCCGGCTGGTTCTTCTGCAACCAGGCCGAGCTGGCCGCGGTGGGCGGTCAGGATCCTCAAGACTTCCGGCGCCGCCATGGTCTCCAGGGCCTGGTACTCAAGGCCGGCGCCCAGGGCGTCACCGTTTACTCGGAGGGCGATGTGGTCCACGCGGAGGCACTGCCTGCGCGGGTCGTGGACACCACCGGGGCCGGAGACGCCCTGGCGGGCGCTTTCCTGGCACGCTGGCAAGCCACCTCCGATCTGAACGAAAGCCTGCGCTGGGGCGTCGCCGCCGCCGCCCTCGCCATCGAGGACGTGGGGGTGCGCTCGCTGGCGCGCGCGACTGCGCAGAGCCTCAGCCGGAGAGCGGGGAGCCCGGGAGCACGCTGAGCAGGAGCAGCGCCGTCATCACCACCAGCAGCAGCACCGTGGCGCCGCCGATCAGGTTGGCGACGACCCCGTTGACGTAGCGGCCCATCACCCGGCGGTCGTTCACGAGCACCAGCATGTAGATCAGGATCGCGGACAGGATCAGGCCGTTGATCTCCTGTAGATCAGGATCGCGGACAGGATCAGGCCGTTGATCTCCTGGCTTAGCAGGATCAGGGAGACCAGTGGCACCCCGGGCACCAGCACGGTCACGGCGCCGATCACGATCAGGCCGCTGAAGATGCCGAAGAACGCCGGCGCCTCGGCCATGCGCTGACCCACGCCTCGCTCCCAGCCGAAGGCCTCGGTGACCGTGTAGGCGGTGGACAGCGGCACGACTCCCGCCGAGAGCAGCGAGGCTCCGAGCAGCCCTACCGCGAAGAGGATGGCGGCGCCCGAACCGACGACCGGCGACAGGGCCCGCGCGTAGTCGGCCGCCTGCATGTTGCCCAGCTGGCCCGGCGTGAGGTGCCCGTACAGGGTGGCGGCGGCGGCCACGATGATGAAGAAGGCGACCACATCCGCGAAGATCGCTCCCGAGACCACGTCGACCTGGCTGTAGCCGAGCTGCTCGTTGGGGATGCCCTTTTCGGCCACCGAGGACTGCAGGTAGAACTGCATCCAGGGGGCGATGGTGGTGCCCACCAGGCCGATCGCGAGCAGGAAGTAGGCGCGGTTGGAATCGGGCCGCGGGAGCACGATCGAGGTGCCCACCGTGCGCCAGTCGGGATGCGCCAGCAGCCCCGAGATGATGTAGGCCAGGTAGACCACCCCGATCGTGAGCAGGACCCTCTCCACCACTGGGTAGCTGCCGCGCCCGATCAGCAGCCAGATCGCGATCGCCACCACCGGCACAGACGCAAAGCGGGGGACGTGGAAGAGCTCCAGGGCAGCCGCCACGCCGGCGAACTCGGCCGTGGTGGTGACCGCGTTGGCCACCAGGAGCAGGAGCATGGCGAAGGTGGTGCTGCGTACGCCGAAGCGCTCGCGGATCAGGTCGGCCAGGCCCTTGCCGGTGACCACGCCCATGCGCGCGCCCATCTCGTTGACGACGGCGAGGCTGAGCGTGATAACGACCAGCAGCCAGAGCATCCGGAACCCGAACTCGGCGCCGGCCTGGGAGTAGGTGGCGATGGCGCCGGCGTCGTTGCCGGCGTTCATGGTGATCAGGCCCGGGCCGATCACGGCCAGCAGGATGAAGATCCGCCGGAAGCGGCGGAGGCGGGCGATCAGGCCGTCGAGCACGCGGCCGGGCGCTCTAGAGGTGCCTCTGAGGGGCGGGCCGAGAGATTCGGTGGCCAGGTGCCCCAGATGCAAGGAACCGACGAGCAACGCAGCGAACGCAGCCCGAGCTGCGTGAGTGAGTAGCGCAGGAGGTGACGCCGCAGATGGGGTGCATGGGCGCCGAAGATCTGGATTCGCTCCTCAGGGGCACCTCTAGACGGGCCTCGGAAGCTTGCGCTTCACGGAATCAGGCAGCACCTCATCGAGGGCGTCGTCCACGGTCACGATGCCGCGCAGGTGGTGCTCCTCGTCCACCACCGGCACCGCCAGCAGGTTGTACTTGGAGAGCACGGCGGCCACCTCGTGAGCCGAGGCCTCGGGCCGGACCGTCACCACGTCCCGGATCATGAATTCGCGGATCGGCTTGTCCGGTGAAGACACGATCAGGTCGCGCAGCGAGAGCACGCCCTGCAGGTGCTCCTGGCCGTCGACCACGAACACGTAGTAGACGGACTCGGCGTCGGGCTCCATCCGCCGCAGCTCGTCGATGCTCTGCTGCGCGGTGAGGGCCTCGCTGACGGCCACGAACTCGGTGGTCATCAGGCCGCCGGCGGTGTCGTCACGGAAGGCGAGCAGCTCCTGGACGTCGTCACGCTCCTCGCTCTCCATCAGGCCCAGGATCTCCTGGGCGCGCTCCTGCGGCATCTCGGCCAGGATGTCCGCCACCTCGTCGGGCGGCATGTCCTCCAGGATCTCGCTGGCCCGCTCGGCGTCCATGTGCTCGATCACCGAGACCTGGTCCTCGAGCTCCATCTCCTCCAGGGTGTCGGCTGCGATCTCCTCCTCCAGGGACTCGAAGACGGCCTTGCGGTCCTTGGCGCCCAGGTCCTCAACGATGTCCGCGATGTCGGCCGGGTGCAGCTTGGCGATCCGCTTGCCCGAGATGCGCAGCCGCAGCTCGTCCCCGGCCGCCGCGGCCTGGACCGCCTGCGGCTCCAGCGGCGAGACCACGTTCCAGGCCACCAGCACCATGGGCAGGTTGCGTCCGAAGAGGTGGGCCACGGCCTTGCCGAGAGCCTCCAGGCCGAGCCGGCGCAGGATGCCGCGGATGCCGATGTCGGCGGCGACCAGCAGCAGCTCCCCGCGCACCTCCGTGAGCTGGAGGTCGTTGACGCGGACCACCCGCCGGCCGTCGAGGTCGACGATCTGCTTGTCCAGCACGTCGCGCGCCAGCCACACCTCATCGGGCGAAGCCCGGTGCTTCTCGACGTCCTCGGTGGTGACCCGGAGCGCTACCTCGCGGCCCGCGATGGCGCGCACCGAGGACCAGGGAATGAGCAGCTCCCGACGCCGCGAAACCACCAGCCCAGTGACCACCGGATAGGGCTCCTGGATGCGCACGGCGAGGTCTTTGACGCGCCCGCTGCGGCGCTGGCGGACGTCCACCACCTCGGCTCCCAGGACCTCGGTCAGGAACAGCATGCGGCCTCCAAGATAGGGTTCTCCGGGCGTATTCGGGCGAACTCGGGTTGAATTGGGTCCGAAGCGCGACTAGAATCAGGCGGTGTTGCCGGGCGACTACTTAAATCTTGAGTGCAGGAGGGTCACTTTATAAGACATGGAAGGTTACTGCTTGAAGGACAAAATGAAGGTCGAAATGCGCGACCCTCAGCAGATCACCATGAAGAACGGTAAGCCTGCCACCGTCGGCACATGCCCGAAGTGCGGGACCAAGATCTACAAGATCGGTAAAGCCAAGTAGGTCTGACCACCAATCCGAGGGCCGCCTGCCGGCGGCCCTTTTTTATTGCCCGCCGATCTTGGGTTCGAGGGCGCCCAGGAGCACCTCGGTGGCAGAGACAGCCTCGTCGACGCCCAGCATCTTGAAGATGCTCACATTGGCGGGGTTGTTGACCCGGGCGATGGTGCGCGGCACCTTGAAGCGCTCCTTGGCCAGCTGCAGCGCCACCAGGTTGTCCTCGTCGTCACCGGTGACCGCCAGCACGGCGTCGGCGCGCTCGATGCCGGTCGTAGCCAGGAACGAGAGCTCGTCGCCGTCGCCGCGCATCACGATGCTTCCCAGCTGGCTCTCCAGCCACTCGGCGCGCGCGCCGTCCTTTTCGACCAGCGTGACCTCCTCGCCGCGCTCGATGAGGTCGCGCGAGAGGTAGTAGCCCACGGTGCCGCCGCCGATCACGATCAGGTACACGGCTGCTACTCCTCCACCAGCTTGTGGATGGCCGCGGCGCCGACCAGCGTCGGGCAGTAGAAGTGGATTCCGGAGTTCTTGAAGGCGTCCTCGCGGGCCGGATCGTACAGTCGGCAGACCACGCGCGGCACCTTGAACACGTGGTGCGCGATTTCGGACGCCATGATGTTGCGGTTGTCACCTTCGGTGACCGCGATGAAGGCGTCGGCGCCCTCGACACCGGCGCGCTTCAAAAGCTCGGAATCGCAGCCGTCGCCGATCACGAAGTTGCCCTTGAAAGCGGGGCCCAGCACACCGCGGGTGGCAAAAAGGTCGAACTGGCGCTGGTTGCGATCGACGATGGTGACTTCGTGGCCCTCGGCGGACATGTCTGCCGCCAGCCGCGAGCCGACTCGGCCGCAGCCGACGATGAGGACCCTCACGAAGGCTCGATTGTACGATTGCCCGGAGTGCGCTTCCCGTTCACCTTCATGGGCCTGCTCTCGGTCCTGTTCGGAGCCTGGCTTCTCCTCTACCTCGGCCTTCACGGTGCTGACGGGCCGGTGAGCGGGGGCATCGAGGTGGCGATGGCCTTCACGATGGTGGCCTTCGGCTCCTACGTGCTGTGGCGCCGCCTCACGCACGGCCGCGAGGCCTAGTCCGGGGACTTGGCGGAAGACCGGCCCACCTCGGCGCGGATCCTGGTCGCCGTGGGCGGGCAGAAGGTGGACGAGGAGACGGTCCGGTTGGCCTGCCGGATGGCCAAGGCGCGCAGCGCCAAGCTGTACGGCGTGCACGTGATCGAGGTCAACCGCTCGCTACCGTTGTCGGCGCCCGTGGAGCACCTGGTCGAGCACGGCGAGGAGGTGCTCGAGCAGTTCGAGCAGCTGACCTCCGAATCCGGCCTGGAGGCCGAGACGGAGATGGTGCAGGCCCGCGACACCGGACCGGCGATCGTGGGCGAGGCCGAGGAATGGGGCGCTGACACGATCGTCATGGGACTGCCCTACAAGCGGCGCTTCGGGGAGTTCTTCCTGGGTAAGACCGTCCCCTACGTGCTCAAGAACGCGCCCTGCCGGGTGATCCTGTTTCGAGAACGGCTGGACGCCTGAGCCCGGGTCCCTGGCACCTCCGTTGGTGGGCCTCCCTGGGGCGGCGCCCCGAGGAGCACGACGGGTTCGTCAAGCTGATCATCCTGGAGCGGATCGGCAAGTCGGCGATCCTGCTCGCGGTCGCGGTAGCGCTGGTCCGAGGAGCACGACGGGTTCGTCAAGCTCATCATCCTGGAGCGGATCAGCAAGTCGGCGATCCTGCTCGCGGTCGCGGGGGCGCTGGTCGTCGGCGGCCGCACCGGCTTTCTCTACCAACTGGCCACCGCAGCCCAGGAGCAGCTCCTGCTGAGCGCCGACCATACCTTCATCACCTCGTTCGTTTTGCTCGTGGTGGAGTGGATCGGTTTTTTCAACCATCAGACGCTGCTGGCGGTGGGGCTCGTCGGATATGCATTGCTGGAGGGGACCGAGGGCGTCGGACTTGCCCTGCGCCGGCGCTGGGCCGAGTACCTGACGGTGGTCGCGACCGGCCTGCTCATTCCTTACGAGGTGTACGAGCTCGGCCGCCACGCCACCCTGTTCAAGGTGGGCGCCCTGTTGTTGAACGTGGCGGTGGTGGCCTATCTGGCCTGGCGCAAGCGTCTCTTCGTGGACGTCTGACTAGGTGCCGATGTCGAGCCGGCTCGCAAAGCGGGCCGGCAGTTTGGCCTTGAGAATGGCCTGCTTGGCGCTCTCCCGGTCATAGGGCACGCGCCGCCACTCCAGGACGTCCAGATCGGTGTCCCAGATCGCATGCCTTGAGAATGGCCTGCTTGGCGCTCTCCCGGTCATAGGGCACGCGCCGCCACTCCAGGACGTCCAGATCCGTGTCCCAGATCGCGTAGCTGGCGTCGGGATTGCCGTCGCGCGGCTGGCCGACACTGCCGGGGTTAATGAGGGCGGGGCCTTCGACGCGCAGCTCGCCCAGCCAGTACGTGTGCTCGACGTTGTCGCCGTTGAAGAAGAAGCAGCCCGGCACATGGGTATGCCCGTGCAGGCAGGCCTTGTCTTCCAAAAGTTCGAGGTTGGCGGCCGCGGTGGGGCCGTCCAGGATGTACTCGAAGATCGGATCTCGAGGGCTCGCGTGCACCAAGAGGGTGCCATCGTGATCGGCCGCCTCCGGCAATTTCCTGAGCCAGTCCAAGCGCTTGGGGCCGAGGGACTCAATGGTCCAGCGGATCACGTCGGCGGCGTCGTCGTTGAACCAATCCAGGATCTGCTGGTCGGTGCAGGCGCGGTCGTGGTTGCCGACCAGCGTTGGCCAGCCGCGTTCGCGGATCTGGTCCACGCATTTGACGGGATCTCCGCCGTAGCCGACCACGTCGCCCAGGCAGAGTCCTGTGTCGATGTCCGGCTCGGCGTCGGCGAGCACGGCCTCCAGCGCCTGCCAGTTGGCGTGGATGTCGGAAAAGACGCCGATCCTCACGCCGGGGTGTGCAGTCCCGGCTCGACCTCGATGTCACTCGGCGCCGGCGACTCGAAGAGCCGCGGGTGCACGTGGTCGTAGATGATCCGGATGGTCGCGGCCACCGGGATGGCCACGAACATGCCCAGGATGCCGGCCAGGCTGAAGCCGGCCAGGAACGACACGATGACCAGGATCGGCGGCAGCTTGACCGCGTCGCCCATCACCTTCGGGAAAACGAAGTTGAGGATGAAGTTCGAGATCACGAGGTAGGCCAGCATCACCAGCAGCCCCTTCTCGGGGCTGTCCGCGAAGCCGATCAAGACCGCCGGGATCGCGCCCAGGAATGGACCCAGGTAGGGAACCAGGCTGGTGATCCCGGCCAGGAGGCCCAACGCCAAGGCATAGGGCAGGCCCAGCACTTCCACGGCCACGCCGGAGGCGATGCCGATCATGCCGGCGATCACCAGTTGGCCCTTCATGTAGGCGAAGAGCATCCGCTTGGTCGCCGCCCACACCTCGTCGAAGTCGGTGCGGTAGTCGCTGGGCACCAGCTGCCGCATCAGCCGCGAGGTGCCGTGGCTGTCCATCGAAAGCAGGAAGGCCACGATCAGCATCAGCAGGACCTGGAGCGCCGTGGTCAGCGCGGTGATGCCGATGCTGACCGCGTTCCCGAACTGGCCGAGCAGGAAGTCGCTGAAGTGCTGCGAGGCCGCGTCGATGGGCTTGGTCAGGTCAATCCGGAAGCCCATGACCTGCAGCTGGCTGCCCTGCAGCTGATTGAGCCGGGCCTGGGCGGTGGCCGCGATCGCCGGCACCTGAGCCTGGAGGCTGGTCACCTCCTGGCTTAGGAGAGGGGCGAGGGCGCTGGCCACGCCCACCACCAGGCCAATGAGGCAGGCGAACAGCACGAGGATCGCCACCGGCCGCGGGATGCCCCAACTGTTCAGGCTGTCGACATAGGGGGTGATCAGGAAGGCGATCAGCGCGCCCAGCACGAAGGCGCCGAGCACATCTCTTATGAGGTAGAGGACGAGCAGGCCCAGCAGGAAGGCAGCCAGAGAGAAGCCGATCTGCAGTGAGCGCCGGGAGGCGCTGGTTCGGGAGCGTACGGGGCGGTGGGGGGTCGGGAGGGGGGTGGCTGCGGCCGGGGCGGCCGGGGCGGTGGGCGGAGCAGCCGGAGCGTCTACCGCGCGCTCGGATTCGGCCGGGGCGTGGGCGCTAGGTTTGGGCGAGGCCGTACGGCGATGCGCGCTGGACTCCAAGGTAGACGCGGCCAGTATGACGAGGAAGCCGGCGCTAGGTTTGGGCGAGGCCGTACGGCGATGCGCGCTGGACTCCAAGGTAGACGCGGCCAGTATGACGAGGAAGCCCGGTTCTTAGGCCTACATCTCGTCCGCGCCGATCAGTCCCTGCAGAAGGGCGTGGTGCACAGCCTGGCCACGATTGACCACGTCCAGCTTGCGATAGATGTTGCTGAAGTGAGCATCAACCGAGCGCCGGCTGATCGTCAGATCTTTGGCGATTTCCTTGGTCGACAATCCGTGGGCGGCAAGGCGCAGGACTTCCCGCTCTCTCGGCGACAGCGCCGGCGGCGCTCCCGCGGGCCTCTCCTGCCGCGCCACCGCACGCGTGATTACTTCGGGGATCATCTTGCGGGGCACCGGCATTTCGCCGTGGAAGGCGGTCATCAGGGCACGGTCCAATTCTTTCGGTCCTGAGTCCTTAAGGGCATAGCCCGCGCAGCCGGCGCGGATCATTCGGATCAGATCCTCACCAGAGTCGGAAACAGTCCAAGCGACGATGATGGGGTGCGGCCCCTGGTTGCCGAGGATCGCCCGAGCCGTCGCGGCGCCGTCCATTCCAGGCATGTCCACGTCCAGGAGAACAAGTTCGGGATGGACGCGCTGGCACAACCGGACGCCCTCCTCGCCACTAGCGGCTTCGCCCACCAGCTCGAACGTGCCCGTGCTGTCGAGCATGGCGCGTACAGCGATGCGAGGCATCGTTCGGTCGTCGATGACCACGACCCGAGGACGGTCATTCGAGCTAGGTTCGGTTGCCGAGGATTCCGCCATCGGATCGATAACCTACCGCGTTCTCTCCGACCGTGGGAGACCGGGGTGCCGATTGCCGATTGGCTACCCCAGCCCCCCTAGCGCCACGTCACGAACTGGAGAT
>Ga0209474_10004789_pt1 | contig 11624 bp, 10 predicted proteins | sample GraSoiAngelo_145_FD_185902 | JGI IMG/M metagenome (GOLD analysis project Ga0209474, IMG submission 185902) | Grasslands soil microbial communities from the Angelo Coastal Reserve, California, USA - 14_1009_05_20cm (SPAdes) (version 2) | ecosystem: Environmental > Terrestrial > Soil > Grasslands...
CAGCGGGCCCGCGTGCCGCAGCAGGCCGAGCTCGACCTTGTGCTTCGGGATCCGCACCCCCATCGTCCCGCCGCCCCTGGCATGCAGGATCAGCGTGAGCGGCCCTGGCCACCACTTGCGCATCATCGCCTCGGCCCGCGAGTCGACATGGACAAGGCCCTCCAGCTGTGACTCCGCGGCGACCATCAGGATCAGCGGCATGCCGACCGGCCGTCCCTTGATCGAGTAGATGCGCTTCTGCGCCACCTCGTCGTCGGCGCTGGCGCCGAGTCCGTACACGGTGTCGGTCGGAAAGGCCAGCACCGCGCCCGAGCGCAGCAGCTGCGCGGCGCGCTGGAGACCGGACTGGGTCGGTTTCAGAACCACGCTTCGATGACCCGCTCGTGCCCGCCGGCGTCGCGGTGGACTCGATGACCCGCGTACGTTCGACCCGCGAGCTCCGTGATGGCGGCGACGATCGCCGGGTCCAGCTCGGCCAGCACCCTGCCGCCCTGCCTGAGCCGGGGCGGCGTGTCCGTCAGGAGCCTGGCCACCAGCGCCGCGCCTTTGTCCGCCGCGTAGAGCGCGCGGGCGGGTTGCGCCGTCACCTCGGCCGGCAACTCGGCGCCCGACGCCACGTAGGGCAGGTTGGCGCAGACCAGGTCGAACTCGCCCGTCAGTCCGCTCATCAAGTCGCCCTCTTGCACGTGCACCCGCTCCGAAAGATGATGCCGCGCCGCGTTTCGCGACGCCCACACGTCGGCGTTGGGTGCGTAATGCGCGACCGAGATGGCTATGCAGCCGCTGCCGGTGCCGACGTCGGCGACACGGACGGGTCCTTCGGCCTCGCGTGCGATCGCGACCGCCCGCTGGACGAGCACCTCGGTGTCGGGGTTGGGCACAAGCACGTCCGGTGTGACCTCGAAGTCGAGCCCCATGAACTCACGGTGGCCGACCAGATACGCGACCGGCTCGCCTTTCGCGCGCCGCGCCACCAGACCTCGGTAGGCGCTCAGCTCCGGCTCGCCCAGAGACCGGTCGAACTTCAGGTACAGGTCCAGCCGGCGCACCTTCAGCGCGTGCGCCAGCAAGAGCTCGGCGTCGAGTCGCCCGGAGTCGGAACCGTGCTTCTGGAGGTAGTCGGCGGAGAGCTTCAGGACCTCAACGATCGTCAACTTGTCGCGTCTGGGTTGTCGCCGTTGAGCTGAGCCGTCCGCTCGGCGGCGATCGCCGCGGACACCAGCTCGTCGAGGTCACCCGCCATCACGCGGTCGAGCTTGTGCAGCGTGAGATTGATGCGGTGGTCGGTCACCCGGTTGTCCTTGAAGTTGTAGGTGCGGATCTTCTCCGAGCGGTTGCCCGACCGAACCATGCCGCGGCGCTGCGCACCGATCTTCTCCTGCTGCTCGGCGAGCTTCATCTCATACAGCCGCGCGCGCAGCACACGCATCGCCTTCTCCTTGTTCTGGAGCTGCGACTTCTCGTCCTGGATGCTGACCGCGAGCCCGGTCGGCTTGTGCGTGATGCGGATCGCGGAGTAGGTCGTGTTCACGCTCTGTCCCCCAGGACCTGTCGAAGTCGACGCCTTGATCTCGAGGTCCTCTGGCTTGAGCTCGACTTCGACGGGGTCGGCCTCGGGCATGACAGCCACGGTCGCCGCGGAGGTGTGAACACGGCCCTGAGCCTCCGTCTTCGGGACTCTCTGGACGCGATGGACGCCACCCTCGTACTTCAGCTGCGAGTACGCGCCCTGGCCGTGGACCTCGAACTCGATCTTGTCGAAGCCCCCTTTCTCGGTCGGCGACGCGTCGACGACGTCGACCTTCCAGCCTTTGCGCTCAGCCCACCGGTTGTACATGCGGAACAGATCAGCGGCGAAGAGCGCCGCCTCCTCCCCGCCCTCTGCTCCCTGGATCTCGACGACGACGTCCTTGTCGTCGTTCGGGTCTTTCGGTAAGAGCAGGACCTTGAGCTTCTCGTCCAGCTGCGCCATGTGCTCGGCTGCGCGCCGCTCCTCCGACCGGAGATACTCCTGCATCTCGGCCTCTTTCTCGTGGCGGAGCATCTCGTGCGCCGAGTCCATCTCGTGCTTTGCGCGCTTGTACGCCTGGTAGGCGTCGACGATCTCGCGCAGCGACCGCTGCTCCCGTGCCAGCTTGGTCACCTTCTCGTGGTCGCTGACGACCTCGGGGCGGGCGAGCTCATTTTCGATCTCGCGATAGCGGCGTGCTATCGCTTCCAGCCGGTCGATCATGCGGCGGCTCCGGCCGTCTCCTCTTCACCCTGGCGGGCGCTGTTGAAGGCGCAGATCGCGACCTCGAGCATGTCGTCAGACGGCTGGCGCGTGGTGAACTTCTGGGTCCCGAGGACGGGCAGAAGGGCGATCTTCACGACCGGGTTGTAGCGGTGCCTCGCCATGAAGCGGATCAGCTCGAAGCCGGCGCCGGCGATCAGCGGGATCGCAAGCACCCGGCTGGCGACGAGCCAGACGAGGTTCGGATGGAACAGCGCCACGACGCTGAACACGACCACGCTCACCACCAGCACGACGAGGAGGAAGCCGGTGCCGCACCGGGGATGCAGCGTGCTCGCCCGGCGCACCGATGGGACGTCCAGGGTCCACCCGGACTCGAAGGCATTGATCGTCTTGTGCTCCGCCCCGTGGTACATGAAGACGCGTCGCACGTCGGGCAGGAGAGAGATCGCGGCCAGGTACCCCAGGACCAAGGCGACCCGGATCACGCCCTCCACCAGCACGAAGGCGAAGCTCCCGCTGCGGTGGATGGCGACACTTGCGAGCAGGAGTGGAAGGCCGATGAACAGCGCGAGCGCGAACACGGCGGCAACTGCGACCGAGCCTGTGATCTCGCGCTTGCCGATCTGCACGTCGTGCGCGCCCGCGTTCATGTTGGCCGACCAGATGAGCGACTTCATGCCGAGGTGCAGCTGCTCGCCGATCAGGGCGAGGCCGCGGATGAACGGCAGCTTCCACACCGGGTTCGTGTAGATCGGGGCTTTCAACTCACCCCGGTCGATCACGATCTCTTTGGTGGTCGGCAGGCGGATCGCGACGGCGTAGTGCCGCTTGCCGCGCATCATCACGCCCTCGATCACGGCCTGACCGCCGTAGAAGAACTGCTCTTTGGCCTTCGGTTTTGCCTCCCCACCTGTGGGGAGCTCGACGGCGACAGCCGCCGGGTGGGGGCTCTCGGTCAGGCTATCCGCCCCGGTCGGTTCCGGGACCGCCATCTAAACCCGGGTCTTAGCAGCCCGCTTGCGGAACCGCTCGACCTGCCCGCCCGTGTCGACGATGCGCTGCGTGCCCGTGAAGAACGGGTGGCACACGGAGCAGATCTCGGTCTTCAGCTCCTTGCGCGTGGATCCGGTCGTGAACGTGTTCCCGCACGCGCAGGTCACGACCGCGTCTTCATAGAAGGTGGGATGGATTTGGACTTTCATGGTTTCTCCAGGGAGGGTAGTTTACCGAGCCAGGGCGACGAACAAACTCTCCGCCTGGAGGGTCATCACGCCGAGGTACAGGACAAGGCCGAGCCAGGCCGCGCCCAGCGCCAGGCGCGCGCTTCCCGGGACGGAGGTGTAGTAGGGGTTCTTGGCGTTGCGGAACGCCGCCCGCGCGCTCCCGATTCCGAGCAGCGCGACGATGATCAGCAGCACGCTCACGAAGTGGAAGAACAGCACCAGGACCGCGATCGCCACCAGGCCGAAGACCTGGAACCAGGGCGATACCGGCGCCAGGACCCAGGCGCCGTCGAGCTGCCAGACCGGCAGCATGTTCAGCAGGTTGAGCGCGAATCCGATAAGGGCGGCAAACAGGAAGATGGGGTTCTGGGTGGTGGTGTAGAAGAGGAATGCTGCGGTGGCTCCGATCGTGCCGGCGATCGGGCCGGCGATCCCGATCTGAGCCTGCCTCACCGCGCTGGTCGCGTGCTCACGCTGGAAGATCGCGGCGCCGAGAAGCGGGATGAAGATCGGAGCCGTGGCCGACATGCCCTGACGGCGAATCTCGACGACGTGGCCCATCTCGTGGATGAAGATCATCACCACCAGGGCAACGGCCGCCCATGCTCCGCCAAGGACCTGCGCGTAAACGGCCACGCTGATCACGGCCGAGAAAAGTGTCGCGAAGGCCGGGATCTTGAACAGGAACACCAGGCCGTACTTGACCACCGCCCAGGCAGCCAACGCCGCCGAGCCCAGCCAGCCGAGCGTGCTTCCGCCCGACCCCGCGGGGGATGAAGAGCGGTGGTAGGGGGAGTCGGGCGGGATGTCCGAGCCGCCCTGATGTCCGGGCGGAGGCGGCGGTGGGATGTACTGGCCGCTGTACGGGGGCTGATAGGGATCGTTCTGACTCAAGGGGTACCTCTCTATTGATACCCGTACAGGGATACCACTAATCCGGCCGCCCGTCCTCCCCATCCTCCCCGTCCTCCCCATTTATGGGAGGTGCCCTGAAGGGCCGGAGGGGCAGGACCGGGCTAGACGAGGTGGTGGCGCGTGGTCAGGCGGCGGATCGTCGCCTGGCGCGTCGACATGACCAGCGACCAGGTCTCGGCGTAGCCGCTCCCATGGCTCACGCCTGGGAGCAGGGGACCGCCGGTCACCCCGGTGATGGCCACCGAGATGTCGGCCGCCGGAGCCAGCTCGGCGAGCCCATAGACATGGGAAGCCTGCTCGCCTATGAGCCTGCGCTCGTCGTCGTTCCGCGGCATGAGCCGGGCGACGAACTCACCGCCCAGGCAGCGGACGGCGCAAGCGGCGAGCAGGGTCGCGTGGAGGTCGCCGATCCCTATCGCGGCGTCGATGCCGGTGCCCGACATGGCGGCCATGACCGCGCTCGCGAAGTCGCCTTCCTCGAGCGTCCGGATCCGGGCGCCTGCGGCGGCCACGTCGGCGATGAGCTCCTGGTGACGGGGCCGCTCGAGGATCGCCACCGTCAGGTCCTGGACCCTGACATCGTGGGCGAAAGCGATGCGGCGCAGGTTGTCCGCCACCGGGTCGTCGAGGTCGATGGCGCCGCGGGCTCGGGGACCGGCGACGAACTTCTCCATCTGGGCCACGGCCGGGAGCGTGGCGAAGCCTCCCGGCTGGACCGCGGCCAGCAGGGACACGGTGTTGATGTGGCCGCGCGCGACCTGGCTGGCGCCCTCCACGGGGTAGACCCCCAGGTCGACCACGCGCTCGCCGCCGGGGATGACCGTCCCGAGCGGAAGATGCGCTTGCTGGCGCGGGCTCAACACGACCTTGCCCGAGACTGACGAGCGCTCGAGTGCGTGGCGCATCGCCTCCCCCGCCGCCTCGCTGACCGCGTCGGCGTCACCTTTGCCGAGGAAGCCCGCGCTCGCCAGCGCCGCGCTCTCGGTGATGTGCACGAGGTCGAGCGCAAGCTCGCGCCCCTCCCAATCTCCCCGCACCTGGGCTTGTCCTCCCCATTCATGGGGAGGAGGCGCCGGCCCGGACGGGCCGAAGGAAGGTATCCCGCTCCTCTGCTGTTCCATGGGCTCTAAGAGTTCTCGGTCTCTTCCAACAGCTCCGCGGGACGAAGCTCCATCTGGTCGCCGCTCTGGAGGAAGGCGGCTTTCACGAAATCTCGAAACAGCGGGTGCGCCCGGTTCGGTCGGGAACGGAACTCGGGGTGGAACTGGCTCGCGACAAACCAGGGGTGGTCGACGAGCTCGATGATCTCCACCAGCCGGCCATTGGGCGACAGCCCGCTGAAGATCATGCCCGCCTCGCCCATCACCTCGCGGTACTCGTTGTTGAACTCGAAACGGTGGCGGTGGCGCTCGTAGACGACCTCCTCCCCGTACGCCCTGTACGCGTGCGAGCCGGGCAGCAGCTTGCACGGGTAGAGGCCCAGCCGCATCGATCCTCCCATCTGGTCGATGTTGCGCTGCTCGGGCATCAGGTCGATCACCGGCGTGGAGGTGAACGCGGCGAACTCCGTCGAATTGGCGTCGGGCGCGTCGAGCTTCTCGCGCGCGAAGTCGATCACCGCACACTGCATGCCAAGGCACAGCCCGAGGTACGGGATCCGGTTGTGGCGCGCGTATCGCGAAGCCTGGACTTTGCCTTCGATCCCGCGGTAGCCGAAACCGCCCGGGACGACGATCCCCGCCACGCCCATCAGGGGCGACGAGTCGCCGGCGTCGAGCTTCTCCGAGGAGACCCACCGGATGTCGATCTCCAGCCCGTGGTGGATGCCCGCGTGGCGGAGTGACTCGATGACGCTCAGGTAGGCGTCAGGAAGGGCGATGTACTTGCCGACGATCGCGATCGGAACTGTCGCGCGCGGGTGCTTGATCACGTCGACCAGCTCCGCCCACCGACCCAGGTCCGGCGTGTGGGACGGGCCGTCCAGCTCGAAGTGCCGCGACATGACCTTGCCCAACCCAGACGCCTCGAGCATCAAGGGAACCTCGTAGATCGACTCGACGTCAGGGACCGAGACCACCGCCTCGCGCGGCACGTCGGTGAACAGCGCGATCTTCTCCTTGAGGTCGTTGTCGATCGGCAGCTCGGAGCGGCAGATGATCGCGTCGGGCTGGATGCCGATCGCGCGCAGGGCCTGCACCGAGTGCTGCGTCGGCTTGGTCTTCATCTCCTGGCCGCGGACCACGGGGACCAGCGAGCAGTGGACGTAGAAGACGTTCTGCCGGCCGAGGTCGTTCTTCAGCTGCCGGATCGCCTCGAGGAAGGGGAGGCTCTCGATGTCGCCGACCGTGCCGCCCACCTCGACCACGACCACGTCGGCCTGGGGATCCTTGGCCGCGCGGAGGATCTTCTCCTTGATCACGTTGGTCACGTGAGGGATCACCTGGACGGTCGCGCCGAGGTAGTCGCCACGGCGCTCGCGCGCGATGACGTCCTGGTAGATCTTCCCGGTCGTCACGTTGGAGGCGACCGTCAGGTTCTCGTCGACGAACCGCTCGTAGTGCCCGAGGTCGAGGTCGGTCTCCGCGCCGTCATCGGTGACGAACACCTCGCCGTGCTGATACGGGCTCATCGTGCCCGGGTCGACGTTCAGGTATGGGTCGAGCTTCTGGAGAGAGACGGTGAGATGGCGGGCCTTCAGGATGTTCCCGATCGACGCCGCGGTGATGCCCTTGCCAAGCGAGGAAACGACACCCCCGGTCACGAAAACGTACTTCGACATAGACGACCTCCAGGGCGGTTTTTCAAATGTTACCGGAGACGGGCGGTCGCTAAACCTTTGGTTCTGCTTTTGGCTCCAGGACCACGACCTTCGTCTCGTACTCGGTAACGGAAGACTTCTGCACCGCGAGCTTCGGCTGAGGCTCCGCGGCGGTGACGCCCATCTCCTTCAGGAAGCGGTCGATCGGGTCGAGCTCGAGCTTCAGCCCGGGGATGGCGTAGTGCATCGGCACGACGTAGCGCGGCTCGAGCTGCCGCACGACCTCCGCCGCCTGCGCGCCGTTCATCGCGGCGTGGCCGCCCACAGGCACGAGAAGGACGTCGGGCGAAGCCACCGCCTCCGCCTCCGCGTCGTCCAGCTTGTGCCCGAGGTCGCCCAGGTGGCAGACGCGGATGTCGTCGATCTCGATCAGGTAGACGGTGTTGCGGCCCTGCCTGGCGCCCTTCTCCGCGTCGTGGTAGGTCGGCACGCCCACCACGCTGACCCCGGCCACCTCGTACTCGCCCGGCCCACGGATCTCGTACGCCCCGTCGCGGACGACCTGGGTGTAGCTGTGGTTGTCGTGCTCATGGCTGACGGTGACGACCTCGGCGTCCATCCGCGGCAGCTTGAGCCCGATCGCGGGCGGGTACGGGTCGGTGACGACGGCCGCGCCGCGGCCTCGCAGCCGGAAGCAGCCGTGTCCTAGCCAGGTGACGTCCACTGGGTTTGTCTCCTTACATCCTCTCGGGAGCGCTTACCCCCATCAGGTCGAGCGCGGTCTTCAAAGTGTGACGTGCGGCGCGGCACAGCTCCAGCCTGGCTCTGGTCAATTCGAGATCGTCGACGACGATGCGGTGCTCCGCCTGCGAGTTGCCCGCGTGGTAGAAGCGATGGACCGCGGTCGCCAGGTCGTGCACGTAATAAGGAATGCGGTGCGGCTCCAGCAGAAGCGTCGCATCCTCGACGACGTCAGGCCAGAACGCGAGCTGGCGGGCCACTTCGAGCTCCCAGGGCTGCTCGAGCAGTGACACGTCCGCCTTTTCCGGCAGCGCCGCATGGCGCTCGCGCGCGGTCGCCTCGACGTTCGACAGCCGGGCATGCGCGTACTGGGCGTAGTAGACGGGGTTCTCGTTGCCCTGCGTGGCCGCCAGCTCGAGGTCGAACTCGATCGTCGTGTCGGGCGAGCGCAGAAGATAGAAGTAGCGGACCGCGTCGGAGCCGACACGATCGATCAGCTCATCGAGGGTCACGAAGCGCCCCGCGCGCTTGGACATCTTTCCTTCCTTGAGGTTGACCATCTGGTGGAGGATGATCACCAACCTCGTGGCGTCGATCCCGAGCGCCGCCGCGGCCGACTTCATGCGCGGCACGTAACCGTGGTGGTCGGCAGCCCAGACCTCGACCACCCGCTGAAAGCCGCGCTGCTCGAAGCGGCTCAGCAGGTAGCCGAGGTCGGATGCGAAGTAGGTCGGCTGGCCGTTCGCGCGGATCACGACACGGTCGTCGTCTTCATCGTCGGGCTCCCCGAACCAGAGCGCGCCCTCGCGCTCCTTGATGTTCCCCGTCGCGCGGAGCCTGTCGATAGCCTTCTGTGGCAGGCCCGAGTCCCAGAGCTTGTTCTCGTAGTACCACTCGTCGTAGCGGACGTTGACGCGTGCCACCGTGGCCCTGATCTGCTCCACCATCTTGTCGATGGCGTACATCCGCACCTTCGGCTCGGCCTCTTCCTCCGAGAGCTTTTCGATGCCCGGCAGGTCGTGCCGCGCCATGTCCGCCAGCTCGATGACGTATTCGCCTGTGTAGCCGCCCTCGGGCGGCTCCTGGCCGTGCAGCCTGGCGTAGACCGAGGCGCCGAAGCGGCGCGTCTGGGTGTTGTCGGAGTTGACGTAGTACTCGCGCTGGACCTTGTGCCCCGTGAACTCGAGCAGCCGGCAGATCGAGTCACCGAGGGTGACGCCGCGGCCGTGGCCGATGTGCAAGGGCCCGGTCGGGTTGACGCTTCCGAACTCGACCTGCAGCCGCTCGCCGCGGCCGATGTCGCGGGCTCCGTACCCCGGGATCACCCGATGCACGAGGCCTTGCAGCCACTCGTCCCTGAAGCGGAAGTTGACGTAGCCCCCGACCGCGGTGGCCGCCGCCGCCCCGTCGGGCACGTGCACGCTTTCCGCGATGCGCTGGGCGATCTGTCCCGGCGGCTGTCGCAGCACCCTCGCGAGCTTCAGTCCGGCCGAGCTCGCGTAGTCGCCGTGGTCCGGCACCTTAGCCCGGCCCAGCTCGAGGTCCGGGATCTCGCCGTCGACCCCAAGTCCACGCACCGCCTCGACGAGTGCGGCCTGGATCGTCTCGCGCACCATCAGCAGGTCGGGTGCCGGCCGGTCAGCGTCAGCTCGGCCTGGGTCGAGCTGCCGCCGCGCGTGTACGTGACGGTCACCCGCTGGCTGGCGTGAAAGCGCGAGCGGAGGAGGAGCGAGAGCGGGTGCGCGGAATCGAGCTTCACGTCGTCGATCTGGGTGACCACGTCGCCTGACTGGAGCCCGGCGGCCGACGCCGGCCCGCCCTTGTCCAGCGCGAGCAGCTGGGCGCCTTCCGGCAGTCCGCCGAGCGCCGCGCTCTCCGGGGTGATGTCACTGGTGGTCGCGCCCAACGAGGCGACAACCACCTGGCCCGTGGAGACGATCTGCTGCACGTCGTCCTGGACGTCGGCCACGTTGAGGCCAAAGCCCGCCGGTTCGGATGGCGAGACCATCGAGATGCCGATCACCTGGCTGTTCACGTTGAGCAAAGGCCCTCCAGACGTTCCGTCGTCGATCGGCACGTTGGTCTGGATGGCGTCGCTGAACTGGAGAGTGTGGCCGAGGTTCACGGGGTCCCTGGCCGACAGGACGCGATGCATGGCGCTCACGTAGCCAGGCGTGACGGCGCCGCCCTCGACCGGCCCGCCGACGGCGACGATGACCTGGCCTTGAACCAGGGCTGTGGGGTCGGCGAAGACCAAGGTCGGCAGACCGCTGACCTTGTCGATCTTGACCACCGCCACCCCCGTCTGGCAGTCGTAGTCGACCAGTCGCGCGGCGTGCGACGTCGAGTCGCCGGGCACGAGCACGGTCAGGCCGTTGGCGCCGGCCACCACGCTGATGCTGGTCACGATGTAGCCGTCGCTGGTGGCCAGGTAGCCGGAGCCTCGGACGACGGTCGGCTGGTGCTGGGTCACGACGCTGACCACCGCCGGGCGGCCCTTGGCGGCGGCCTGGACGATGGCGGAGTCCTGGGTCAGGGTGACGCCCGGTCGCAGGTTGACCTGCTGGGGGTTGGTACGGGACTCGAGGTGGAGGATCGCGAGGGTCACGCCGGCGGCCACCATGGCGGTGACGATGAGCCCGGCCAGAACGGCAAAGACCGGACCCCAGACGGGGCGCATGGGCTTGATGTTAGGTAGCGAAGCTAACTGTTAGCGACCGGGTCGATCGGGTACCAGGTCATGACGAGCTGGCGGTTCGGCTCGAAGCCCGCGGTGTGGTAGAGCTTGACCGCGGCTTCGTTGTCGGGCCGGGTCCAGACGTAGGCCAGGGTCACACGGCGCTCGGTGAACAGCCAGACGGCCTGGCGGACGAGCATCTCGCCGATCCCCTGGCCACGGTGACCTTCGGCGACGTAGAGCTCCGCGACCTCGCCCTCGAGCCCGGTGCCGGGGTCGTAGAGGACGATCCAGCAAAAGCCCACGACCTGCCCGACCTCGTCGCGCACCACATAGATGACGTTCTCGCCCCGAAACGCCGAGGGGACGGACGCCAGGTGGCGCTCGATCTCCTCTCGCGGCAGCTGCGGGTGGTCTTCGTAGTGGGTCTGCTCCGTAAGGTGGAGCTCGACCAGGAGCGGCTTGATGAGGGCATAATCGCCCGCCACGAGTCGTTCCACGTCGAGCGTTCGCATCCCCGTCCGATGTTAGCCTGTGTTTTCGCCAAACCGCCAAAAAATCGCGGTGGTTTTCTCAAATTCGCCGACGTAGCTCAGCTGGCAGAGCAGCCGCCTCGTAAGTGGCAGGTCGTGGGTTCGAATCCCACCGTCGGCTCGCTCCGCGACCCGGTCGATTCCCCGCGACTGCCGGCACTCGGCACGTTCAGCACCGCTCCAAACCGCCGAGTGCCGGCGCTCGCGGGTTTTTCGGATCCACGCCAGGCGTCTGCGCGGCCGGCCATGCCAGCGACAACAAGAGTGCCCCTTCCGCGAGCAGGATTGGCACGGCCAGGACCACCAGCGCCAGCTCAAGCAGGCCGTAGCCGACGACCATCAGCGCCACCTGGATTGCGCTCGCTCCCGAGCGGACGATCAGCCAGCCGGCGAGCACCAGCATCGCGAAGTCCTGGAAGCCGACATACGGCGTGAACAGCAACGACCCCACGAGGCCGATGGCGATCGGAAGGGCGGCGCCTCCACCGCGGTGGCGCCAGGCGGCCACGACGGCCACCGCCGCCACGACCGCCTCGACGAT
>Ga0209474_10004791_pt1 | contig 11624 bp, 7 predicted proteins | sample GraSoiAngelo_145_FD_185902 | JGI IMG/M metagenome (GOLD analysis project Ga0209474, IMG submission 185902) | Grasslands soil microbial communities from the Angelo Coastal Reserve, California, USA - 14_1009_05_20cm (SPAdes) (version 2) | ecosystem: Environmental > Terrestrial > Soil > Grasslands ...
ACATTGTCGTATACATGCGGCTGAAAGGACATGTGCCGCCGTCGACAGCTCTGACTCAACAGCCAAAGAAGTAGCAAAGAGCCTGACAATTCGCTCCAATCCCCGAAGTTCGTAGCCAGATCGGCGTCACACGGGACTAATCGTGGGTAACGCTTGCGTCCGAGCTCTCGGCCGTCAGGTGCTGCCGCAAGAACCGCAGTGTCTGCCGCAGTATGTCGCGAGACGTTCGGCTGTCGTCGAAGAGATCAAAGGCGTGCGGGCCTTCGGCATGGTTCACGAAGGTGATCGGGAGATTCTCGATAAGGCCCTGACGGATGAAGCTGTCGATGGAGGCATTTATCCCTGGAAACTGGTCGCGTCCGGCCCTGGTGATGAGCAGCGGAACATCCCGCCGAAGATCCGTAATTGCACGGCCCGCGCCTGGGTTTGCGAAACCGAATTGCCGCGCAGCGTCCGCTACGTGCGTTGTGTCGTTAAGGTCGAGGAGGAATCCGCAGCCGAAGACTGCGCACGCCGGCGTTCGAGTGGCGTCCTGCATGAGGGTCGTGAGTGCCGTCGGGACGTTCCCAGATACCGCGACGATTCCGACCCGCGCTGCATCGATCCGCAACGATCTAGCCGCTTCATGAATATGCTCGAGGAGGGTCTGAAGATCCGCGACGGGGTCACGGTTCGTGTAAGCGATTGCCACCATACCCGAGAGGGCGATCAACTGGCACATCGAGACCGTCCATCCGATTTCTTTATAGGTCAAGGTGGTCGGACGCGGTTCCATTGCCCCCGAGTAGCCTGCCACGATGATCACTGCTGGCCAGCGACCATCGTCCGTTTGGTCCGGCGGGTAGTAGACGTCCATGCTCAGACGACCATCAGGCGGACCGTACGCGACATCGCGTCGTACGGTCACGTCGTCCATCCCGTCCAACTGCAAGCACACGCGACGCGTGAAGAGGTCTCTGGGTGGCACTTGAGTCATCGACCCTCCAAAACTGCGGCGGTTTCGCGAACCACCGCCAGGCCAGCAGTGTGATTCCTCTTGTGGGCCTTGTGTCCAGTGGGGATAATTGAAATCTACTTGCGGGCAATCCGATGGGCCTGCCTCCCTTCCGACGTCCCTTTAAGCCTCAAGTCTCTGGTTCGGCACAGCCGTGGCGCTGCGCGACTTCCTTAATGCGTTTTCGGAACTGCGTTCGACTGTGTGCGACATGCGATCAGTAGTGAGCAGTCGCTAAGGGTTTACCCAAGGGCAGTGCTCCGCCACGGTCGGGCCACCACCTGCTCTGGGTGGTGGGCGCACCTGGAGTTCACCCGCATAAACATTCAGCGGATCATCCTCGCCAAAAAGATCGAGGATTTTGCGAGACGCGGGCGCGCAGACATCGATCACCGCTTCAACATCCCGCGATCAGAACGTTCGATCCGCTGACGACGGTCTGACCCAGCAGTGCGGATGCCTTCATCATGGACCCGAGAAGCCGATCGGGACTCCTCCAGCTGCACGCACGACCGCGATGGTCACGCCCTCCATCACCCGCGTAGGCGGGACCACCTCCTCGGCTCCTTCGCGGAGCGCCTTCTCGAATGCGGCGCGCGTGTCCGCGACGTGAACGGCGAAACTGCTGCCCGGCGTCTCAGACGGCTTGGTGGCGCGAATCGCGCCGCCTCCTTTGTCGGAGTACGCAAACAGATGGTATTCGCCACCTGGCGTGTGGAAACTCGGCTTGAACTTCCAGCCCAGCACCTTGGTGCACCACATCTTCGTCGCAGCCGGGTCGGAGCTTGCGAGCTCGGTGTGGGTGATCCAGCCGTAGAGACCTCGCGTCGGGACGTGACTCGGCGGAGACAAGCGCGACGGCTTCCTCGAGGGAGGCTTTGTCGCTGATCGTTTCGACGCGCGTCGTCTCTTCGTCATGGTCACTCCTATGGCCACCCGACGCCCGGTGCGGGTGCCTCGATGGTCAGCACCTGTCCCGTTCGCGCTCGCGCAACTTCGGGGATGTGCTCCATGCCACGCCACTCCGCCGCGACCAGGAACAAGGTTCTGTTGCCGGTGCCCCCGAGCATGCAGGCGAAACAGCCGCGATCGATGTTGATTGTCTGCAACACCTCACCACCTTCGCGGACGCGCACGCAGCATTTGTTGGGAACGTTTGCGTACCAAACGGCGTTGTCTGCGTCGATGCAGATGCCGTCCGGAACGCCGTCGCCGAGGTCAGCCCACACACGTCGATTCGACAGGGTGCCGTCTGCAGCGATGTCGAAAGCGGTGAGCCTCTTCCCGTGCGACTCGGCGATGATCAGCGTGCCGTTGTCGGGCGTCACGGCCATGCCATTGAGAAAGGTAATATCATCGGCTACACGTCGAGCCGCAGTATCCGGTGTGACCAGGGCGATGATTCCGGGGCCGCCATTGATGTAGGCGTTGCCCCGACCGTCCACGACGATCTCGTTCCAGGCCTTGTCTGAGAGGGCACGCAGGTCGGCGTGGGTCACCAGCGATCGTCTGGCTCCCGGCGCAGAAGGAGACTCTCGCGCCCCGAGACGATGAGCAGGCGGCCATCCGGTAGCCAATCGATGCAAAAAGGAAGACCGAACGCTGTGCGAACGACGACCTCGCGATTTCCATCAAGATCGAGTGCCACGATCTCTTGAGCGCCCCAGTCCGAGAACCAAAGACGGTTCTGGTGCCAACGTGGCGATTCACCCATCGCGAGACCGGTTAGCAAGGTTGCCACTTCGGGCGGTGGCATGTCGTCTGGCATCCTAACGCAAGACGGGCTGATGTCGACCACCGGCCACCGGAGCTCTCGAAAGTCGCAAGGACTAGCCGCGGATTAGCCGACGGCCGAGTGTCTCCTGTCCGGACCAGGGGTGGGCGCTCGTCCTGACTGCGTGGATCGCAGAAGCGGGCCCGCGCATTGCTTCACAATCCGGTCGGTAATGTGTGTTGTCGGCCGACCGAACTCGATACCATTTGTCGCGAGTCCTCCGGCGCCGAAGGAGTTCAGCGGTCAACTGGTGGATTTACGGGCGGCACCACGGCCGACGCCTCACGCGTGCTGCGCCGGCCCCACATCCAATGGGCCACGGCAACCGCCGCAAGCCCGAATGCGCCGCGCTTCAGCCACCGCATTCTCGCTGGCTGGGCGCGATCGGTTGCGAGCAGCTGTCGGATAGCCTGAGGCGAATATGAAGAGCCTTGACGAGGGCGGGAATCATTCCGATCGCGATCGCCAGGTTTCGGTACTTGAATGGGCGAGTCCGGCGACTCCAAGGTCAAGACCAGCCGGTGATCTCGGTCGATACGGAGAAGAAGGAGCTCATCGGGCAGTTTTACAACAAAGGCCGAAAATGGCGGCCTCACGGCGATCCGGAGGGGGTGAAGATTCCCGACTTCATCGATCCCGCGAAGCCCAAGGCCATCCCGTATGGGATCTATGATGTCGCGCGCAACCTCGGGTGGGTGAACGTGGGCGCTGACCACGATACCGCGAGTTTTGCCGCCGGGAGTATTTTTCGATGGTGGCTGACGATGGGCAGCCGCGTGTATCCGCAGGCGCGCGAGCTGTTCGTCCGTGCCGATGCCGGCGGTAGTAACGGCTATCGGGTGCGGCTCTGGAAGGTAGAGTTGCAGACCCTCGCCGATAAGACCGGGCTGCACGTCACCGTCTGTCATCATCCACCCGGGACGAGTAAGTGGAACAAGATTGAACACCGGTTGTTCTCGCACATCAGCATGAACTGGCGAGGGCGCCCGCTGACCAGTCACGAAATCGTCGTGAAACTGATTGGAGCCACCGTCACCAAGACTGGCCTGAAAGTTAGGGCGCGCTTGGATAAGCGCAAGTATCCGACGAAGGTGAAAGTCATCGATGAAGAGATGCGAGCGCTAAATATCAAACCGCACGCGTTTCACGGGGAATGGAACTACACCATCGTCCCGAGGACGACTCAGTCGATGAAATCCACCAAGAAGTGACAGTTGTTTAAGTTATTTTTCGGAGGCCCCTTAGCATTAGTAAGAAGCCGTTCGCGAAGCCGCGCACCGGGTATCAGGATCCTGAAAGAGCCGCTACTCGTACCGTAACGCGATCGCAGGGTCGATGGTGGTAGCGCGCCGCGCTGGGATGAATGCGGCGGTGGCAGCCACGATCGTCAGGACGCCGGCCACTGCGACAAATGTGAACGGGTCGCTGGTCTTGACACCGAAGAGCAGGCTCGCCAGCAGCCGCGTCAGGCCGTACGCGAGCACCAAGCCGATCGCGACGCCGACAATCGCCAGCGTCATGCCCTCGCGCAGGACGGTCTTGAGCATCGTGGCTCGATTCGCGCCCAGCGCCATGCGGATACCAATCTCCTGCGTGCGCTGCTCGACCGAGTACGACATCAGGCCATAAATTCCGATCGCCGCCAGTACGAGCGCGGCCCCTGCGAAGATGCTCAGCAACACCATGTTGAAACTCTGACGCGCCACCGCGCCCGACAGAACCTGCTCCATTGTCCGCTCGTGCGAGATCACGATCTGACCGTCGACGCCGCGCAGCTCGCGCTCTATAGCGACGCGCAGCGGCATCGGGTCGGTGGTGGTGCGAACCGCCCACGACAAGGGGATCACGTTGTTCGCGAGCGTTGTCAGGCCTTCGGTCATCTGCGACTGCGGGATGTACATGACACTGGTGGCGGCGTTTCGCGCCAACCCGTTCTCGCGGACGTTGCCGACGATCCCGACGATTTGCCGCGGCGGCTCCTCGAACTGGGGACCGAGCCCCTTGCCGATCACGATCAGTTGACCGATCGGGTCCTCGTTGGCCCAGTACTTCTTCGCCATCGCCTCATTGATGATGACCAGACGCGGTCCCGACGCGGTGTCGCGGTCCGTGAAGACCCGGCCGTGCACGAGTGGGATTCGGAACGCGCTGAAGTAGTGCGGCGAAACCGAGCGCCATTGTTCGTCACCGGTGTACTCGCCGCGCGCCGGCGGTTTGCCGACGATCGTAAACGGCAGGTCGATGCCGGATTCGACAGGCAGCGCAATCGTCGAGGTCGCGGCGTCAACGCCCGGCACCGCCTCTATCCGCTGGACCACCTGCGTCGTCAAATTGCTAACGCTGGCCGTCGACGAGTACGCCGTGCCCGCGAGCGAGGTCTGAAACGTCAGGACGTTGTGCGCGTCGATTCCGGACTCGACCGAACGCAGACCCACGAAGGTGCGAATTAGCAGCGCGGCGCCGACGAGGAGCACGAGCGCCAGCGCCATTTCGGTCACGACCAGAACGGAGCGGACGCGCTTGTGGCGAAGACTGGTCCCGGACCGACCGCTCGCTTCCTTGAGCGTTGACACCAGATCGGGTTTCGACGTCTGCAGCGCCGGAAAGAGACCGAACATGACCCCGGTCACAAGGGATAAGCCGATCGTGAAGGCCGTCACCCGCCAATCGAGCACCGGGATCAGTATCCCGGTTCCGTTCGGATCGGTGACGCGCGGAATGTTGCCGGGGACGAGCAGCAGCAGGGCGCGCACACCCCACGCGCCGAGCGCCAGACCCAGGAGTCCGCCACAACCGGACAGGAGCACGCTTTCAGTTAGAAGCTGACGGACCATACGGCCGCGATCCGCGCCCATCGCCGATCGAATGGCGAGCTCGCGCTGCCGACCGGCGGCCCGCGCCAGCAGCAGATTCGCCACGTTCGCACACGCAATCAGCAGCACCAGCGCGACCGCACCAAACAGCACGAGCAGCGCTGTCCGCACGTCACCGGTCGTCGCCTCGCGCATCGGCACGACCGCCACGCTTTCGTCGGCATCCATCCATTTCGGATTGAGTCTCCGGAAGCGTTCGCCGACGATCTTCATCTGCGCTTCCGCCGCTGCGGGCGTCACACCTCGTTTGAGGCGTCCGGCGACATTCAGGTAGTGGCCTTGATTCGTACTGTTCGGATCCGCTTGGAGTGGAATCCAGACGTCGGCTTCCGGATCAGAATGAAAACTGTTCGGCAGGATGCCGACCACGTCGTACGGAACGCCGTTCAACAGGATCGGACGGCCGATTACGTCACCGGCACCGCCGAACCGCATCTGCCACACGCCGTAACTAAGCACCGCGACGGCAGGACCATGGGGCAGATCCTCAGCCTGCGAAAAGGTGCGTCCGGCGATCGGCAGCACGCCGAAAACCTTGAAGTAATCGGCGGAGACGTGGGCGCCCTTCACCGGCTCCGGCGGGTTGCCCGATCCGAGGTTCATCGCCAGGGCCCCGAAATCGTAGATCGCCATTGCCTCGAACACGTCGTTCTGCCGCCACACCATGTACTTCGGAATCGAGTTCGAATCGCCCACGCCCGCACGGAAGCGGCGACCAAGCTTCATGATCCGGTCCGGCTGCGGGTACGGAAGCGGCTGGAGAAGAACCGCGTCGACGACGGTGAAAATGGCCACATTTGCGCCAATGCCAATCGCAAGCGCCGCCAGCGCAATGGCGGTAAAGCTCAGATTGCTGCGCATGTTGCGGAACGCGTATCGCAAATCGGCCAAGAAAGCTTCCATCAGAACCGTTGACGAGAGACGCGTCCGTTTGTTCCGTAGCGCCCGCAGACCATCGACGTCCTGATCCCGTCCGCTGCCCTGCGGACGTCGCCACTCAACTCCTCTGTAGTCGCCCTGGGCAGATTGAAATGAATTCTTCGCAGACTACGGGGGACCGACGACGTCCATCACAATGGGCAGTAGGATCGGTCTGTGCGGCAACAGCGAGCGTTCGCAACGCTCCAGTCTCGATTGTTTGCTCCGTCCTACATCGTTGCGGCCCTCGCCTGCGGCATGTGTGGCGCGGCTCTTCACGGCACGTCGCAGCCTTGACCTGCGCCAGCCGTTTCGTCCGCGTTGACCCGAGGGCGGCGAAGACTCGTCTGCACACGATGAGGCGAGACTATTCGTGGCGCAACGCCAGGAGCGGATCGAGGTGAGCGGCACGGCGTGCAGGAATGTAGGTTGCGACAATGCTCACGCCACAGAGCATCGCCGACCCGCCGGCGAATGTCGCTGTGTCGGCGGATGACACGCCAAAAAGAAAAGAGGCGAGAATTATCGAGCTGGCGGCGCTGATCACAAGACCAATCGTCACACCAATGAGCGCGAGCGACAGGTTCTCGCGGACGATCATCCGAAGGACATCCGTCGCGCGCGCGCCAAGCGACATGCGGATACCGATCTCGCGTATGCGCGCCGAGACATTATGTGTGGCAACCCCGTAGATGCCGATTGACGCCAGCAGTAACGTCAGGCCGCCCAATACGCCCAGCAGCGACACCACGGCACGCCGGAGATTAAGACTGCGACGAATCCGTTCGTCCATCGTGTGGAGGTTGAAGAGCGGCAGGTTCGGATCGAGATCACGGGCGATAGCCGTCAGCGACGAGAGCGCTGCGCGAGCATCGCCGGCCGCTCGGACCACGAGTGACGCTGCGGACTGCGGTCGCAACGGTACGTAGTACGCGCCGCGAGCCGACTCGGTCAGAAACAGGTACTTCGCGTCGCGCGCAACGCCAATCACCTCCCGCCAGGGCTCCTTTGAGTCGGCAACGTGCACGCGCTTGCCGACCGGATCCATGCCGGGCCACAGCCGGCGCGCCAATGTCTCGTTGACGATCGCCATCGGTGCGTCGGCGGCGCTATCGGCCCGAGTGAATTCACGCCCGAGGACGAGTGGCAGATCGAGGGTTTCGAAATACCGTGGCGAGATGCTGGCGACCGTCGCGTGCGCTGAATTGTTGCGACCCTCGGAGACCAGCGTCGCGCCAACCATCTCGCCGCCGAGCGGCAGGATGTCCGCCGTGGCCGCCGAGATCACATTCGGCAATGCCGCCGCGCGCTCCACGAACTGCAAGACGAACGCGTCACGCCGAGCAGGCGTGTAGCCTTGAAGATTCAGATCGAAAGATACTGTCACGAGCCCGAGAGGATCGAACCCGGGATCGACGCGCATGGCGCGTGAGAAGCTTTGCAGGAACAGTCCCGCGGTAATCACGAGTGCGAGCGCCACTGCGACCTGTGCGATGACAAAGATTCGTCGCAACCGGGCCGGGCCAGGCGAGGTGGTCGACGTCGTGCCTTCGTTCTTAAGAGCCGGGAGCACGTCGAATTTCGTCGCCGTCACTGCAGGCGCGAGGCCGAAGACCACAATCGTCAGGACCGCGACTGCCGTTGCCGCCAGCAACGCTCGGCTGTCCAGCGTCAGCAGCACTGATACGTCGGTGGGCACTTCGCCGTAGTGCACGATGAGCGCAGATAATCCGAACGAGACGGCGAAACCGGCTACTCCGGCCAGCACCGCCAGAATCACTGATTCCGTCAGCAACAGGCGGATCAACCGGCCGCGCGACGCGCCAATCGCTCGCCGCATCGCGAACTCCCGACGACGGGACAGATGGTACGCCATCAGCACGTTCGCGACGTTCGCGCACGCCACGAGGAGCACAAGCGCCGGCACGATCGAGATGAGCTCGAACATCGGCGCGAGGCTGTCCTGCTCCCACGGAGTCATCCCGCCTCGCACCGGCAGAACGCGTGCGCTCTTTTCCTGACTGCGTGAAGTATCAGGTGGATTCAACTGCTTCGCGATCACGCGCATCTCGGCGTCCGCCTGTGCCGTCGTCGTCCGATCGCGAAGCCGTCCGACAACGCGCAGCCAGCCGGCGTTCGGGTCGTTCACGAGAGCGCGACTCGTCGGCATCGCCACACGCTGCATCGCCATCGGGACCCAGAGTTGCTCCGGGTCGTCGGCATAGGCGACGCCCGTGAAGCCGCGCGGCGCGACGCCAATGATCGTGAACGGGTGGCCATTGATCGTGACGCGCGTGTCGATGACACGCGGGTCGGCACCGAACTGTGTTTTCCACAGGGCATCGCTCAGCACCACGACAGCGTGGTCAGCCGGCACTGTGTCTTCGTTCGAGGCAAACGTGCGGCCGATCTGGACGCGAATCCCAAGGACGTCGAAGTAGTTGCCCGAGACCAATCCGCCTAGGACGCGCTGTGGCTGCCGACCGCCGACCGACATGGCGGTACCCCCGTACGCGGTCACGCCCGACAACGTCGTCGCGCGATCGCGATAGACGAGATAGTCCGGGTACGACACGTTGCGGGTTCCTCCGGAGCGCCCTTTGAGACCCGCGATCCAGACCAGCGGACCTGCCTTGTTCCACGGCGCCGGCTTCAAGAGCATGACGTCGACGAGCGTGAACATCGACGTCATCGCGCCGATCCCGAGCGCGAGGGTCAGCACCACGACGAGCGTCCGGGCCGGACAATGGCCGACGCGCCGGACGGCCTGCCGGAGATCTCCACCGATGCGCTCCAGTTCTGTGAAGCCCCACACGTCGCGAGCCTCCTCGCGCAGCTTGAGCTTGTTTCCAAAACGAACGTGCGCCTCACGCGCCGCCTCCTCGGCGTCAAGGCCGCCCCGCCGATTCGCGGCGGCGCGGAGCTCCACATGCAGGCGCATCTCGTCGTCAAGATCCTGTATGCGCCGCCAGCGCGTGACGAAGAACCAGATGCGTCGAAACAGCATCATGCGATCTGCAATACGCGAGCGATTGCGCCAGTGACGCGTTGATAGGCTTCAATCTGACGATTGAGTTCCCGCCGCCCTGCCGCTGTGAGCCGGTAGTACCTCGCGCGGCGGTTCTCGTCAGTGCGGCTCCATTCGCCGGCGATCCAGCCCTTGACAGCATCCGCTGAAGAGCCGGATACAACGAGCCCTCCTCAACCCGCAGGATATCTGTCGAGGCCCGCTCGATCGCTTCGGCGATCTCAAATCCGTGCAACTCGCTTCGACGGGCGAGCGTCGTCAGCACCAACATGTCAAGCGTGCCAGGAGGGATCGGATCGCGGAACGGCGGCAGCGCCATGACATAGACAGTCGATGTTACGGCTTCAGCAGCGTCAATGTTCCAATGCTCGAAGGCGACTCGGGCGACCGTCTCAGATACGGCCCGGCATAAATTCGCTGCGGCCCGGCACGCGGATGAGAAGGCACTCTATTTGATGCGCAACGCAACGAGCGGGTCGACGTGCGTGTCGCGCCGAGCAGGCACATAGGCGGCAACGATCGCAAAGGCGCCAACCATTTAGTCTATCAGTCGTCAGATCGCCGTTACACGTTACCGAACGCAGAGATCAGAGAACCGCCCGCTAGGTCGCGAGTCGGCGCGGTTCACACCAAGATCGACAGCTGTGCGACTTTGCCGAGACTCTCCTCGCGAAGGATAAACTTGAAGTCCGGTGTTCGGCCGACGCGTTGGCGACTGAAGTTACCGCCTATGCCGCCGAATGCACGAAGGCCTCTACGCCGCGGGACGCGAGTTCGGCCTGGATGTCGCCGGCGAGGAATCGGCGGGCTTCGTCATTTTGCTTCAGCACCGCGTCAAAATGCGCAACTGTGAGTCCTCGGACGAACAAGTGGGATTGTTTGCCGGTGCAGAGTTCCGCAATCGGACGCATTTCCTTCTGTAGGTAATCTAACTCCGGAATCCAAGGCGGCGAGGTACGAACCGCTTCGTGCAGCTGCTCGACATTGTCCATGAAATGCATGTGGTCTGCGTGGCGAAGAATGACCATGCGTTTCGCGGCGGGTATTCTGTCGAAGATCTCGTACATGCCGTCCAGCGGAAGGCAGACGTCGTTGTCCGCCACCAGAACGAGGGTCGGCACGTCGCGGCCCCATTTGAACGCCAGCTTCGCCGGCAGAATTCCGGGCCTCGGATTCGAACTTCCACCTGGCGCGAGCGCGACAACCGCCCGAATGTGATGCAGCACGTCGGGAGAGGCGAGCGCTGTCCAGCCGCCGAAGCTGTGGCCCACAATGCCCACGGGCGCAGGCTCAAGCGGCGCTTCGGTCAGGACATAGTCGAGAAGAAAGCGAATATCCGGAACGCGGCTCGCGATGGCAGCTTCGGCTCGCGCGGCCCGTTGTTCAGAAGTTTCACCTTCCCAACGCTGGAGCTCGGGTGCGACGAGTTCGGAGTGATTCAGTCCCGCGACGATGTAGCCGTGGCTGGCCAGGTGATTCGTCAGAAACGTGTAGCCTCGCGGACCGCTTCCGCCGCTCGCATGAGAGAGAAGGATGATCGGGCAAACGCCGACCGGTTCCGTTGGACGCCACATGTCGCAAGGAAAGCTGCGGTTGCGCACAGTGTCGAACGCCTGCATACTCCGCTCGGCGACAGTGAATCGGCCCGAGACAAATGGGTCGTACATCAATTCGTAAATGATACCTGCTCGCCGCAAATGACGCTGTCGCTGTGCACGCAGAAGAAAGGCGAGCCTAAACAGTCTCCAGTTGGAACCAGGTGGCCGGCTGGTTGCGTCGTTTGGAGAGGCTCCGGCGAGCCGGGTGAGCCGGCGTGATGGCCACTACGACGTGCATTATCGCTCGACGCTAGTACGGGTAACCTTTGAGCCTTGGCGTCCTGGGCTTCCAATCAGGTAGGGAAGCGTATTTGTCACCAATTGGCATCTTGACCTTCGGCAGACTCTGGGCGTCCAGTGTCTCGTCTTCCGGGATGACATCGTTGATGTAGAGCAGATACGCCGTCAACGCGTAGACCTCATCGGCCGTTAGCGTCCC
>Ga0209474_10004792_pt1 | contig 11624 bp, 12 predicted proteins | sample GraSoiAngelo_145_FD_185902 | JGI IMG/M metagenome (GOLD analysis project Ga0209474, IMG submission 185902) | Grasslands soil microbial communities from the Angelo Coastal Reserve, California, USA - 14_1009_05_20cm (SPAdes) (version 2) | ecosystem: Environmental > Terrestrial > Soil > Grasslands...
GAAAGCACTCGACTTCATGCTCCGCGGCACGACGATGCCACCGCGCGAAGCGCTCGCGGCGGGCATCGTCGACGAGGTGGTTCCGGCGGCCGAGTTGGTCCACAAGGCTCTCGAGCGCGCGAACGTCTACGCGACAGGTCCGACGTTCGCGATCGGGCGAATCAAGAGGGCGACGGTGCAGGGCTTGGGAATGGGGCTCGACGAAGGGCTGAAGCTCGAGCGCCAGCTGCTCATCGAGCTGTTCAAGAGCGAGGATGCCAAAGAAGGCGTCACCGCGTTCGTGGAGAAGCGGAAGCCGAATTACAAAGGGAAGTAGCGAAGCCTACGGGGCACCGACCGCGAGTACGACGCCGTCCTCCATGCGGCCGCCCTTGGGTACGAGCAGCCAGCAGCCCGGAGTGGAGATCGGTTTCAGACCGACTCGGTAACCGTTGTCGCCCCACGGCGAAGCCGATCCGAATCCGCCTACCGACCAGCTGACCGAGGTGTTCGCCCAAGGGTGATCGAGGCGGTAGGCCATGACCGCGAGAGGCGTCGCGGGGCCTCCGCTTCGCCATACGACCGACACGACATCCTCCGTGTTGGCGGTCACCGCCGTGGACCCGACGACACCGAACTCACCGGTCGTCGTCGCGACCGCCTGGATATCACGGCGGGTCGTCGGCACGCAGATGCCGTTCACATATCCACCGAGGTCATCTCGGCTGGGAGCGCACGAGATCGCCAAGACCGCGACGACAAGGACGAGTCTCACGTCTTCTCTACACGCACGGTCCGAACCTGGTTCCCGCTAGCCTGCCGCTGTGACGGAGCTCGCCTCTTCGAAGGTGGCGATCGACGCCTCTCCGCTGCTGCCAGGGACCCGACCGATCGAGCTCCACTACCAGGACGGCGGGCGTGGCGCGCCGATCGTCCTTCTGCACGGCGGTTGGGGCTATGGGTTCTATCCGCATGACGACGCGATCGCGAAGCTGGACCGCCGTTTCCTCATCCCCGACCGAACCGGGTATGGCGGCTCACCCCACATCGAAGCGTTACCGCCGAAGTTCCATCTCGCCGCCGCGATCGAGACCGAGAGACTCCTCGACGCGCTGGGGATCGATCGAACCGTCCTCTGGGGCCACAGCGACGGTGCGATCATCGCGACGATCCTCGCCCTGCGCGACCCCGAGCGTTACGAGGGGATCGTCGTCGAGGCGATCCACCTCGATCGCGCGAAGCCGCACTCGCGCGATTTCTTTCACCAGATGGTGAAAGATCCGGATTCGTTCGGCGAGCGCGTGACCCGAAAGCTCGCCGAGGAGCACGGCGAGGACTACTGGCGCACGATCATTCGCGCGGGTGGTCAGGCATGGCTCGACATCGCGGCGACGCCGGACGAAGACTTCTACGAGCACCGCCTTGGGGATCTGCGAGTGCCCATGCTCGTCGTGCACGGCGCCGACGATCCGCGCACCGAGCCCGGCGAGCTCGACCGCATTCGTCGCGAGGTCCCGACCGCCCGCATCGAGATGATTGAGCGCGGCGGCCACAGCCCGCACAGCGCCACCGCGACCGCCGCGCAGGTGACAGCGATCGTCGAGCGCTTCCTTGTCTCGCTATCCGATCGCTGAGCGACGCCGATCGAGGTGCGTATCATCGCCGCTTACGTGCGGGCTGGGCGGCCACGTAGGGGGAGGCGTCCGATGACACGGACGTTCGCGATTGCTTTTGCCGCCATCGTGATCCTCGCTTCCTGCGCCGCGGCGGAGGCGCCGTCCAGCGCGCCGTCGGTGCTCGTCACCGGCAGCGCGACCCCACAGCCGAGCCGCGCGAAGATCGTCGTCTCGTACAGCAACGTCCTCGCTGATTTCTTCCCGGCGTACGTCGCGAAAGAGGCGAGCATCTTCGACCAGAACTTCCTCGACGTCGACCTGCAGCTCATCGCGAGCACGACCGGGCTGCCGGCACTGCTCGCAGGGCAAACCCAGATCGCGCACATCGGCGGCTCCGAAGCGCTGACGACGACGGCAGGCGGCGGCGATGTCGTCGTCGTCGCGAACACCGGGCCGGTCTGGCCGTACCAGCTCTACGTCGCCGCGGATATCAAGACGCCCGCCGATCTCAAGGGGAAGAAGGTCGCGATCGCCGGTGTCGGTGGCACGTTCGACATCGGGATCCGCACCATGCTGCCGAAGCTCGGGCTCGTCCCCGACACGGACGTGACGGTGTTCTCGACCGGTTCCACGGCGAACGCCACCGCCGCGCTCCTGAGCGGCAACGTCGCGGGGACGCTGTCGTCCCCACCGGACACGCTGAAGCTCGAGGCTGCGGGCTTCCACTCGCTCGCGAAGATGGCCGACCTGAATCTGCCGACTGCCGCGACCACGATCGTCGTGACGCGCGCGTACGTCACCGCCAACAGGGCCGTCGTGCAACGCTATGTCGATTCGATCGTGCAGGCGATCGCCAAGGCGCGCGCGGACAAGGCCGCGACCATCACTGCGCTAAAGAAGTACCTGAAATCCGACGACGACAAGGGCATGCAGGCCGCTTACGACTGGTATGTGGGGACCGTTCTCAAGGATCCGCCGACGCCGACGGCCGCTCAGCTGGCGGGGATACAAGAGGTCGTCGCGAAGTTCAACGACAAAGTGAGAACCGTCGATCCTGCAAAGATCATCGACGACTCGTTCGTGAAAAGCGCGCTCGATCGCGGGCTCTTGAAATAGCACCAACCCGAGGCCAGCGAGGGCTTCCAGTGGTATAACCATTTGCCAATTGGACCCCTCGCCCGGCACGGGCGGGGGGCGGGAGATGGGCATGGCTATCGCCGAGCGTCCGACCCGGACCTTCCGTGATCTCCGCGATTGGCTGAAGCGGATCCAAGATCTGGGCGAGCTGCGCGTCGTCCGCGGCGCCAGTGCCGAGGAAGAGATCGGGATGGCCACCGAGCTCGCCGGCCGCGTCCACGGCACCCCGGCGCTGCTGTTCGACGAGATTCCGGGATACAAGAAGGGCTTCCGCGTGCTCTCGAATGGCCTCGGCTGGTTCCCGCGCCTCGCGCTCACCCTGGGGCTCGATCCGAAGATGTCGCCGGAGGACCTCGTCCGCGCGTGGCAGAGGCGCGTATCAGAGGGCATCACGCCGATCCCGTCGGTAGAGGTGAAGGACGGTCCCATCTTCGAGAACGTCAAGCGCGGGGCGGAGGTCGATATGACGATCTTCCCCGCGCCGAAATGGCACGAGAACGACGGCGGCCGCTACATCGGCACCGGCAGCTTCGACATCACGCGGGACCCCGACAACGGCTGGGTCAACCTCGGCTGCTATCGCGTGATGGTCCACGACAAGAACAAGCTCGGCTTCTACATCTCGCCGGGCAAGCACGGCCGCATGCACCGCGACGCCTGGCTCGGCCGCGGGGAGAAGATGCCCATCGCCTTCGTCGCGGGTGGCGACCCGCTCCTCTTCCTCGCCGCGGCGACCGAGGTCCAGTTCGGGCTCACCGAGTACGACTGGGCCGGCGGCGTGCGCGGCGAGCCCTACCGCGTGGTGAAGGGTCCGGTCACGGGGCTTCCGCTTCCGGCCGATGCGGAGATCGTGATCGAGGGCTGGGTCGACCCGAAGGAGAAGATCGTCGAGGGTCCGTTCGGCGAGTGGACCGGCTACTACGCGAGCGACGCGCGGCCCGAGCCGTTCATGCAGGTCGAAGCGCTCTACCACCGCAACGATCCGATCATCCTCGGCTCGCCGCCGAACCAGCCACCGGACGAACAATCCTTCTATCGCGCGTTCCTCAGATCGGCGCTTCTTCGTTCCGAGCTCGAGGCCGTGGGCGTGCCGGGCATCAAGGGCGTCTGGTGCCACGAGGTCGGGGGCTCGCGTCTGTTCAACGCGGTGAGCATCGAGCAGCGCTACGCCGGACATGCGCGCCAGGTCGGTCACCTTGCGGCGACCGTGCACGCGGGCGCGTACCTCGGCCGCTACGTCATCGTCGTGGACGAGGACATCGACGTGATGGACCTGAATGATGTCGTGTGGGCGATGAGCACGCGCTCCGATCCTGTCGAATCGATCGACATCATCAAGCGCGCGTGGAGCGGGCCCCTCGACCCGCGCATCCCCAAGGATCGCAAGGGCCATAACTCGCGCGCGATCATCGACGCCACGCGCCCGTTCGAGTGGCGAGCCGATTTCCCGCCGGTGAATACACCGAGCGCCGAGGTAAAGCGAAAGGCGAAAGAGAAGTTCGGCTACCTACTCCGGAACGAGCCGCATCCGAGCGACGGGAAGCTGAGCTAGGTCCGTTGTACGACCGCTCCGCGAAGCTGGCCGCGAAAGGGGTCGTCATCGAGTACTGGCTCCAACGTTCGCGCAGCCTGTTCACGGCGGTAAAGGGCGTCGACCTGGAGGTGCGCCCAGGGGAGCTCCTCGCGATCGTCGGCCCATCCGGTTGTGGAAAGACGACGTTCCTCAACGCGGTCGATGGCCTCATCCCGATCGCGGGCGGCAGTCTCACGCTCGACGGCCGCGAGATCACGAAGCCGGGGCGGGATCGCGCGATGGTGTTCCAGCAGCCGGGACTCCTTCCGTGGCGCACGGTCCTTGGCAACGTCGTCTTTGGCGTCGAGGCGCAGGGAAGCATGAGCAAGGGCGAGGCGATCGCGCGGGCGAAGCAGCAGATCGAGCTCGTCGGTCTCAAAGGTTTTGAGGACGCGTACCCGCTCGAGCTGTCGGGAGGGATGCAGCAGCGCGTCAACCTCGCGCGCGCTCTCCTCACCGACCCGGAGATGCTGCTCTTGGACGAGCCGTTCGCGGCGCTCGACGCGCAGACGCGCGAGATGATGCAGCTCGAGCTCCTCAAGATCTGGTCGCAGACCAGGAAAACTGCGCTCTTCATCACCCACGACATCAAGGAAGCCATCTATCTCGCGGACCGCGTGATCGTGTTCACGCGCCGGCCGGGGCGGGTCAAGACCGTCGTCGATATCGATCTGTCGCGCCCGCGCGACCTGCGCGTGAAGCGGGATCCGCAGTTCCTGACCTACGAGGATGAGATTTGGGAATCGATCCAGGAGGAGCTCGCCGTCCCAGCCGAGCGGCTCATCGCGGGGGTGCCGGCGGCGTGAGCATCAAGGAAGCCGACCGCGTCCTACCCGTGACGACGCGCGAGTCCGACTCGACGCGCGAGAGGCGCTCGGTGCTGCGGCCGAGCCGCATCAGGCTGTACGAGCCTTTGGTCATCGGCACCCTGAGCGTCGTCCTCGCGCTGACCGTGTGGCAGCTCGTCGCCAACGCGCGGATCTGGTCCGTGCTCTTCCTCCCCGGTCCGTGGGACGTCGCGCAGGCGTTCGTGCAGCTTTTCCAGTCGGACGACATCTGGCTCGACATCGCGACGAGCGGCGAGGAGCTGGCGATCGGCTATGGGATGGCGATCGTCATCGGTCTGCTGATTGGGCTGCTCATGGGCTGGTACACCCGGTTCCAGTACGCCCTGGATCCATTCGTGAACTTCTTCTACAGCACGCCCCGCATCGTCTTCATCCCGATCTTCATCCTCTGGCTCGGCATCGAGCTGCAGCCGAAGATCGCGGTCATTTTCCTCGGGGCCGTCTTCCCGATCATCATCAACACCATGGCCGGCGTCCGGAACACGGAGGCCGCGCTTCTGCGAGTCGCGCGGTCGTTTGGCGCGTCGGATGCGCTCACGTTCCGTCGCGTCGTCCTGCCTGGCTCGGTTCCGTTCATCCTCACCGGCTTCCGGCTTGGCATCGGACACGCCCTCACCGGCCTCGTCGTCGCCGAGTACATCGCCGCGAAACACGGCGTCGGCCAGATCATCGCCATTGCGAGCCAGACCTTCCAGACGCCGAAGGCGTTTGCCGGCGTGGTCCTCATCGCCTGTACGGGAATGCTTTTGACGACGGTCCTCCACCGCATCGAGAACCGATTTCAGTCCTGGCGTCCACAGATCAAGTGACACCGGAAAGGGTGGGAAAATGACCAAGACCCTCGCGGTCCTCGTAGCTTCGCTCGCGATCCTGGCGACCGCGTGCGGCGGTGGTGGGACTGGGGGAGGCCCAACGACCAGCAGTCCGACGCTCGCGGCGGGCTCAGGTTCGCCCACCGCGCGGCCGTGCTGCACGAAAGTGACAGCCGCCTACAGCAACATCAGCGCGGACGACTGGCTCTCGTGGTACGCGTTCGACAAGGGCATCTTCAAGGACAACGGTCTGGAGGTGGACCTTCAGTCGATAAACGGGGGAGCGCAGACGAGTGCGGCGCTCTTGGCAGGGGCCATCCAGATCGGACAATTCGGCGGCGCGGAGGCTCTCTCCGCCAACGCCGGCGGTGCCGACCTCGTGGTCGTAGCGAACCTTGCCCCGGTCTACCCGTACAAGCTCTACGCCGCGAAGGGCATCACGACGATACAGGGCCTGAAAGGCAAGAAGGTCGGCGTCTCGAACGCCGGCGGCTCCAGCGACATCGCGACCCGCGCAGCGCTCAAGTCCGCGGGCCTCGATCCGGACAAGGACGTGAACATCATTGCCGTCGGCTCGCACGCCAACCGGACGGCGGCGCTGCTCGCGGGCACGATCGACGCCGGCGTGGACGACCCGCCGGAGGACGTCGAGCTCGTCAAGGCAGGGCTGACGGTGGTCGTGGACCTTGCCGGCCAAAAGCTTCCGGCCGCGAACACGGGCGTCATCATGTCGCGCGCGTTCCTCAACGCGAACAAGACGACCGTGCAGGCTTACGTCGACTCGCTCACGATCGCGCGCGCGAAAATGAAGGCTGACAAGGCTGGCGCGACAGCCGTACTCGGGAAGTACTTCAAGATCACGGACCAGCCTCCGCTGGACGGCGCATACGACTTCTTCATGAACGAGGTAACGGTGCCTTACCTCTACCCCGAGGTCGTCCAGTTCAAGGACGCGGTCGACATTCTCGGCAAGGGCAACCCCAACATTGCCAAGGTCGACATCAGCAAGATGATCGACCGGACGTTCATGCAGAGCGCACAGGACCGGAAGCTCGGCGGCTAACGCAGCAGGAGAAGGAGGCGGGTCATGGCGCAGTTCACCGACCGCATCGAGCCGAAGGAGTTCCCCAAGATGCCCGAGGAGTACCGCGATCTGTTGACTCGCCTCCTCACGATCCAGGCCGACTGCGAGATCGGCGGGCCGCACATCTACGTGGACCACTGGACTCTCCGCGCGCCGACCGTCGACGACCAGTGGCGCGTCGCGCGCATCGCGTCGGAGGAGATCGACCACTGCCGCAAGTTCCTCCGAATGCTCGGGATGGTCGGCCTCGATCGCTCCGACATCCTGTTCCGGCCGCGATCCAAGCGCGAGGTCGACGCGTTCAAGGTGGACATGCCGGAGTGGGGCGACTTCGCCGCGTTCGGCTTCCTCATCGACAAGGTCGGCCAGTACCAGCTCGACGAGATGGTCGGCTCGTCATTCCTGCCGACCGACGATGTCCTGCCCACCATCCTCCGCGAGGAGAAGGGTCACGTCGCGTACGGTGAGCAGCAGCTCCAGATCATGATGGCGACGCCCGAGGGACAAGTAGCCGCGCAGCGCGCGATCGACAAGTGGTACGTCGTCGGCCTCGACATGTTCGGCCGTTCCGAGTCGGCGCGCGACGAGCGGTACATCGAGTGGGGCCTCAAGAAACGCACCAACGGGAAGATGCGCGAGGATTACATCGCCGAGATGGATCCGAAGATCAGCGCGATCGGCCTCCGCGTGCCGGACAAGCTCGCGGGCCGCAAGTACCTCTAGCCGCGTTCAATCTCGCGAGCGCCCTTGCCGACGCCGCGTGCGCGGCCGGCCGTGGCGATCGTCCCGCGGTTCGCTACGCCGGCGAGACCGTGAGCTACCGCGACCTCGCGGCAATGCAGGATTCCGCCGCGCTGGGCTTGCGCGACCGCGGGGTGCGACCGGGCGAACGCGTCGCGCTCGTCCTCCGCGACTCACCACACTTCATCGCCGCGTTCCTCGGTGCCGCGAAGATCGGCGCGATCCTGGTGCCACTCTCGACCCTCGTGCGGCCCGACGAGCTCGATGTCATGCTGCGCGACTGCGGCGCGACGCTCACGATCACCGACGCGGACGCCGACCTCTTCGTGGACCGTCCCGCGCCCGTTGTGGCGGCGCCCACGAGCGCGGACGACATGTGTTTCTGGCAGTACTCGAGCGGCACGACCGGCTCGCCGAAGGCGGTCATCCACCTCCATCGCCGCGCCCTCTTTCCGGCGGAGGGTCACGGCCGTCACGTGGCGCGGATCAGCGCCGACGACCGCGTCTACAGCACGGCGAAGCTCTTCTTCTCCTACGGTCTCAACAACTCGATGGTCATCCCGCTCGCGGCCGGCGCGTCCATCGTCCTTGATCCGGAACGGTTCAGTCCGGAACGCGCATGGCGGCTCATCGCGGCGGAGCGGCCGACGGTCCTCTACTCGGTGCCAACGGCGTACGCGGCGCTGCTCGCGGCCGCCGAGGCCGGGACGCCCGCGGACATCGCACCGCTCCGCGTGTGCATCTCCGCGGGTGAGGCGCTGCCGGCGCCCCTTGAGGAGCGGTGGCACCGGCGCTTCGGGCTTCCGATCCTCGACGGGATCGGATCGACCGAGATCGGCTACATCGCGATCTCGAATACGACCGACGACGTGACCCCGGGATCGTCCGGCCGCGTCATCCCAGGTTACGAGGCCCGCGTCGTCGGGCCGGATGGCGCCGACGCGACCGAGGGCACGCTGTGGGTCCGTGGCGGCTCGACCGCGGTCGGCTACCACGACCGGCCGCAGGCGAACGCCACGGCCTTTCGCGACGGCTGGGTCGTCACCGGCGACCGCTATCGCGTTGAGAATGGCCGCTACTACCATCTCGGCCGCGACGACGACATGCTGCGCGTGGGCGCGCAGTGGGTCTCGCCGCTCGAGGTCGAGTCCGTGCTCCTGTCGCATCCGAGCGTCGCCGAGTGTGCGGTGATCGGCCGCGCGGACGCCGACGGGCTTCTCAAGGTCTGCGCGTACGTCGTGCTCCGTGACGCGACGCCCCCATCGGAGCTCGACGACCTCTGCGCGGAGCGGCTCGCGCGCCACAAGCGTCCGCGCTGGATCGAGTCAGTCGACGAGCTGCCGAAGACCGCCACCGGAAAGATCCAGCGCTTCCGGCTACGCGAGGAAACGCGGGCGTGAGCGAGCATCGGATCCGCTTCACGCTGAACGGCGCGGCCGTCGACGCGACGGTGCCCGCGGAGCGACTCCTCGTCGATGTCCTGCGATACGACCTCGGCAAGACCGGCACGAAGGATGGTTGCTCCGTTGGCGTGTGCGGCCTCTGCACGGTGCAGGTGGACGGCGCACCGATGTCGGCGTGCCTCCTGCTGGCGACACAGGTCGACAGCACCCAGATCCGAACGGTGGAAGGGCTCGCCACGCCGCTGCAGGAGGCGTTCATCGACGAGGGCGGCTTCCAGTGCGGGATCTGCACACCGGGCCAGCTCGTCGCCGCGGACGCCCTGCTGCGCGCGAAGCCGCGCGCGACCGACGCAGAGATCGCCGACTGGCAGATGGGCAACCTGTGCCGGTGTACCGGCTACTACGGGATCGCGCGCGCCATCGCGAAAGTGCGCGACGCGCGATGAGGCCCTTCGACTACGTCGAGCCCGAGACGCTCGACGAGGCGCTCGAGATCCTCGCGGGCGATCCCGACGACACGCTCGTCATGGCGGGCGGTACGTCGCTCGTCATCCTTATGAAACAGGACCTCGTGCGGCCCGAGCGTGTGCTCGGCCTCCGCCGGATCGCGGAGCTGCGTGAAATACGTACGACCGACGCCGGCCTCAGCCTCGGCGCGCTTGCGACCCACGGCGCGCTCGCGCGCTCGCAGGCCGTCCGCGATCATGCGGCGGCGCTTGCCGCGACGTTCGCGGCGGTCGCGACCGTGCGCATCCGCGAGCAAGCGACCCTCGGCGGGAACCTCGCGCACGCCGACCCCGCGCAGGACCCGCCGGTCACGCTGCTCGCTCTCGATGGCGTCGTCATCGCGAGGTCCAGGTTCGGCGAGCGCCGCATCCCGCTCGACGCGCTCTTCGTCGATCTCTTCGAGACGTCGCTCGAGCCCGGCGAGATCTTGCTCCGCGTCGAGCTCGCTCCGCTGCCGGCGGGCGCGCGCGCGACGTACAAGAAATTCCTCCCGGCGACGCTCGACGACTACGCGACGGTGTCCGTGGCCGCGGTGATAGCGACGGATGCGAGCGGCGTCTGCACCCACGCGCGGATCGCCCTCGGCGGGGCGGCTACGGTGCCGCTGCGGGCGCGCGAGGCCGAGCGGTCGCTTGCAGGCCGCCGGCTCGACGACGCGGCGATCCGCGAGGCGGGAGCGCCGATTACAAGCGCGCGATGGCCGAGGTGTGGACCGAGCGCGCGCTGCGCGAGGTCGCGTGAAGCTCGAGCACCGCGTGTCCGTCGACGCGCCGCGCGCGAAGGTGTGGGCCGTGCTCATGGATCTGCCGGTCGCGGCGCGCTGCGTGCCGGGGACGCGCGAGGTCGCGCCCGACGGCGAAGGCGTCCGCGGGACGCTCGACGTGCGCGTCGGGCCCGTGAAGCTCGCGCTCGGCGGTACGGTCGCGATCGAATCGCGCAACGAGGCGGCCGGCACCGCGCGCCTCCGCGCGGACGCCGAGGATCGGCGGCTCGGCGGCTCGGTGCGCGCGTTGGTGGATCTCGCGGTCAGCGGTGACGCGCCGACGGAGCTCAGGATCACGACCGACGTCGCGATCCTCGGGCGCATCGGCGAGCTCGGTCAGCCGCTCATCGCGCGCCAGGCTGAGAAGGTCCTCGCCGGATTCGCGGAATGCCTCCGCGCGACGGTCGCGGCGCGTTGATCCATCCCGAGCTCCTCGACCGGCCGGAGCGGCGGATCGACGGCGATGCGAAGACGACCGGGGGCGCCACGTACACCGCCGACGTCGATGTCCCGGGCGCCCTCGAGGCGGCCTTCGTGCGCAGCCCGTACCCGCACGCGCGCATCGCCTCAGTGGAGACGGGACGCGCCCGCGCGCTTGCCGGGGTCCGCGCGATCCTGACCGGCGCGGACGTTCGCGGCCAACGCCTCGGACGGCGCCTGCAGGACTGGCCGGTGCTCTGCTGGGACCGCGTCCTGTTCATCGGCGACCGCGTCGTGGCGGTCGCGGCCGACACGCGCGAGATCGCCGAAGAAGCGGTCCGCCTGATCTCTGTTGAGTACGACGAGCTGCCGCCGCTGCTCGACATGGATGCCGCGCTCCGCGCCGACGCCGCGGTACTGCATCCCGACGCCGCCTCGTACCGGTTCCTCGAAGGTCGCGGCGAGCGGCCCCCCGTTCCGCATCCGAATCAGCAGGGCCACGTCGTCGAGACACACGGCGATGTAGCGGCCGCCTTCGCACGCGCGGCGCGGATCTTCGAGCACGAGTTCACGACGCCGCGGATCCACCAGGCGCCGCTCGAGCCGCGTGCCGCGATCGTGTGGCTCGAAGGCGATCGCGTGCAGGTCGTTTCGACGAACAAGGCGCCCTTCAACCTGCGCGATCAGATGGCCGCGACGCTCGGCCTCGCGAAGGATCGCATCGTGGTCGACAACGGGACG
>Ga0209474_10004793_pt1 | contig 11623 bp, 10 predicted proteins | sample GraSoiAngelo_145_FD_185902 | JGI IMG/M metagenome (GOLD analysis project Ga0209474, IMG submission 185902) | Grasslands soil microbial communities from the Angelo Coastal Reserve, California, USA - 14_1009_05_20cm (SPAdes) (version 2) | ecosystem: Environmental > Terrestrial > Soil > Grasslands...
TGCTAATACGTTCGACATAGGAGCGCTGGCCCTCATCGATTTTGTAGGTGATATCGATTAATCGATCGTGGGCCTGCGAAGTTTCCGGAACAATCGTCAGGTCAACGTAGCCGCCGCTGCCATAGGCGTCGGCCAGGGCCTTGGCGTCATCTTTGATCGCCTTCGCCGAATAAACCGAGCCCTCCTTCATCTTCACCACCGCGCGTAACTTTTGCTCGGTCGTCGCCTTGTAGCCGACGAAAGTTAACTTGCCGACGTGGTATTGTGGGCCTTCATCGATTGCGATGACGATTTGCAAGGCGCCACTGCTTGTTCGCTGTTTGGTAACATCGCGCACCGCCACGTCGATGTAGCCATGATTTTGGTAAAACTCGCGGACCTTCTGAAGATCGTCCTGCAGCTGCGTTTCATCCAGCCGGCCCGATTTATCGACAAAAGAAAAAAGCGTTTTTTGTCTCGTCTTCATCTGTTTGCGTAACACCCGGTCGGAAAAATGTGTGTTGCCCTCAAAGCGCACTGTGCTGACAGAGCCTTTGATTCCTTCATTAACCGTGTAAACCGCGCGGGAAGTGCCGCGGATGGCATCTATCGCTTCGACACGAAACGTCACCTCGACATCGTTGAAACCGTGTGCCTGGTAAGTTTCCATGATCTTTTGCCGGCCCTTCTCCAAATCTTCCTCTCGCAGTGGGGTGTTTAATTTTACTCCGAGGTTCTTGCGCAGTTTTTTCGGGCTGATCCGCGTCGCGCCATCGATTTGAATTTCATTCAGCATCGTGCGCGTCTGCACCGCCACGATGACTTTCACTCCATCGCCTTCCGGTTGACCGAAAATGCGGACGTTCTGGACCTGCCCGGTATTATAAATGGCGCGGATGTCTTCCTCGGCCACAGTATCCGAGTAGGGCAATCCGATCTTCGTTCGCATCTGAGCCAGTATCCGCTCGCGGCTGATCGTGGCCGGTCCAGTGTACTGGACATCGATCGACCGAACGATCGGCGGACCCTGACGCGCGACATCCTGCGGCGCTTGCGCCCGCGCGATCAATGCGATTGTGGCCGCGAAAAAGACGGAAAAGGAAATCCGTCCCCAACGGCGGCGTAGCGAGTTATAAAACATTTCGGAACATCGTCGGGCCGCGGTAGGGGAGCGCGGGTATTACTTCAACAGAGAGCCGATTATCGTCAAGCCGCAATTCGATGCAAGCGTCACAACGCCTGATCTAGTTGAGTAATTCATACCAATTGTTGCGCCGGCGCGGCTCGTACCCGGCATCGCGAATGAGTGATTCGATTTGCGTCGCATCCAGGCGAAATGTCGTCCCCGCGCTGCTGACCACATTTTCTTCCATCATCACGCTCCCGAAATCGTTGGCCCCAAATTTCAGCGCTACCTGCCCAATCCCGGGTCCCTGCGTCACCCACGAGCTTTGAATGTTTTCGATGTTGTCCAAAAAAATCCGGGCCAGCGCCTGCGTCCGCAAATATTCCGCCACGCTCGTCTTCTGTTTCACTTTCAACACCGTGTTCTCCGGCTGAAAGGTCCAGCATATGAAAGCGGTAAACCCGCCGCTTGCCTCCTGCTGATCGCGAATGCGCCGCAAATGTTCAATCCGCTCCGCGATCGTTTCGACGTGTCCAAACATCATCGTCGCGCTCGATTTCAATCCCAGCTCATGTGCGATCTGCATCACTTCGAGCCACTCATCGCTCTTGATTTTCAAGGGCGAAATCTTCTGGCGCACGCGGTCGACCAGAATTTCACCGCCGCCACCCGGGATCGAGCCGAGCCCGGCTTCTTTGAATTTCGCAATCACTTCATGCAGCGGCATTCCAAAAACTTCCGCGAAATGCTGGAACTCTGGTGGACTAAATCCGTGAATGTTGATGTGCGGATATTTCTCGCGGATGTGCCGCAGCAAGTTGATGTACCATTCAAAGCCGAGCTTCGGATGATGTCCGCCTTGCATCAGGATTTGAACACCGCCGACGGCGGAAAGTTCGTCCAGCTTTTGATCGAGCTGTTCTAATGAGATGACGTAATGATCGTCATCTTTCTCGGTGCGATAAAACGCGCAGAACTTGCAATAAACGTTGCAGACGTTGGTGTAATTGATGTTGCGATCAACGATGTAAGTCACGATTTCATTTCCGTCGCCGTTGTAGGACGAACGCTTCGCCTGTCGTCGCCGTTGATCGGCCAGCGCGCCAAGCTCCTCCAGCGGCCATTCATATAATAAGAGTGCCTCTTCCGCCGTGATCCGTTCGCCGGCGAGGATTTTTTCGGTCAGGGCATCGTTATTAATCGAAACCATCGCCCAACTTTACACCAGCGATTTCATTTCCGCGCAAGCTTTCCGTCGGTTAAAGCTCCGCGTTTGCTGTAGCAGCGGTCTATCACCGCCGAGTCCGGATCGCGAATAAACTCCTGCGTTCCTGCTCTTCCTGGACATAATTCCGCTCATGCGTGCGATGGTTTTGGATGCGCCGAAGAAATTGCTGCAATTGCGCGAAATTGCCAAGCCGCGACCGAACGCCGGCCAATTGCTGGTTCGCGTTTCCGCCTGCGCCGTTTGCCGGACTGATCTCCATATCGTCGATGGCGAATTGCCCGAACCAAAATTGCCGCTAATTCCCGGCCACGAAATTGTTGGCCGGGTCGAGAAGATTGGCCGCGCGGTGAAAACATTTCGCGCGGGCGATCGCGTCGGCATTCCTTGGTTGGGTTGGACTTGCGGTCGATGCAAATTTTGCCGGTCCGGTCGGGAGAATCTTTGCGATCGTGCGAGATTCACCGGCTACAATATCGACGGGGGTTACGCGGAATTCGCCGTTGCCGACACCCGCTTTTGTTTTCATCTTCCCAAGCAATTCGACAATGTCGCGGCCGCGCCGTTGTTGTGTGCGGGCTTGATTGGGTTTCGCGCTTTGCGCAAATGTGGCGATCCCAAACGGCTCGGCCTTTACGGATTTGGCGCCGCCGCCCATATCATCGCGCAGGTCGCAGTTTTTGAAGGACGTGAAGTTTTCGCCTTCACCCGCGCCGGCGATTTCGAGACCCAGAAATTTGCGCAACGTCTCGGTGCTACCTGGGCTGGCGGATCTGACGAGGCGCCGCCCGAAAAATTGGATGCCGCCATCATCTTCGCGCCTGTCGGCGCACTCATGCCGATCGCATTGCGTCATCTCGATAAAGGCGGTGTCGTAGTTTCCGCTGGAATTCACATGAGCGACATCCCGAGCTTCCCATATCGCGATCTGTGGGGTGAACGGGCAATTTGTTCGGTCGCAAATCTGACCCGAAGTGATGGCGCGGAGTTTTTGAAAATTGCGCCGCGTGTCCCAATACGGACTGAAACAGAAACATTTCCGCTGGCAGAGGCAAACGAAGCTCTGACGCGATTGCGCGCCGGCCGGCTCACCGGGGCGGCCGTTTTGGTGATGGATACCTGATCGCATGCGAAATCGTGCAGCCGTCATCGGTGCCGGTGTTTCCGGGCTGACCTGCGGCGTTGTTTTCGCGGAACGCAGATGGGACGTGACAATTTTCGCGGACGAAACCGGCCAAAAAACAACGTCGGGCGCGGCCGCGGCAGTTTGGTTTCCGTATGACGCCGAGCCGGCCGACAAAGTCATTCCCTGGTCGCTAATCACTTATGAACGACTGCGCGAGCTCGCGCGCGATTCGCGAAGCGGCGTCTCGCTGCTCGAAATCTGGCAATTCACCCGCGTCGGCCAGATCCCAATTCCCGATTGGGCTAAAAATCTGGGAGCCCGTCCCATTTCTGTCATCCCGAGCGAAGTCGAGGGATCTCTAAGAATTCCCGCTTTGCCCTCCATTTTTTCCCACGGCTACGCCCTCAACGTCCCCCTGATCGACACCACGATCTACCTCGATTACCTGGCCAACCGGTTCCACAACGCCGGCGGCACAATTGAGTCGGCTCATATTAATAAGGTGGAGGAAATTCCGCGCGATTTTGATGTGATCGTCAATTGCGCCGGCATCGGCGCACGCGAACTGGCTCGCGATTCGGAACTGGAACCCCACCGCGGTCAGGTCGTGATTGTGCCGAAGCTCGATCTGGCGCAGGCGATTGTCTGCGACGATGCCCCATTGATGTACGCCATTCCGCGCGCGCACGATTGCGTTTTCGGCGGCACCAATTCGATCAGCGAAAATCGCGCGCCCTCGGCCGCCGATACAACCGCGATTGTTTCCGAGTGCAGCCGCATTCTCGGCATCGAAGCGCCGCCCGTGATCGTCGTGAAGGTCGGGTTGCGTCCGTTTCGAAAATCCGGGGTACGCCTTGAGCGCGAAAGATTGTCCGACGGCCGCACCCTCATTCACAATTACGGACACGGCGGCGCCGGCTTCACTCTCTCGTGGGCCTGCGCCGAGGAAGTCTGGGCGATTGTTTCACGCACAGGTTGAGGACATCCCAGTTTCCGTACCGCGAAACTTATTTCGGGAAATCTGGCCAAACACGAACCACGATCCGCGCACATCGTTCGAGAGCCGACCGCAACGAAGGAGAAACTACTGGTTGAGTTCGCTCAAAGTCACAGATAGCTGCGCCAAGCTCGCCGACAAGTTCCGAACCGGTCGTCCATGCGACGTCATTCAATATGGAATCGATCCTTCCGGCTACCTCGTCGAAGTGCTCGCGCCGTAACTCCTGAATCAGCTCTCGAAATCGTAATCATCGGAGCCTGAAGGCATAGGGTCGATCGCCCCTCAGGCCTGTTGTTGTGAACCACATATCAGCGCTGTGAGTTCAATCACCTCTTGCTCCATCGGAGCTTCAGGGTAGCCGATAGCAAGACACTCAAAAAGATAACGCCGAAGAAAAGGCTCGAACCCGCCAAGGCGTTCATACTGCGCGGTGTGACCCAGTTCGTGGATAACCATCGTTCGGTCGGATTTGCAGTCGGAACGGATAAAGATTCCATAGCGCAGGGTCAGACCGCGGGTGAGCGGCGAAAGAAATTGCGTTTTTTCAACCGCAGCGCTTAGCGCCGGATCGTCGGGGATGGGAATCTCGGGCACATAGAGCAAGCGGACCCTTTCAGGGTCGGCGACACCCACAAGACGGGCATCGCCAAGCATCGTGTCCGACAGTGCTTCGCCTGTTGCGAGGATGCGCTGTTCCTGCGCAGCTGCCCACTCACAGGCAAGCGGCAGAAGCATTTCGAATTGTTCGGGCGTGATTGTGGAATTCACGATGTCAGACTGGTGTCGGCGCGAACCGAGTTAGAAGCTCGCGACACCTTCGCGGCGCATGATGAGATAATCGTTCCCATCGCCGCGGTCTCGATACTTCTCCAGCCGCAGCCGGAGAAAGGTGGGTGCCTTCGCGGGTTCCATCACGTGGAATCCGATTCCGCCATAGAAACCGACGAGATGCGCATACGGGATGCAGAAGCAGCCTTTGCCATCCAGCTCTTGGGCGACAGTCGCCAGGAGTCTTTTCCCGATTCCCTGGCGTTGAAAGCGCGGGTGAACCTGCATTCCGCGCAGCACAACCAAACTCTCTTCTGTCGTCAGGCGAACGATGCCGATCAGCTCACCGTCATGTTCGGCGAGCAGCAGTGCATCCTCCGGCCGAATCCCGCCGCCGTAGCGCCGCCCGGCATAGAATTTTAGCACTCGCGAAATGTCCTCGGCGATCGCACGTCGAACTTCTATCAACATAACTGTACCGACGAATGGGCCTAACGAGACACAAAATGTGACCACCCCGTCACTTCGCTGGATTCTCAGACTCTGGCATGGACATCCCACCTATGATGCGCCAGTCCTTTCCGCTGCGAAGCCATGCATGTGTGATACGGAAAGTATGCGGCGCTCCGCTGCCCTCCTTGTCCACCCATCTAAACGTTACCCAGTAGCAGGCGAAAGCGACGTCCCCGGTAATTTGAATCGCAGCAGTCTTAAACTCAACGGTCTTGAACGCCAATCCTCTCGCGGTCTGGGATGTAATCCAATCGGTAATGTGATCTTGACGGACAGGGGCGGAACTAACCGATGGCCAACCTAAGAAATCCTTGTGCCACAAGTCTGAATAAGCAGCCAAGTCATTGTCCTCGACGTAGCGCCAATAGGCGCGCTCCAGGCCCCAGAGTGTTTGCTCGTCACCTGATGCTTGTGACGGGCTTGTCGCTTGGGACGAAAAGGTGTGTTCTGCACTGGCGAGCGAACAAGCGCAAAATAAGAGAACGCGGAGGCGCATAAATCTAACGAGATATAGGTGAATGTTCGCGATAAGGCCGACCATTTTTTCGTATAACATCGCGAGGCGCGCGAGCCATTATGCCGCACGGGGTGCCGCCGCTCCGATCTGATCGACCTTACGTTAGCGCGATGGCTTGGAAGGAGCTGACGACGTCGTCGGGGCCGGCTGCGGTGAAGAAGCTCTCGTAAAAGCCGGGGCCCAGATCCCAGTAATCGCCCTTGTAATATTCGTCGCGATAAAAACGCCAGACGCCGCTGACGACAATAACGCAACTGATACGGTCGTTCCAGAAATCGCCCAGATAATGGAAGCTGAGATTGGTGCGGGCATAGGCGCCTTTGAAGCCGGTGTGATCGTAAACGATGATCTCAGGCAGCCGCAAATTTCCTTCGAGCGGTTTGCCGTGCGCGTCTTTGGGCGAGGCGGCGCAGGCGTGATAACTCAACGGCCCCACCTTCCATTTGGTATCGATGACGCAGCCGTTGTCGGGTGAAAGTTCGGTCTTGGATACTTGTTTCATAAGCGACAGATTTCTCTCAATTTCAACAAAGGAGGGAGCAAAGAGCAAGGAGCAAAGAGGAGGGAGAGACCGAAGTCGTGAATCGGATCGGAAACAGGCATGCGCATCAGATACGGGCTTCGCGGTTGGTGGTGCGGAGGCGGATGGTTTTTTGCGAAAGATCGTGGCTGGCACGGATGAAACGGACGGTCCGGCTTTTTGCGCGCATCAAAATTGAATGGGTGATGGCGGTCGCGCCCTGGGACCGGACGCCACGCAAAAGCGCGCTATCGCTGATGCCGGTGGCACAAAAAACAATGTTCTTTCCATTGGCCAGATCGTCGGCAGAATAAATTCGATCGAGTTCTTTTTCGTAACCCTCTTCGACCAATTTTTTTCGTTCTTTCTCATCGCGCGGCCACATTTTGCATTGCATGTCGCCGCCGAGACATTTGATTCCCGCCGCCGCCAGCACCGCTTCGGGCGAGCCGCCGATTCCCATGTAAAGATCGACCCCGCTGTCGGGAATGGCGGGCGCCATTGCCGCCGCGATGTCGCCGTCCCCGATCATGCGAAGGGACGCGCCCGCGCCGCGGATTTCGTCGACCATTTCCTTGTGCCGCGGGCGATCGAGCATCATGACGACGATGTCCTGCACACGTTTGTCCACCGCGCGCGCCACGATGGCTAGTGTTTCGGGAATGGGCGCCTCCAGTTTCAAATTATCGCCCCGGCGTTGCATGTATTGGATCACGCGCGGGCCATAGGAAAGTTTCGTCATGTAAAATGATGGCACATCGCGGAGCGCGACTTTGACGCCTTCTTCTGGACTCGCCGCCGCGATGCAACTGATCGAATTGGGCGCGCCTTTGGAGATGTTGGTCGTGCCGTCGATCGGATCAATTGCGATATCGAACTGCGGGGTTCCCGGTAGCCAGGTGCCGAGCTGTTCGCCTTTGAAAATTCCGGGCGCGTTATCCTTAATTCCTTCGCCGATGACGACTTCGCCGCAGATGTTCATGAGATCGAACATGCCGCGAATGGCGTCGCTGGCGGCGGCATCAGCCGCCTCCTTGTCGCCGCGGCCAAGCCATTTCAGGGAATTGAGCGCGGCGGCTTCAGTCGCGCGCAGGAAATCCATCTCGATAATGCGCTCGATGTCGTGATAATTCTGCTTCGGCAGGCGCGGCATGAGGAGCAACTACTTTGCGCACGCATGGGGCGGCTGACAAGTAGAAGGCCTTGCGGGCAGCACACGCGCCGCCAAGAAAGGAAATCCCAAGGTCCAAAACCCAAATCCCAAGGAATCCGCAAGCGTCAATGACTGAACCGTGTCCTCGCCGTGTCGAGCGTGATTCATTGCGCCGATACTGTGTCGAGTCGGAAGGCGGATACAGATTGATCTGGCTCCGCAGAGCGTCGCCCTACCAGGAAGATTTTCGCGAAGACGTATCGGTAGGGCGAGACTCCGTCGAGCCGCGGAGTGAGCGAATAGATCGACGGTTAAGTCGGATTTTTGGGACAACACAGCGCGTAGGATACGGCGAGCGCGGCGGCACCAGATGGGATTGAGAAACACTTGGGTCGCCGCCATCTATTTCATCGCATCAGCCATCGCGTGGTGCCGATGAAGCGACGGACGGATTCGAAGAAAAACTTCCAGGCCGTAGCCAATTTCATCGCCATAATACCGATCCAATTCATCCGGCCGATGATCGATGGTGAATTGCGCGCCGAGTCCGACGTCAATGCCATTGCCATGCGTGAAATCGTGCACGTAGCCGAATGACGCAGCGTAGATCGGGAAGATTTTTTCCAGGTCGCTGCCGCTAAGCACAAGCTCGTGTCCCGATTTTTCCACCCGCTCGAGCCGGGTATAAAAGGTGTCACGCTCGTGCTGAAGATCGGATTCGAGGAGGAAGGATTGCGTTTTGCCTTCACGGGTGTCGTTGTTCTGTCCCCAGACGAAGGTCGTGGCCCAATTCGCGTCGTGGCCCAGCACCTTATTATATATGATCGAAGCGGTGGTACGATGACGGTTCAACAGGGGCTCGATCGCTTCCGGGCTCTTCAAGTAGCCATGCGAAAACTGCAGGGCAAGGTCCGGCGTCGGATTCCAGGAAATGCGTCCGCTGGCGGAATCGAATCGCGGCCGATCAAAATCGTAGCGGTCTTCGTCCGGCTCGCGTCCGGTGAAAACGCTGCCCTCGATTTTCACGGCGCGCCAGACTAGCCCGGCAGTGGCAACACCAAAGGTGACGTGCGACGAATCCTGCCAGTGATGGCCAAGGGGTGCATCGGGATCATCCATTGCCGAAATGCGATGCATGAATGTGGGAGGCCCCAGGGCAGGCTCGCCGGGATAACCGAAATAAATGTAGCCCGAAAAATCGGACGTAAATTTTTGCGAATAGCTCAACGATAATTCGCTGAACAAATCGTGCGGATGTTGCCGGTCGTGCAGCGGTTGATCGTGCCAAGATTCGCCCGATTGAAAAAGCAGCGGATAACCGCGGCCTCCTTCGGTCAGCGGATCGAGACTCATCATCAGGCGTACGCCTAACTGCGCGCTGTCGCCGAGGGGATGCGAGAACATTCCCATCAGCCAGTTCGGCGCGCCGATGCGATCGTCGCCGCGCTGGGTGCTAACATTGGTGTAACGCGGAAAGATCGCGCCGTGGAGCATGAGCATGTCGTTTCCAAGCATGAACATGCGTCCGTACATCGGCGAGGAATCGGGCAGCCAGCTTGTGCCCGACCCTTCCCGCGTCATCGGGTCGGCAAGGTTCACCGAGGATTGCATTTTCATTTCATGCATCGTGTGATCATGGACGGCGTGCCCTTCGGCCATGCCTGAAATCGGACGAGCGGAAGCTCGTCCCTCCGCTCCGTTGTGAACCGTTCGGTGAACCGCCCCTGCGTCGGTCTCGTGTGCATCGCTCGGCTTCTTCATCGGCACCAATTCCATCCCGCATTTGGGACATTTACCGGGATGATCTTGCACTACTTCGGGATGCATTACGCAGGTGTATTGCGTGGCTTCCGGTGTCGGAGGTTGCGCCAGGAGCGCGGATGTGATCGTCGCGATTAAAATAAAAGTTAAGAAAAATTTGAGCATTGCTGGAGATGCGGAATACCTCCGCCGATTTTTCACCGGCGGAGGCTTCCGATAACTTTCCCTGCGCTTATCTTGCGCAGCAGTGACCGCCGGAGCAGCACCTGCCGCCACCGCAGCAATCAGCGCTCCGCGAAGTCGCGGTCGCTGTGCCGATCATGGCCAGGGGTCGTAATAATCATCAAAAGGTACTTCATTGAGTCCCTCCTGTTGAATTGAATTGCTTCTCGCTCACGCGTGAGCGAGCCGACGCGAACAAACCAGTCAGGCGCGCGGCGGTGGAACGGGTGGACGGTCGGACCGTGATGATGAGGCGGCGATGTCGTCGATGAGTCTTTTGCCGCCTTCTGGTGAAAAAATAAAAGCCGCGGTTGAGGTTAAAAACAACGAAAGGCCAACGGCGCAGCCCGGGCAGCATTGGCGGTCTTGCGATTTGACGGGTTCGCTGCCCCTGCAATGGCCGCGCTTGCCCGCCATATGTGCGCAGCAGCTCATCCGATGCTGCCGCGGCTGGGGCACTTCAGCGCGGACTGGCAGAGTCACTGCAAAAATCGACAAAGCAACAATCAAGGCAAAGCAGCGCGACAACGCCATGATCACGATGTCGATGTTAACACGCGTATGATGCGAATCAACGCGGACGCGAGCAACGGCGCGATGAGACGTTTATCCGCTAAACACGCCAAAGAACAGCAAAACTGACAATGGTGTGTTGAGCTTCTGTAGCGCGGTCTACGACCGCCGGACCGGCCGGGGCTTGGAAATGCTTCAGTCGGTGGACTCACGCATTCGCCGTCGCCTGAGGTAGGCGGCATTTTGGAGTGCGGTGGGAAGCGCAGCGCCACACCGCTTTGCTTGCAGCGCGAATCACTTGGCGTGCTCTGTGCGCTCGAGGTTCACATCGACGGTGGTAAAAGCGCCATCGCCGCTTCGCTTTGCCGGCGCCGTCCAAAATGCTGGCCTTAATGACTCGCGAGCCCAATTGGTCTCGCCGTCACCATGTCATCGCATTTGAGTGACGCTTTCGGTGAAAATGAATTCGTGCGAAAGTCAGGCGGATGAAATTGTTCCTCGCTTTACTGGTGTTAGCAGTTCCCGGCGCGTACGGACAAAGCGTCGAAATCGTTAGCCCGAATAAGGCGTACACGTTCGCTTATGGCGACGCGATTTCTCATCAGATCGAACGCAACCATTTTACTAACCAGATGATCGCACGCGTAACATTCAGCAATTATCCCTACGCCGGCGATCGCGAGCCCCGGCGCGACGAGACATTCGACTTTGTCTTTCCGGGTCTGCGTTTCGACGCGGCCCGAAATGAATTTGTCGCGCGCACGCGCCATCAGGTACGGATCCCGATTGCCGCGTTACACCCGAATTTTCCATATGCCGGTTACAAACTCGGGCCGAACGCGCAAATCTTTCTGGTTAAACGCAGCGGTCACGTCACGGCGGTATTGAATGCCACGACGCAACCGCAGGGCGGCGAACGCTGGGTGCAAGTCGACGACAATTGGTCTTTGCAGAATTTGCTCGCGCTCGGTTTCGAAAGACTGACGCGTTAAGATGTGTGTAGCGTCGGTCGCCGCGAGCGCGCCTCTGGCATCGGGCGCCAGCTCTTTTCTCATTAAACCGGCCTTCAGGCCGGGTGTACATCCCGACTCAGCACAGTTAAGCCGTTTCAACGGCTTTTTCATGGTGACGACGCAAGCCGCAGCGCTGAATGCATCTCGGCCTCGGTAGGCCGTTAAAAACGGCTCGTTTCCATTTCAG
>Ga0209474_10004795_pt1 | contig 11620 bp, 10 predicted proteins | sample GraSoiAngelo_145_FD_185902 | JGI IMG/M metagenome (GOLD analysis project Ga0209474, IMG submission 185902) | Grasslands soil microbial communities from the Angelo Coastal Reserve, California, USA - 14_1009_05_20cm (SPAdes) (version 2) | ecosystem: Environmental > Terrestrial > Soil > Grasslands...
CACGGGCTGGGCGCTCGACTCGAGCGCCTGCTCGACCTGGGTGTTTGTGAGACTCGCGTTCTTGGACAGCAGAAGGCCGGCGATCCCGGCCACAACTGGGGATGCCGATGAGGTGCCGCCGATCGGCGCATACCCCGGGGCCCCATTGATCGAGGGCCAGGCCGTCATGTTGCCTTCGGGCGCCGCGAGGGCCACCCAGCTGCCAAAGTTGGAATCGCCCGCCTTGCTGCCGGAGTTACTTACGCCTGCAACACCGATCACGCCGGGATCGGCGGCAGGGTAGGTTGGACAGTCGCAGTTCGCATTGCCGGCCGCGGCGGCGATCACCATTCCCTTCCCGTGTGCGTAGCTGATCGCGGTCTGAAGGGTGGTGGAATCCGACGTTGAGCCGAAACTCATGTTGGCTATTCGTGCTCCGTGATCGGCCGCCCAGGTTAGTCCCGCGGCGGCGTCGCTCAGATATATCCCTCCGTCGGTGCCGACCCTGACGATCATCAACCTGCATCCCGGACAGAAGCCCGCGTTGCCAAGGTTGTTGCCGATTGCCAAGCCGGCAATTCCAGCTACGTAAGTGCCATGAGTTCCGGCATTGGTGGTCACGTCGGTCGTGTTGTTGAGGACGTTCCAGGTCGATGCGACCTGGCCGTCGAAGTCGGCGAGACCACTGGGTTTGAGCCCCGTATCGAGGATGGCGATCACAACGGACGAACTGCCTGTGGTGATGTCCCAGGCCTGCGTCGTGTGAGTCATCGTCCAACCCCATGCCCCGCCTCCGATTGCACTATTGGGTGTCGGAAACGAAGGGTCATTGGGCACGTTGTCCTGCAAAGCAAGGATTACGTCGGGCTCCGCGTAAGCAACCTCAGGCCTTCCCTGAAGGCCGGCCCGCGCTTGCTTCGCCTGATCGATCGAACCAGCCTCCACCACCCTGACGCGCAGGTCAGGCAAGCCCTTCACAAAGTGCAGTCCCAAATCCGCCTCGATCTTCAATGCAGCGGCGGCCCCGATCCCATGTTTGTAGCTGACGATCACGCGCAACGCCGCCTGGCTTGCCAGCCCAGCGGCCGCCCGATGATCGGCGGGCAGCGCTGCAATCGGAATCGTGGTCGAAGTCGCTTGGGCCTGATGGCCGGATGTCAAGCTAACGGTCGATGACGATACGGACGGGTGAACAAGCAGCGCGCCGAGCCCACCAGCCACCAGGGTCCCAACGAGTAGTTGCATCGGCCTCCGAAACATCGGGCCGTCCCCCTTGCGGACCGACTCGCACACGAGGCGTGCCGGTCTTGGCAGTAACCGGCACGGGCGCCGGCGTCTGGACGGTTAACGCCGGGGCCGTCAAGTCCTTGCGGACGTCTGGCTAGGTGGCGCCGTCCTCGCCAAGGACCGCAAGCGTGGGCCGGTAGATCTTCTTCAATGAGACCCGCTCACCACCTTTAACCCGGAGCTGGATCGCACAGGTGAGCGTCTCGGCGGGCTCGACATGGTCGAGCAAGTGCTGCAGTAGGTGGTCGAGCTCTTTCATCACACGCCGGGCGCCCTCGGCGCCTGCGTAATAGTCGTCCAAACGACCCTTCCTCCCCTGGCTCGAGCTTGGCTACCCATTCCAACGCCCGAAGCCCGGAGCCAGATTAGCCCGCTTTGAGGGCCGCATCCATAGGAACTTTGTCCCTACCCGGCGTGATCTGGCCAATGGGTGTTCGCGTCCCAAGCCTCAAGGTCCGCGAAAAGTAGCCAGGCATCGAACGGGAGTTCGCGGGTTGACTCCCGGGTGCCCGAATAAGTAACCTGCGCCGGTTACTGAGAGCCCGTGAGGGCTCAACCCGGCAGCCCGACGGGGGACGGCTGCAGGAAATCAAGATGGGCCGCGTTAAACGTGGCCATCTCCGGTTAGGGGGTTTCGGTACATGTTCATATTCCTGTCCCGCTTCGGTCGTCTCGTAGTGGGTGCGGCAGTCGTAATCGCTGTCACCAGCGTGCTGGGCTTGAGCACGCTAACTACAAATGCCGTGCCCGTCGCCTCGCACCATTCGAGCCACGGGGGCAGCACTGGCACATCGAGCATCACGCTCGTACTTCTCAGTTCGACGGACGGGTCGCCTCATTGGGGCCAAAAGATAACCTTCACGGTCTCGACGACGGCGACCACCGAGCCTCACGTGAGCCTGACCTGCTCGCAGAACGGGGTTGTCGTCTACACGAATCAAACGGGCTACTACGCGAGCTACCCATGGCCTTGGACGCAGACGATGACCTTATCTTCGTACGCTTGGACAGGCGGAGGCGCGAGCTGCGCGGCTGTTCTGTACTACTTCAGCGGCTCGAAAACAGTCAACGCCTTTACTCTGAACTTCCAGGTCGCCGCCTAGCGGTTCTACCGGCTGAGTAAAGAAGAGGCCCCGGCTCCAAGCCGGGGCCTCTCTGATTCGTCAGGACATTGCTAGTTCGTGATGGTGAGTGAGGTGACCTCGCAACTAAATGTCGTGGGGCTCGAAACGTTGGGATCGCTTGAAGTGAAGGTTACCTTCCAGGAGACACTCTTGGTCACGCTGACCGAATAGGTGGAGTTGGTCGTGGTGAGTGTCCTGTCCGCTAGCAATGTGGCGTTCGACAAAGTCTTCGAATACGTCTGCCCGCTGACCGCTGCCCCAGAGCAGTCATTGCTCTCGTGCAGCTCGATCGTCAGCGTACCGTTCAGTGGCGTCAATCCACTCCCGGAGGAGGCGGTCGCCGAGTCGTTGGGTACCCAGGTTTGGCCGCTCACGACCGCCGATGTGTCGGTGACCGTGATTGTCTCAGTCTTGATCGTGCCCTCTGGGCAGGCCGTCGGTCCCGCGCCGTTGGTGTTCGGCGAGTCGCCGGTGTAGGAGGCGACAAAGACATATGTGCCGACTGCGGTTGGACCAAAGCTGACCGGACCATAGGCGGAGTTGTCGCCGCTCACGGTTACCGGACTAGATGTGAAGGCGACGGTCGTGCAGCTGTTCGGGCCGTAGGCCTTGAAGGTGATCGTGCCGCCCGCTGGGCCGCCAGCAGTTGTTGGGTTGATGGCCGGCGTACCGGGCTTGTTGGCAGTGCCGGACAGTGCTGCCGTGTCGCTCAAGGTGCTCCCGAGCACGCACGGGGTTGCTGAACACGTGGCTGCGGTGGTGAGGGTAGGCGTCACTGGATTGACGGTGAAGCACTCGGGATTAGGTATAGTGCCCGAACCGTCATCAGTGGCGTCACCTAGACCGGTTGTGCCCGACGTGAACTTTGCCCGCCAGCAGTACCGACCTGCGGATGTGACACCGGCCGCATCAGACAAGATTGGCTGGACGGTGCTCTGATTCACGCTCTGGCCGGATCCGATCTGGGTGCCAGTGTTAATGGTGCCGTCACAGGTCCCAGTCGGGATTGGGCCGCAGAGGAAGAAGGACACGGACCCGCTCCAGGTCGAGATGCCGTTGACGGTGAGTGTGGCGGAGTCCTTGACCGAAACCGAGCCGGTGCCGATCGACAGACCGCCGCCCGGGATCGGGTTTCCGTTCCCATCCTTAGCAATGGTCGCGATGCCCGACTCGCATTTGCCGAAGGAGCTGACCACAAAGTCCTTGAGTGTTGCGGTGGTCGAGGTGGAAGAGCGGGTCTCGGCGACCATGCTCGAGAAGCACTCGCCCGCGAGGCCCAGGGTGGACAGGTTGATGCCGGCCTCGTAGAACTCGCCGTTCAGCGCGCCGTTGCCGGGCGTGCCACTCTTGTCCACGAATGTCCAGGGCATGGTAATCGTGCCTGCATTAACGATTCCGCAGAAGGGGTCGCCCACGCCAGCCGCAGCCGAACACTTGGCAGCGTCAGAGGTCTCCAATCTGCGCAGGTTGGCGTCACCGCAGGCGCCGTCAGGCTTGTTGGTAGCGGTACAGCTGGGGTCCCACTTGTAGACGGTGATCGTCGAGGTCGTGCCACCGTTGCTGAAGTCGCTGATCACCAGGATGTCACCAGCCTGGTGGGAGCCGGTGAAGCCGGTGCCGCCACCGACGCTGTTGGTGCCCAGGCCAACCTTGCTCTTCAGGAACCAGAAGCCCTGCTGGGCGTCGCCGCTGTTGTCTAGGCGGTCAGAGCCGAAGAAGATCACTTCGCATTTTGCTGCACCGCCTGAGGGGCAAGTCGCAGCTGGGTCCAGGGAGTAGCGCACTGCGAAGGCGTGCAGGAGGTTGTCCTTGTCGGGCAGGCCGCCAGCGTCCTTCCAGGCCCAGTTGGTGATGTCCTGGGGGTCCTTGGAGCCGCCACCAGTGAAGATGCTCGCGCTCGGATTGGGTTCGCTTGTCCAAGCGCCCGATGTCGAACCGGTCGTGTCAGTGCTCGCGGGGCAGTTCGCCGGCACCGCGTATTGGTGACAGACCTTGTCCCAGTCGTCGAGCGCCGGCGGGCTAAGCGGCTGCGTGCTCGACGAGGCGTCCCCATCGAGTTGGAAGACGCCCGTGTCGTGGACTGCGTAGGTCGGCACCGAAAAGACTACGGTTAGGAGCGCGGCGGAAAAGACCACTCCGAGCCAGGAAACCGCCTTCCGCTTGCTGCCTGTAGCCACCTGGCCCAGTTCCCGAGCCTTCAGTAGCCCAAATCGAAAATGCAATTGATTCTCCTTGTTTCAACACCCTCAAATACAGGGCGCGCGGGCAAGCTGACGGCTTGTGAACCCGTTTGCCTGCGCATGCCTTGCTAACGAAGGCGCACTTGTATCAACCGGCGCAGACCGGCCCTCCCTTTATCAGCTGCCCGGGCTACTAAACGGGCGCGCGTTACCTCTTCGCTATCGGTTGTTCGTTTGAGTCGGATAAATGCTCGGCTGTGCCCGAGCCCGGGGCAATAGGACAACCGTCCTACATCAGCAGGTGGCGGCGGTCGTTCAGCTTGCGACGCACCTCGGCCCGGCGCTCGACAAACCTTCGGCCCTCGGTCCTGCGTCCACGGCGACCTCGATGACGACGCGGCGCCGGTCGGTGGTCAGCCTTCGATCAGCCTGCCGCCGATCCGAGTCGCCGCGTCTGCTTTGCGACCTCTTGTTCTCAATCGTTGTCGACATGTCCCTGCTCCTCTCGCCTTTGTCGAACTACTGAAGCGAATGCGCTGCCTCGTGAAACAAGGACACGATCTCGGCCGGCATCTCGAGTCCGAGGTCGTCGAGCCGGTCAAGAACCCGCGGGCGAATGCCGGTGGACGTGAAACGCCCGATCACGCGTCCCTGCTCGTCGAGGCCGCTCCTGATGAACCGGAAGACATCCTGCATCGTGATCACGTCCTCTTCCATGCCTGTGACCTCGCTGATCTGGACCACCTTGCGGGTGCCGTCGCGCAACCTTTCCAGGTGCACGATCACGTTGATGGCGCTGGTGATCTGGGCACGAATTGCCCGCACCGGCAGGTCGTACCCCGCCATCAGCACGAGGGTCTCGATCCGGGCCAACACGTCGCGCGGCTTGTTGGCGTGAATGGAGGTCATCGAGCCGTCGTGGCCGGTGTTCATCGCCTGCAGCATGTCCAACGCCTCCGGTCCACGAACCTCGCCCACCACGATGCGGTCAGGCCTCATGCGGAGTGAGGAAATGACCAGGTCGCGGATCGAGATCTCGTTGCCGTCGGGGCCCGCGGGGCGAGCCTCGAGTCTTGCCACGTGCCGCTGGCGCAGCTGGAGCTCTGCCGCGTCTTCGATCGTCACGATGCGTTCGTCATCCGGCAGGTAGCCGGAGAGCACGTTGAGCAGCGTCGTCTTGCCGCTGCCCGTCCCGCCGCTGACCACCACGTTGGCCCGCGCCAGGACGCAGGCTTTCAGGAAACCGAAAGCGCTTTCGCTACAGCTACCGAGCCGGATCAGGTCCTCCATGGTCAGCGGGCCACGCACGAACTTCCGGATGTTGAGCAGCGGCCCGTCAACGGCCACCGGAGGAATGGCGACGTGGACGCGTGATCCGTCAGAAAGCCGGGCATCGGCAAGCGGGCTCTCGGCGCTGATGCGCCGGCCGACCGACTCGACTATGTAGCGGATGACGGCCATCAGCTCTTCATCGGTCGCGAAGCTGATCGGGGTCAGGAGGATCTTGCCGTCGACCTCGGCGTAGATGTCGTGCACTCCCATGACCATGATCTCGGTCACTCGCGGGTTGGACATGAGGGGAGCGATGGGACCCAGGCGCGAGTAGTCGGCCCGAACGGTCGGTTGGGGAGTGGCCTGGTTCATTGGATCAACCGCACCGCTGACGGCCAGGCCCGCAGACTCGCGTCCGCGATGATTGCCAGATTACCGTTACCGGTAATGGTCGCGGTCCACGCGATCACGCCGCCGGCGATCGTTGCCTGGTACTGGCTGCCGCCGTTGATCGTTACGGTCGCTGCCGGCATGTAGAAGATTCCGATCATGCTGGTGAAGGCCCCTCCGTTGACTTTGTTGGTTGTGCACGTGTTCGGCTGCGATGACTGCTCCGGCCCCGGGAAAAACAGCACCACGCGCTGGAACTGATAGCCGCTGTAGATGTAGACGTCCCCCGTCGCGTGCAGGTCCAGACATCCCCCGCTGGGGATGTAGAAGGTGACGGCACCTGGCACCCAGGCGCTCGGGCAGGTGACGTTGTTGCCCGTCGTCGGGTCAACGCAGTGGCTCTCATTGGCGCGGTCCCCGCGAGGTGGCGTGCCGGCGGGAGGATCCGCGTTGGGAAGTCCGTTCGCGAGCGGCAGCGCCTCCCAGTCCGGTGGAGAGGGCTGTCCAGCCGGGCAGCTCGGGATCGTCACGCTCGAGCTGCCGTTGGTGTGGTCGCAGTAGGTGAGGCCGGTGCACGATCCGTTTGTAGCCAGGTACACGTTAAAGTCGGTGGCTCCGGGATCTGCGCTCACCTGCACTCTGACATTGCCGCTCGCGTTCAGCGTCACGGTCTTGCACATTGACGGCGCGCTCTCACGGAGGTAGCACGTCGGCGAGATCGGCCCGTTGCAGGACGAGACCCCGTTGGCCTCCCAGCGCACGGCGGTTACCTCCACCGAGTACGTACCCGTCCCAAGGCCGCTGGTGCCGGTCGAGCTCAACGTGAACGAGCTGCTGCACGTTCCACTCAGGTCCCAGAACTGCTTCAACGCCCGGACGGTGAGAAGCGATCCACTGGGGATGGTTCCAACCACGTCCTGCCTGGTGATGCTGAGCGTGGTCGCCCCCGCGCTCGCATTTGCGCTGACCGTGAACGGCGTTGACGGCGATCGACGTTTGCCTTGCCCCCGTCAGGTCGGCACGCAGCGTCGTCATGTTCGGCTGCCCCGCCGCGGCCATGTTGGGCTCGTCGGGCGGCCTGAGCTCGTTGCTTATGAAGCCGCCATTCTGGGTGAAACCGGCTTTGAAGTCGTACACACCACCGGCCAGGAAATAGCAGCCGGAGCCGCCGACAAGAGCTGGATCGACCGTGTACGACCCCGGCTGCTCCACGCTGCCGCTGGCGGCGTTCCAGGTCCGGTTACTGGAGTTGATGGGCGGACTCGGATAGCCAGGATCCGGCATGTTCCAACCGTTGACCTGTGCCCCGCTCACTGTCCAGGGAGTCGGCGTGTTGAGGGCCGGAGGCGCCCCGCAAACGTCGACGACGTTCCCGTTGACGGCCCCGCCGGCGGCGGCGCTCATATCCAGGATGCTGCCGTTCGACCACACGTCGCCAGTCACCTGGGTGGTCGAGTTGCCCTGGAAGGTCAATGACGCGGCTGTTCCGTTGCAGTTGCCGGGGCTAAGGGTCTGGATCGCAGCTCCATTGGTCCCCGTCCCGCGCGCCAGTGCGGTCGCAGTTGCGCCGATGGCCATCGTCGGCCCCGAGCCCAGCACCTGCATCATCGTGACGCCCACGTGATGGGTGGCCGTAGCGTTGAACGTGACGCCGGCGATCGAATGGTCGACGGCCGACAGTGTGAGGACCTGGTTCGTCTCGTCGCCGTACGAGCATGAGAGCGTGAGTGCCGTCGCTGTGCACGCGGGAGCGATGTACAGCCGTTCGTTGTTGGCGAACACGTCTCGACCCGCCAGCTCGGCGTGGCCGATGTTCGTGCTCGTCATGTAGTCGTACGCAGCCGCGAGCGAAGCCGCGTCAACCGCAGCCTGCATCTGCCGGCGGTCGAGATACCCGCGGCCACCGTCGATCGCAAGACCCACGAAGCCGAACAGAACCACAAGCAGCAGGGCGACCAAGACGATCGCCTGGCCGCGCTGCGCTCGAGACTGATCGTTTACCAACTCAGTACTCGGTCTTGTAGGTTGCGGACGCGCTGATGACGATGTGGTTGGCGGTCACCTGCTGGATCAGGGGTGTGAAGGGCACGAAGTTGTAGCGAATGGTCACCTGCAGCGGAGCGTGGTCGTGGGCTGGATTGGTCGCGCTGCAAGTTCCATTTGAGTTGCCCCACATCTGCCCACCCGGCGCGTTTTCGAGCGTTGGTGACAACACCTCGATGGCGGATGGCGCGTCGGGCTCGGTGATGTAGATCCATCCCTGGTTGGCGGGCGGCGTGGCGGTGGTGATGGGCCCGTTGGGGCATGGGTTCGCCAGCGAGACGTCGACCGCATGCTGCTTGACCGCGGTCTCGACGTCGTTGTTGGTCGGCAGCAGCGCGGAGGCGCGGATCGCAGACCGAGCCCCCTCGTTGACCCCCTGGTTGATGGTGGCGTAGACGTAAATGACCCTGCCGAAGTCCACCACGCCAAAAATCAGGAGCAAGAGAACCGGCGCCACGATCGCAAACTCGACGATCGCCTGGGACCTCTGATCGCTCTGTAACGCTCTTCGCACGTCAGTAACCGCCGATGACCATGTGCGTGTTGGCGACGATGTGGAGAGAGGTGCCAACCACGTCGGGCAGGAATCCGCCGGCAAATCCGTAGTTCATGACCAGGATTACGTTCACGTCCAGGCCCTTGTATGAGTTGTCGGTCGGTGCGGTCGCCAGGTCCAGTCCCGGTGTGTTCGCGTAGCAGATGTAAAGCAGCGGCTGGTTCGCGGCGCCGGGATATGTCGAGTCCAGATAGGGCGGGTTGTAAGTCGTGTTCCCGTCAGTAGGTGCCGGGCACGTCGTGGTCGGGTTCTGCAGGATCGACGACGGCAGGTGATATTTGTTGAGATTGCAGTCGACGGATTGCTTGATCCCGGGATTTGGGTTTGTGTCCCCGGTTGGATTTCCGCCAGGTTCATAAGGGCAGGGATCTTGCGACCAGCCGTCGGTGTCATAGAGGCTCGGATTCGTACCCGGCGATGCACTGCCCGACGGCGGGGGGACGAACCAGCTGGCGTGCCGCGCCGCCTCACGTGTCGCACCTGTCAGGCCCACGTCGAAATAGAACACTCGGCCCAGGTCGATCAAGCCAAACAGCAGGAGGACGAGAACGATCGCGGAGGCTCCGAACTCGACCGCGGACTGCCCTCGCTGCGAATTCCACATCTAACCGGCTCGCAGCAGTCGCATGGCGAGAATGGCGGCAGGCCCGAGCAGGATGACCCACAGGGTTGGAAAGATGCATCCGAGCATGGGGAACAGCATCTTCAGCGAAGCCCGCGCGCCGCGCTCTTGCGCCGTCACCAGGCGCTTCACGCGCATCTCGTCAGATTGGATGCGCAGGATGCGACTCACGCCCGATCCCAGCTGTTCCGACTGGATGATGGCCTGCACGAAGTGGTTGAGCTCCTCGACCCCCGTGCGCTGGCCCATGTCATTCAGGGCGTCCAGGCGCGGCCGGCCCAATCGGACCTCCTGCATCACCCGGCCGAATTCACCGGCCAGGGCGTGGTCGTACTTTTCGACGACCTTCTCGACGGCGGCCTCGAAGGTGAGACCCGCCTCGACGCACACGACAAGCACGTCGATCACGTCGGGCAGGTCTGCCTGGATGTCTGAGCGGCGTTTCCTCACCTGGCTTCGAAGCCAGAAGATCGGACCGTACAGGCCGACGAGCGCTCCCATCGCGGCGAAGATCGCCAGCGCCAGCGGATTGTGGAGGAGCGTTCCGACAAATATTCCGAACAGGCACAGGACGGCGGTCAAGATGTAGCGCATGGCGATGAAGTCACCCGCTGACATGCCCCCAGGCCGGCCCGCGATATGGAGCCTGACGCTGATCGCCTGCCGCGCTTTGACGGGCGTCGATTGCTCGACGAAGTGGCCGAGCCGCTTGAGCGCCGGGCGGACGACACGGTCCCGGAACGGTTGTCTCAGCTCAATTTCCGCCAGCGTCAACGGGAGTCCTTTCTCGTAGATGCGAATGCGGCCTTCGACGAGGTCGGCATTGGTCGGCGGCTGCGGCATCACGCTCCACACGCTGGTGAACACGCCCACCGCGGCCAGCACTCCGAGAAGGGTCGCGACGTAAAGGAAGGCCACTCTTACACCTTGAAGTTGGTGATCCGGCGGACGAAAACGTTGCCGATGAAGATCGACACCCCGGCAAGCACAAGAAGGACCCGGCCGGCCGGCTCGGTGAACATGACTCGGAAATAGCTCGGCGTGATGATGTTCAGCACCGCGGCGACGATGAAAGGCAGGAGCGTGATGATCCATCCCGATGCCCGCATCTGCGCTGTCATGGCGCCGATCTGAGATTTGATTTGAATCCGCTGCCGGATCGTGTGCGAGATGCCGTCGAGGATGCGCGCGAGATTGCCGCCGACTGACGATTGGATCCCGATCGCGGTCACGATCAGGTCGAGGTCTTCGCTCCCAACCCGACGCACCATGTTGGCGAGTGCGACAGGGGTAGCGCTCCCAAGCTTCATCTCGCGGATTACGCGCGACAGCTCGTCCGAGATCGGCGGCGAAGCGTTGTTGGCGACCGCTTCGATCGCCTGGGGCAGCGACAACCCCGCCTTCATCGCGTTGGAGAGCAGGCTCACGGTGTCGGGAAGCCGAGAGTTGAACGCCTTGAGCCTTCGCCGCTGCCGCCATCTGACATACCGCATCGGGACCAGGTACGCGAGCACCCCGGCAAGCACGAACTGCGGAGCGAGCCCGAATCGCCATAGCGCCAGCAGCGCGCCGGCCGCCAGGAACCCGACCTGGATCATCACGAACTCCGACGTGCGCAGCTTGAGGTCGGCGCGAGCGAGATGCTCGGCTATCGTCAGACCGCCGTTCAGGCGATGCTGCCGGTTCGAACGCTCGGCGAGAGCCTGGAACGGGAGGTTGATGCGATCGCGCAGCGAATTCCCGCGCGGAGAGGGAGCTTCCCAACGCGGCTTGTCGCGAGGTGCCGATTGGGCGGCGGGGATGGCGACAGCAATCCCGGCGAGCAACACGCCGGCCGCGGCGATCAGCGACAGGACGACGATTCCGGTCATCTCAACCTCGAGCCGCCCCGCTGAGCGCGGACGGCTCAAACACGGTCTGGGAAAGCGTTTCGCCTCGTTCGGCGAAGTGGCCGAGATGAATTGACTGATTCCCCGTGGCGGTGTGCAGGCCGACGGCATTGCCCTCGGTGTCAACGCCAGACTGCCGGAATTGAAACAGCTCGTGGAGCTGCGTCTCCCCGTTCACGAGCCCGGTGATCTCGGCGATGCTGACGATCTTCCGCGCACCCCCACGCACCCGTTCCGCCTGGACCACGACGTCGATCGCAGATGCGATTTGCTTCTGG
>Ga0209474_10004797_pt1 | contig 11614 bp, 10 predicted proteins | sample GraSoiAngelo_145_FD_185902 | JGI IMG/M metagenome (GOLD analysis project Ga0209474, IMG submission 185902) | Grasslands soil microbial communities from the Angelo Coastal Reserve, California, USA - 14_1009_05_20cm (SPAdes) (version 2) | ecosystem: Environmental > Terrestrial > Soil > Grasslands...
TGAAAAAAGGTGAGCCCACCAGGTTCTTGAAATAATCGACCACCACTTCCTGTTGCCGGGCGTTCCACAAGTACAATCCCCGAACAAGCAACCCGTCAATCGCGGGCCCGCCTTGCGCGCGTCCCCCGGCAGAACGCGCCCCCGTAGTCGGCGTTGCCGCCAGTTCGGCCGCGGGAGCCGCTGCACCCGGCCGTGCCGTAACTGCTCCGATAACCGGTTTTCCATTGGACAATGGAATTAGCTCCGTGACCCAGATATTTTCCTTTGGCAATCGGGCGTTGAGGTCTTCCAACAACTGCGGCCAAAAGCTGCGCGCATTGACGGCCTCCAGCAGCGGCGAGGCAACGCCATCGAGCGTAGTTGCCTCTTTGCGAACACCATCGATCCGCGTTTGAAAACCACGGAGCGTAGCCACTTTCGCGTCCACCTGCTCCTTAACCGCGCTCAAGACCCCTGCGGCGTGCATATAAAAAACGCTCCAGCCGAGCAAAGCCGCAATCACACACGTTGCCGCGCCAATCAGGAATGGACGTCGCCGCTCAACTTCGTGGGCGCGGATAACACTGGCCGGCCGCAGGTTTAATTCCATTGGGCAACTCGCGACCGCACGCAAACCCAGACCAACGAGTTCGCCGAGAAGATGGGCTGATCGCGCAATCTGTCGCGCATCCGCCTCGTTCGCGACGGCGACATTGCGCACAGGATTAAAGAATTCGATCGGCACCTGCAATTTCTCTTGAAAAAATTCGCGCATATACGGCATCCCCGAGCTCCCGCCGCAGAGGTAGATTCGCGCCGGCGCTTTGCCCTGCTGCTGTGACCGATAATGGCTGATCGACCGCATAATTTCAGCATGCAGACGCGTCATGGTGCTCCGGATGATTTTCGACATCCGCGCGATGTCCACATCAGCGGGATCGGCGTAAGCCCCCCCGAGACTGACGAAGCCGCTTTCTCTTTTGCGCGTTTCCGCGGCGGCAAAAGGCTCATTGAATTCTCTTGCCAGAGCTGTCGTAATTGAGCTGCCGCCGATTGGCACGCTGCGCGAAAAAATTTTGCCCGGCTCAATGAAGAGCAGATTGGTGGTGCGAGCGCCAATATCGACCACGAGCGACGAATCGGTCACATCGCTGTAGTTGTAACGAAAGGCGTTGTAGAGTGCCATGTTCGCGACCCCGATCACAGTTGGTCGAAGCCCCGCCGCTTCCACCGCGGCATTGATTCCTTCAAGCAAATCGGATTTGATCGCGACCAGGACGACCTGCAATTGCTCATCCGCCCCGCCACCGACGAGTTGATAATCCCAAACCACTTCGTCAATCGGAAACGGCACGTTCTGTTGCGCCTCGAATGCAATGATGCGATCGATTTTTTCCTCTTCCACCGAGGGCAATTTCACGAACCGGGCGAAAACCGATTGTCCCGCGACCGCGTAGTTCACCTTTCCGCTTTTTATCCCGAGTTCCTTCAATACTTCGCGGATTGTGGCGGTGATTTGCGCATGCCGAATCGGCTCCCCCGGATTCTCGATCACAAGGTCGCGGCGTTTGTAATCGCGTAGCACCAGTCCGCCGCCACTTTGCGGACGAAAATCTGCCACCGAAATCGCCTGCGACCCGAGGTTAAGAGTAAAAATGCGAGCTACCCCGGGCATGATTCAAAAGTTCCAAATCCCAAATCCAAATCCCAGGGAAATCTCAACCTCCAATCCTCAACACCGGTCACTCGGGCGCGTTCTCGCTTCTTCATTTAAAGATTCTGGGTCTTTTGCACCTTGAGCCTTCATTTTGCCACGTCTTGTGCATCGGAATCCAGAAGGCATTTGCGTTTGGGGATTTGAAATAGAAACTTCCGGGCGCTAGCGCGGCGTTTTTATTTGGCAGTAACGGTCCCAGTACAAGGGCATAAAGGGAGTTTCGTTCTTATTCAGGACCAACCCCCCGACTTGCGGCAAAGTCGCGTACCATTGCGGCACCGCTCGCTGCGCGCTTATCTCATCTTTCAGCGCGCCCTGCTGGATAAGCTGGACCGCGGTATTTTGCACCGCATTGTTCGTAACGGTTCGGCCAAGCATCAAACGCTGCAATGTCTTGGGCGTAACGTACATGACAGAACGGTTTTCACGGCCTGCCGGAATGTTCACGTGCGTAACCTCGCCAGTCAGCAATTTGCCATTAACCAGGATGAAGTATTTCAGCGTCAATTCATCGGTAAACTCAGGCGCGCAGGCAAAGGTTACTTCCACTTCCAGCCAGCGCTCGCGCTGGTCGGCCTGGAACTGCCCCGCGCCAGTATAAGTGAACTGCGGCGAAGAAATGAAGTTGGTGCTGATTTTCAGCAATTGAAAATCTACCGCGCCCCGAGGTTGCGCCATTACCGTCGCTACACTGGCCGAGACAACGATCGCACTAATTAAAATCGTTCGTTTCATTTAATTGTCCCCTCTACCAGCTCGATGTGTTGCTTGAAGTAATCTATCGTCTTTCGAATACCCTCATCGAAATTCACGCGCGGCTCCCAGCCGAGAATTTGTTTGGCCCGTGTAATGTCCGGCTGGCGCACTTTCGGGTCATCCTCAGGCAAAGGACGGTACTCGATCCCGGATTTAGTCCCGGTAATCCGAATAATTTCCTCGGCGAACCGTTTGATCGTCATCTCCCGCGGATTGCCGATATTCACCGGTTCATGAAAATCGCTCATCGCCAGCCGAAAAATTCCGTCGATCAGGTCGCTCACGTAACAAAATGATCGCGTCTGCGAGCCGTCGCCAAAAATTGTTAGAGGTTTTCCGGTCAAGGCCTCTCCAATGAATGCGGGCACGACCCGTCCATCTTGCAAACGCATGCGGGGTCCGTAAGTGTTAAAAATGCGGACGATCTTGGTATCGACATCGTGATACCGGTGATAGGCCATGGTCATCGCTTCAGCGAAACGCTTGGCCTCATCGTAAACCCCGCGCGGGCCGATTGGATTCACATTGCCCCAGTAATCCTCCTTCTGCGGATGCACCAATGGATCGCCATAGCATTCCGAAGTCGAAGCGAGAACGAAAGTGGCCTTCTTGTCCTTGGCCAGGCCGAGGGTGTTGTGAGTCCCAAGCGCACCCACCTTTAAGGTCGGGATCGGTAGCTCAAGATAATCGATCGGGCTGGCGGGAGAGGCAAAATGGAAGACGAAATCGATCTTTTGTTCGGGCAGGAAGATAAAATTGGAAACGTTGTGCCTGACGAAGCGATAATTCTCGTTCCCTGCCAGATGGCCGATGTTTGCCACATTCCCAGTGATCAAATTGTCGATCGCGATGACGCGATGACCTTCGGCCAAGAGGCGATCGGTCAGATGCGATCCGAGAAATCCGGCGCCACCGGTTACGACGGAAACGGGTTTGACAGAAGCAGGCATGGTGGAGTGTTCTTCTAATTCAGGCTGCCGTGGCTGACGAGCAATTTCGGCGGTTTGTCATGGAACACGGGCCGCCGGCCTGTGCGCGCAGCGGGTTTTTAACCCGCTGCCTTAATAACCTAATCCACCCCAAACGGCATAGTCAGCGGAGTAAAACTCCGCTGGCGCACAGACTGGAAAGTCTGTGTTCCTTGTCTTGGGTGCTTTCCGCTAAAACGATCCCCTAAACAGGCGATATGGCCCCACAAGAAGAAATATTCTCGGATTTTTAGCGTAATAACGACGTTGTAGGGCAGGCATTGCTGCCTGCCACGGCAAGCGGGAATGCTTGCCCTACAAGTTCCGCGTAGAGCCAACGTGATAAAGATTGGGCCATTGACTTGTCATTTCGAGTGAAGTCGAGAAATCTCTGGCTACACCATGCGCATTCTTTCCGGCATTCAACCGAGCGGCATTCTGCATATTGGCAATTACTTTGGCATGATGCGGCCGGCGATCGCCTTGCAGGACGAAGGCGAAGCGCTCTACTTTATCGCCGATTATCATGCGCTCACCAGCCTGCGCGATCCGATCGCTTTGCGCGAGAACAGTCGCCGAGTGGCGCTCGATTTCCTCGCCTGCGGATTGAACCCCGAAAAGGCGGCGCTTTTTTTACAAAGCGATGTGCCGCAGGTGACCGAGCTCGCCTGGATTCTTTCGACCGTAACGCCAGTCTCGCGACTGGAGCTCGCGCATTCCTACAAGGACAAGATCGCGCGCGGTGCGACTGCGGCCGCCGGCTTGTTCACCTACCCGGTGTTGATGGCGGCCGACATTTTGATTTACGACAGCGATATTGTTCCGGTGGGGAAAGATCAAAAACAACACATCGAGATCACCCGCGACATCGCCGCGCGGATTAACGAAACATTTGAATCGGGGCGGGGCGGGCCAATTTTGAAACTGCCGGAGCCGCGCATTCAAGCACAGACAGAAGTTGTTCCGGGAATTGATGGCCAAAAAATGAGCAAGAGCTACGGCAACACCATCGACATTTTCGGCGACGAAAAGGAAACGCGGAAACGGGTAATGAGCATTGTGACCGATTCAACGCCGGTGGGGGCGCCAAAGAATCCGGACACATCGACCATAATGCAACTTTACGCGCTGGTCGCATCGAAGGACGAAATCGAGGAAATGCGCGAACGGTTTCGCAAGGGTGGACGCGGTTACGGCGATTTCAAAAAGCAGTTGTTCGAAAAACTTTGGGATTATTTTGGCCCGATGCGAAAACGGCGCGACGAAATTTTGCGCGACAAGAATTACATCAGTGATGTTTTGAAGCGAGGCGCCGAAGGTGCAAACACAATCGCCCATGAAGTGATGAAGCGCGTGCGCAAGGCGGTGGGATTATAGCGTGGGTCTGAGTGAGAAGAAATCCAAATTGAACTTCGCGCCGAAAAGTAATCGGATTCGAGTAGTGGTTGAAAACGCAATTCCTCAGGCGCTTGCGGCAGCTGGAGGTTTCAGTTCCCCGAAAATCAAGCGCCCGCCGGCAGTCTGCAGCGTGCTTGAGACCACGATTTTTACTGTTTTTCCAATGAGCGAGCGGGCGTGATTGATTACGATCATCGTTCCATCGGGCAGATAACCGACCGCCTGATGCGGATCGCGCCCTTCTTTGACCAGGTGCAATTCCATCTCATCACCGGCCAGAACAATCGGCCGCAGCGCGCGGGTCAGATCGTTCAAGTTTAGCGCTCCCACCTGTTGCAAACGCGCGACCTGACAAAGCGAATTATCGTTTGTGAGCAAACGTGCCTGCAAAACCTTGGCCGTGCGCACCAGTCGCTCATCGACTGAGCCTTCGCCCGATTCACTCTCATGAATTGTTAGCTCGATTTCACGGGAGCGCTGCAATTGATTCAAAATGTCGAGACCGCGCCGGCCCCGTTCTCGCTTAACCGGTTCGCGCGAATCGGCCAGTGCTTGCAATTCGGTCAGGACAAAACGCGGCACGATGAGCGCGCGACTGAGAAAACCGGTCGCGCATAACTCGGCGATGCGTCCGTCAATGATCGCGCTGGTATCGACGAGGAGCGGTTCGTGCTCCGCCGTTTCGCGGGTAAAGCGGACATACGGAATGATAAGCGAAAATTCATCGCGATTGCTCCGCATCGCCAGCATCATCCCGAAGTAGGCGAAAACGACGTAAACAACCAACCGCACCGACCATTGAACGGTTTCCGATTGAAAGCGTAAAACCTGCGATCCGCTCAGAAGACTGGCGAAAATGAGGCCGAGCAAAAGACCGAAGGTGGCGGACGAAAATGCCCGCAGGGAGATTCCCTTCAAAAGTCTGTCCACCAGGACAACGATCAGCCCGAGCAGTATACCTACGAGCAAACCTGGGACAGTTTGTTCGAGCAGTTCAGAGGAAATCAGAGAGCCAACCACTCCGCAAAAGGTTACGAACAGCACCCGCAAGAGATTAACGGTAAAAATCGGTGTCATGTTTCAGGGAGAAGTGCGGCGTTTTGCTGGCGAAGGCGACGGCAGGACCTTGGCCGCGGAATCACGATAAAAAAGGACCCCATGTGTTCGTAAATTCGCCACCAAAGCACGAAGATCACGGGCCATATCAGAATCCTTAATCAGGCTGGCAAGCAAACCATTTCCGTTGGTCGCTTCGCGCATTAATTGCGTGGCTGCTGAAAATGTCTTGCGCGCCTCCCCAATCGCACCCTGCAAATCGTCTGCATCCTTTTTCGCCGACGCCATGGTTGCGTCCGCTTTCTCGACAACGCCATCGAGTTTTTTGGAGGATTGCGCCAGGCTATTGGTGGTCTCGTTCAAATGCTCGATGCTCGCTCGCAAATCGTGCATCGCTTCGGGCGAGAGCGCTTCGGTATTCAACCGTGTGAAAGTGCCATTGATGTTTTGAACTGTGCCGCGCAACTCCTCGATCAGTTGGCTGCCCGCATGAGTCAGGTCATCCATCCCAGTCGGCCGCTCCCCATCTAACACCGCGTTTTTCGGGATATACTCCTTCGGCGGACCGGGTGGAGTGATCACATTGACGAATCGATCGCCCAGCAATCCTGAACTTCCCACGGTAAATTGGCTACCTTTCGGGAGTTTAACGTATTCGTAAATCCGCAGCGGAACGGCCACCCCCTCGCCTTCGCGCAACAGCCTCGGTCCGCCCGAAACTCGTCCAATCTTCGCGCCACTCAGCAACACATCCGAGCCCTTTAGCAAACCGCTGGCGTCTTTGAATCGCACTGTCAGGTCGTAGTAGGTTTTAAAACCTTCGCCGAGCCGGCCGAATTTCAGCACGAACCCCCCGATCATAGCCAGCCCGATGGCAACAAAAATGCCGACTTTAAGCTCGAGAGCGCGGTCGGGATTCATCTACCATGTCAGCATTCGCTAAATTCCAATCTTGGCTAGCGCGATCTTACAGCTTCTACTTGTTGCGGAGCCATCCTGTCGGCACCGGACGGATTGGCTGCGGCGAGACTCTGGACGAGCGCCAAAGGCTTTTGGGGCTGATTGTCTAAGAATTGCATCCACTAGTTGCAGTATAACTCTAGTTCGTCGCCGATTCGGAGCGGCCCAGCAAAAAATCCTGGATAATTGGATCATCGCATTGTTTCAGCTCACCCGGCGTGCCGTGAAAATAGATGCGACCTTCATGCAAATAAGCGATGCGGTCGCCGACATGCACTGCGCTTTTCATATCGTGCGTAACTACGATGCTCGTCATCTGAAATCGTTCCTGTAAGCGACGGATCAGCCGATTAATACTGTCGGAAACTACCGGATCGAGCCCGGAGGTAGGTTCGTCATAAAGGACGCATGAAGGCTGGCGGATAATGGCGCGAGCCAGGCCGACGCGTTTGCGCATTCCGCCGCTCAAGCTTTCCGGCATCTTGGCGTTCTCGCCTTCCAGTTCAACCACCTCCAGCACTTCGTTGACTCGGGCCCGCATCGTCTTCACATCGCGCATGCCCGCCTCGCGCAACGGAAACGCGATATTCTCTTCCACTGTCATGGAATCGAAAAGCGCTCCGCTTTGAAAGAGTATCCCCACCTTTTGCCGAATCGCGGTCAACTGCCGTTCGCTCATCCCAGTGATATTCTTACCCGAGACCCAGATCTCGCCGGCATCCGGCTGCATCAAACCGATAAGATGCTTGAGCAGGACGGATTTTCCGCCCCCACTACGCCCAATAATCACCAGCGTTTCACCAACCGCGACCTCAAGCTCGACCCCGCGTAAAATTTCTTCCTCGCCGATGGCCTTGCGCAAATCGCGCACCGCAATCATCGCGCCGTTATTTGTTGCTCGTTGAGGGACGATTGCCATTTCAGCTTTCCAACAACCTATCTCCCTATTGGTATCCCGCCGGATAAACAATATTCAGCGCCATCGTCAGGAAGAAATTCGAAATCAGAACCGCCAGGGAAGAGATCACCACCGCTTCGGTCGTGGCCCGCCCCACTCCCACTGCGCCCTCCCTTGTGGTCAATCCTTTGTGACAGGAAATAAAAACAATCAGGATCCCGAAAACGAACGCTTTCGATACTCCCATGATGAGATCGCGCATCCGGGTCCACTGAACCATGTTCGCGACATAATAAGTGCCGTTGATGTCCAGGAAAACGATGGCAACGAGATAGCTCGCGATAATGCCGAAGCCAATGCACTCCGCTGTCAGCAGCGGCATTGAAATCATCATCGCCAGCGCGCGCGGCACGACCAGATAATCGACCGGATAAACCGCGAGAGCGCGCAACGCATCGATTTGCTCAGTCACTTTCATCGTCCCGATTTCCGCCGACATGGCCGCGCCGACCCGACCGCTCACCATCAAGGCCGAGAGAACGGGCGCGAGTTCACGACAAATTGCCACGGCAACGACGGCGCCAGTGGCCGAACCCATCCCGATCTTATTAAATTGAAAATAGGTTTGGGCCGCGAAAACCGCGCCAGTGAAGCCGCCGGTCACCATCACCACCACTTGCGATAACAAGCCGATCTCGACAATTTGCTGAAGGAACAGGCGCCAGCGCAATCGGTGAGTGAAAACAGAACGAAAGGTATCGCCGGCGAGCAGAACGAGCTCGCCCAAATAGCGGACGAAGGCGACGAGAGGCGCGCCGATGGCAATGAAAAAACGCGCGATCATTTTCGCCCCAGCCAAATCTTCCAGTCTCCGCGATCAAGAAGCGAGCGGTTGCGTCTTTGATTTTTCGCGCATTTCATCCGGGACGGCGCCAATGAACCGCGGTTCGAGCCCGATGTTGCGAAACATCGCGCGCAGTTCGCGCAGAGTAATCGCGGTTTCTTCCATTTCCAGATAAACGAGATCGTGATTGCGATCCACTTTGTAGCGCAACCCAGGGATGGTCTCGAGCAGATGATCGAGCTCCAGGATTTTATCGATGTTGCGCAAGCCAGCCGCGTAAACTTCAAGCTCGATCATTCCTAAATTTACGATGGCGCTCGCGAAAGCAAAAGCTTAAAACGACGTTGCGTTGCGCGCCCGACTGGTTAACACATTCTGCCAGATGAGGCGCTTCTTTCTCTTGCTCGGAGCTTTTCTCCCGCTCCTTTTCCTGGCCGGATGCGAAACCGCCCCCCCCGGAATTCAGGCCGCGAAAGTCGCAATGGCGCAAAAGTATGCCACGGAAACGCCAGGTGATTATTTTATCGGACGCCGCTATTACAAACCCGATTTCAAATTCTGGGGCTATATCCGCCGCCCAGGACAACCCTGGAGCGAATCGCAACTTGTCATGTTGAATGAAAAACAGAAACTCGCGCCCGACCGCGAGAAACTCGACTTCGGCAGCGACAACAACTACGAATACAAACTTTACGGCTACTTCAGCGGCGACAAGGTTTACGAGCCGGCCAGCAACACGATTTACCCGGAGTTTGTTCTGAAAAATTATGAGCTAATCTCGACCAATCCAGCGCCGATTTTTTCCAGCCAATTTTCCGGGCGCGCCCAAGCCGAGGTCAGTCGTTACCTAATTGAAAAACCGCAGCTCTAAGAAATGACGCCTTCTGCTCGCGCGTCGACAAAGCATGATCTTCTGGCCGAAGAATTTCTGCGCTTTCTCGCGATCGAGCGCAACGCTTCCCCTCGGACACTCAAAGCGTATGCGAGCGCGCTTTCGAAAATTCGGACCCAGCTTCAACTAAAGCCATGGCTGAAATGTCGAGCGGACGATTTTCGGGATTATTTGTTTCATCTCTCGAAAGAAAAAGCGGCCCGCAGTTATATCCGCGTCCAGTTTTCAGCCCTGCGCACCTTTTACAAATTCTTGCGTGTTCGAAAAAAACTCGGACACGATCCCAGCGCAGAAGTGCAATTGCCAAGGCTGCAAAAGCAATTGCCGGTCGTGCTTACCCGGCAACAAATAGAAGAGCTTCTCTCCGCCCCATTGCGCGTAAGAAAACAACCGGCCGCTCCGGCCTGGATGCCGCTGCGCGACGCTGCGGTTCTAGAGCTATTTTACAGTAGCGGTCTGCGCTTGAGCGAATTGGCCGCACTTGAGGTCGCGGATGTCGATCTTTACACTGAGTCGGTCCGCGTTTTTGGGAAAGGCCGGAAGGAACGCGTTTGCCCGGTAGGTTTGCCGGCGCTCGAGGCAATCCAGCGTTACCGCGCAGCGGCGAAAGTACATGGCGGTCCGCTCTTCATTAACAAAGCGCGGCGACGAATTTCCCCGCGTTCCATTTGGTTGATTGTGCGACGTTATTTGCGTTTCACCAGCATCCCGATCTCGATCAGCCCCCACAAATTACGGCATAGTTTTGCCACCCACATGCTCGATCGCGGCGCCGATTTGCGCAGCGTCCAAGCGTTATTAGGTCATGCCAGTTTGTCGACCACGCAAATCTATACGCATGTTACGGTCGAGCGGCTGAAGAAAGCATACGCGGAGGCACATCCGCGCGCGTAGGTTGCAGAGGCGTTGGAACGCGCGCGCGCCGAGCGTCTGCTGTCTAATTTCCGGCGCTTGACCACAAGCGGCGCTACAACCGCGCAGTAATAGTGAAAATCGATCGGCGAATGGTAGAGGCGACGTCACCGATCACGATTCACCAAGCGCTAGCGTTAGCTCGCGCTCGCCGCTTCGCTCCCAGCCGGAGCAGCAGCGGTAAAGACAAGTTTGCCGTTGTTCACGCCAACGTGCACAACGTCGCCGCCTTTAACATTTCCGCGCAGCAATTCCTCTGCGAACGGATCTTCCAAATATCGTTCCACCGCCCGGCGCATCGGACGCGCCCCGTACTGCGGATCGTACCCTTTCTCGATCAGAAACTCCTTGGCCGATTGCTCAAGCTCGATGTGCACCTCTTTTGCTTTTACCCGCCGCAAGACTTTCGCGACTTCCAATTCCACAATCTGCATCAGATCCGCCTTGGTCAACTGATGGAAAACGATGATGTCGTCGAGCCGGTTAATGAATTCGGGTTTGAACACCTTCTTCGCTTCTTCGAGTAATCGGTCGCGCATCTCTTCAAACTCGTGCTCACCCAACGGTTTGGTTGCGGCAAAGCCCATCGTCGTCTGTCGCCGCAAGATTTCCGCGCCGACGTTCGACGTCATAATGATGATGGTGTTGCGGAAATCGATCTTGCGCCCGAGCGAGTCAGTGATTTTGCCGTCTTCCAGAATTTGCAGCAGCAAATGCATCACGTCGGGGTGCGCCTTTTCAACTTCATCGAACAGCACCACGGAATACGGGCGACGCCGGACCGCTTCCGAAAGCTGGCCGCCCTCTTCGTAACCGACATAACCAGGAGGCGACCCGATCAGCCGCGAAGCGGTGAACTTTTCCATGTACTCCGACATGTCGATCTGAATCAGCGCGTCGCGGTCGCCGAACATGAATTCGGCCAGGGTTTGCGCGAGGAAAGTTTTACCGACGCCGGTCGGCCCAAGGAAAATAAATGAGCCGATTGGCCGGCGCGGATCCTTTAGATCGGCCCGGGAACGTCGCAGTGCTTTCGAAATCGCGATCACCGCTTCGTCCTGCCCGATCACTCTGCTCCTCAGCTCCTCTTCCATTTTGAGAAGCTTCTCCGTTTCCTTCTGTTCCATTCGTTGCAACGGAACGCCGGTGACTTTCGAGACGATGTGCATCATGTCGTCTCCAGTCACCGTCACTTGCCTTTCTTCCCGCTCCTCCCGCCATCGCGCCAAAATCG
>Ga0209474_10004798_pt1 | contig 11613 bp, 14 predicted proteins | sample GraSoiAngelo_145_FD_185902 | JGI IMG/M metagenome (GOLD analysis project Ga0209474, IMG submission 185902) | Grasslands soil microbial communities from the Angelo Coastal Reserve, California, USA - 14_1009_05_20cm (SPAdes) (version 2) | ecosystem: Environmental > Terrestrial > Soil > Grasslands...
CTAGACCGGATGCATCGTGCGGAACTTGATCAGGTTGAACGGCAACCGGTAGAGCCCTGCACGCTGCTGGACGAAGAAGACCGGACCGCGGGAGTCCAGCTTGATCGCGAGCGCGATCACGGCCATCACGGGGGCCAGCACGATCAGGCCGGTGACGGCGACGAGGAGGCTGAGCGCCCGGGCGAACGCGGGCTGGAAGCGCGCCGTCGCGTACTCGTGCGAGAAGATGACGCGGCTCGGCGGCATCAGCTCGAGGGCGAGCTTGCCGGTCAGGCTTTCGTACGTCTCGACGGCGTCCTCGACCCGGATGCCGCGCGCCCGCGACTCGACGAGATGGCAGAGCGGCACCCGCCCGCGCCGGTCCGCGAACCCGACGACGATCCGGTCCGGTCGCCGCTCGGCGACGAGGCGATCGAGTTCGGCCCCGTCCTCGACCACGCCGACGAGGGCGTAGCGCTGGGGGCGCCGGGCGATCTCCTCGACGACCAGACGCGCCAGCGGGCTCGTCCCGACGATCAGCAGGCGCTCGCCGAATCCGCGAAGTTGTCGGACGCCGCCGTACACGCGGGATCCGAGGACGAAGGTCAGGACGAAGAGGCACGCGAGCAGCGCGCCGTCTCCGAACCGAATCTCGGGCAGGAGCTGGTGGGCGAAAGCCAAGGCGTTCACACCCGCGCTGCCATCCGCAACGCGCGACGGGTCTCGACACGGCGCGCCGCCAGGTCGCAGAGGACCGGCCCCAGCTTGTCGGGGTCGTGCCGTACCACCGGTCCGAGCTCGAGCAGGTCGGCCCGGACGGTCACCGGTGACGCGCTCGGGGGCACGAAGTCGGCATCGACCGGCACGGCTCCCTCGGAGAGGTAGCGTCCGAGGACCTTCGCCGGAATCGGCGTGGTGGGCGTGACGACGTAGTGGAGCTTCTCGAGCGGCAGACCGTGCGAGGCGAGCGCCTCGAGGTGCTCGGCGATCCCGTAGCCGTCGGTCTCGCCGCGCTCGGTCATCGCGTTGGACACGAAGATCCGGGTCGCCGACGAGCTCGTCACCGCCTCGACCACGCCGGGGACGACGAGCGTCGCCAGCAGGCTCGTGTAGAGGCTGCCCGGCCCGAGGATCAGCGCGTCGGCCTCGCGCAAGGCCTCGAGCACGACGGGCGTCGCCACCGCGGTGGCCGGGTCGATACGGACGCGCTTGATCGGCGCGCCGCTTCGCGGAATCGACGACTCGCCGTAGACCGAGCGCCCGTCCGCGAGCTCGGCGACCAGGTGCACCCGCTCCGTGGTGGAGGGCAGGACGAGATCGTTCACGCCCAGGAGCTGGGCGGCGAGCTTGATCGCGGTCAGCCCGTCGGTCGCGACCATGTCGAGCGCCGCCAGCAACAGATTCCCGACCGGGTGCTGCGCGTCGCCCCCATCGAACCGGTACTGGAGCGCCGCCGACACCTCCGGCGCGACGCGGGCGAGCGCCAGGAGACAGTTGCGGATGTCTCCGGGCGGGATCACGCCGTACTCCTTTCGCAGGGCTCCCGAGCTTCCGCCGTCGTCGGCGGCCGTCACGACCGCCGTGATCCGGTCGCTCGATGCGAGATGGCGGCGCAGCGCCGTGAGCACAACCGGGAGCCCGGTCCCGCCGCCGATCGCGACGACCCTCACGAGTTCTCTCCTTTGCGGTGCCACGAGCGCGTCCGCCCGTGACCGTTGCCGTCCTCGTAGTACGAAGTCGGGGTCCAGGGGTGGGCGTTGAACACGTAGCCGACCGCCTTCTCGGAGTCCATGGCTTTCAGCGCTTCGGCCAGGACGCCGCGCGGCGTCCGATTGGAGGCGACCACGAGGACGAACCCGTCGACGCTCTTCGCGATCAGCCGGCAATCGGGGAACGGCACGAACGGCGGCGTGTCGATCACAACGTAGTCGTACTGCCGCCGCGCCTCGGCCAGCAGCGCCTCGAGCTTGGGCGATCGGAGCACCTCGTACGGCGCGGCGGTCGACACCGGCGCCCGCAGCACCGAGAGGTTGAAGCGGGGTATCCGGACGACCGCATCCTTGAGCTCGGGCCCGGACGCCTCCAGCGCGTCGGCCAGGGTCGGCCGGGTCGCGCCGAGCGCGAGATAGCGCGCGATCGAGGGGCGGCGCAGATCCATGTCGATCAGGAGCACGCGCGCGTCTTCCGATTGCGCGAGCGCGCCGGCCAGGTTGATCGAGGTCACGGTCTTTCCGTCGCCGACTCCGCCGCTCGTCACGGCGATGACTTGCAGGTTGGCCCGCTTGCGCAAGGTCTCCACGAGATGGCGGAGCACGCGGTACTGCTCGGCGGCGGGCGTGGCCGGCGCCTGGAGGCTCACCAGGTGCTCGTCCAGCAACGCCGGCGCAATCCGCGGCGAGTCGACGGGGACCCGCGACTCGATCACGGCGCGCGGCGCGCGCGGGGGCGGCGGCGTGAACACCGGGGGCTGCTCGGCGGCCGGCTCGGGCCAGTGAGGAACGACGGAGGCGCGCTCGCTCGACGCCTCCGCCGGAATCACGGGCTCGCGCTGCGCGTGATCGCGCTCGGCTTGCTCGAGCGCCTTGAAGAACTTGCTCATGGCATCACCGCCCGTCGCAGCGACGCGAAGAGGTTCACGACGCCCGTGTCGTAGCTGAGCGCGAGGCCCGCCGCCGCCACCGCGAGCGCGAACATGGAGGTTTTGACGAACCACTGCGACCGGCGCCGGGGAATCACCCGGCTGCCGAAGGAGAAGATCCGGCGCTGCGTCGGCATGCCATCTTCCATGTACTCGATCGTCTCGTTGACGGAGGAGCGGTCGATCCGCCGGATCTGGTCGGCGTACCCGAAGAGAAGGCAGTGGTCCCCGAGGATGTTGATGATCCGCGGGATCCCGCTCGAGTACTCCGTGATGCGCTCGATCGCCGCGTCCGTGAAGATGCCGAGATCGCGCGCGCCGGCGATCCGCAGCCGGTTGCGGATGTACTGGCGCGCCTCGTCCACCGTCAGCGGCGGAATCTGACACCGCAGCCCGATCCGCTGCTTGAGCTGGCGAAGTTCCGGCAGGTCGAGCTTGGCCTTGAGCTCGGGCTGGCCCACCAACAAGATTTGCAGCAGCTTGGTGGTCGCCGTCTCGAAGTTGGAGAGCAGCCGCACCTGCTCCATCGTCTCGGTGGAGAGGTTCTGCGCCTCGTCGATGATGAGCACCGTGTTCTGGCGGGCGCGCTCGCGCTCGATGAGGAAATCGTTGAACGCCATGATCCGCCGCGCCCTCGACTCTTCTCGCTTGCTGATGCCGAGGTCGACGAGGACGTACTCGAGCATGTCGTCGAACGGCATGGTCGAGTTGAAGATGAACGAGACCGCCGTCTGGCCGTCGAGGCGCTGGCGCAGGGCGTGGAGCAGGGTCGTCTTGCCGGTCCCCACCCTCCCGGTCAGCACGATGAAGCCCTTGCGCTCCTGGGTTCCGTAGTGGAGCTGGGCGAGCGCCTCGCGATGGCCGGGGCTCATGTAGAGGAACCGGGGATCTGGCGTGGCGTTGAACGGCTTCTCCAGTAGTCCGTAGAACTTCAAATACATGGTGGTGGCCCTCAGGATCCGGTTCGTGTCAGCAACGAGATCAACAGATCGTGGTGTGCGCCGACGTAGGCGACGCCGACGATCAGAAAGAGGCCCACCACGCCGGCGCACGCCGCCAGCCGCATGCGCCACCGCCGGCGCGTACGGTCAGCGTGGGTCGTGATCTCGGGAATCGTGACGAGCACCGGGAGCTTGCTGAACGACCGGAGATCGTCGACGCCGTGGAACGAGGTGTCGAGCTGCTCGGCCAGCATCACTACCGCCCCGGTCAGCGCGCAGGCCAGCACCACGCCGAGCAGGACGAGCTTGGCGCGGTTGGGCGCCGCCGGCTCGCGCGCTGGGACCGCCCGCTCCAGGATCTGAAACTCCGCGCCGGCCCGAAGCCGCTCGACGTCGACCGCCGCCTCCGCGTCGTGATACCGCTTCAGGACGGCGTCGTACATCTCGCGGGTGGCCCGATAGTCGCGCGAGAGCTGCTGGAGCTCTTGCTCCCGCTCCGGCGCCAACTCGACCCGCGTCTGGTACGCGGCGATCATCTCGCGTAGCCGCTTGTCCTCGGCCTTGAGAGCGGTCATTTCGCTGTCAACGGCGGTGCCGCGGGGCGCCTGGGCCGGTGCGGATTTCCCCGGCCTCGGCCCCAGCTCTGCCAGCTGCTTCTTGGTGTTCTCGATGTCCTGCTTGGTGGTGATGATGTCCGGATACTTGTCGCTGTACTGGCGCTGGAGCTTCGCCAGGTCGAAGTTCAGCTGGTTCAGGCGCATCGTCAGCGCTTCTTCGGGCGTCGCGGCCGCGTGCATCTCGCCGTCGCCGGATCGGCGCATCGCGGTCCGCCGCTCCATGGCGACGACCTGGTTGTGGTTGTTGAGGGCGAGCTGGGCGTTCAACCGCTCGAGCATCGCCAGATTCGCGCCGACCTGCTCGGGAAGCTGGCCCATGTTGCGTCGCTTGAACTCGTTCGTGCGGCGGTCCTGCTCGTCGAGTCGCCGCTGGGCGTCTTCCACCTCACGCTTCACGTCCTGGAGGGCCTCGGCCGCCCGCCGCTCCCGGATGGTGGAGTTCTCCGACACGTAGAAGGCCGCCAGCTCGTTGGTCACCTGAGCGACCGTCTCCCGATTGGAGCCGCGGAAGCTCACGGCGAACGCGATCGGCGTTCCACGCTGCTGCACCGGGTCGACCCCCTTCAGCTCGATCCGGATGTCGCGTCGCAGACGAGTCACGCTCTGCTCGTCTTCTTTCGCGCGGGGGCCATAGAGTCCGTGGCGCTCGATGAGCGACTCGAGGCGGGCGCGGCTCAGCGCCTCCTCGCTGATCCGATTCACCCGAGCCTCGAGCTCACTGGTGAACGCCGCCCGGGCCGACGGATTCGCCATCTCCGGCCGTGCCACCAGGACGGTCGCGGTCGAGCGGTAGATCCCCGGCATGGTCAGCGCCACCGTGAGGCCCGCCGCCAGGGTCGCGGCCAGGACGCCGAGGGCCAGATACTTACGACGGGCCCAGATCGCCGAGAGCGCCGCGAGGTTCACGGGACGACCACGATGTCGCCGGGCTGAAGGAAAACGTTCTCGTCCTCTTCGGCGACGATCCGGTTGTAGTTGACCGGGATGCGCTTCACCGTATTGCCGTCATGACGCATGATCACGAGCTTCGAGCGCCGCGCCCAGTCGTTGAATCCGCCGGCGAGTGCCACCGCATCCAGCACGGTCGCGCGCTGGGTGATCTCGTAGCGTCCGGCCTTTCGCACCTCGCCCAGCACCGAGATCTTGTTGCTGTGCACCTCGCGCACGATGACGGACAGCTCGGGCGTCGGCATGTACTCGACGAGCTTGGCCATGATCGAGGCCCGCAGCTGGGACGGGGTCAGCCCCGCCGCTTGCACCTCGTTGATCAGCGGAAGGGTGATCTTGCCGTCGGGGCGGACCGGCACGGTCCGGCTGACCGTGGTGTTGTTCCAGACGGCGATGTCGAGCACGTCGTCGATCCCGATCTTGTATTCGGGGCCGACGGGAATGCCCCCGGTGGCGGGCGCTGGTGTGGCTGCGGCGGGTGCTGCAGCGGGCGCCGCGGCGGCCGGCGCGGGCGGCCGCTTCGTCGCGTCTTGCGCGGCGGCGAGCCCCGCGATCATCAGTGAGACGACGACCGAGGCGACGATGGGCTTGTACAGGATCATGATGACTCGTCCCCTTTCCTGATCTCGTGAGCGCTGTGCGATTTCGTGGGGCTTCGCGCTCCTCCGCGGCCAGTGTTCTGCGCGCGTCACGTTGCGATGCACGACTTCGACGTTACGTTCTCCGGAACGCGCACTCAATTCGCCGAACCCCCAAAGGCGCATTCGGAAAATCCCGCAGACGGCGATCGGGACTTTGACACGCGGCCTCGAGCGGCGGGTGCGACGACGGAGCGCGGCGCGAAGGCGCCGCTCAGACCTGGATCAGACCCTGACGGATCGCGTAGCGAACGACGCCGGCGGTGTTCGACGTGTCGAGCTTCTGCATGATGTGAGTCCGGTGGGACTCGGCGGTCTTCACGCTGATCCCGAGCAGCTCGGCGACTTCCTTCGTGGTCTTGCCGGCCGCGACCAGCTGAAGCACTTCGCGCTCACGCGGCGTGAGCGGATCGGGCGGCAGCTCCGATTTGGCCAGGTACGCCTGGACGACCGTGCGCGAGACGCGCGGGCTCAGGTACATCATGCCGTTGAGCACCTCGTGGATCGCGCGCACCAGATCGGTCGGCGCCTGGCTCTTGACGACGTAGCCCTTCACGCCGAGGCGCACGGCTTCGAGCACGTAGCGGTCGTCGGCGTGCATCGTCAGGAGGATCAGCTTCGCGCGCGGGCACGTCGCCATGATCTCGCGGGCGGCGGCGAGGCCGTTCATGACCGGCATGCCGTAGTCGAGGACGACGACGTCGGGGACGGTCTCGGTGGCCAGGCGCACCGCCTCCACCCCGTTGGCCGCCTCGCCCACGACCTCGAACCCCTCGCGCTGCAGCAAGATCCTGAGGCCCTGCCGCACGATCGTGTGGTCGTCCGCAAGCAAAACGCGCGTCGCCATACTGGCATTCTAGAGACCCGCACGCGGGCGCAAATCAGGCAAGCGCCGTAAAAGGGGGGCGGTAATCCCCCCGCGTCGTCCGCGCTGCCGGCGGTCGCGGGGCTGGCGCCCCGCCGGCCGAGTCGCGCCCCAGCGATCAGGCGGCGGGGCCACGCGATCAGGCGGCGAGGAGGATCAGGGCTGGATCAGGCCGCGGCGAACCGCGTAGCGGACGAGCCCCGCGGTTTCGTGGATGTCGGTCTTCTTCATGATGCGCGTGCGGTGGGACTCGGCGGTCTTGAAGCTGATGCCCAGGAGCCGCGCGATCTCTTTCGTCGACTTCCCCTCCGCGACCAGCTGGAGCACTTCGCGCTCCCGCGAGGTCAGCGGGTCGGGCGGCATCTCCGACTTGGCCAGATAAGCCTCGACCACGGCGTGCGAGATGCCGGGGCTCAGGTACATCATGCCGCGCAGGACCTCGTTGATCGCGCGCACCAGATCGGCCGACGCCTGGGTCTTGACGACGTAGCCCTTGATGCCCGCGCGGACCGCCTCGAGCACGTAGTGGTCGTCGGTGTGCATCGTCAATAAGATAGCTCGGGCGCGCGGACAGACCTTGAGGATCTCTCGCGCGGCATCGAGCCCGTTCAGGAGCGGCATCGAGAAGTCCAGGACGGCGACGTCCGGACAGCGCTCGCGGGCTTCGCGCAGCGCCTCTTGCCCGTCGCCGGCCTCTGCGACGACCGCGTAGCCCTCGCGCTCCAGCAAAGCCTTGAGCCCCTGCCGGACGATCGCGTGGTCGTCAGCGAGGAGAATCCGATTCGGCATTGTCTGCCTCCACCGGTACGGTGAGGATCAATTGAGTTCCGGCACGCGGGGTGGCGATGATTTCGAGGTTGCCTCCGACGGCGTGCAGCCGCTCGCGGATCCCGGTGAGGCCGAGCCCGCGCGCGCCCCGTCGCGTCAGGACGGCCGGCACGTCGAACCCCACGCCGTCGTCCCGGATGACGCCGCGCAGGAGGCGGCGGTTGCGCATGAACTTGATGTAGACCCGCGTCGCCTGCGCGTGCTTGGTCACGTTGGTCAGCGCTTCCTGGACGATGCGGTAGAGCGCCGTCTCGGTGGGCGCCGGCAACCGCTTGCCCGGCGATCCCTCGACGGTGATCTGGAGCCCCGTGCGTTTCGAGACGCCGTCGGCCAGGAACTCGAGCGCCGGGCCCAGGCCGAGGTCGTCCAGGATCGTCGGCCGGAGCTCGTGCGAGAGGTGGCGCAGCTGCTCCTCGATCTTGTCCAGGAGCCCGCGCATGTCCTCCAGCCGCCGCGCGGCCGGGGCCGGCAGGTCGCGGGCGATGTCGGCGAGGCCGATGTGGACGGAGGCGAGTAGCTGGCCGGCCTCGTCGTGCAGCGCGTGGGCGATCCGCTTGACCTCTTCCTCCAGCGCCTCGTTCAGGTGACGCAGCGCCCGCTCGGCGCGCTTGCGATCGGTGATGTCGCGCGCGACCCCGAGCACGCCGACGATCTGCGAATCGCGTGCCAGCGGCGTGGCGACGAACTCGCCGGGGATCGTGAAACCGGATTTCGCGCGCACGCCCAGCTCGAAGAGCGGCGGCACCTGGCCCTTCAGCACGGCCTGGTAGATCTCCGCGGCGCGCGGCCGATCGTCCGGATGCACCAGGGGCAGGAAGTCCTTGCCGATCCATTCGGTGCGGGACCAGCCGGTGACCGTCTCGAAGCCGGGATTCATCGACATGATCTTGCCGTCGGACGAGAGCGTGAAGATGATGTCGCGCGCGGTGTCGACCACGCTCCGATACCGCTCCTCGGACTCGCGCAGGGCGGCGTTGACCTCCTGGCTGCGGCGATGGGACATCTCGAACGGCAGGAGGCTCTCCACGATGAATCGGCTGGCCGCGCGCAGGGTGCTCGAGCTCTCCTCGCGTGTGCGCACGCGCATGAGCGCCTTCAACAGGGCGCGATGCTGGATCGCCGCCATGTCGTGCACACCGACCCCGTCGCCGAGCGCCTTGCGACCCATGTCGCAGGCCTCCTGCAGCGCGGCCTCCCCGCGGCCGGCGACGTACTCTTGAAGCGCGCGCGCGTACTGCTTGGCCAGGTCGCGGAGCTCGGGATTCATGCGGGCCCGAGATAGCGGACGACGAGCACGAGCGCGTCGTCAGTACGTGTGCCCCAGCGCGCCAGGACGTGATCGGCGAGCGCCCGCGGCTCCTGGTACGGCAGCGGCGCGTCGAGGAAGTCGCTCCGGACGCCGTCGGTTGCGAGGACCAGCGTATCCCCTCGACGGATGGGGACGACCTGCGCCGGGAGCGGAGGCAGATGGATCCCGACGACGCCTCCACGCACGAGGAGCGACTCGGTCCGCGCCCCCCCGGAGGCCGGCGCGCGAAGCAGGAGGCCTTCGACGTTGCCGACGCCGAGCCAGGTCATGGTCTCGTCGTGGCAGGCGAATGCGGCGGCGCTGATGACCGCGCCGCGCGTGCCGATCAGACTCTGGTGACACTCGCGGAAGAGCCGGACCAGCGGACGATCCGCGCCCTGCTCGAGCGTCCGCACCGCGACCTTCGCGGCGCTGGCGGCTTCGGCCCCATGCCCCAGGCCATCCACGACGGCGACGAGGCCGCCGTCCGGTGTCGAGAGGGCGAGATAACAGTCGCCGGACTCACGCTCGCCCCGCTGAGCCAGCTCGGCAACGGCCCACTCGATCGGCGGCTTGATCAGCGTCTCCACCGCCGGACCGTGACCTTCGTGCCCTTGCCGAAGTCGGAGGTGATCTCGAAGTCGTCCATCAGGCGCCGCGTGCCCGGCAGCCCGAGCCCGAGCCCCCCCGAGGTGGAATAGCCGTCCTGCATGGCCAGGCCGACATCGGGAATGCCCGGGCCGTCGTCGGCGGCGACGACCTCGATTCCCCGCTTGCCGTTATTCTGCACGAGGCGGAGGATGATCTCGCCGCGCACCGCGTAGCGGACGATATTGCGCGCCAGCTCCGAGATCGCGGTGGCCACGACGGCCATGTCGGTGGACGGAAACCCGCACTGGGACGCCAACTCGCGCCCCTTCTGCCGGGCGGCGACGACGTCGGAGTCGCAATCTATCGGGACCCGCACCTCATCAGCGATGAGCCCGAACCTCCCGCTCGTGAGCCTTCGCTTTGCGGTCGAGGTACGCGAGGCCCTCTTCCAGATCCAGCGAGGTCGCGACGCCCTCCAGAGTGAGCCCGAGCTTGACCATCGAGAAGGCGACCTCCGGCTGGATGCCGACGATGACGGTCTCGGCGCCGCGCAGCCGGATCATGTAGGCGACGTCCCGCAAGGTGCGGGTGGCGAACGAGTCGATCACGTCGAGCGCGGTGACGTCCACGATGACGCCCCGGGCGCGCACCTTGCTCACCTGCAGCACCAGGGTGTCGCGCAGCTGCTTCAAGTCCTCGTCGGTCAGCGCAGACTGCACCGTCGCGATCAGGTAGGCGCCCTGCTTGAGGATCGGAACCTGCACGCCCTCATCCCCCTAAGCGGACTGCGCCACGGACTCCTGCATCAGGACGACCTTGTAGCCGAGCAACCGCTCGGCCTCCTCGATACCTCCCTGGAGATCGCCGACCGTGTTCATCTTCCCCAGGTCTACTCCGATATTAACAAGGGTCTGGGCGATCTCGGGGGAAAGGCCCGTGACGATCACGGTCGCACCGAGGAGCCGCGCGGCCTCGACCGTCTGCACCAGATGGTTCGCGACCGGCGAGTCGATGTACGGCACGCCGGTGATGTCGAGCACGACGACCTTGGCCCGATTGGTCCGGATGCCGCGGAGCAGCTGCTCGGTCAGCTGCCGGGCGCGCTGCGGGTCGATGACGCCGATGATCGGCAGGATGAGCAGCCGCTCGCGAACCTGGAGAACGGGCGTCGACAGCTCGCGGATCGCTTCCTGCTGCTCGCGGATGATGCGCTCGCGCTCCTGCACGAAGCCGACGGCCACCGTGGCCGCGATCCGGTTGGCCGCGGGCTCGTAGGCGTCGAGGATGCGGTTCAGCTTGTTGAAGTCCTCGTGGTAGGTCGCGAACAGCGATCGGGCGAGCACGTCGCGAAGGAGGAGCACGATCCCGACGACCTCGTGCGTCTCGACGCCCCGCGGAATGATGCGCTCCGAGAGATTGCGCGCGTAGGCCTGCAACGCTTCGTACGTGCCGGTCTCGAGCGCTTCCACGTAATTGTCGTACACCGACGTGGCCTCGGCGAAGATCTCTTCCTTCGTCATCGCCGTCAGCAGCTTGGCCTCGGTGATCAGCCGGGCCCACTCTTCGCGGAGCTGTGCACGCTGATGTCGAAGGTGCGCGACCAGCTCGCGCAGTCGTGAAGCCGTGGTCTCGAGGCGCGCTTGCGTCACGGTCGCCACATCCTGGCTGCCACTCATCAGGCCCTCCTGGCCATGCGCGACATGCTCGACGGTGTCGAGGACGCCTGCGTATGCTCTAACAGAACAACCTTAGGGGTTATATGCTGACGCTCCTATCAGGTGTTTACCTGATCATCGCGCGGAAATCCCAGGACGGGATTGCGCGAGCCTTCGGCGGGCGAGCGGAAAGCGACTAAGGTCCGCGACGATCGAGCGCGGGCACGGCGGTCTTCGTCTCGCGCACCTCCTCGAGGAAGAGCCGAGCGTGCTCCTCACAGATGCCATGCGAGATCGTTGGACGGTCGAACGGCTCCTTCTCTCGGAGCACCGTCGTCCGTCCCTGGTCTTGACACCACGCGCACACAACCTTCATCGGCTTCTCCTTGGCTCCTTCGCCACTCTGAAACACTTTCGCGTCGCAGCCGGCCCGTCTCAATCAGGCCTTTCCCCCAAGCGACGCGTGGAAGAACCCGCCCCGCCGGCGCGCGAAAGTCGCTTGCGCCAAGCCTTCCGCGGCGTTATTCATGGGCGGCGGCCGCGAGAGCCCGGGCCCATGTCTGGTCAGGCCGGGTGATCGACAGATCCGCGAGAACGCATGGGAAGACTCGACGGCAAGGTCGTG
>Ga0209474_10004799_pt1 | contig 11609 bp, 10 predicted proteins | sample GraSoiAngelo_145_FD_185902 | JGI IMG/M metagenome (GOLD analysis project Ga0209474, IMG submission 185902) | Grasslands soil microbial communities from the Angelo Coastal Reserve, California, USA - 14_1009_05_20cm (SPAdes) (version 2) | ecosystem: Environmental > Terrestrial > Soil > Grasslands...
AGCCCCGAGGGCGTGACCTCTGAAAACCAGGTCATGCGCGACGGTCTGCGCGGCGGTCAGCTCGCACGGGCGTTCAGAGGAGGCAAGTGATGCTTGACGAGACGACTCAGACCAAGACACAGACCGAAGCCAGGCCGAGCACCCGCGAGCGCGCCCGCATCTACGTGACGGGCGACTGCGACGGGCTGCCGGACCTGCGCGAGGCGCTCTCGAACCACCCGGAGGTCGAGCTCGTCGGCTCGGCCAACCAGGTGGCCGAGGCGGCCCCGACCCTTACGGGCGGGCACCTGCAGGTCGTGCTGCACGCGACCCGCTCCTCCGCCTTGCCGGTCAACGAGATCGCAGCCCTGCGCGAGCACACCCGGGCGCCGATCGTCCTGCTCGCCTCGAACGGCTCCCCCGCCTTCCTGGAGGAAGCCCTCGAGCACGACGTGGCCGATGTCCTGCTGCTCCCGCAGCTGGCCGACAATGTCGCCTTCGCCGTCCGCAAAGCGGGCCACGCGGGCAAGCGGCTCGCGGGCTCCCAGCGCCGGCACGGACGGCTCGTGACCGTGTTCTCGCCCAAGGGCGGGACCGGCAAGACCGTGACCGCCACGAACCTCGGCACCTCCCTCGCCAAGCACTGGGGCAAGCGGGCGCTCCTGCTCGACCTCGACCTCCAGTTCGGCGACGCCGCGATCATGCTCGGGATCGAGCCGGAGAAGACGATCTACGACCTGGTCACGGCTCCGGGCGAGCTCGACTCCGAGAAGCTGGCCGGCTACACGACCCGGCACGCGTCCGGGCTCGACGTGCTCCCGGCGCCGCTGCGCCCCGAGGACGCCGAGCTCGTGACCGAGGCCAAGCTGGCCCGCCTGCTCGAGGTGGCGCGCGAGTCGTACGACGTGATCGTCGTCGACACGTCGCCCTTCTTCCACGGGCCGATGCTGGCGACCCTCGACCGCACCGACGAGCTCCTGCTCGTCTGCGGGCTGGACGTGCCGACGCTGAAGAACGTCCGGCTCAGCCTGCAGACGCTCGAGCTCCTCTCCTTCCCGCCCGACCGGATCAAGCTCGTGCTCAACCGGGCCAACTCCAAGGTCGGCATGAAGCCGAAGGAGGTCGAGGCCGCGCTCGAGCGCGAGATCGCGTACGAGATCCCGAGCGACCGCTCGGTCCCGCTCGCGGTCAACCGCGGCAACCCCGCGGTGCTCTCCGACTCGAAGGCGGACTTCTCGAGAGCCGTTAGGGCGATGGCGAAGGAGCTCGTCGCCGCGCAGGCGGCGGCCAAGCAGAAGAAGAGCTTCCTGGCGAGCATCGGGAGGACCAATGGGTCTTCATGACCGCCTCCATCGGCAGAACGGCACCACCAACGGCCACACCGCCGACGCCCTCGACCTGCTCGCCGGCCAGCAGCCGGAGAGCCCGCTCGAGCGGCGCCCGGATCCGTATGCTGAGCTGAAGACGCGGATCCACCACGCGTGCATCGCGAAGCTCGGCCCGCAGCTCTTCTCGGCCGGCAAGACCAACGACGGCTCGCCGGACGACCTGGCCGAGAACGTGCTCCGCGTCGTCACCGAGCAGCTCGCGCTCGACCGCACGCCGCTGACCCGCGAAGAGCGGCGCCAGGTCACGCGCGAGATCACCGACGACATCCTCGGCTACGGCCCGCTCGAGCCGCTCCTCCGGGACGACTCGGTCACGGAGGTCATGGTCAACAACCACGACCGCGTCTACGTCGAGCGCAAGGGGAAGATCGAGGCGGCCGACGCGACGTTCGTCGACAACGCCCACCTGCTCCGGATCATCGACAAGATCGTCTCGCAGATCGGGCGCCGCGTGGACGAGGCCTCGCCGATGGTCGACGCGCGCCTCCCCGACGGGAGCCGCGTCAACGCGATCATCCCGCCGCTCTCGTTGCGTGGGCCGACGCTGACGATCCGGAAGTTCTCGCGCGACCCGTACACCATCGACGACCTGATCGAGTTCGGGACGACCACGCCGGAGGCGGCCCAGTTCCTCTCCGCCTGCGTGCGCGGCAAGCTGAACGTGCTCATCTCCGGCGGTACCGGCACCGGTAAGACGACGACCCTGAACGCGCTCTCGGCCTTCGTGCCGAACGACGAGCGCATCGTCACGATCGAGGACGCCGCCGAGCTCCAGCTCCAGCAGCAGCACGTGATCACGCTCGAGGCGCGCCCGCCCAACATCGAGGGCGAGGGCGAGGTTCGCATCCGCGAGCTCGTCCGCAACGCCCTGCGCATGCGCCCCGACCGGATCATCGTCGGCGAGGTCCGCGGCCCCGAGACCCTGGACATGCTCCAGGCGATGAACACGGGCCACGAAGGCTCGCTGACCACGATTCACGCCAACTCGCCTCGCGACGCGCTGGCCCGGCTCGAGACGCTGGTGCTGACCGCCGGCGTCGAGCTGCCGCACCGCGCGATCCGCGAGCAGATCGCGAGCGCCTTCGACCTGCTCGTTCAGATCGCGAGGCTTGTCGATGGCTCGCGCCGCATTACCCACATCACCGAGGTGCTGCGGATGGAGTCCGACGTGATCACGCTGCAGGACATCTTCGTCGCACGGCCTCCCGAGGAGGACGAGAACACGACCGGCAAGCCCGTGCGGCTGCTCGGCCAGCTCGAGAGCAGCGGCCTGAAGCCGCACTTCCTCGAGAAGATGGCCGCGAACGGCGTGATCCTGCCGCCGACGTTCTTCAGCGACAACAGCGCGTTCCGGCCGAACTACGCCACCGCGACCTACGGCGGCTTCGAGTGAGGCGACTCCAGCTTCTCCTCGCAATCGCAGTTGTCGCCCTGATCGCCCCGCTCGCAGCGGACGCCGGGATCACGCTGCGAAACGTCGACACGAGCGGCTACCCGAGCGTGCGCCTGACGCTCGTGGCGCCCGTAGCCTCCGACCAGGCACCGACCCTCACCGAGGCCGGCAGCGCAGTCGTCGGGCTGAACGCCCGCAGCCTGGCCTCGTCCAAGAGCGTCGTCGTCGCGATCGACCGCTCTCGCTCGATGTCCGGGCAGCGTCTGACGGACGCGGTCGCAGCCGCAAGGCAGTTCGTCGCGGACAAGAGCGCTTCCGACCGGATCGCGGTGGTCGTCTTCGGCTCGAAGGCGGTGCAGCTGACCGGCTTCTCATCCTCGACGATCGACGCGGACGATGCGCTGCGCACGATGGCGGTTGACTCGAAGTCCGGCACTGCGCTCTACGACGGGGTCGCGCTCTCGACTCAGCTGCTCGCGAAGCAGCAGGGCCGCGCTCGCGTGGTCGTCTTGCTCACCGACGGGCAGGACGTGTCCAGCAAGACCTCTCTCCACGACGCGATCGCCGGCGCGAAGCGCTCCGACGTGCTCGTCTACCCGGTCGGCGTCGGGGCCTCGACCGCGACGCGGGCGCCGCTTGCACGGATGGCGCACGAAACCGGCGGCGCCTATCACGGCGCGTCGACGAGCTCGACGCTCAAGGGCGTCTACTCGTCGATCGCGGCGGAGCTGCGCCGCACCTGGCGGATCCAGTACGTCACCGCCGGACGTCCCGGCGAGACGCTGCACCTGCGCGTCGCGCTCGACCCCGAAGGCGCAGTCTCGACCAACGTCACCATCCCCGGCAGCCTCGCCCCGGCCAGCTCCGGCTCGGGGTTGCCCTCTCCGTTCTACTCGCCGCTAGGCGGGCTCGTGGTCGTCCTGATCGTCGCGTTCCTGACGCTGACCGCGGCGGCATTCCTGCTCGCCGGCACGAAGGGATCGTGGCTCAAGTCGCGCCTGGCGCCTCACATCGACGGCCGGCCGAGGCGGGACCGCCGGCGCACGAAGGGCGCGCGGCTGGCCGCCTTCGCCGGGCTCTTCCGTGCGACCGAGCAGGCATTCGGCCATCGGAACGTCTGGCAGAAGGTGCAGCGGCGCCTCGAGCGCGCCGACGTGCCTCTCCGCACGGTCGAGTTCTTCTACCTGATGGCCGGGTGCGCGTTCGTGCTCGCGCTCCTCGCAGCCATGACCGGGCGCTCGACGATTAGCATCCTGATCGCGCTCGCCGTCGGCGCCGCGATCCCCTACGTCTGGGTCGCCTTCAAGGCGCGCCGGCGGATGTACGCGTTCGAGGACCAGCTCCCCGACCTGCTCGTCACCCTCGCGGCCTCGCTGAAGGCGGGTCACAGCTTCAAGCAGGGCATCCAGACAATCGTCGACGAGGGCCAGGAGCCTGCCAGCAAGGAGCTAGGGCGCGTCATTACCGACACGCGCCTCGGGCGCCCGATGGACGAAGCGCTCTCCGAGACGGCCGACCGGATCGGCTCGAAGAACTTCTCGTTCGTGATCACCGCCGTCACGATCCAGCGCCAGGTCGGAGGCAGCCTCGCTGGCCTGTTCGACATGATCGCCGACACCGTCCGCCAGCGGCAGCAGTTCGCGCGCAAGATCCGCTCGCTGACCGCCATGGGCCGGGCGTCCGCCTACGTCCTGGTCGGCCTGCCGTTCTTCGTGGGGATGGCGATGACGGTGATGAACCCGACCTACATGGATCCGCTCTACCACTCGTCCACGGGCCACACGCTGATCATCATCGGGCTGGTGATGATGGGGCTCGGGTCCCTGATGCTCAAGAAAATCGTCTCCTTCAAGGGGTAACGCATGCTCTTCGTGATCTTCATAGGACTCGTCTGCTTGGCCGTTTCGGCGTACTTCGTCGGCGACGCGGTCACGCTGCCCGCGCGGGAGCGCCACACCTCCGTGAACCGGGCTGCCCGTTACGGAAGCTTCCGCCCCTCGCTTGGGGCGGCGCACAAGCCCTTCCGCGAGCGCGTGCTCGCCCCCCTCGGCGAACGGCTGGCCAGGTGGACGCTGAAACTGCACCCGAGGACGACGGTCGACGGCGTCAGCGCGCGCCTTCTCGCCGCTGGGCTCGGGCGCTCGCTCTCGCCGACCGCCTTCCTGGCCTTCAAGTCGGGCCTCGCGATCGGAGGCATCGTCCTCGGCGCGCTGTTCGGCGGCGCGGTGGCCGGCGCCGGCGGGGTGCTCTTCCTGTCGGTCACCCTCGCGGGCCTGGGCTTCATCCTGCCCGACCTCGCGGTTTCGTCGAAGGCCCGGCAGCGCAAGGAGCGCATCCGCGCCGAGCTGCCGGACGCTCTCGACCTGATGGCGGTCAGCGTCGAAGCTGGAATGGGCTTCGACGGGGCGATTTCGAAGCTGACCGATCACATGTCCGGCCCGCTCGCCGACGAGTTCGCGCTGACGCTCAGCGAGATCAGGATCGGCGAGACCCGGCAGGACGCGCTCAAGAAGCTCTCGGCGCGCACCAGCACGCCCGAGCTCGCCACGTTCGTTCGCGCGATCATCCAGGCCGACCAGCTCGGCATCTCCCTCGGCCGCATCCTGCGCGTGCAGGCGACGGACAGCCGCCTCAAGCGCCAGGCCGCCGCCGAGGAGAAGGCGATGAAAGCGCCCATCAAGATGCTCTTCCCGACCGTGCTCTTCATCTTCCCGGCCATGTTCCTCGTGATCCTCGGGCCGGCGTTCCTCAACCTCTCGAAGATCTTCTGACCCCGACCGGAGGCGACGATGTCCACCAACGAGCAGCCCGACAACAAGCCCGCCGAGACCGAGAAGGGCTTCGGCACCGGCCTGCGCGCCCAGCTCGAGCGGCGCCGGGGCGAAGACGGAACGCCCGAGGCCGCCGGGGCGACGAACGTCGAGCTGCGCTTCGAGCTCACGGCGAGGCCGGCCGGCGACGGGGAGACCCTGACGGTCAACGGCGGGCCCGAGCTGAGCGAGCTCAGATCCGAGCTCGAGGCCGCGCTCCGGCGCGAGGAGACCCTGCGCCTGCGGCTCGAGAAGCAGACCGAGGCCTACGACGGCGGCATCGGCAATGAGAAGGAGCTGGCGCGGCGGGCCGCAACCCTCGACGAGCGCGATGCGAAGCTGGCCGAGTTCGAGGTCGACCTGGAAGAGCGCGAGCGCAAGATCCGCGTCGAGCGCGAGGCGATCGAAGCCGAGCACGGCCGCGTCGCCGAGCTCCAGGCCGAGCTGGCCGCCGAGCAGCAGTTCGCGGCGGAGCAGCAGGAGAAGGCCGAGAAGCGGATCCGCGACCTCGCCGGCGCCGACCGCGAGCGCGCGAAGGTCGAGGCCGACCTGGCCAAGCAGCTCGCCGCCTTCTCCGACCGGGAGAAGAAGCTCGAGAAGAAGGAGCACGAGCTCGAGACGCGCGAGCGCGCGAGCGAGGTTCGATTCCAGGGCCGGGAGCGCTCGCTCGAGAAGCGCGACCACGAGCTGCGCACTCGCGACAAGGAGATGGCCGAGCGTGAGCGCAAGCTCGCGACGCGCGAGTCCGACCTCAAGAAAGAAGCAGCGCGCGTGGCGGCAAAGGACGAGGCGATCGGCGAGCGCGAGGCCGACATCCTGCTCCGGCAGGACAAGCTGCGCGGCGACGCCGACCGCTTCGAGCGTGAGCTCGCCGACAAGGGCCGTCTTGCCGAGGACGCGGTCGCCAGGATGGCCGCGCTCGACCAGCGCGAGCTCGACCTGACCGCGCGCGAGGCAGAGCTGAACCGGCTTCAGGCCGAGATCGCGCACGCCGAGCGGGACGCGAACCGGGGGCGCGACCTCGAGGAGTGGAACGCCCGACTCGAGCAGCGGGAGCGCGAGCTCGCCACCCGCGAGTCGGAGCTGACGAGCTACGAGTCGGTTACGGACTCGCAGAAGAAACGGACCGACCGCCGCGAGCAGCGCGTCTCCGGAATGGAAGAGCAGATCACGGACCGGCTCAAGGAGCTCGACGAGCGCGAGGCCGAGCTGGAGCTCCGCGAGGCGCGGCTCGAGGCCGACGTCGAGATCCGCTCCGACAAGATGGAGCAGCGCGAGGCCGACCTGGCCGAGCTCGAGGAGCGGCTCGCCAAGCAGGAATCCGAGCTGGCCGCGTACGTCGCTCAGGCGCAGACCGAGCTCCAGCGCCGCGAGTCCGAGTGGTGGCAGAAGCAGCTCGGGCACGACGCCGAAGTTCCCGCCGCGTAGTTCATTCTTCGGCCCGTGGAGGGCCGCAGCACAGCCGTTCCCCGAACCGAAGGGTTGGGGACGGCACGCGCTCTCACGGCCCGCCCGTACGCGGTCGTCGCCGGGATCTGGGCGGTCTGGGCCGGCGCCGTCGTTGCGACAGTCGCGATCGGGATCGCCTCGGGCGCCTACGACCGGGCAAAGGCCCCGCCGGGGACGGCGCTCTTCCCGCTCTTCTCGTGGGACTTCGGCTGGTACGACGCAATCGCGCACTACAGCTACGCGGCGGTTGCGGACCGGCGCTACGCGTTCTTCCCGCTCTGGCCGTGGCTGATCCGGGCCTCGGGGTCGGTCGCGGACTGGAAGCTCGCGGGCGCAGTCGCCCTCGCCGCCAGCGCGCTCGCCTTCCTCGGCGTCGCGGCCGGAAGCCCCGCGGGGCGGCCGCGCCAAGCGGCGCTCGCCCTCGCCTGCTGGCCTGGCTCCTTCGCCCTGCTGCTCGCCTACCCGGACGGGCTCGCGCTCGCCGCCGCGGCCTGGGCGGCGGCGCTCGTCCTGCGCGAGCGCCCGCTCCTCGCCGCGCCGCTCGGTGCCGCCGCCGCGCTGCTGCGCCCGAACGGCCTCCTGATCGCCCTGCCGCTCGCCTGGCTCGCCCGCGGGCGGGACTGGCGCTACAAGCTCGCGGCCGCGGCGCCGGTCGCGGCGGCGGTCGCGGTCGAGCTCTTCTTCTGGAGGCGGAGCGGCCACGTCGACGCGTTCTTCCACGCGCAGCGGCTCTGGGGCCGGAACGGACCCACCGGGATCGGCCGCTGGGCCGACCACGTCCGCGACCGCGTCGACGCGCACCTGGCGCCCGTCGCGATCCTGCTCGTGGTCGCCGTCGCCGCGCTCGTCATCGCCTGGCGGCGCTTCGGCCCCTTGACGACGGCGGTGGTCGCCTACGTGTGCGCCGTGCCGCTCCTGCTCGCGTCCACGCACGACCTGCAGGGCTTCGTCGACAGCGCCCGCTGCGTGCTCGTGCTCCCGCTGCTCGTCGTCCTCTGGCGGATGGGCGAGCGCTACCGGCCGTGGGCCGCCTTCGCGACGGTCGTGGTCGCCCTGCTGCTCGGCTCCGGCCTGATGCAGAGCTTCGGGCGGCAGAGCCTGTACGCGTTCCCGATCTTCTGGGCCCTCGGCGAAGGCCCAGCCTGGCTGCGCCGCCCGCCCCTCGCCGTCCTGGGCTTTGCTGCGAACTTGGGCATCGCGCTCCTGCTGACCCGGTTCGCCCCGTAACGTTCCGGCCGTGGATCGCGTCCTGATCACCGGCGGCGCCGGGTTCATCGGCTCCCACCTCGCGGACGAGCTCCTCGCGGCCGGGTATGCGGTGCGCGCGCTCGACGTGCTCGTCGACCAGGTTCACGACGGCGGCAAGCCCGCGTACCTGAGCGCCGATGTGGAGCTGATCCCCGGCGACGTGCGCGGCGGGGAGGTCGTCCGCGGCGCGCTCGAGGGCGTCGACGCCGTCGTCCACCTCGCGGCCCGCGTCGGCGTGGGCCAGAGCATGTACGCGCAGGCGGAGTACGCCGGCGCGAACACCCTCGGGACGACGGTGCTGCTCGACGCCCTGGCCGAGAGCCCGGTGCGCAAACTCGTCGTCGCCTCGAGCATGAGCGTCTACGGCGAGGGCGCCTACCAGCCGGTGCCGGCGGTGGAGCGCACGCGCGAGCAGCTCGAGCGCCGCGAGTGGGAGCCGCGCGGGGCGGGCGGCGAGGAGCTGACGCCGGTGCCCACGCCCGAGACGAAGCAGCCCGCGCTCTCGTCCGTCTACGCACTGACCAAGTTCGATCAGGAGCGGCTCTGCCTGCTCTTCGGCTCGGCGTACGGCGTGCCGGCGGTGGCGCTGCGGCTCTTCAACGTCTACGGCCCGCGCCAGGCGCTCTCGAATCCGTACACGGGCGTGCTGGCGATCTTCGCCTCCCGGCTCCTGAACGACAACGCGCCGGTCGTCTACGAGGACGGCGCTCAAACGCGCGACTTCGTGCACGTCTCCGACGTCGCCCGCGCTTTCCGGCTCGCGCTCGAGCAGGAGGGCGCCGACGGCCGAGTGGTCAACGTCGGCGGCGGCCGCGCCACCTCCGTGCTCGAGATCGGGCACACGCTCTCCGGGCTGCTTGGAAGGGAGATCGACCCCGAGCTCCCGGGAACCTTCCGCGCCGGCGACATCCGCCACTGCATCGCCGACGTGACCCTCGCGCGCGAGCTGCTCGGCTTCGAGGCGCAGGTCGCGCTCGAGGACGGCCTCGCCGAGCTCGCCGACTGGCTTCAGACCCAACCAGCAACCGACCGCTTCGACCGGGCAGCAGCCGAGCTGGCCGAGAGAGGATTGACCGGATGACCAACGCAACCCTGCACACGAACCACGGCCCGATCGAGGTCGAGCTCTTCGACGAGGACGCGCCCAAGACCGTCGAGAACTTCCGCAAGCTCGCGGAGGACGGCTTCTACGACGGCGTGACCTTCCACCGCGTGATCCCGGACTTCATGATCCAGGGCGGCGATCCGACCGGAACAGGGATGGGCGGCCCGGGCTACACGTTCGAGGACGAGATCAACGAGCACAAGGTCGAGCGCGGCGCCCTCGCGATGGCCAACGCCGGGCCGAACACGAACGGCAGCCAGTTCTTCATCGTCACGGCCGAAGCCACGCCGTGGCTCGACGGCAAGCACACCGTCTTCGGCCGCATCACCGGCGGGATGGACGCCGTCGACTCGATCTCCGCGACCGAGACCGACGCGGGCGACAAGCCCCGCGAGGCCGTCGTCATCGAGCGAGTCGAGCTCTGAGAGCGCGGAGGGGCTCTCGCCCCTCCGCGCCTCTTGTGCCTACGCACTCGCGCCGGTCGGGGCCAGGCGGGCACCGCCAGACGGCGGGCCGGGCATCCCGGCTTGGACGCTCACGACCTCGAGCTGCTTGTTCACGTAGACCGTGACAGGCGAGCCGTCGGCCTTGACCATGTGCGCCTCGTAGGCGGCGTTGCTGTCGGCGTCGGTCTCGACGCGGACGATCGTGCCGCCGGGCACCTTCGCGAGGGCGAGCTCACGCACCTTCGCCGCGGTGTCTCCGGTGAGCGGCGTCTCGTCGCTCCGCTGCGGGCCCCACGGCTGATGCGCGCTGGGCACCGCTGCAGAGCCCGAAGGGCTCGAGCCCGACCCGCTGGCGGCGCTGGCGACGCCGTAGCTGCCGGCCGCGACTCCGAGGGCGATCGCACCGACCACCACCGTGCGCTCGAGCGACCACCGTCTGTGATTGTCCATCGCTGGACTCCTTTCTGTCGCTTCGCCCGTAACCGGGCACGAAGCGCACCGTCGCAGCGCGGGCTGAGAGCAGCCTGTGAGCGGCCTAATGGCTCTCTAAGACCTCGGCGCTAGGCGCGGCGCAGCACGAGCCCGCTGTGCGGCGGAAGCACGACCGAGGTGACAAGAGCGCCGCCGGCATCGAGGTAGCGGCCTCCGAGCGGAAGCGGCACGGTCTCCGCCGCGGTTGGGTTCACGACCACCATCCCACCGGTGAAGCTGCGGCGCCAGACCGATCCGGCTTGGGCGGCGGGGCCGGTCGGGCTCCCGATGCCGCGCCGCCAGTTCGGAGCAGCCGGCTCGGCCCCGCAGCCCGTCGAGAAGGTGAAGGCGCTCTTGCTCCCGCGTGCGAAGAGCAGGAAGCTCGCACGCGCGTACTCCATCGCGGCCAGGTCGTCGGCACGGCCGAACGCGATCGCGATGAAGGCCTTCCTCCAGGCCTGCGCCTGCCGCAGCAGTCGAATCTGGTACCACCATTCGGCTCCGCTGAGCGCGCCGGTACCGAGCCCGGCATCGGACTTTGTCCACCATTCCTTCGCCGCGCCCGAGAGGTGGCCGACCCAACGTCCCCAGACTGCCGGGGACGCGTCGTTGATGTTGCCGATGACGAGGCGGTGGCTGCGCCGCAGCGCAGGGGCGACGTTCCGCAGGAAGCTCGCTGTCGCCCGCTGGTAGTCGGCCTTCCCCGGATACCGGGCGAGAACGCGGCCGTCCAGGTACCACGGGTACTGCATGGAGGTCGCGACGTTGTCGAGGAAGACGCCGTCCCAGCCGCGGCGGCTGACCTCATGCGCGACGTTGCCCGCCCAGACCCGCTGGTAGGAGCGGCTGCCAACGTCCATCTGCCACGAGTGCGGCCATGACCTCCAGCTCACCCGGTGGCCGGCCGTGTCGAGCAGGAACCACTCGGGGTGGCGCCGGTTGGCGTAGGCGTAGCTCACGCCTGTGGGGAGCGCGGAAGCTCGGTGGGCGTCGTCGCGGGTCGAGGCGATGTCCTTGTAGACGAGCACGCGCGTGCCGGGGCTCCGCCGCTTGATCGCCGGGATCTGGCCGTACTCCCAGGCCTGTAGGATCACGTAGCGGTAGTGCGAGGCCGCCCGCACGGCTGTTGAGTGCCCGCAGATTCGAACCGCTGCCAGGTCCGACGACGGGCCAGTGCGCGCAGAGGCCGATACAGAGACGACAACCGCAGCCACGACAACGAGCCCAGAGACTGCGGACCAACGGCGTCGCGCTCCAGCCTGGCCTGGCCGATGAACGCTGTTGTGCCCTCTGATGCCTTACAGGTGTACCAGGACCCTC
>Ga0209474_10004802_pt1 | contig 11603 bp, 12 predicted proteins | sample GraSoiAngelo_145_FD_185902 | JGI IMG/M metagenome (GOLD analysis project Ga0209474, IMG submission 185902) | Grasslands soil microbial communities from the Angelo Coastal Reserve, California, USA - 14_1009_05_20cm (SPAdes) (version 2) | ecosystem: Environmental > Terrestrial > Soil > Grasslands...
CAAGGAAAACCGGGAAGGGCATTACGTGGTCGCGGAGTTCGACCTCGATCAGGGAAAAGTCCAGGAGGTCGAGCGCGTTCTAAAGATTTCCGACACTGTCTTTCGTCATTTACTGGTTCGACAAGATGAGGGGAAATCATGAACCTGAACAAAGTGATGCTCATCGGCCGTCTGACCCGCGATCCGGAAATGCGCTACACGCCGAGTGGGTCCCCGGTGACGAGCTTCTCGCTGGCGACCAACCGCTACGGCCAGACCGCGGACGGTGAGAAGAAGGAATACACCGATTACCACAACGTGGTGGTTTGGAACATCGGCAAGCGCAACCTGGCCGAGATAGCCGGCCAGTACCTCCACAAGGGAAGTCTGGTTTACATCGAGGGCCGGCTCCAGACCCGTTCCTGGGAAGGCCAGGACGGCCAGAAGCGCAAGACCACCGAGGTAAACGCCACCGAAATCCAATTCCTCGAACCGCGCAGCCAGTCGCAGCCACAGGCGGCGGCGGCCGAGCCGGTCGAGACGGCGGTTGCCGCGGCGCCGGGCCATCACGAGGAGCCCTCGCGCGACGTCGACCCGGAAGACATTCCCTTCTAAAGGAGCGGTTGATCAGACACTATGCCACCACCGACCGATAAGCGGGACCGTAAGCCGCACAAGAAGGTTTGCAATTTCTGTGTGGAGAAGGTCCATCTCATCGACTACAAGGAGGTCTCGCGCCTTCGCCGCTTCGTCAGCGAGCGCGGCAAGATCCTGCCCCGTCGCGTCACGGGAACCTGCGCGCGTCACCAGCGGCGCCTCGCGGTCGCGCTCAAGCGTGCCCGTCACGTCGCCCTGCTCCCCTATACGGCCGACCAGCGTTAATTCAGGCCGTATACTTCGCGGTAGTTGCGTCTCCCGCGCCTCCCGGCCGTGTTCGCGGCCGGGGTCGTCTTGCTTACGTTCATCCCAACGGCTCGGGCAGCGGCTGCGGAGCCTACATTCGTCGTGCCCTCGCCCTACGTGGTCGCGATCGACCCGGGACACGGCGGCAGCCCCACCAGCGACCCCACCCAGCTCTGGGATCCGGGCGTCGTGGTCGGCAGCATCATGGAGAAGGACATCACGCTCGACCTCGCCCTGCGGCTACGCACGCTGCTGCAGCGTGAGCGCGTCAAGGTGGTGCTGACTCGCAGCAGCGATCAGTACGTTGAGATCTCGGAGCGATGGAACCGCGCGCACGCGGCGAGTGCGCGGATGTTTGTCAGCCTGCACGTCAATGCCTACGACGGCGATTCGACGATTAACGGCCTCGCCGTCTTTTACCCGAAGCCCGACAGTTTCTCGTTCGCGCAGGCGATCGATGCGGGGCTCGCTCAGACCCTCAAGCGCTTTCAAATCGCCGACGGCGGGGTGGCCATCAAGCCAGAGTTGTGGGTCCGTACCGACGTGCCGACCGTCACGGTGGAGCCGGCGTATATGACGAATCCGCGGGAGCGGAGCTTGCTGCTCCAGGACGACTTCCGGGATGCGATCGCGATGGGGGTTTTCCAGGGGATGATCGCCGCCGATCCGGAAATTGAACAGACCAAGGTGCAGCTGGCACATAGCGAAGCTGCCGCCACGGCGCAGCATCTGGCCTCGGCGGCCGCAACCGCCGATGCGGCACGCACCGCCACCGCGACGCGGTGGGGACTCATCATCGGTGGGCTTGCGCTGCTCTTCGTGGTGATGCGCGCGGCGATCCGACGTCAGTCGCGCCTGCCGCAGCCGCCGGCCTATCGCCGGCGGACCAACCGACGGCGCCGGTCGGTCTCGCGACGGTATTGATCGACCGTCATCCGCGGGCCGGACGGTAAGCTAGGGCCCATGATTCAGTCCCCCCAGCTGCGGATTCCCGGACCGACCCCCGTGCCCGAGCGCGTGCAACGGGCAATGGCGGCCCCGATGATCAACCACCGCGGGCCGGAGTTTCGGGCGCTCCTTCCCGAGCTTGAATCCGGTCTACGCTGGGCGTTTCAGACCGAGAACGACCTGCTGATTTTTCCGGCCAGTGGTACCGGCGGATTGGAGAGTGCCGTCGCCAACGTCATCTCGCCAGGCGAGCGCGTGCTCGCGGTTACGATCGGCGCCTTCGGTGATCGCTTAGCCGACCTGGCCGAGGCATTCGGCGCGGACGTCGCCCGGTTGACCCTGCCCTGGGGCGAGGCGGCGAACCCCGAGGACCTCGACGCCCTGCTCAGTCGCGAGCCGGACATCGCCACCGTGCTGATCACCCACAACGAGACCTCGACAGGCGTGACCAATCCGCTCCGTTCTCTCGCCGACGTCGTCAAGCGTCACAGTCGCCTGCTGGTGGTGGACGGCGTCAGCTCGATCGGCTCCATCGATCTGCCGGTTGATCGCTGGGGCGTCGATGTCGCCATCACGGCGTCGCAGAAGGGATGGATGCTCCCGCCCGGCGTCACCATGCTCAGCGTGAGCAAGGCGGCCTGGCAGCGGCAGATGAGCGCGCGCTCGCCCCGGTTCTATTTCGATTGGGACCGCGCCAAGAAGATGCAGGCCAAGGGCATGACCTTCACCACGCCGGCCGTCAGCATCCTCTTTGGGTTGCGCGAGGCGCTGCTGATGATGCGCGAGGAAGGCCTGCCGGCGATTTTTCAGCGGCACCTGCGCGTGGCCGCCGCCTTCCGCGCCGCCGCCGGCGCGCTCGGCTTGCGCCTGCTCGCCAGTTCACCAGACGTCGCGTCGCCGACTGTCACGGCTGTCTATTTTCCCGACGCCTTGACCGGCGAGAAGTCAGAGGCGGTGTTCAAGATCTGGCGGGAGCTCGGGCTGATTGTTGGCGAGGGGCAGGGCAAACTATCCGGGAAGATTTTCCGTATCGGTCACCTCGGCGCGGTCTACGAACCGGATGTCGTCGCTACCGTTGAAGCGCTGGAACGCGGCCTGGAGGCGCAGGGACATCGCGTCACGCGGGGCGCGGCGCTCATCGCCGCCCGCCGCGCCCTGCAGTCCTCTGAGCCCAGCCTCGTCGCCTGAGCCCGGTGCCGCGCGTCCTCGTCGCTGACCCGATCGCGGAGGCGGGGATCGCTCGGCTGCGCGAGCATGCCGAGGTTGACGTTCAGTTGAAGCAGAGCCCGGCCTCGCTGGTTTCCCGGATCCCCGAGTACGACGCGCTCATCGTGCGGAGCGAGACCAGGGTGGATGCCAACGTGATTCAGGCCGGCACCCGCCTCAAAGTCATCGGCCGCGCCGGCGCCGGGGTGGACAACATTGATGTCGAGGCTGCCACCCGTGCCGGCGTCCTCGTCGTCAATGCCCCCTCGGGCAACACGATTGCTGCAACCGAGCACACGATGGCGATGATGCTTGCCCTGGCGCGCCACATCCCGCAGGCGGACCAGGCGGTCAAGGCCGGCCGCTGGGAACGCTCCCGATTCCTGGGATTCGAACTTCGCGACAAGGTCCTGGGCGTCGTCGGCCTGGGTAGCATCGGCCGGGAAGTCGCGCACCGGGCGCAGGCATTCGGGATGCGTGTCATCGCGACCGATCCGGTGTTGTCCGAGGAGCGGGCCTCCCAGCTCAACGTGAAGCTGATGCCCTTCAACGAGCTGATGTCCGAGGCGGACCTGATCACCCTGCACGTGCCACTGACGCGGGAAACGCATCACCTGGTCGATGCCCGGGCTCTTGCCCTGACCAAGCCAGGTGTTCGGCTGGTCAACGTCGCCCGAGGCGGGATCGTCGACGAATCGGCGCTGCGGGACGCGCTCCGCGATGGCCACGTCGCCGGCGCGGCGATCGACGTCTTCGAGCAGGAGCCTCCAGGAGAGAATCCGCTGCTATCGATGCCGCAGGTGATCACGACGCCGCACCTGGGTGCCTCGACCGAGGAAGCGCAGATCAGCGTGGCCCTCGAGATTACGGAGCAGGTGATCGCGGTCCTCGACGGCGGCCTGCCCCGCTTCTCGCTCAACGCTCCCGTCGCCCTTCCCGAGGCCATGGCGTTCCTGCGACCGTTCATCCCGGTTGCCGAGGGGATCGGCCGTTTCTACGCCCAGGTCGGACGGCAGCCGGCGTCTCGGATCCACGTCGACTACGCCGGCGAGATCGCCAACTACGACTGCTCGGTGCTGACCGCCGCGCTGCTGACGGCGTTTCTGAGCCGCTTCAGCGCCGAGCGCGTTAACCCCGTCAATGCGCGCACGGTCGCGGCCGCTCACGGCATCACGGTTGTCGAGCAGCGTGGCGCCCGCGCGAGCGAGTTCGCCAACCTCATCAGTCTGCAGGCCGGCGGCGAGCATGGCACCACGCGCGTGGGCGGCACGCTGCTGCTGAATGAGCCGCACATCGTCACCTTCAACGATTTTCGGATCGACCTGGTGCCTCAGGGCACCTTCTTGATGAGTTGGCACGCCGACCGCCCGGGCATTATCGGCGCCATCGGTACCTTCCTCGGACAGAACAACATCAACATTGCCAGCATGCAGGTGGGCCGCGACCGTCCGCGCGGCGACGCGGTGATGATCCTCTCGGTGGATGACCCGGTCCCGGAGTCGATCCTCGCGGACATCCGCCGGATTCCCGGAATGGCTGACGTCCTCTCCGTCAGCCTCTAAGTCCCCTTGGCGACGGTCCGCCCGTTTCAGGGGATCTTTTACGACCCGCAGCGGGTTGACCTGGCCCGGGTCGTCGCGCCGCCATACGACGTGATCAGCCCCGCGGACCAGCACCGCTTTTACCAGCAGGATCCGCACAACGTCGTTCGGCTGATCGCGGGCGAAGTCCGACCCACAGACACGCCGGAGGACAACAAGTACACGCGGGCGGCCGGGTTCTTCCGACAGTGGCTGGCGGACGGCATCCTGCACCGGGAATCGAGCCCCGGTCTCCATGTCTACCGTCACCGATTTGTCGAACCCACCGATGGCCGGCAGCGGGAGCGGCAGGGGATCCTCGGGGTGGTCGAGCTCGAACCCTTTGGTCGGGGCGTCCTGCCCCACGAGCAAACGCACGCGCGCGCCAAGGCGGACCGGCTGTCGCTCACGCGGGCGGTCGTGGCCAACCTTAGCCCGGTCTTCGCGCTCTATGAGGATCCACAATCGGCACTTGCGCCAGTCATCGCACCGACAATTGAGCAGTCGCCCCGCTTGTCCATCACAGGCGAGGACGGCGATCAGCACACGGTCTGGTCGATCACCGGGGCGGAGCGCTTTCACAAGCTTGCGGCGCTCTTCCGCGCATCGCGGCTGTACATTGCCGACGGGCATCATCGGTATGAGACCGCGCTGAATTTCCGCAACAAGCAGCGGGCGGATCACCCCGAAGCACCGCCCGACGCGGCCTTCAACTATGTCCTGATGCTGCTTGTGGATATGGCGGACCCTGGGCTGACGATCCTGCCCACCCATCGGCTGCTGCATGACTTCGAGCGGTTCGATCCCGCGCTGGTCGAACGGCTGGCCCGCCGACACCGCGTGGTCCAGCGTCGCGACCGTGCGGCGCTGCTGGCGGCGATGCAAGAACCCACCCCGGGCCACCGCATCGGCATCGCGCTCGCTCCCTATCCCTCCCCCTCTGGGGTCGCTCCACATCCCTCCCCCTCTGGGGGAGGGCAGGGTGGGGGTTTCGTCACCGCCGACATCGCGCCGGCCGATTCCGCCGACCCGGTCTCCCGGCTCGACGTGTCGGTTCTGCACCGCGAGATCCTGCAGGGGGAGCTGGGCTTGGAACCGGCCGATTTGGAGTCGGAGCGCTACCTCAGCTACTCGCGGGACGTCGGGACGCTGCTCGATCGCGTGGAGACAGGAGCCGGCCAGGCGGCCTTCCTGCTTCGACCCCCGGCGGTCTCCGACGTGGTCGAGGTCGCCCGCGCGGGCCAGGTGATGCCCCAGAAATCGACATATTTCTTTCCGAAGCCGGCCTCCGGAATCGTCTTCAACCCCCTGTCGGCCGAGATCCGGGTCTGAATGCATTTGATCGGTTGCTTTGTTTCATTTTCGTGAGCCGATTTGGCTTGCCCGCGGCCGGAGCCTTGGCTACTATGCTGGGACTGATGAACGCCAAGCGCATCGTGCTCTACATGCCAGACGCGCTCGTCGATGCGCTCAATCGGGTCACGGCCGTCTCGCCGCAGAGCCGCAGCGAGCTGATCTGCGCCGCCGTCCAGCGGTTCCTTGCCGAGGGACCGGGCCCAGCCGTCGAGTCCGCCAGCCCGGACGAAGCCTTTTTCGACCGGGTAGCAGAAATGATGCAAAGCGGCCTACTGCAGCCGGGCGACTTTACCGATCCGGCGGTCGAGGAGCCGCGCCCCAAAAGCAAGCTCTGGCTCAACTGACCGCGGGAGCTCAGCGTTTTCTCGAAGCCGCAAACCGGGTATAAGTTAATCGACAAATGCCCGTCTATGGATACCGTTGCAGCCACGGTCACCACTTCGAGATCCAGCAGCGCATCACCGAGCCACCGCTGACCCAGTGCCCCGAGTGCGGCGCCCCGGTCGCCCGCGTCTTCTATCCGGTGGGGATCATCTTCAAAGGCGGCGGCTTCTACAAGACCGACTCCCGCGGCGCGAGCAGCGACGGCAGCATCACCGCTGTGGACGGCGCCAAAACCGATGCCAAGACCAATTCGGGCACCAAGGCCGACTCGGGCACCAAGGCCAAGACTGCCCCGGATGCCGGCAGCTCTAAGCCAGCCGCTCCGCCGCCTGCTAAAACTGAAGAGAAAACAAGTACCGAAGAAGGAGCCGCATGACGACGAAAAACATCGTGCAGGTCACCGACCAGAATTTCGAAACAACGGTCGGCGCCTCGACGCAAATCGTCCTACTCGATTTCTGGGCGACCTGGTGTGCACCCTGCAAGATGCTTAAACCGCTGGTGGAGGAGCTCGCCGTCGAGTACGAGGGTCGAGTCGTGATCGCCGAGCTCGACGTGGACGCGAACCCCGTCACCGCCTCGAAGTTTGGCGTGCTCAGCATCCCGTCGCTGATCCTCTTCCGGGGCGGTAAGCCAGCGGAGCGGATCGTCGGCTACAAGCCGAAGGCGTACCTCAAACAGAAGATCGACGCCGTCCTTTAACCTTCACTCCGCACGGGGGTGCATGGGCTCAGGTGGGCTCCACGGTCTTCAAAACCGCTGGTCGGCATCCTTGGCGATGTCGACGGACGGATCGTTCCCGTCGCGCCCCCGCCAGTTTTGAATTAGACGAGTGACCGCCAGGCCCGCCTTAGTAACTCACGGCACTCAGGCCAGCAGGTCAGGTGGTGTACTGACGGCTTATCTGACGGCTTAACCAGAAGGCGGTCCCGTCAGTTGCCGACAGGAGTGTGGTGACATCTGCGTCATACCGACGTGCGAGTCGCACCGAGGCCCTGATGAGGAATGATCTCGTCCAGAGCACGCCATGGCCGAGGCGCCTGTGGGCGCCGGCGCGCGTCCGCTACGCGACCAGCCTGAGCCCGAACGAGATCGTCGTCCGGCTTGCCGATCAGGGCCAAGGCTACGCGGCCCCCCAAGACGGGAACTTAAGCAAGATTGGCTATCGAACCGAAGTGACTCCCCGCGGGTTCAAACTTTTCAAGGTCGCCGGTAGGTTTCTCGGCAATCCGCCGCGGATAGTCGCTGTTCTCGATGCCACCACTTCGGAAACGGGTGCAGGAACGCTAATCATCGGGGAGGTGCGACTGCCATATCCGTACTTGACCATGTTCTGCATTGTCTGGCTAGCAACGATTGGCACCGCGCTGCTCCCGGCCAAGGGAATGTTCGTTGCCGCACTTATCCTCTGGGGAGGGTTCGGCTCATTGTTTACGCTGGCACAGCGGGCAGATGCCAGCCGAAGCGTTTCAACGTTCGTAAGCACGTTACAGACCGCCCTCGGGGCGCCGCTGGCGATCCGCCTTCCCGACGTGGGAATCCCCACTGCACCTAATCCGCCTCCACAACTTCCCAATTCGCCACTCTTTCGCTCTCGCATTCAGGCCGGGATCTTCCTCGGTGGTATTGCGGCTTTCTGGGGAGGCTTCACCCTCATCGGTCTGATGCAGATGTTGGGCGGACACGCAGGATCCCCAGGGCCGACGGGCCCTGGGGAAGTCGCCGTTCTTGTGCTGACGCTCATTGGGGGACTCCTGGCGATGACTGCACAGCGAGGTCTGCTCGTGCGCATGACGGAACGGACCGTTCCGATGTTCGGCACGATGATGCGCATGGTGATGCCAGGCACCCTGAGCGACGCAGCGCGCAAACTCGGCCTCAATGGGCCTGTGGTGGCAGGGGCGCTTTATCTCGTCCTCGTCGTCGGGATCGTTACCTTTTTCGGCGCCTTAGCCGTTCGCTAAGTCGACTTCGTGGAACTGCCTCATCGCTCACTTGAACAGCGCCTGCATATGTTCGGCGACTTCCGCGTGAAGGGCAGCAGCAACGTGTACCAGCCACGGGTTCGGGCTCGTCTTGATGGCTCGCGGTGGCGTTCATGAAAACCTCCTGCGCCATAATTCAAAGAAATTCTGATACTTGCTGCGAGCTAACCGAACGTGAAGCAGTAGGCTTCAGCCCCAGTGTTGAGGAATTCGATCTCGAAGGTTCGATGCTCAATGCTGCCCCGCTGGCGGATCAGCTGGAAGAGCCGCTGATCATCCGCAGTTCCCTGCCCCTGGCCGTCAACGTCGCTTCCGTGTGCTGCGTCAACAGGCTCGCCGTCGATAAAGACCCGAAACTGCACCGAAGGGGCACCTTTGGGCGGTCCCATGACGAGGTTGACGTCACGGGCATGAAAGCGAAAGGCGATACGCCCGTTCCCCTCGTTGAGAACCGCTGCCCGTCCCGTGATCGTCCAAAGTCCGGACAGGGCCCAATCGTTCAGGTTCAGTCGGCTGGGAACGGTGTATGTGCGAGGCTTGTTCGGGACCGCACCGCCGGGTGAGGCAAAACCCTCGGCCTGCTGGTAGCCGGTGTAGGTCTCTCCCGACTCGAGGGTGCTCCATTCGGCGGCAACCTCGGGTCCCTCCGGTTGGACAGTTACCAGGTCGTCGCCAAATCCGCTGGAGCCCGCATCCGCGAGCAGCTGCTGAAGGATCATCTCCGACATGTCGTAGGCGCCCTCGCCAAAGTGATGGGCTCGGATCCGTCCCTGGGCATCCGCGAGATAGAGCGCCGGCCAGTAGTTGTTGTCGAAGGCTCGCCAAACCTCGTAGTTTGTGTCGACCGCGATTGGGTATCGGACGCCCAGTGCTTTAGCTTGCTTGCGGACGTTGTCAATGTCTCCCTCAAACGGAAATTCCGGCGTATGGACGCCGATCACCACCAGGCCCTTGCCGCCGTATTTCTCAGCCCAGGCACGAACGTAGGGAAACGTCCGCAGCCAGTTGACGCAGGTAAAGGTCCAGAAGTCGACAAGAACGACTTTCCCCCGCAGGTCAGCCGGCGACAACGGCTCGGAATTGAGCCACCCAGTTGCACCCGCAAACGAAGCCAGCTGACCTTCAATCGGCAGCTTCGCGGCTCTGGCCTTGAGCTGTCGGACCAGCTGATCGTCTACTTTGACCGCCTCGCGTGGCGGTTCCACCCCGGCGGGGTGCGTCCCGGCAAAAACGAACTGCTTGGCTTTCATGGTGGGCTACTCCTTTGACATCCGGTCGACGTCCAGAATGGCCTGCGCGAAGGCCTGTGGCGCTTCTTGCGGCAGATTGTGCCCAATGCCACCCCTGATGGCGCGGTGTTCATATTTGCCTGAGAACTTTCCCGCATACGCACTAGCGGGTGGGTGGAACGCGCCATTGGCATCACCTTCCAAGGTGATGGTGGGCACGGTGATGACGGGGCCTTTGGCGAGCCGCTGTTCCAGTTCGTCATATTGGGACTCGCCTTGAGCCAGTCCGAGCCGCCAACGGTAGTTGTGGATCACGATGTTGACGTGATCCGGGTTGTCGAAGGACGCGGCCGTTCTATCGAATGTCGCATCGTCGAATTGCCACTTAGGTGATGCAAGCTGCCAGATCAGCTTGTTGAAGTCCCGGGTGTACTGGCGGTATCCGAGCCCCCCGCGTTCGGTAGCGAAGTAGTACTGGTACCACCACTGAAGCTCGGCGGCCGGCGGCAGCGGCTTCTTGTTGGCGTCCTGGCTGCCGATCAGGTAGCCGCTCACGGATACGAGCGCCCTGCATCGTTGTGGCCAGAGCGCCGCGACGATGTCTGCAGTTCGCGCCCCCCAATCAAAGCCGGCAAGGATCGCACTATCGATTCTCAGCGCATCCATCAGTGCAATGGCATCGAGCGCCAGGGCCGATGGCTGGCCGTTGCGAAACGTCTCGTTTGAAAGAAACGTGGTCGTGCCATAACCACGCAGGTACGGGACGATCACGTGGTAGCCCGCCGACGTGAGCAACGGGATGACGTCGACGTAGCTGTGAATGTCGTACGGCCACCCGTGCAACAGGATCACGGTCGGGCCGCCGCTGAGACCGGCTTCGACGTATCCGACGTTGACAACGCCGGCATCGATCTGCTTAAGGGGACCGAGCGCGGTCCCCATTGTTGCAGTTTGCCCGACGGTCCTCATGTTCTATTTCGCGCCCCGAGAACGATCGTGGGCTCGTGACTCATTTGAATCCCCCTGCATCAGCGAGCTCTACCGTTACCTTCTTTGCTACCGCAGTGAGCGAAACGCTGCGCGAATCTCCTGGGTGAAAAGTTGCGGCTCCTGCCAGGCCGCGAAATGATTGCCTTCGCCGACTTCGTTGAAGTAAATGAGCTTCGGGTAGGCCTTCTCGGTCCAACTGCGCGGCGCCTGATACAGCTCTCGAGGGAAGACGCTCACGGCGGCCGGAACCGAGACGCCCTTGACGTCGAAGAAGCCGAGCTTGTTCTCCCAGTAGAGACGACCCGAGGAAACTCCTGTATTCGTCACCCAGGTGAGCGTGATGTTGTCGAGGACCTCGTCCCGTGTGAGGTTGCCTACGGGGTCGCCTTCGAAGGCCCGTGCGATGTCCTCATAGCTGCGCGCGTCGTGGTCGAGCATCCAGGCGGCGAGGGCGACGGGCGAATCGGCGAGCCCGTACAATGTCTGCGGGCGCAACGCCATCTCGGTCGCGTATCCGATGCCCTTCGTATAGAGGAACTTCAGCTGCTCCCACGCGCGGCGCTCGTCGGCTGACAGACCAGACGGCGCCGGACCGCCGGACGCGAGCGCCTTCGAAACGTCAGGTGCGACCGTGCCGGGCATGTTGGAGTGAATGCCGAGCAACTCCGGAGGTGCCTTTGCGCCGATCACATCCGTGATTTGCGCACCCCAATCGCCGCCTTGCGCGACGAATCGTGTATATCCCAGGCGCCTCATCAGCGCAATCCAGGCATCCGCGATGTGGACAGGGTCCCAGCCGGTAGCCGTCGGTTTCGCTGAGAACCCGTAGCCGGGCATTGACGGAACCACCAGGTCGAACGCGTCCTTCGCGTCGCCGCCATGCGCCGTCGGGTCGGTGAGGGATCCGACGACGTTGAGCATCTCGATGACCGAGCCTGGCCAGCCGTGCGTGATGATGAGCGGCAACGCCTTCTCGTGCGGCGACTTGACGTGGATGAAGTGGATGTCGAGGCCGTCGATCTCCGTGATGAACTGAGGCAGCG
>Ga0209474_10004803_pt1 | contig 11602 bp, 11 predicted proteins | sample GraSoiAngelo_145_FD_185902 | JGI IMG/M metagenome (GOLD analysis project Ga0209474, IMG submission 185902) | Grasslands soil microbial communities from the Angelo Coastal Reserve, California, USA - 14_1009_05_20cm (SPAdes) (version 2) | ecosystem: Environmental > Terrestrial > Soil > Grasslands...
TACACATCCACGACCCCGGATAGAAGCCCGCCACCCGCAAGCTGGAGAATCAATTCGGCGCAACGCCGCGAGGCGAGCTCCGCCATTTCCGGATCAGCGCCGCGACCAAAACGCGTGGATGCTTCGGTATGCAATTTGAGGAAGCGCGCGGCGCGGCGAATGGCCACCGGCTCAAACCAGGCGCACTCGATCAAAACATTCTTTGTCGAAAGGGAAATTTCCGTTTCGTCGCCGCCCATGATGCCGCCGATGCCGATGGCCCGCGAGCCGTCGCCGTCGGAAATCATGCAGATACCTGGACCGAACTCGCGCTCGATGCCGTCGAGCGTGCGCATTTTTTCTTTGGGCTTGGAGGCGCGAACGACAATTTTGTGGTCGCGGACTTTGTCGTAATCGAAGGTGTGAAGAGCGTGGCCGAGTTCGAGCATGACGTAGTTCGAAATGTCCACGACGTTGCTGATACTGGCGACGCCGGAAGCATCGAGACGCTCTTTTAGCCACTTCGGCGAAGGCTGAATCTTGACGCCGCGAATCACTCGCGCGGTGAAGCGGCCGCAAAGCTCCGGGGCCTGAATTTCAACCTTCATGGCGTCGCTGGCTTTCGCGGCGCTTTCTTTGGGCTTTGGCGAAACAGGCTTCAGCGGCAGTTTGTAGATGGCGGCCACTTCTCGCGCGATGCCGACGTGTCCCAGGCAGTCAGGGCGGTTGGAGCCGACTTCGGCGTCAATTACCGCGCCATGCGGGCCGTCTTCGACGCCCGCGATATTCGTCCCGGAAAGCGCCAAGCGCGAAGCCAATTCCTGAGGCGGCGCCGTCACGTCGACGAAGTCTTTCAGCCAATTGTAGACGACTTTCATAGAAGCCGTGACTCGTAACTCGTGATTCGTGACTCGTGAAACGATGAAGCAAAAGATTCAACACAGAGAGCACAGAGGGAAAAGCGCAAAGGACACAAAGAGGTCGACGCAAATCTCAGCGACTCCCTTAGGGCATCGTTCTTGCCACGATTCCTCGCCTCGCTCGGAATGATAATGCTTCTCATGGCGCTCACGGGAATTGGCGCAGGAAGCGCACGTCGTTTTGAAAAAAAACCTGAATGTCGTCGATGCCGTACCGCAACATGGCCAGGCGGTCAATGCCCATGCCGAAGGCAAAGCCACTGACTTTCTTCGCGTCGTAATTCACAAAACCGTAGACTGCGGGATCCACCATGCCGGCGCCGAAGAGTTCGATCCAGCCCGCGCCTTTGCATTTCGAGCAAGTTCCGCCACCGGCCGAGTTGCCGCTGCCCCCGCAAAAAATGCAGGAGACGTCGAATTCGACAGACGGCTCCGTGAACGGGAAGTAGCTCGGGCGGAAACGCGTTTTCACTCCAGCCCCGAAGAATTGTTTGACGAAATATTCGATGGTGCCGGTGAAATCGCAGAAGGTGATGTCCGTATCCACGGCGAGACCTTCGACCTGGTGGAACATAAAGGAGTGCGTGGCGTCGGGATTGTCGCGGCGATAGACCTTGCCGGGAACGATGACGCGCACGGGCGGCTTCTGCTTTTCCATGGTACGAATCTGCATGGGAGAAGTGTGCGTCCGCAAAAGGAGCGGCGTCGCCGCGGACTTTTTGTCCGGCGAGTGGGGCAAGTCGATGTAGAACGTGTCCATGTCGTCCCGGACAGGATGAAACTCCGGGATATTCAGCGCCTCGAAGTTGTAGTAAGGCGTTTCAATTTCCGGCCCCTCCACAATGGAAAAACCAATGGAGAAGAAGATGTCCTCGAGTTCCTGAAGAACCTGGCGGATGAGGTGATGCGAGCCGATGGGATGAATGACGCCAGGGAGAGAAAGGTCTAAGCGCTCTTTCGCGAGGGCGGCTTCTTCGGCGCCGGATTCGATGGCGACGCGGCGCTCTTCAAGAGTTTTCTCCAGATGCGCCTTGAATTTATTCAGTTCCTGCCCGACGATGCGCTTCAGTTCGGTCTCAGCCGGCTTCAACCAGTTTTCAGTGATAGCCGTTAGGACGCCCGACTTTCTCCCGACCCAGGACTGACGGAGAATCTCCCAGTTTTGACTGTCCATCGATCTGTGAGCCTGAGCGTCGAACAGAGCACGCACTTCGGCGAACTTTTCCGCGACGCCTTTTGCGTCGCTAACTCCTAGCTCACTCAGAGTCTTTGCCGTTGGGTTGTCAACTGTTGGCATCTTCGCGAAATAGATTACACCGTAGGGTATGACCTATTGTGCCCCTACAGGAAAAAGTTGGCATCGAGTAACAAATGAACCGACGTGGCAATTCTTTGGGCTACGATTTCTTCGCCTTGGCTGGCGGCGCGGCGGCGGCTTTGGCTTTTTCCGCGAGCTGAGCGAAGCCGGCGGCGTCCTTGACGGCAATGTCCGCGAGGACTTTGCGATCGAGAGCTACACCCGCGGCTTTGAGGCCGTGAATCAACTGGCCGTAAGTCAAGCCGTTGAGGCGCGCGGCGGCGCCGATTCGTTGAATCCACAGGCGGCGGTACTGGCGCTTTTTGTTGCGGCGGTCGCGGAAAGCATAGCGGTCCGCGCGATTGGCCGCTTCCTGAGCGGACTGGTAGAGCTTGCTCTTGGTAAGGAAAAAGCCCTTCGTCCTTTTGAGGTACTTCTTGCGCCGAGCCCGGCGCTTGGTGCCGCGTTTTACGCGTGCCATGGGTTTGCTCCTTCGTATCAAAAAGAACGGGTGTAAAGACCCGCCACTGCAAATTACAACCTCTTTCAATGTTGCACTTACTGAGTAAATCAGATGGAAACAAAACGGGTTGCGAAGACGTGCGGAGAGGCACGTCATTGCAACGGGTTTGTTTCCGGTTGGTACGAGTAGGCATCGCGACGCAGCCGTGTAACGGGCGCGTCAACGAAGTCGCCCGCGAAACGCGGGCGATGTCGGGCCAAAGCCCGACCCCTACAAATGCTCCGGTAAACCGGAGCTGATTCGGCGGGCAGGCACCCGTGAAGCGCTGCCTCGCACGAAAATCGTTGTCTAAACGTTGGAACGTCTAAAAGTTCGAACGTTCAAAAAATCTAGCCATAGGGCAACATCTGCTTGATGCTGGCCACGTCGGCCGCGCTGACGGTCGTCAACTTCTTCAGCTTGCGCATGCGGCCAGAGGCCTTGAGGCCGGTAAAGTGGCGCTTGGCCGTATGGCCGCGCAAAATTTTCCCGGCCGCCGTGATCTTGAAGCGCTTGCGAGCTCCGCGATGCGTCTTCAACTTCATCTTCGGTTTTGAACGGTTTCTTGGCATTGCGAAAACCTCTCTTGAATCTCAAAAGCGGACGGCCTCAGAAGGCTGTCCCTACAGAATCCAATTTGCGCTGTGAAACGCTCCTGTTACTGCGACTGCTGCGCGCCGGAAGCCGCTTGCCCTGCGGGCCTGGATGCCCCAGTGCTCTTCTTGGGCGCCAGCAGAGCCACCAGAACGTTGCCTTCCATGCGCGGCATGGTTTCGATCTGGCCCTGATCTCCAATTTCCGTCAACAGGCGGTTCATCTTCGCGCGGCCCACTTCCTGGTGCGCCATTTCGCGGCCACGATGAAAAATCATGGCGCGCACCTTGTGGCCCTCGCCGAGGAAGCGGATGATCTGATTCTTGCGAACCTGATAGTCGTGCTCCGCAGTGTTGGGCCGAAACTTGACTTCCTTCAGTTGCGAACCGCGGCTGCTCTTGCGCTGTTCGTGGGCCTTCTTGTTCAGCTGGTACTGATATTTCCCGTAGTCGGTGATTTTGCAGACCGGCGGGTCGGCGGTGGGCGAAATCTCCACCAAATCAAGCCCGCGTTCCCGCGCGAGCTTCATTGCTTCGAAAGGCTGCATGACACCGAGCTGCGCACCCTCTTCGTCAATCACCCGGATTTCGCGCGCCCTGATGCGTTCGTTTACGCGCGTACGGTCACTCGGCCGGAAGTTGCGTTCAGCGATAAATCCCCCTCAAGAGCGATAGGCACCTGCTTTCCCCGGATTGACCAGGAGCTGGCCCCCAAATGCACAAACACCGGTCCACGGAAGAGACGGTACCGGGGACGGGTTCCAAAGTATAGCATGGCGGATGCGTTGCGCTGCAATAGGGGCGGAAGTATCACGATGTTAGTCTTAGTTCCTTCCCGGCGCAGGCAATGACCGCGCGAATTTGGAATTCGGCAGCCTTGGAGGTCGTGACGCCGAGCCCAAGTTGATCGGCCGTTTTCGAGAGTGCATCGGGATCCGGAGCGAGAAGTGTGAAACTTTCGAGGTGGCAACCGCGAGGCGCATCGACGGACGGATGCGTGGTGTCGGCGCTCCATTCGATGAAGAACGGAAGCAGGCCGCCTCGATCATCTTTGAGCCGCAGCGCCTTCCAGTGAAGGACTTTGCCATCCGGGCGTTGGCGTGAACCGGGCTGCGGCCCTTCGAACTCGATTCCTTCCTTGCGCAGACGCGCGGCAAATTGGTCCAAATCGTCGCGATGGGCCGCCCAACCGATGAGCCGAGGTTCGTTTAGCTTGGTAATGGCCGAGTATTGCTGCACGCCCGATTGTTTGGGATCTGGTGCAATGATTTCGAGGTAGCGGCGGGGATTTGGTTCCCGCGGAGTGCGCTCACCTAACGAAATGAGGGCGTTTTGCGTGCCGCGTCCAGGATGGACGCCACCGAAAGAAGCGCGCACACCGGCGCGCTCCTCGACGAAGGCGATCCCGCGGTCAAGATCGTTGCAGCCGAGAAGAATGTGATCGAGCAACGCAGGAAAGCCTGCGACTCTGGCCTCCGCTGGCCAAATGGGAGGCGTGATGAACGCACCTGCGGTGAAGGCGAGAAAAGTTCGGCGCGAGAGGTTCTCCATTTTCCATTACTCCTTTGCATCGGAGACTACACGTTTGAGCCGCGATTGTGGAGTGTGGCGCGGCGGTGGCCTCTTCATTTTGATGCTATGGCGCAGGTTTGCGGGCCCGAATGTAGGCCCGGCGGCTTTGGTATTCAACTTCTGGCACATAGGGATCGCGCTCGAGCGAGTCTTCGATGGCAAAGCCCGCGAGGCCAAGATAGCGCTCAACCTCTTTCCTGGCGTAGAAGACCAGGTCCAGCGAAACCTGGTGGCCCCAAAGGTTTTCTTCACGCAAAACTTCGAGGCCGATGTGAAAAGCGAGGAAGAGGAGGCCGCCCGGCTTGAGCGCGCGGAACATTTCGCGAAATGCCTGGAGGATATCCGTTTTCGGAATATGCACGATGGAATAGAAAGCGACGATGGCGGCCCAGGCGCCGTCTTCCACTTCGAGCGCAAGCATGTTGCCCTGCTCGAATTTGATGGCGGGATTCAGTTTGCACGCTTGCTCCAGCATGCCCGGAGAAAGATCCATACCAAAGACGTCCACACCGCGCTCATGCAAATAGCGCGCCACATGGCCCGGGCCGCAGCCGAGTTCGCACACGCGGCCGGCGCCTTTGACGCGCGTTGCGAATTCATCGAGAAGCATGCGGTCGAGCGGCTTGTGCTCGAGTTCGCCGGCGATTCTGGCGGTGTATTCTTCGGCGATGCGGTCGTAGCTAGATTGGCAGTCCGAAAGCTTTTGAGGATCCATGGGCGCTCGTGAGAATGAGGCAAACCGCCGACATTATCTCAGATCTCTGTTCAAAGGCTCACAGTTGCGCCTTTCAGCCCGCGCTTGCAGAGATACGCGTGCCAGAAGAGGCGGGCGGCGACGGCCCGCCAAGGCTTCCACGGTGCGCTCAGGGCTTCGAGCTTTTCCGGGGAGGGGCGGTTGCGGAGACGCTTCACCTCCTGGACGGCGGTAGCAAGGGCGAGATCACCAGTGGGCCAGACGTCCGGGCGGCGAAGCGCGCTCAAGAGATAAATGTCAGCGGTCCAACGGCCGATGCCCTTGAAAGCGACGAGCATTTTGTGCGCGGAATCGTCCGGGAGGTCATGAAGATACCGCAAATCGAAGTGACGGCGCGCGAGGGACTCGGCGAGCAGTCGCGTGTAGAGAGTCTTCTGGCGGCTGAAGCCGATGCGTAGCAGTTCTGCGTCCGTGAGTTTCAGAAAACGGTTAGGAGTGAGCAGCCCGACAGCGGAAATCAGGCGGTCGAATGCAGCCTTCGCCGAAGCCAGGGAAACCTGCTGTTCGAGAATGATGTAAACGAGCGTCGGAAAGCCCGGCTCGCGTACCCACAGCGTCGGCTGACCATAGGTCTTCACTACATTCGCTAAGTGTTCGTCGCGCTCCATCAGCAAACACACTCCTTGCGAGAAAGCATCCTCATTCAGAATTGCGTGCGAATTTTGCATGGCTGGAAGGCCGCGAAGTCCAGTAACAATTCAGCTTATGGCGCGGGAAGCGACTTCGCGCTGAAGCGCATCGAGGACCTCGGCGAGCGGCTTCGGGCCAAGGTCGCCTTTGGAACGATGGCGGACGGAGACGGTACGGGCATCTGCTTCTTTTGCGCCGACCACCAGCATGTAGGGAATTTTTTTTAGCTGCGCATCGCGAATCTTGGCGGGCAATTTCTCGTTGCGGTCGTCGAGATGGACGCGCAGGTTGTGGTTCCTGAGCGTTTCGGCGACCTGCTTCGCGTAATCGGCGACCTTTACGCTGACCGGGCAAATCTCCACTTGCACGGGAGCGAGCCAGAGCGGAAACGCTCCCGCGTAATGCTCGATCAAAATGCCGAAGAAGCGTTCCACGGAGCCGAGCAGCGCGCGGTGCACCATAAGCGGCTGGTGCTTCGCGCCGTCCTCGGCGACGTATTGCAAGCCAAAACGCGCGGGCAAATTGAAATCAAACTGCACGGTGGTGAGCTGCCAGGGACGGCCGATGGCGTCAATCAGCTTGACGTCGATTTTCGGGCCGTAGAATGCCGCTTCGCCCTGGATTTTCTTGAACGGAATGTTCATGTGCTGCATGGTGTTCGCGAGCGCAGCGCTGGCACGTTGCCAGTCTTCGGGCTTGCCAGCGTAATTCTCCGGATGCGCGGGATCCCAGTCGGAAAGCTCCACCTCGAACTTATCAAAGCCGAAATTCTTCATCACAGCGAAGGCGAAGTCCACGCAAGCACCCACTTCCGATTCGATTTGCGAAGGCATGCAGAAAATGTGGGCGTCGTCTTGCGTAAAGCCGCGAACGCGGAGCAGGCCGTGAAGCACGCCGCTGCGCTCGTACCGGTAAACAGTCCCGAGTTCCGCGAGGCGCACGGGCAGATCGCGATAGCTATGCAGCTTGGACTTGTAAATGAGAATGTGGCCCGGGCAGTTCATGGGCTTAAGCTGGTAATCGGCCTTCTCCACTTCGACCGGGCCGAACATGCTGTCCTTATAAAAGCCGGTGTGCCCGCTGGTCTTCCAGAGATCGAGCCGCATGATGTGCGGCGTGTAAACGAGATCGTAGCCGCGCTTGAGAAGTTCGTCGCGGAGCCAGTCTTCGACAATTTTCCGAATGAGCCCGCCCTTGGGATGCCAGAAAATCAGTCCCGGACCGGCTTCTTCTTCAATGCTGAAAAGATCCAGCTCGACGCCCAGCTTGCGATGGTCGCGGCGCTTGGCTTCTTCCAGTCGATGGAGATGTTCGTCCAGTTCTTTCTGCGTGAAGAAAGCCACAGCGTAAATACGCTGTAGCTGCGGGTTGCCTTCCTGACCTTTCCAGTAAGCGCCTGCCACGTTCATTAATTTGAATGCCTGAATGCGCTTGGTGGACGGGATGTGCGGTCCGCGACAAAAGTCGATAAATTTCCCCGTGGTGTAAAACGAAACCATCGGCTCGGCGGCTTTTTCTTCCACCAGCTCGCACTTGAAAACCTGATTGGACTTCTTGTAGAGGTCGAGAGCCTCCGGCTTGGGAATGAGCTTCCGCTCGTTCGGCAGATCCTGCGCGGCCAGCTCGTGCATCTTTTTCTCGATTTTGGCCAAGTCTTCCTGGGTGAAAGGCTCGTCGCGGAGGAATTCGTAGAAAAAGCCGGTGTCAATGGGCGGGCCAATGCCGAGTTTAACGTTGGGAAAGAGTTCCACCACAGCGGCAGCGAGCAGGTGGGCCGCGGAATGCCGGAACACAAAGAGCGAGTCGGGGTCTTTTTCCGTGAGGATGTGGAGCTTCACGTCGCGCTCGAGAGGGCGGCGCAGATCGATGAGCTCTCCTTCGCCGTCGTTTGGTTGCGCAACACGAGCAACCAGCGCGGCATCGGCGAGGCGCGGCGAGATACTGCGCGCGATGTCCGCGGGCGTGGTGCCCTTAAGGACATCCTTGACGCTGCCGTCCGGCAATGTGATGTGAATCTGCTCCATGGCGATCTTCTCGATGAGAAGAGAAACACTAAGCTTATCGGCGGCTTCCCTTTGGGTCAAGACGATGCCCGCGCTGAGCCCTTGAGCGATGAGCGATGCCTGCGACCCACTCGTTTCCTCGAATTGCCGTTAGGCCCGCGAAATCACTCAAAGATGACCTGAGGCGACGCCAAGCGGTGAGGATTTTGGAGAGCGACGCGATGGCGACGCCGAGCGCTAAGAGTGTCCACCACAGAAATAGACCAGAGGCGTAGACGCCCCGCATCCGCGGTGCACGAGGCCCCTACTTTCGGTGCGAGCAAAGAAAGAATCAAGAACTCGGAAAGAATCTCGCCGGTTATCACCCTCGGCACTCCCACTTAAGTCCAACAGTGTTCCAACCAGAAGTGGAGCATTTATTGCTCTGGAAACTGCGAGTATTTCCAGCGGAACGCCTTAGCTCGTGATGACTGCGTTGGCGCTTCCTACACAGTTCTTTGACGGGGTAAGAGATACGCGCCAAAAGTAACCACGCCTCCGGGACTCTTAGGAACTCGGCAAGTCGCCGGGAGAGACCATCCGTCGAACCTAGGCAGATTAACGCGAAACGCGATTGGATTGCTCGCCGAGAGTGGTCACGTCGTTGACGAGCTCGTCCAGTTGGGCTTCGAGCTTCTTGAGCTTATCCTGTTCGGTTTGCAGTTGCTGCTCGGCCTCCGTTTCCGTCGCCTGACGTTGCTGCGCCAGATCTGTGGCCGCGGTGAGGTCCGATTGCGCGTGATTGAGACTCGCTTGAATATCCTCCCGATGTTCCGGGTCCTCGCTTAATCTTTCCTGTAAAGAAGCAACTTTGGCGGCTTCAGCCTTCTGAACACCACAAGAATGAGAAGAAATGCTCGCTGCATTGCGAAACCTCCTTACGTCAGATGCGCTGATTCTAGAGAATCGTGACGCCGGGCAAGCCTGTGAAATGGGCGTCGGAAGTAACCAGCTCGGCATCATGCGCTCTAGCGGACGCGTAAATGATCGCGTCAGCCATGGGCAGATTCGCATCCAAGCTCGTTTTGGCGGCCAAAGCAGCAAGAGGGATGTCGAGGGGCAGTTCGCGTTCGTGGAACGCGAAGGCATGCGACAGAAAAAGTTCCGCCAAGGTTGGCCCTGTTCGCGAAGGATTTTCTTGTAGACTTCATAAACAACAATAGTGGGAAGAAGAACGTTGTGCGGGTTCTCTAGATACTTCGCGAAGGCGTCGCACTTGGGGCCGTTTCCCAGAAACTCGACCCAACCCGTGGAGTCCACGACCACCCAGTCAGAAGCGCTCGGAGTGGTCACGGTCTTCATCTTTCCACTTCATGCCTTTGACGATTCCGCGCAGTTCCGTGATCGGCCGTGGCTTACTGAATCGAATCGTTCCGTCCATGATGTAGACGTTCAATTCCTGGCCAGGCTTCAGTTGAAGCTCTTCGCGCACCTTCTTGGGAATCACAACCTGAAATTTCGGGGAAACCTTCACTATCTCCATGCTCGCACCTAGAAAAAGTGTATCGATAGCCACTTCGTCTGTCAATCCAAGCATCGATAGTGATTTCGTGCTACAGGAGTTACTTACAGGCTGCGCAGTAGCTTATAAAGTTCGTTGGCGGCGTCGAAGTCGGCTTCGAGATCTCGGGAGGCGAGGCGCTCGCGAAGGTCGTCGAGGCGGCGTGCGAGAAGATCGAGCGCCGCGGAAAGCACTTCCTGATTGGTGAGCACAATGTCGCGCCAGGTGGCATACGAACTTCCCGCAAGCCGCAGCGAATCGCGCAGGCCCGGACCAGCCAACGTAATGGGCAGGCCGTTTTCGTCAAGCCGGTCGTAGAGAAACCCGGCGAGAGCGACGGCGGCAAGTTGCGGAAGATGCGAAGCAAGGCCGACCGCATAATCATGCTGCGGAGCGCCGAGCCAGAGCGTTCGCGCGCCGATTTTCTCGAGGATTTTCACGAAAGCCGAAACTCGAGGATCTTCCTGAGCAGCGGATGCGCCGATGAGCGCGTAAGTGCTGCCGCGGAAGAGGTCGGCGTCGGCGTGCGCGATGCCGGAGAGTTCCTTCCCCGCCATAGGATGCCCGCCAAGGAAGAACGGCCCTTTGTCCGCAGGGAGAACTTCCTCCGCGGCCTCCGCGATGCGCACCTTCGTGCTGCAGGCATCGGTGACAAGCGCGTTCGGAGGAGCGTGGCGCGCAATCTCGGGAAGAAGATCAATCGTCGCGGCAATGGGCAGAGCGATGTAGACGAGGTCAGCGCCCTTCAGCGCAGCGGCAAGTTCCCCGTAGAAAGGCGCATCAATGGCGCCTCGTGCGTGCGCTTCTCCGACAACGTCGGTGCGGTCCCAGCCGGAAACACAAATGCTCGTGGTGTATTTTCGCAGCGCCAGCCCGAACGACCCTCCGATCAGACCGGTACCGAGAATCGTGACCCGCGAGATGATGTGGCCTGACGACATGAATCACGCAACGCGGCGGCCAATGGCCGGAGCGATGATCCGCAGCTCCGCCATCAGTTGCGTAAAGGTAGACGGTTCGAGCGATTGCGCGCCGTCGGAAAGCGCGTGGTCGGGATCGTTGTGAACCTCGATGATCAAGCCATCCGCGCCCGCGGCTACGGCGGCGCGGGCCATCGGCGGAACCTTGTCACGCCGGCCCGTGGCATGCGAGGGATCGCCAATGATGGGCAGGTGCGAGAGTTTTTGGATGACGGGGATAGCGGCGAGATCGAATGTGTTGCGCGTGTAAGTTTCGAACGTGCGAATGCCGCGCTCGCAGAGAACCACATTGTAGTTGCCACCAGCAAGAATGTATTCGGCGCTGAGCAGCAACTCTTCCATTGTCGCCGAAAGGCCGCGCTTCAAAAGAACGGGCTTGCGAATTTCGCCGAGCGCTCGCAGCAGGTAATAGTTTTGCATGTTACGCGCGCCCACCTGGAACATGTCCACATAAGGAAGCATCAACTGAATTTGCGAAGGGTCCATTACTTCGCTGACGGTGCAAAGGCGGAATTTGTCCGCCGCTTCGCGCATGAGTTTCAGTCCCGGCTCACCCATCCCCTGAAAAGCGTAAGGAGACGAACGGGGCTTAAAGGCTCCTGCCCTCAAAATTTTCGCCCCTGCTTTCGCAACACTCTCCGCCACACAGAAAATTTGTTCGCGCGACTCGACCGAGCAGGGCCCTGCAGCCACGACAACTTCAGGCCCCCCTATTTTGACGCCGCGTCCTAAATCAACGACGGTGCCTTCGGGGCGGAACTGCCTGCTGGCCAGCTTGAACGGCTGCGTGATGCGCATGACTTCGCGCACTCCCTCCAGCAATTCGAAGTCT
>Ga0209474_10004804_pt1 | contig 11600 bp, 7 predicted proteins | sample GraSoiAngelo_145_FD_185902 | JGI IMG/M metagenome (GOLD analysis project Ga0209474, IMG submission 185902) | Grasslands soil microbial communities from the Angelo Coastal Reserve, California, USA - 14_1009_05_20cm (SPAdes) (version 2) | ecosystem: Environmental > Terrestrial > Soil > Grasslands ...
AGCCGAGGTCCGCATCCGCCAGCGCCGGCTCGGAGCTGAGGGAGACGTGCGGCTCGCCCGGCGTGCCGAAGGCATGGAGCCGCACCTTGTATTCCTTCACTTGCGAGCTGGCCTGGAAATCGAAGGTTGGCCGGATCCGCTGCCGGTCGGTGAACGTGAGCACGCCCTGCTCGATCTGGAACTCGTTTCCCCGGAACGTGGCGGTGCCGTGCACGGTGTTCACGCTCCCGAGCAGGCCGATGGAGCGGGATGTCCCGGTGATCTTCAGGTCGCCCTTCAGGTCGGTGCGGGCGAGGTTGTTCTCCACTCGCACTCCTCGGGAGAGATGCACGTCCAGGTCGAAACGCACGACGATGGGGCTCTTGGTGAGCACTTTCAGCGCGGGCGGGCGCCGGGAGAAGTCGAGCAGCGACTTCTCGATGTCCACATCTTCCGTGTACTTCATCTGCGAGAGGGTCAGGTTGCCGCCCAGCATCGGTTCGGAAGGCGGTCCGTAGAGCGTCAGGTCTCCCTCGACGATGGCGCCGACGCTCTCCTGGAAGTGCACGTTCACGTCGCTCACGTGGGCGGACATGTCGATCTTCTTGGGGACCAGCCGCTCCATCTCCATGCCGCCGGAGACGCGCGCCTCGCCGTTGTTCAGCTTGCCCGAGAGCGAATCGATCACCAGGGCGTCCTGCGAGAACGAGATGCTGCCGTTCAGCGCCCGGGCGGCGACGGGCAGGCCGCGCAGGCTGCCGGCGCCGTCCTCGATGCGGATGTTGCCGAGCACCGTCGGGTTCTTCACCGTGCCGTTGACCGTCGCTTGGATGAGATATGTCCCCGAGGCGTGCTCGACGTCTGCGAGCAGGCCGGGCAGCACCCGCCCGTCGATGCTCGCGCCGAGCCGGAGATCGAGCTTGCCGTCGCGCCCGCGCCCGCCCGAGAGATGCGCGGTGGTGAACGGCGCGCGCAGCGCGAGGCGCTCGGTCCGGATCCCCTCGGGACCGAAGGAGACCTGGGCCGGCCCGTCGTTCTCGAAGGGCAGATCGCTGCGGACGATCAGGAGCTGCGAGAGCGTCATGGTGCCGGCGCTCTCCCGCAAGCGCAGCAGCGATCCGCGCACCTCGAACGCCGCGGTCAGCGAGCCGCTCTCGATGTCGAAATCGGGCGCGACCAGATCGACATACTGGGGAAGATCGGGTACCCGCAGCGTTCCCTCGCAGCCGTAAGGGAAGTCTCCCTCCAGCCGCGCGTGCCCGCTCACCCGGTGCGTCCCGATGGTCGCGTTCCAGGTCATCGCCTTGTCGTCGATGCGCAGCTTCAGCTCGCCCTCACCCAGGTCCGCCTCGTCCGCCATTCCCTCGGTGAACTGGAGCGCGGCGTCCAGGCGGGGATGCTCCGGTACGCCACCGAGGTGCGCGGTCGCTCGCAGCGGACCCGACAGGTGGGCCCGCTCGGCCCTGTCGAAGTCGGCGAGCGTGAAATTCTCCGTGCGCGCGTCCAGGTCGAGCTGCCATTGTGGTCCGAATCGGCCCGAGACTCGCAACGCCGCCTCGCCGTGCCGGAGCGTCAGGTCCTCGATCTGGAGCCGCGGCTCGTTCCCGTGCAACGACAGGCGCGCCTCGCCGGCCTCGAACGATTCGCCCCAGAGCGAGAGATCGCGGAACCGCAGCGAGGCCGTCCCCCACGGCGAGGCGGCGGGCCCCTTCACGTCGATCACCCCCGCCACGCGACCGTCGACCTCGCCGGGATCCTCGATCGCCGACAGCGACGGCACCATCCCGGACGCGAGATCGACGAGATCGTTCAGGTAGGCTTCCGTGAGCTCGACGTGCGCCTCGAGCGGCGTCGCCGCGCTGCTGAAATCGACCGCGACCCGGCCGCGATATTCGCTTTGATCCTTGTGTCCCCGGATATCGTCGAAGGTCAACTTCGTCGAAGTGGTGTCGAAGGCGACGTGGGTGGTGACGTCGCCGAGCGACAGCTCCATGAAGTGGACGTCTTGCCCCGCCGTCCTCCCTTCGATGGCCAGCGCCTGGTAAGGACCGCTCGCGCTCGCCGCCAGCTTCAGCGTGCCGCTCGCCGGCAGCGGTCCGAAATGGCCGCGGAAATCGTCGAGCGACAGGTTTTCCGTGTGCGCAGCGATCTGCATTCCCTTGGCCTGGTCCGTGAAGAAGGTGCTCTCCACCTGGACGCGCGATCCGCCGACCTCGATGGCGATTCCCTGCGCGACGATCTTGTCCGCGTCGGCAAGCAGCGCAGCCGCAAGCTTGCCCCGGGAGAACTCGAACATCTTGCGCGCCTGTGCGCGCTTCTCGTAGGTCCGGTCGAGGACGGCGAAGTCCGCGAGCTCGAGGGCAGTGTCCCCCGCGAGGTTGAACGGCACCATCGTGCCCTTCGCCTGCACGCGGCCGCTGGCGCGCAGCACCACCCAGGCATGCTGCAGCCCGAGCTTGTGCAGGAGCTCGGCGAGCTCCATGTCGTGGAGCTGCAGGTCGGCCGTGAGCGGCAAGCTGGTGTCGGCGAGGGAGAGCTCGAGGGACCCGTTGATCTGGCCGCGGCCGGCCGGGACCTCGAGGCGATCGACGCGCACCCGTGAAGGCGTCAGATCGAAACGCAGGCGGGTATCGCCGGGGAAGAAGCTTCCCAGCGCCACCGCCTTGAGCCGCAGATCCCCCCGGACGTGCGGCGCGCCGCGTCCCCAGGACACGGTCGCGTCGGCCGAAACGCCGCCCTTGATGTCATGCATCTTGCCCGGGATCAGGCGCGCGGCCGCCTTCTCCAGATCGTCGATGCGGACGTTCGCCGCCATCTCCAGCTGCGGGTCGCAGAGATTGTCCAGCTTTCCTTTCACGAACAGGGACGCTTCGGTGCCGATCACGTCCGCCCGCCGCAGCTCGAGGGCGCCGCTCCCGCGCAGGTCCACGAGCGCCGCCGTGCGCGAGGAGATGAGACCGATGGCGCGGCCCGGCAGCTCCACCGAGCCGCCGCGCGTCGAGACGCTGACGGACAGCTGCGGCCCGCTGCCCTTGATCGCGAGCCCCAGGCGCGGAATCTCGACCTGAGCCCCGGAGCTGCGCACCTCCACGCTCGCCTTGCGGATCCTCACCCTTCCGAACTCGAACCGATCGAGGACGTCGGGCAGGCATTGACCGCCCTTCGCGGGCGACCCACCGGCTTCGTCCAGCGCCAGGCGCAATTGCGGGTGGTCGATCTCCAGCCGCTCCAACCTGACCTTCTGCAGGAGCGGGCGGACCGTCACCTGCGCAAACACCCGGGCGACTTTCAGATCGATCCGCCCTCCCGGGTCGCCGACGCGGAGCCCTTCGATGGTGAGCTTCCCCTGTTCGGGCTGCACCGAGCATTGGGACACCTGCACCCTGGCCGCAGTCGCCTCCTCGATGGTTGCAACCGCGTAGGCGCAGAGGTTGTTCGCGACGAAATCCGTGCGCAAGAAGACCATCGCCGCGGCCGACACCACAGCCGCGGCGAGTCCCAGCGCGACGAGGACGCGGCTCAGCACGGGTCAGCTCGGTTTCGCGAGCCCCGCCAGGTACCGATCGATCTCCCCGAGGTCGATCGGCTTGCCCTTCTCCGCTGCGGCGGGCGGCGGGACGGACACCGGCCTGCGGGAAGGCGCCGGATTGGCCGCCGCGGAGGCGCCGTCGAGGGCAAGCTCCCGCGCGACGCGCTCGATCATCTGTTCATCGATCATCGGCACCCGGGCCACGTATCCCTCGAAGAGCGCATTGTCGCACAAGGTGTTGATCACGCGTGGGGTCCCGTTGGAAAAGCGGTGCACGGACTGCACCGCGCCGGGCGTGAACGGCATCCGGGCGGCGCCGGCCAGGCGCAGCCGGTGCTTGATGTAGGCCTCGGTGCTGTCGGCGTTCAGATGCTCGAGCCGGTACTTCATCGCTACACGTTGCGCCAGAGGCGCATCGAGCTGCAAGTTTTGCTCGATGTCCGGCAGGCCGAAGAAGATCAGGTTGAGGAGCTTGCTCTCGGGCACTTCGAGGTTCAGGAGCCCCCGGAACTCCTCCATGATCTCCCGGGAGGCGAGCATCTGCGCCTCGTCGATCAGGACCACGGCCTTCTTCCCGGCCTCGTGAATGCGCACGAGGCGTTGGTACAGCTGTCCGAGCAGGGTCAGCTTCGCCTCACTGGGAGACTCCACGCCGAGCTGAAGGGCCACGCGCTTGAGCAGCCAGGAGGCGGTCACGCCGCTGTGGATGATCACCAGCAGCGCGGCTTCGTACTCCTTCTCCGGGAGCGAGTCGAGCAGCCGGCGCGCGAGCGTCGTCTTCCCCGCTCCGATGTCTCCGATCAGGATCCCGAGGCCCTTCATCTGCGAGCACAGATGCGTGAGCCGCACCAGCGCCTGGGAGTGCTGTGGCGAGTTGAAGTAGAAGCGCGAGACCGGCGCGTTGGAGAAAGGCTCCTGGGCCAGCTCGTAGTAGTCGAGATAGTTCATCAGACGAAGCCGATCTTGCGGTTCTTGCGCGCCGGTTCGGGCGGAGGTTCAGGTTCGCGGCCCCCGCCCGGACGCGACCCCGCGGTGGGACCGGAAGTGCCTTGCGCTGCGACCTTGCGGGGCGCCGCGGCCGGAGCCGCCGGCCGCCTCGCGATCAGCCGGGACGCCATGCTGACTCGTCCAGACAGGTTCGTGATCCGCGCCGCGACGTCGCGGAAGCCGGGATCCTCGCCGTGCACCGCCTGGTACTGTTCGAGCGCCTCGGCGTTGAGCCCCCGCGCCTCGTAGACGGCGCCGAGCTCGAACTGCAGGGCGTGGCGCGCCGCGGACGTGAGGTCGATCAGTTCGAGGCCCTGCTGGAAATGCCCGACCGCGGCTTCGGCATTGCCCCGTTCCGCTTCGCACAACCCGAGCATGGTGAGCGAGTCCGCCGCGCGGGTGCCGGCGCCGTGGCGGAACGCGACCTCGAACTCCGCGATCGCCTCGTCGAGAAGCCCCATCTCCTTGTACGCGATGCCGAGATCGTAATGGGTCTGCACGTCTTCCGGCCGTACCAACTGCTTCACCTTGGCGCGGAACTCCCCCAACACCTCGTCCGCCGGAACCTGGAACGACTCGAGCACGTCGCCGTCGAGCGGCTGATCCTCTTCCTCCTGCGTGAGCCCCACTTCCGCCGCGAGCTCGGCCGCCAGCTCGGCCGCGAGATCGTCGTGCTCCGCGCTCCGGTTTGCCGCGGCGGCCGGCCGGGCGGGGGACTTCAGCTTGCGCAGCCGCTCCACTGCGCCCGGATAACCCGGCGAGGCCATGGTGATCGCCTCGAGGATCGCGCGCGCGTCTTCGGTCAGCCCGGCCTGGATGAAGAAGTCCGCCTCCGCGAGCTCGGCGGCGAAGTCGTCCCCCTGCGGCTGGACCGGCTCCGGCTCGACCTCTGCTTCGAGGACGTCGGCGTCGTCGAGAACCGCCACCGCCTCCAGCTCCAGCTCGCCGTAGGTGGCGAGCGCTTCCACCTCGAGCGGCGCCTCCTCGAGCACGAGCCCGCCCCGATCGCCGGCGCCCGCCGAGCCGAGCTCCTTCAGCTCCGCGCGCACCGCTGCCGCTCGGCGGTCGCGCTTCTCCGTGCACAACCGCAGCATGGTGGTCAGGGTCTGGATGGCGTCGTCGGTCCGTCCCATCGCCAGCGCGACGATCTTCGCTTTCTCGTGCGCGTCGATGTTGTTCGGGTCGACCGAGAGGATGCGGCGGAGGTGCTCGAGGGCTTTGTCGTGAAGACCGTACTTGACGTAGACCTCGGTCTCCTTGAGGAGCTTGGGGACCTGCGCAACGGTAGGCGGAGCGGAGACACTCCTCGCCGCCGAGACAGGGGCGGAGGACGGCCGCGCCCCCATGATCGGCGCAGTCGGCCGGGGTTGAGGCGTGACCGGCTGCCGGGCAGCGGCAGGAGGCGGAGAGGCTGGTTTGATCGCCGGGGACGGCTTCGCGGCCGGAGCAGGCCTTGCCGCGGCGGCCCGCGCCGGCTCGGGAGATTTCGCGCGGGGCGCCCCCGCGCTTTGGACGCTGCTCAGGGCTGCCTTCACCTCCTGGTCGTCCGGCGCGAGCTCCAGCGCCTGCCTCCAGGTCTTGCGCGCGTCGTCGGTGCGCCCCTCGTCGAGGTGGACGCGCGCCAGCTCCTTGAGCACCGAAACCGTCTTCGAGGTCTGTCCCAGCTCCTGGAAAGCGCGCGCGAGCATTTGCAGCGTGCTCAGCTCGCGGGGGTTCGCCTTGAAGCAGATCTGCAGCTTCGCCAGCGCCCGCTTCGAGTCGCCGCGGCTCAGGTACAGCTCGGCGAGCTCCTTGGCGAGCCCGACGTCCGCCTGGTCCAGGTGACTGATGCGCTCGGCCACGCGCAGGTAGTCGTCGTGCCGCCCGTTGCGCTGCAGGTACTGTGCGGCGCGCCGCAGCTCCGCCACCGCCTCGATGAGATTGTCCTGCCGCGCATACTGCTCGCCCAGACGGATCCTGGCCGCGACGTTGTCCGGGTCGAGATCGACGAGCTTCTTGAGGGTGTCGAGGCTCGCCTTGGTGTCGCCCGCCTTCTCATGGTAGGCGGCGACCGCCTGCCACTCCTTGGTCGCGTCGCCCACCAGACCGAGCTGCTGGTAGAGCTCGGCGAGGCGGACGTTCACCTCGACGCGTTCGATGACCTTCAGCACCTGCTTATAGAGCGCGACCGCCTTGAGATAGAACCCCTGCTGCGAATAGGTGCGGGCGACCTTCTCGAAGCAGTCAGCCGCCTCGGCCTTGCGGTTCATCTTCTGGTAGAGCTCGGCGAGCTTCTGCAGGATCCGGACGTCGTCCGGATCGAGCTCCAGGACGCGCTGGTACTCCTTGACCGCTTTGTCGAACGCACCCTTCGCGATCAGCTTCGCGGCCGACTCGATTGACTTGTTTTTGTCCATCGGCCCGAAGCTCGGTTGGGTGGTGGGAGGGGACGTAACGCGAGCGACTCAACGTAACGGTGAATCTGCTTTGGGGTCAAGGATGTAGACCGAGGTAGACGCCCGCGCACGCCGCAAGATTTACCACCTTGCGGCACCGCGTCAGTTCGGATTGTCGGCGAGCAGCTTCTCCACTAGCCTGGTGTCGTACCTACCCTGTACGAATGGCTCGTACACGAGCAGTTTCTTGTGGAAAGCAATGTTCGTTTTGATGCCTTCCACGATGTATTCCTCGAGAGCGCGGCGCATGCGCATGATGGCCGCCGGCCTGCTGTCAGCGTAGACGATCAGCTTCGCCACCATCGAGTCGTAGAAGGGCAGCACGCGGTACTGCTCGTAGGCGGCCGAATCGATCCGGACACCGAGCCCGCCGGGGGCGTTGTAGGCGGTGATGAGCCCGGGTGAGGGCGCGAACGACACCGGATCCTCAGCGTTGACGCGGCATTCGATGGCATGCCCCTTGAGGAAGATGCTCTTCTGCGTGCGCCCCAGCTCCTCGCCCGCCGCCAGCCGGATCTGCTCCTTGATCAGGTCCAGGCCGGTGACGCTCTCGGTCACCGGATGCTCCACCTGGATGCGGGTGTTCATCTCCATGAAGTAGAAATCGCCGCGCTCGTCGAGGAGGAACTCGATGGTCCCGACGTTGTTGTAGCGGATCTTCTTCATCGCCTCGACGGCGACGCGGCCCATCCGCTCCCGGAGCTTCTCGTTCAGCGCCGGCGAGGGGCTCTCTTCCAGCATCTTCTGGTGCCGCCGCTGGACCGAGCACTCGCGCTCGCCGAGATGGATGACGTTGCCGTGCTCGTCCGCGACGATCTGGATCTCGATATGACGCGGCCGCTCCACGTAGCGCTCGACGTACATGTCTCCATTGCCGAAGGCGGCGAGCGATTCCGCGGAGGCGGTGCGATACATCTGCGCGAGCTGCTCCTTCTCCCGGACGATCTTCATCCCGCGCCCGCCGCCTCCCGCGGCCGCCTTGAGGATCACGGGAAAGCCGATCTTCTCGGCGAGCCGCACCAGGTCGCGCTCGTCCTGCACCACGCCTTCACTGCCCGGCAGCTGGGGGAGACCGCCTTCCTTCATCGCTTCCTTGGCGCGGATCTTGTTGCCCATCATCCGGATCATCTCCGGGCGCGGGCCGATCCACCCCAGCCCGGAATGCTGGACCATCTCCGCGAACTCCGCGTTTTCGCTGAGGAAACCGTAGCCGGGGTGGATGGCGTCGGCCCCGCTCACCTCCGCGGCGGAGAGGATGGCGGGAATGTTGAGATAGCTCTCTTTCGACGGCGGCGGACCGATGCAGAGTGATTGGTCGGCGAATCGGACATGCAGCGAGTTCGAGTCCGCCGTGGAATGCACGGCGACGGTCTCCACGCCGAGCTCGCGCGCCGCGCGGATCACCCGCAGCGCGATCTCACCCCGGTTGGCGATGAGGATGCGGTGGAACACTACACTGGCTCGAGGCGGAAGAGCGGCTCGCCGTACTCGACCGGGCTGCCGTTCTGGACCAGCGCCTCGATCAGGCGCCCTGGCTGCTCCGCTTCGATCTCGTTCATCAGCTTCATCGCCTCGACGATGCAGAGAACCTGGCCCTTCTTCACCACCTGCCCCACGTCGACGAACGACGGGCTGTCGGGCGAAGCCGATCGGTAGAACGTCCCCACGAACGGCGAGTTGACCGTGAATGTCTTCTTGTCCTCCGCGGGCCTGACGGCGGGCGGCGGCGGGGGAGCCGCGTCCGGCGCCGGAGCCGGGGGCGGATGCGGATTGGCGGCTTGCATGTGCAACGGTGCCGCCAGCGGAGCGGCCATCGGTACCGCGTGGACCGCCGTGGTCGGCGGTGGATGGCCGAGGCGCAGGTCGAGCGTTTCCTGTCCGGAAACCCAAATCAGGCGGCTGACGTCGGTGCCCTGCAGCGCCGCCAGGATCGCTTTCAGCTTGTCGACGTCCACTCGCGCCCTTTCGATCAGCCCACGCGGGTCAGATACTCACCCGTCCGGGTATCGATCTTCAAGATGTCGCCTTCATTGATGAAGAGCGGCACCTGAAGCGTGTAGCCGGTTTCCAGCGTCGCCGGTTTCATCGCGCCGGACACGGTATCGCCGCGGACGCCGGGATCGCACTTGACGACCTTCAGCTCGACCGTGTTCGGCAGGTCGACGGAGATGGCCCGGCCGTTCCAGAACAGCACGGAGGCGTCCATGTTTTCCTTGAGGAAATTGCGCGACTCACCGAGACCCTTGTCGTCGATGTGGCTCTGGTCGAAGGTCTTGGAGTCCATGAACACGTAGTGGTCGCCCTCCTTATAGAGGTATTGCATCTTTTTTTCCTCGATGTCCGGGCGGCCCACCTTCTCGCCCGATTTGAAGTTCTTCTCGAGGACGCGGCCGGTGATCAGGCTCTTGTAGCGCGTGCGCACGAACGCCGAGCCCTTGCCCGGCTTCACGTGCTGGAACTCGACGATGACGTAGGGCTCGTTGTCGATCAGGATCTTGAGCCCGTTGCGAAATTCGCTGGTGTCGATCACGTCAGCCATCGCTGCGGTCTCCCTGCCTTTCGACCCGAGGGCGCGCGGTCTACCGCAAACCCGCCCAATCGTCCAGACCAGCCAAGGGATTGAAGGCTACTTCGGTCGACGTCGACATCGACGTGGAGGTGATGTGGACGTTGACGTGATCATGGACGGCGACGGCGACGTGGCCGTGGCGCGCCGGGGTTAAAGCTGCGCCGGCGAGCTTCGGCCCCGCCACCCGCAGCTCGTACCGGGCCCGGCCCACGTTCCCTTCCGGCGCCAACGCGAGCACGACGAAGTAATCGGGCGTCAGCGGCCGCGCCACGGCCACCAGCCTTTCCGTCCGGATCGAGACCTCGCTGGCTTTCCCCATCTGCAGCGTTTCCGCCGCCTGCCGCACCTGCGAGACGATTCCGGAGTACTCCACCAGAAGGCTCTGCAGCTCGATCCCGTCCGGCGGCCGGGCCTCGTGCGTCTCGATGGGAATGCCGTCGAACCCCATCACGCTGGCCGCGAAGGAACCGTCCACCTTGCCGCAGATCTGCTGGAGGTCTTCCTTGAACCCCATCTGCTAGTTCCCCCGCCTGCGATCCTGCACCCGCGTGAGCAAGTCCCGGAGCACGGCGATCGGTCCCTCCGCAGAGGGTAGCTCGGACAGCCGCTGCCGCGCCCTCTCGTCGCCAGCCTCCGCGAGCCGGCGGTAGATCTCGCGGGCCCGCCCGATCAATCCCTGCCGGACGTACAGCTCGGCGAGCGTGAGGGTCACCCAGCCGATCTGTCACGTCGCGAGCGACAGCGTCAAGCTACAGGCAGGGGCTGTTGCACCCCGCCGCGGCGCAGGTCACGAAGATGTACTCGTGCTCGCTCGTTTGAACGACTGACCCATCGTCGAGCTTGCCCTCGATGTGGAAAGTGACGCGGATGGTTCCGGACATCGTCGTCGTCGCCGCCGGCGAAAAGAAGGGTATGAGGACCGGACCGGAGCTGCCGGGGCCGACTTGGGCGCCGGACACCGGAATGATCACTCCGCGCGTGATGGCGCCGCCGACGATCTCGTAGTCGCCCACCATCTGGTGAGGATGGAACGTCGCCGAGGTGGTCCGCAGCGTCGAGTTCAGCGAAACAGGATCGGTGAGCTGGTTCTTCACCACGACGCCCATGGTTCCGCCGGTATTCGCGGCGGGGTTGATCTGCGCGAAGTCGAACTCGTCGCTCGAGGGATCGTACGTGCACACCCCGTTGTCCAGCTTCCCGATGACCACCTTGGTGACCTCCAGGGAGCTGTTCCGGTTGAGCTTGCAGGAGGCGGCGGCGAGCGCCGCCAGCAGGATGAGCCAGCGCCTTTTCATGTCCCTCCTCCTACTTCCCCTCGTCGCCCGCGGACGGCGCCGCGGCGACGATGGACTGCGAACGGTTGACGATGCGCGGCGTGATGAACACCAGCAGCTCGGTGCGGTCGTCGGAGACGGCCTTCTTCTTGAAGAGCCACCCCAGGACCGGAATCTTCGAGAGTACCGGGACCTCGTTCCACGCCTCTGAATTGCGGCGGGTATAGATGCCGCCGATCACGGTGGTCTCGCCGTCGCGCACGAGTACCTCGGTGCGCGCTTCCCGGCGGCTGATGGAGGGCTGGCCGTTCGAGCCGGTGAGCTGCGGGTTCGGCTGGTTGTTGGTGGCGCTTATCTTCATCTGGATCGACCCTTCCTGCGTCACGTGCGGGGTCACGCGCAGCTCGAGGCGCGCTTCGATGAAATTGGTCGCCACTCCCGCGGCGCTGGTCTGCGAGAACGGGATGCTCACGCCCTGACTGATGCTGGCGTCCACGTTGTCGACGGTGACCACCCGCGGCGAGCTGATGGTCTTGATGGTACCGCTCGCCTCCGCCGCGGAGAGGCGCAGGTTCAGGTTGGCGGCGCCACCCGCGCTGCCGAAGACGAACCCGAGACCGCCACCGCTGTTCAGGCCAATCGGTGCCGGCATGTTGACGGCAAAGTTGGGTTGATTGACGCCCTGGAGTCCCCCGGTAGGAGCGGAGGGATCGTCGGCGGCGCCGGCCACTGCAAGGATGTTCGGGAAGATGAGCCCGGTGGCGTTGCCGAACGTCGGCGCGAGGTTGACGTTGCCGCCCCACTGGATGCCGGCCTGCCGGGAGAAG
>Ga0209474_10004805_pt1 | contig 11600 bp, 8 predicted proteins | sample GraSoiAngelo_145_FD_185902 | JGI IMG/M metagenome (GOLD analysis project Ga0209474, IMG submission 185902) | Grasslands soil microbial communities from the Angelo Coastal Reserve, California, USA - 14_1009_05_20cm (SPAdes) (version 2) | ecosystem: Environmental > Terrestrial > Soil > Grasslands ...
GAGGACGCCGCTTTTCTCGCTCGCCGGGTTCCTCGAGCTGATGGACGACGCCGACATGGACGAACAGACGCGGCTGGAATTCCTCGACTCGATGCGCGAGCAGGTGACCCGGTTGACCAAGCTGGCGTCCGACCTGCTCGACCTCTCGCGCCTGGACGCGGGACGGATGACGGTCGAGCGGGAGCCCGTCGACCTGGCCACGCTGGCCGGGGACCTCGTCGAGGAGTTCGGGCCGGCCGCGCGCGCCTCCGAGCATCGGCTGGAGCCGTCAGGCGGCGAGGGCGTGAGTGCGGCGGCCGACGAGCTACGTGTCCTGCAGATCGGCCGGATCCTGGTCGAGAACGCGCTTCTGCACACGCCAAAAGGAACTCCGGTGCGGGTTCGAGCCGCGACGCGCGGCGACCACGCCGTGCTGGAGGTCGAGGACGAGGGCGGCGGCATCGCGCCGGAGCAGCAGGAGCAACTGTTCGAGCGCTTCTACCGCCTTGACGGCACCCGCGCATCCGGCAGTGGCCTCGGCCTGGCGATCGCGAAACAGCTGGCGGAACTGATGGACGGCGCACTGGAGGTGGAATCGGACCCCGGGCGCACGAAGTTCACGCTGATTCTGCCCGCGGCGCGCGCTCCATCCCCCGAATCGCAGGAGCTGCAAGCCGTTTTGCCGTGAAATCAGTCCGTCCGCGCGCTCAGCAATCGTGTTCAGGTGATTCGCTGGGCGGCTGGACTTTTTGAGGGCGAGGGATCCGCAACGCGTTGTCGGGGTCGGATTCGGCTGTCCTTGAAGATGACTGACGAGGAACCCGTCCTCCGGTTCCTGGCAGTCGTGAATGCAGGAAAGGTCTATGGACCCTATGAGTGGAACGGCAAGTATGGCTGCGTCAGGCGCCCGTTTTGGATGTGGGTCGCGGAGGGCGACGATGCCTGGCTCGTCGCGGACAGGCTCTGGCCCTGGCTGAGCACTCGCAGGTGTGATCAGATCACTGCTGTCTTTGACCAGGATCGCTAGTCGTACCGGGACGTAGCTACAGTGAGCCGGCCGTGCGCCCAGGTCAGCTTGCCGCTGTTGCAGTCGTCTGCGCCCTCGTGGGCGGCGCCGCCGCGTTGACGGTGGGAAGGCTGGCCGGCTGGGTCGGCCCGCGCTCGACGAAGACAGTCTTCCACTCGTCGCCCTCGTTGCCAGACAACGCGTCGGCGCTCACCGCCGCGATCGGACCGAACGCCAAGCCGCTGGCCGGCAACGGCTTCGACCCGCGCCGCATCTATGCAGCGCGCGGGCGCGGCGTCGTCACGATCTTCTCGGAGTTCGGGAGCGACCCGGCCGGCGCCACCGTCGCCCAGGGATCGGGCTTCGTCGTTTCGAAGCAGGGCTACATCCTGACCAACTCGCACGTGATCACCAACGCCGGCGAGGGTCCCAGCGTCCGCGCCGCCGACCGGGTCTACGTGGAGTTCCAGGACCGCGACCGGGTTGCGGCCAAGGTGGTCGGCTGGGACGTGTTCGACGACGTCGGGCTGCTGAAGGTCGATCCGGCCGGCCACGAGCTCGATCCGGTCCCGCTCGGCAACTCGGCGGCGATCGCTGTCGGCGACCCCGTGGCGGCCATCGGGAGCCCGTTCGGCAACGAGGACTCGCTCGGTGTCGGCGTCGTCTCGGCGATCCACCGCTCGATCGACTCGCTGACCTCCAACTTCTCGCTGGTCGACGCGATCCAGACCGACGCGCCGATCAACCACGGCAACTCGGGCGGGCCGCTGTTCGACGCCCGCGGCCGCGTGATCGGGATCAACGCGCAGATCCGCAGCGACTCCGGAAACGCCGAGGGCGTCGGTTTTGCAGTGCCGATCAACTCGGCGCGCCGCTCGCTGCAGCAGCTCGTCGCCGGCGGCTCCGTGTCCTACGCGTTCGTCGGGGTCGTGACGACCGATCTGACGCCGGCGCTTGCGAAACACTTCGGCTACAACGTGGACCGCGGCGCCGTCCTGACCAAGATCGAGCCGGGGTCGCCGGCTGCCGACGCGAATCTGCACGCCGACCCGCACGCCGGCTCCTATCTCGGCGTCGACTTCCCCAAGCACTCGGACGTGATCACCGCGATCGCCGGCCGGCGGGTCACCGGCTCCGAGGATGTTGTGCGGATTGTCACAGATCATCTCTCGCCCGGCCAGCGCGTCCGCGTCACGATCGTCCGCGACGGCAAGCGCATCGAGGTTCCGGTGCTGCTCGCCGCCCGGACAACCAAGCCCTAGGACCCGAACCTTTGACCTTCGCCGCCGACACTCCCGATCCTTCCCGGTTAGCCCGCGGGTCGAGCCGGGTAGGGGTGAACGAATGAGCGAGGAGGGCCGCTCCGTCCGTCTGACCATTCCGGCCAAGCCTGAATACATCACGCTGGGCAGGCTGACGCTGACCGCGCTTGCCGGTGTCCGCCCGGTCTCCGACGAGACGTTGCACGACCTCAAGCTTGCGCTCACCGAGGCGTGCACGAACTCGGTGCAGCACGCCTACGAGGACGGGCGCGAGGGAACCGTCGAGATCCTCTACGAGCTCGAGCCGGACCGGCTCGCGGTCGAGGTCGCCGACCAGGGGCCCGGCTTCGAGCTGCTGGAGCAGGAAGCCGAGGCCGATCCCGAGGCCGAGCTCTCGGAGAGCGGGCTCGGCATCGCGATCATCCGTGCGATCGCGGACGAGGTCGAGATCGGCCCTCGCGACAGCGGCGGGTCGCGACTTCGGTTCGTGAAGCTTCTGCCCGACTAGTTATCCTCGGCGCGGGCCGGCGATCACGGCCAACCTCATGCTCCAGCTCGTCAACGTCGGACAGAAGTCGCTCGGCGACTACGCCACCATCGCCACGCGTGGGCTGATGGACGAGATCCGCAGGCTCGCGGAGCCTCTGGCGGGCCGCCGCGTGCTGCATCTCTCCGCGACGGCGTTCGGCGGCGGCGTGGCCGAGATCAACTACGCGCTCGTGCCGTTGATGAAGGACGCAGGCCTCGATGTCGAGTGGCGGATCATCGGCGGCGCCGATGAGTTCTTCGCGGTCACCAAGACGATCCACAACGCGCTCCAGGGCAACCCGGAAGGGCTGACCGCCGAGCAGCAGGAGATCTTCCGCCGCTACAACGCGCTCAACGCGGAGCAGCTGGACGACGACTACGACTTCGTCATTGTCCACGACCCGCAGCCGGCCGGCGTGATCGAGCGCTTCCCCGACAGCGACGCGCGCTGGATCTGGCGCTGCCACATCGACCTCTCGCATCCGAACCACCAGGTGCTCGACTTCCTCGTGCCGTGGATTCGGCGCTACGACGCAGCCGTCTTCCACATGCCGGAGTATGTGCCGCAGGCGGCTGGCCTGCCCCGCTCTTTCATCTGGCCGCCCGCGATTGACCCGCTGACGCCGAAGAACATGGCGCTCTCGCCAGAAGACGGCGCCTACATCGTCGATCAGTTCGGCATCGACGTCGACCGGACGCTCCTGACGCAGGTCTCGCGCTTCGACCCCTGGAAGGACCCGCTGGGCGTGATCGACGCTTACCGCGCGGTGAAGGCGGACCGGCCCGACGTGCAGCTCGCGCTCGTCGGCTCGATGGCACACGACGATCCGGAGGGCTGGGACTACTACAGCCGGACGGTCGCCTATGCCGCCGGCGATCCAGACGTCTACATCCTCTCGAACCTGAACAACATCGGCTCGGTCGAGGTCAATGCCTTCCAGGTCGTCTCGGCGGCCGTGATTCAGAAGTCGATCCGCGAGGGCTTCGGCTTGACGGTGACCGAGGCACTCTGGAAGACGAGGCCGATGGTTGCGAGCCACGTCGGCGGCATCGTCGCCCAAGTGCAGGACGGTGAGACCGGCTGGCTCGTCGACCCGACCTCCCCGGAGGAGTGCGCACGCGCTTGCCTCGAGATCCTCGGCGATCCCTCGGCGGCTCGGCAGCGCGCGCTGCGCGGGAAGGAATACGTGCGCCGGAACTTCCTGATGCCCCGGCTACTGCGTGACTGGCTCGTCGCCTTCAACCTCCTGACCGGAAACGACACGGCCGGCGCGGAGGTCGCGACGATCGGCGCCCCGGCCTAGCCCGCTGGCGCGGACGGCGGCCGCTCCGGCGACGGCACTCGCGACGGCGATCGCGGCAAACAGGAGCCAGACCGCGTGGACGCCCGCCTGGTCGCGCAGCTCGAAGGCGACGAACGGTGCCAGCGTCCAGGCCGGCCCGGTCATCGCCGCCAGCGCGCCGAAGTAGGTCCCTCGCACAGCCTCGGGCGCGAGCTCGGCGGCCACCGCCTGGGAGGTCGGCATCCAGACCATCTCGCCGGCCATGAAGAGCACGATCACCGCGGCGATGACGGCGACGCTGGTGGAGACGAGCAAGGCCAGGAAGGGCAGGCCCATCAGCAGGGTCGCGGCCGCGATCCGCGGGGCCGGCGGCATGCGGCCGCTGGCACGGGTCAGCCGCAGCTGGCCGAGCACGACGAGCGCCGGGCTGATCGCGACCAACAGCCCCCAGGTGGAGGGCGCGAGGCCGTAGGAGGCGACCGCGATCACCGGCAGCACGGTCTCGAAGCCGCAGTAGTCCCCGTACGCGAGAAGGCTGGAGAGGAGCAGGAGCGCGAACGGACGGTCGCGGACCACCGCCCTCAACGAGCCGCGTCCCTTCTCGGCGTCCGGGACACGAGGCCGCCCGGGGACGAACAGGGCGGTGAACACGCCGCCGGCGAGCCCGATCGCCGCGATGCCGAGCAGGAAGGCCGTCCACCCGCCGAGCACGACGAGCAGCGCCCCGAGCGGCGGCCCGACCAGCGCGCCGAGGTTCGACGCGACCCGCACGCCGGCGTAGGCCTCTTCGCGTTCGGCCCGGTTGTCGACCAGGTCGGCGACCAGCACGCGGTCGAGCGAGAACGCCGGCGCGCCGATCACGCCCTGGGCGACGACGAGCACAAAGGCGACCGCGGTCGTATGGCCGAACGCGGCGAGCAGGCTCATGTTCGCCGCCGAGCCGAGGAAACTCGCGACGATCAGCGGCTTCCGGCCGGTCCGGTCCGAAACCCGCCCGCTCAGGTAGTTGGCGGCGGCCGCACCGGGTGCCGAGACGAGGAAGAGCAAGCCGACCCGCGAGGCCGGCCAGTGCAGTCCCTTGACCGCGTAGACGCCGACGTAGACCCAGAAGGTCGAGAAGGACGCGTAGTAGGCGAACGACATCGCCGCCACCGGGCGGACACTGCGGCGGACCTCGCCTCCGAGCACGAAGCGCGTCACCCTCGAGGCTTCCATGCTTTCTGCCTGCCCGGGACGGCCGGATTCCCACCCAGCTAGGGTCCGCGAGACAGTGGCCGAGCCCCGCAAGCTGATCGTGGTCTCGAACCGCGGGCCGGTGACCTACGCGCGCGAGAATGGCGAGCTGGTCGCCCGGCGCGGGGGCGGCGGCCTCGTCACGGCGCTGCGCGGGCTGGTCGCGCACCATGACGTCACCTGGATCGCAAGCGCGATCAGCGAAGACGACCGCGCGCTGGCCGCCGAGTCGGGCGGTGAGGCCGTCGACGAGACCCTGGCGAACGGCTCGGCCTTCCGGCTGCGCCTCGTCGCGCACGACGACCCGGCCTACGACTGGTTCTACAACGTCGTCTCGAACCCGATGCTCTGGTTCCTGCAGCACTACCTCTGGGAGCTCGCCTACACGCCGTCGCTCGACATCGCGCTTCAGAACGCCTGGGACGAGGGCTACGCGCGCGTGAACGAGGGCTTCGCCGACGCGGTTGTCGAGGAGCTCGAGCTCGAGCCCGGCGCGGCCGTCTTCTTCCACGACTACCACCTCTATCTCGCCCCGCGCTTCGTACGCGAGCGCGTGCCGGACGCGCTGCTCGCCCACTTCGTCCACATCCCCTGGCCGCAGCCCGACTACTGGCACGTGCTACCCGACCCGATCCGGCGCGACATCCACCAAGGGCTTCTCGCCAATGATGCGATCGGCTTCCACACGCATCGCTGGAAGCTGAACTTCCTGCGTGCAGCCTCCGATCTCGCCGGCGCGGACTGCAACTTCGCCGAGAGCACGGCCGAGTACGACGGGCGCCGGGCGCTTGCGACCGTCCACCCGATCTCGATCGACCCGGCCGAGTTCGAGGAGCTGGCCCGCAGCGAGGCGGTGCTGGCGGCGGAGCGGGAGCTGGTCGCGCGGCGGCCGGAGCGGCTGATCGTCCGGGTCGACCGCACTGACCCGTCGAAGAACATCGTCCGCGGCTTCCGCGCCTTCGAGCTCTACCTCGACGCGCACCCCGAGGTGCACGGCATGGTCGGGATGCTGGCGCTGCTCGACCCCTCGCGCCAGGACATCCCCGAGTACTCGGAGTACCTGGCGGCGATCCAGCGCGAGGCGAGGCGGGTGAACGATCGCTTCCAGCAGAGCTCCTGGACGCCGATCGAGCTGTCGATCGAGGACAACTTCCCAGCGGCCCTCGCCGCGTACAAGCAGTTCGACGTCCTGCTCGTGAACGCGATCTTCGACGGGATGAACCTCGTCTCGAAGGAGGCGCCGCTCCTGAACGAGCGGGACGGCGTTCTCGTGCTCTCCGAGAACGCGGGCTCCTACGAGGAGCTCGGCGGCTGGGCGGTGGACGTGAACCCATTCGACGTCGCCGGCCAGGCCGAGGCGCTGCACCACGCGCTGTCGATGCCTGCGGCGGACCGGCGCGCGCGCCTCGAGGCGATCCGCGCCCACGTGCGCGAGCACGACGTCGCCGCCTGGGTCGAGGGCCAGCTCGCCGACCTCGACCGCTGCGCTGGAAATGCTCTCCTGAGGGACTAGGGTAAGCAGCGCGATGCGCTGTTCCAGCTGCGGGACCGAGAACCGGGAAGGACGGAAGTTCTGCGCCGAATGCGGAAGTCCGCTGGCTGCCGCCTGTCCAGCCTGCGGGGCCGCGAATGAGCCCGGCGAGCGCTTCTGCGGTGAGTGCGGCGGGGCGCTGACCGCCGGCGCGACACCGCCCGTTGCGCGCCACGCCCCCGCAGCGGAGCGCCGGCTCGTGTCGGTGCTCTTCGCCGACCTGGTCGGCTTCACGCGGCTCTCGGATACCCGCGACGCCGAGGAGGTTCGGGAGCTCCTCTCGCGCTACTTCGACTCCTGCCGGCGGATCATCTCGCTCTACGGCGGCACCGTCGAGAAGTTCATAGGCGATGCGGTCATGGCCGTCTGGGGGACGCCGACCGCGACCGAAGACGACGCGGAGCGGGCCGTGCGGGCGGCGCTCGACCTCGTCGCCGCGGTCTCGGCGCTCGGGCAGGAGGTCGGAGAGGAGGAGCTGCGGGCGCGAGCCGGCGTGCTCACCGGCGAGGCCGCGGTGACGGTCGGCGCCGAGGGCCAGGGGATGGTCGCCGGCGACCTCGTCAACACGGCGTCCCGGATCCAGGCCGCCGCCGAGCCCGGCAGCGTCTTCGTCGGCGATACGACCCGGCGGACGACCGAGCAGACGATCGTCTACGAGGAAGCGGGCTCGTTCGAGTTGAAGGGCAAGGAAGGGCTCGTGCCGCTCTGGAGGGCGCGCCGGGTGGTGTCCGGGTTGCGTGGGTCGCTCAAGTCGGAAGGGCTCGAGGCACCGTTCGTCGGCCGCGACCGCGAGCTGAACCAGATCAAGGACCTCTACCACACCTCGGCCGGCGAGCGCCGGGCGCACCTGATCTCGGTGACCGGGATCGCCGGCATTGGCAAGTCGCGCCTCGCGTGGGAGTTCTACAAGTACTTCGACGGCATCGCCGAGACCGTCCGCTGGCACCGCGGCCGCTGCCTGCCCTACGGCGAGGGCGTCACCTACTGGGCGCTGGCCGACATGGTGCGGATGCGCTGCCGGATCGCCGAGGACGAGGAGCCGGCCAGCGCCGCCGGGAAGCTGCGCGCGGCGCTCGAGGAGCACATCCCCGACGCCGAGGAGCGAGCCTTCGTCGAGCCGCGCCTTGGGCAGCTGCTCGGGCTCGCCGAGCACGAAGGACGCGACCGGCAGGAGCTGTTCGGCGCGTGGCGGCTCTTCTTCGAGCGATTGAGCGACACCTACCCGACGGTGCTCGCCTTCGAGGACATGCAGTGGGCCGACGCGAGCCTGCTGGACTTCGTCGAGTACCTGCTCGACTGGTCGCGGAACCACCCGCTGCTGGTGGTCACGCTCGCGCGGCCGGAGCTGCTCGAGAAGCGCCCGACCTGGGGAGCCGGCCAGCGGAGCTTCACCTCGCTCTACCTCGAGCCGCTGCCGCGCGAGGCGATGGAGGAGCTGCTCGAAGGGCTCGTGCCGGGCCTGCCCGAGGCGGTGGAGGAGCAGATCCTGGAGCGCGCCGAAGGCGTGCCGCTCTACGCCGTCGAGACGGTGCGGATGCTGCTCGACCGCGGGCTGCTCGTCCAGCGGGGCGCAGCGTACGACCTGGCGGGCCCGGTCGAGGCGCTCGAGGTCCCGGAGACGCTGCACGCGCTGATCGCCGCTCGGCTCGACGGCCTCGACCCCGACGAGCGCAGGGTGCTAGAGGACGGCGCGGTGCTCGGCAAGACGTTCACGCGGGAGGCCGTCTCGGCGCTCTCGGGGATCGACGGCGACCGGCTCGGGCCGCTGCTCGAGGCGCTCGTCCGCAAGGAGGTGCTCGGCGTCCAGGCCGACCCGCGCTCGCCCGAGCACGGCCAGTACGGCTTCCTGCAGGACCTCGTCCGATACGTCGCCTACGGGACGCTGTCGAGGCACGAGCGCCGGACACGCCATCTGGCCGCGGCCGAGTACCTGACGGACGCGTTCGTCGCTGAGCTCGACGAGGTGATCGAGGTAGTCGCCTCGCATTACGTGAACGCATATGAAGCGCTGCCGGACGCCGAGGATGCCGCGGAGATCAAGGGCCGAGCCGTCGACATGCTGGCGCAGGCGGGTGAGCGCGCCGCGTCGCTTGCGGCCTCCGCCGAGGCGCGCCGGTACTTCGAGCAGGCCTGCGGGCTGACCGATGAGCCGCGCGAGCGGGCTGCGCTTCTCGCGCGGGCCGGCGAGATGGCGGGGCGAGCGGCTGATCCCGAAGCGGCGCGGAGCCTGCTGGAAGAGTCGATCGGGGTGTACGAGCGCGAAGGGGATACCCAGTCGGCCGCTCGCGTGGCCGGCATGCTCGGCTTCGCCCTGGGCTTCACGGGCCATCGCGAGGAAGGGGTGGCGCAGATGGAGCGCGCATTCGCAGTGATCTCGCAGGAGCCGCCGGGCGAAGAGTTGGCCCTACTTGCCGGCAGGCTTGCGCTCAACCACTGGTTCCTCGGCGACCTCGAGCGAAGCGCTGAGCGGGCCGAGCTGGCTCTCGACGTCGCGGAGCGATATGGATATCCGGAGGCGCTCATCATTGCGCTCCGGGCGAAAGGCGCTCTTGCCTTCAGCCGCGGTCACGTCGAGGAGTCCCAGGCGCTGAACAAGCATTCGCTGCAACTGTCGCTGGAGCACGGTTTCTCGCAGCACGCCAGCACGTCCTACTTCATCATCTCGGACACCGAGTTCCGGAGTGACCGCTACGCGGCGGCGCTCGGGTACCTGCAAGACGCGCTCGAGCTGGCGCGGAAGATCGGGAACCGTCCCTACGAGTGGGGGACGCTCGCCGAGATGACCTACCCGCTCTACATGCTTGGCCGCTGGGACGAGCTGCTCGCTACAGTCGCGGATCCGACCGAGGAGCAGACGCGGTCGGGCGGTGTGCTGCTCAGCCTGCTCCAGGGGCCTGTCGAGGTCCATCTCCAGTGTGGTGGACTGGACGAGGCTCGCCGGATCTTCTCTCTCTTCCGGCACCTGGAGAGCTCCGAGGACGTCCAGGATCGCTCGTCGTATACCGCCGCGCGCGCGGCTCTGAGCGCGGCCGAGGGTCGCTTCCGGGAGGCGCTCGCGGATGCTGAGACCTCGATCGAGGCGGCGGGGACACTCGGGTACGCGCCGCAGGCGGCCAAACAGGCGGTCGTCGTCGCGGTCGAGTCGGCGCTGGCGCTGGGCGATACCGCCAAGGCGATGGAGCTGATCGCCTTCATGGAAGAGGCACCCGCTGAACGGCGCGCGCCGTTCTACGAAGCCCAGGCGCAGCGCTTCCGCGCGCGGATGGACGGCGACGAGGCTCGCTTCCGGATCGCCGAGAACATCTTTCGCGAGCACGAGCTCCCGTTCTGGCTCGCCGTCGTCCAGCTCGAGCATGCGGAGTCGCTGGCCGAGGGCGGTCAGGCTGGAGAGGCCGCGCCGCTGGTGGCCGAGGCGCGCGAGACCTTCGAGCGGCTCGGGGCGGTGCCTTGGCTCGAGCGGCTGGCAGCGGTCTCGGGCGAGCGCGAGGCCGTCGCGGGCTGACGGCGGTAGCGTTCCGGCTCGTGAACGAGCTTTCACATGTGGACGAGTCCGGCGCCGTCCGGATGGTCGACGTCGGCTCGAAGCCGGTATCGCGCCGGCGCGCGCGGGCGAGGGCGGTCGTGCGGATGGCGCCCGAGACCGCGGCGCGACTCGCCGAGCTGCCGAAGGGCGACGCGCTGGCGGCGGCCCGCCTGGCCGGGATCATGGCGGCCAAGCGCACCGCCGAGCTGATCCCGCTCTGCCACCCGCTGCCGCTGACGCACCTGGCCGTCGAGCTCTCCGTCGGAGACGGGAAAGTCGAGATCGAGGCCTCCGCCGAGACCACCGCGCAGACGGGCGTCGAGATGGAGGCGCTCGTGGCCGCGACGGTCGCGGCGCTGACCGTCTACGACATGGCCAAGGGCGTCGACTCTGGGATGGAGATCGGCGAGGTGCGTCTGCTGGAGAAGGTGAAGGAGTGAAGGCCGCGGTCGTGACGGTCTCCGACGGCGTCTCGGAGGGGACGCGCGAGGACGAGAGCGGAGAGGTCCTGGCCGAGCTTCTGGCAGGCGAGGGCTACGAGGTCGAGCGTCGGGTCGTGTCCGACGACCGCGACGCGATCGCCGACGCGATAGCCGAGCTCGCCGAGGAGGTCGCGCTGGTGCTGACGACCGGCGGCACCGGCCTCGGCCCGCGCGACGTTACGCCGGAGGCGACGGCCGAGGTCCTCGAGCGCGTCGCGCCCGGGATCGCGGAGGCGCTGCGAGCGGACTCGCTCGCGAAGACGCCCCACGCGCTGCTCTCCCGAGGCGTCGCCGGAGTTCGGGGTCAGACCCTGGTCGTCAATCTCCCCGGCTCGCCCGGCGGCTGCCGCGACGGCTTCGACGTTCTACGCCCGGCGCTGGCTCACGCGCTGGAGCTCCTGGCCGGCGAGCCGACTGCCCACAAGCAGACGTGAGCGCGCTCGCATATCCAGCCCGGTTCGCGCGGCTCGTCAAGTTTGAGCACACGGTCTTCGCGCTCCCGTTCGCGTACGTCGGCGCCTTCCTCGCCGTGAACGCGGTGCCGAGCGCGCACGACCTGGTCTGGATCACGGTCGCGATGGTCGGCGCCCGCTCACTGGCGATGGGGCTGAACCGCCTGATCGACGCGGGGCTCGACGCGCGTAACCCGCGCACCGCGAGCCGCGAGCTGCCTGCGGGGTTGCTCTCGTCCGCGCAGGTCGTTCTCTTCTGCGCCCTCTCGCTCGCCGTCTTCCTGGTCGCGGTGTACCAGCTCGACCCGCTCGTGCACTGGC
>Ga0209474_10004806_pt1 | contig 11599 bp, 15 predicted proteins | sample GraSoiAngelo_145_FD_185902 | JGI IMG/M metagenome (GOLD analysis project Ga0209474, IMG submission 185902) | Grasslands soil microbial communities from the Angelo Coastal Reserve, California, USA - 14_1009_05_20cm (SPAdes) (version 2) | ecosystem: Environmental > Terrestrial > Soil > Grasslands...
AAGAGACCTTCCTGTTTACCCTGAAGTCCCCTATGCGTTTTTCGGTTTCCATCCCGGATTGCTCCGGACCTTCCACCTACTCGACGTTCGGTATCCTCAGGTTTACCGTACTCAGCCGCTTGGGGCGACGCGAAAGTTAACAGGCGCCTAAGAGCACGTCAACAATGAAAAACATCGAACCGCCAGGCAAATCTCGGTGGCTTGACACAGCGATGTCGGAGTCGTTAGAGGAGGCACCTTTGAGCTATGCGTGAAGCAGTCATCGTCGAGGCCGTCCGTACACCTATCGGTCGTCGCAACGGAAAGCTCAAGGACGTCCATCCGGTCGTCCTCGGGTCCCTGGTCCTGAAAGAGGTGGTCGCTCGGGCCGGCATCGAGCCCGGCCAGGTCGACGACGTGGTCTTCGGCTGCGTCAGCCAGGCCGGCGAGCAGAGCCTCAACGTCGGACGCAACGCGTGGCTCACCGCGGGGTTCCCGGTGACGACGCCGGCGACGACGGTGGATCGGCAGTGCGGCTCGAGCCAGCAGGCCGTGCATTTCGCGGCCAGCCTCATCCTGTCAGGGGTCTGCGACATCACCATCGCCGGGGGGGTCGAGTCCATGACCCGCGTGCCCATGGGTTCGAACGCGATCCAGCCGGGTAGTCCATTTCCACCCGAGCTGATGGAGCTTTACGACCTGGTCCCGCAGGGAATCTCGGCCGAGCTCATGGCGCGCAAGTACGGCATCTCGAGGCAGGCGATGGACGAGTTCAGCGTCGAGAGCCACCATCGCGCGCACGACGCGACGGAGAAGGGCAACTTCAAGACCCAGATCCTTCCGGTCGACATCTCCAACGGCCAAAATGAGGTCTTCGCGCGGGACGAGGGGATCAGGGCGACGGCGAGCTACGAGGCGACCTCGGCGCTGCAGCCGGCGTTCAACCCCGAGCACTCGATCACCGCTGGGAACTCGAGCCAGATCTCGGACGGGGCGGCGGCCGTGCTTCTGATGTCGCTCGAGAAGGCAAAGGAGCTCGGCCTCAGGCCGCGCGCCCGGATCCGCGCGATGGCGGTCGTCGGTACCGACCCGGTGCTGATGCTCGAGGGACCGATCCCCGGGACCGCGGCCGTTCTCAAGCGCGCGGGCCTGGAGCTCAGCAGCATCGACCTGTTTGAGGTCAACGAGGCGTTCGCGTCGGTGGTGCTGGCCTGGCAGAAGGAAACGGGCGCGGACCTGGCCAGGACCAACGTCAACGGCGGGGCCATCGCGGTGGGGCACCCGCTGGGCGCGTCAGGCGCGATCCTGATGACCCGCCTGCTCTACGAGCTCGAGCGCCGCGACGGGCGTTACGGCCTGGAGACCATGTGCTGCGGCGGCGGCCTGGGCACGGCGACGATCATCGACCGCGAAGTTGAGTGACACCTTCCGGCCGCTCGCCGGGCTGCGTCCCCACCAGGTGGCCGACGGAGTGTTCGCGCGTGTGGTCAACGGCCGGCGCATGACCCTGGCGGTCGTCGACCTGAAGCCCAACAGCAGGGTCAGCGAGCACCGCCACGAGAACGAGCAGCTCGGTTTCATCCTCCAGGGTTCGATGGTCTTCACCGTCGGGGGTGAGAAGCGCGAGCTCGGCGCGGGTGACACGTACGAGATCCCGAGCAACGTGCCGCACGACGCGGTCGCCGGACCGGACGGCTGCACCGCGGTCGATGCATTCGCGCCGGTGCGCGCCGACTGGGAGCGCCTAGAGCGCCCGGACCCGTTTCCGCCTGACTGGCCGCGATAGAGCCGGCGAGTCCACGACGTAGCGGAGCAGCCGGTTCTCCCACCGGCCGGTGCCCTGGACCCCGATCCTCGGCGTGACGAAGACGCGGCGACGCGATGCGCCGTCGTCGACGACATAGAGGTCGGGAGGTCGCAGCGCAGCGCCGTTGAGCGCACGGTCGATACCCAGCGCGCGCGTGACGAGCCCCGGACCGGCGCAGCGACCCACGCCCGGCCCCGGCTCGAGCGCGCGCACCAGCACCGCCTGCGGCACTCCCGCCTCGCGGGTCACGAAGTTGAGGCACCAGTGCATGCCGTAGGTGAAGTACACGTAGGCATGGCCCGGCGCGCCGAACATCACCTCGGTGCGTGCGGTGCGGCGTCCTCCCTTCGAGTGGGCGGCCAGGTCGTCTGGCCCGAGGTACGCCTCGACCTCCACCAGCCGTCCCCAACGCACCTCGCCGTCGATCTCGCGCACCAGCACCTTGTCGAGCAGGTCGCGGGCGACGACGCGCGTGTCTCGCTCGAAGAAGGAAGCGGGGAGAACGGCTCCGTCAGGAGGTGCTGGCTTTGACTCGGGTGTCAAGCCGCTTCTTGGCCGCGTGGCGCCGGCGCTTGTCGACGTAGAGCGCCTTGTCGGCCGACTGGTACATCGCCTGCCAGTCGAGGCCCTGCCGCCAGGCGGTGATGCCGATGCTGAACTCGACCGGGACCGGCAGCTTGGCCGTGCGGTTGAGGTGCTCGAGGGCCTCGCGGACGCGGACCCCGACCTCGCGCGCGTCGCGCTCGTCGGCGTCGGGCATGGCCACGCCGAACTCGTCGCCACCCAGCCGGCCGCATGTGTCGGTGGCACGGACGGCGCGCTGCAGCTCGGCGGCGAGGACGCGGATGGCCTCGTCGCCGACGTGGTGCCCATACGTGTCGTTGATCTCCTTGAGGTTGTCGAGGTCGATCATCATCAGCGCCAGCCGGCGCTTGTGCCGATCCGCGGACGCGACGGCGCGGTCGATCGCCCGCTCGAACTCCGGGCGGTTGGCGAGCCCCGTCAGGTAGTCGGTGCGAGCTTCCTTGGTGTGCTGGCGCGCGCGGTCGAGCGAGACGGCGATGTGGTCGGCCACGGCCGCCACGAACTCGAGGTCGCTGGGCTCGAAAGTCCGCGGCAGCCGGGTCGCCACGGTCATCGCACCCAGGAGCACACCCTTGGTGCGGAGCTCCGCGCGGATGGCGCTCCACTCTCCCGCCACCCTGTCGACACGCGACTCGGCGGGACCGGAGGAGATCTCGACGACCCTGCTCAGGCCGGACCAGCCGGTCTGCGCGAACTCCTCCTCCTCACCCGGCTGCATGCCGATGGTCTTGGCGAGCTTGAGTCGCGCGCCCTCGCGCACCCAGACCGCACCGGCCTGGAGGCCGAGGACCTTGAGCGTCTCGCGCAGGCCGACCTCCGCGATCTCGTTGACGTCGAGCGAACGGCCGAGCGCGCTGGCGATGTGATAGAGGCCGTGGAGCTCGGTCTGGCGAGCGCGGTGCTTGCTCTCCGTGTAGTCGAGGTAGCCGCGGATGAAGCTCGAGTTCAAGTGCTCGACGACGTCGCCCAGGCGGCTCTGGGCGAGGAGCAGGACCTCGTCGGCGTAGGGGCTCTCGCCCAGGCCCTCGGTGACCCTGGCCACAACGGTGCGGCGGAACACCGCCAGGCCCTCCATCAGGGACTCCAGGGGGACGCCCTTCTCCGCGTAGCGGCGGGCGAACTCCCGGGCCTGGGTGTAGTACTCGGGCCACGGGATCTTGGAATCGAGGCGGAGGGAACGGAACAGCGCCTGGAGGAAGCCGACCGACATCTTGGTCAGCTCGTCGAGAGAGCCGTCCTTGTACCCCTGGAGGAGCTCCGGCTCGATCGCCCGGACGGCTTCCGCGACCACCATCCCGCTCTCCTGCGCGTCACTGGAGAGCCGGTCCGCCACCTCGGCAAGAAGATCGCTCGCCCGCTGGGTCATATCGGCGCACTATAAAGTGACGGATGCGAGTTCGCGTCCTCGCGTGACGCGCTAATCAAATGTGTAAGAGGCAATGATGGCAACAGTTACCCGCGGATCCCTAGAAAAGATAGAAGAAGTGCTGGGTGCCGACGCCCGGGACCTGCTCGAGCACAAGTGCCAGACCATCGCCAAGGACCAGCTCCACCTTCCGGGCGGCGACTTCGTCGACCGGGTGTGGAAGGACAGCGACCGGCCGACGCGGGTGCTCCGCAGCATCGAATCCCTGCTGGACCACGGCCGCCTGGCCGGCACCGGCTACCTCTCGATCCTCCCCGTCGACCAGGGCATCGAGCACACCGCTGGCGCTTCGTTCGCGCCCAACCCGATCTACTTCGACGGCGGCAAAATCGTCGAGCTGGCGATCGAGGGCGGATGCAACGCTGTCGCGTCGACCTTTGGCGTCCTCGGCTCCGTCGCCCGCCGGCACGCGCACCGGATCCCGTTCATCTGCAAGCTCAACCACAACGAGCTGCTGACCTACCCCAATCACTACGACCAGATCCTGTTCGGGACGGTCGAGGAAGCCTGGGAGATGGGGGCCGTCGCGGTCGGGGCGACCGTGTACTTCGGCTCCGAGCAGTCGGACCGGCAGCTTCAGGAGATCGCCGTCGCCTTCCACGAGGCGCATTCGCTCGGCATGGCCACCGTGCTGTGGTGCTATGTCCGCAACCCCGCTTTCAAGAAAGACGGCACCAACTACGAGACGGCCGCCGACCTGACCGGCCAGGCGAACCACCTGGGCGTGACGATCGAGGCCGACATCATCAAGCAGAAGCTGCCCACCACCAACCGGGGCTTCGAGGTGATCGGTTTCGGCGTGACCTCGCCCGCGGTGTACGACAAGCTGTCAAGTGATCACCCCATCGACCTGTGCCGTTATCAGGTGATCAGCAACTACATGGGCCGTTCAGGCCTGATCAACTCGGGGGGCGAGAGCAAAGGCGCTTCAGACCTGAAAGAGGCTGTGCGCACCGCCGTGATCAACAAGCGCGCGGGCGGCATGGGTCTGATCAGCGGCCGGAAATCGTTCCAGCGGCCGATGAAGGAGGGCATCGAATTACTGCACGCAATTCAGGACGTGTATCTGAACCAGGCGGTGACCATCGCGTAAAGCTCGCGTTCCTCGGTAGCGGCGCGGCTTTCTCGCTGGACCGCTACAACGGGGCCGTGGTCGTCGACGGCCGCGTGCTCCTGGACGGAGGCGCGCCGCTGCTTCCCCACATGCACCGCCTGGGCGTCGACCCGGGCGACATCGAGGTCGTCTTCCTGACTCACTTCCACGGCGACCACACGCTCGGCCTGCCGCCGTTCGTGCTCCACCGCGTCTTCGTCGACCGGCGACCGCTCACCTTCGTCGGACCTCGCGGGGTCGAGGAGTACCTCGAAAAGCTCTGGGAGGTCAGCTGGGGGCCCGACTGGAAGCGGGTCATGCGTCCTCAGTTCAAGGTCCGCTACGTCACCGCGCGGACCTCGGGGACCGTTTCGCGCGTGCGATACGAGACGGTGAAGCTGGACCACGGGACGATGGGCGGCACGGGCTACCGCATCCACGTCAACGGCAAGGTGGTCGCGTACTCGGGTGACACCGAACCGACCGCGCCGCTCGACAAGCTGGTCGACCACGCCGACGTGGCCATCGTCGAGGCCACCGGCCCGGGAGACGTCTTCAGCCACATGAGCTGGGAGGCGGCCGGGAAGCTGAAACGGCGCCATCCAGGCACGCGTTTCTTCTTCAACCACGTGTACTCGGGGACCATGACCGGCGCGGTCAGAGACCTCCAGGTGGTGGAGGTCTGAGGGCACGCCTGACGCCCGCGGCGCTGGTCGGTGCCGCCGCGGGCGGCGTCGCCGGCGCGCTCGTCTTCGGCGCCCTCGTGGGCTTCGGGAGCCTGCTGTCGAGCCGCGTCGGCAACCCGATCCCTTTGATCGTGCTGGTCATCGCCGGCGCCTACGCGGGGTGGCTGCTCGGCGTGATCGTCTTCGGAGCGGTCCGTGGCGGAAACGACAAAACCACTCCTTGACAAGCTCGGGGTCAAACCGGGCTCGAAGGTGGCGGTGGTCGACGTCGACGATCCTTCATTCCTGGCCCTGCTGCGCGAGCGGACGCGCCAGGTGGTGACGGGCAAGCCGAAGTCGCCATGCGACCTGGTCTTCCTTGGCGTGAGGTCGCCGCGAGACCTCGAACGCCTGCGCGACCTGAAGACATGGATCGAGCCGAACGGAGGGATCTGGGCCATCCGCCGCAAGGGCCCCGGCAGCCCCCTGCGCGACACCGACCTGATCGCCGCCGGCCTGGCGGCCGGGCTGGTGGACAACAAGATCGCGAGCTTCTCCGAGACCCACGGCGCCATGCGCTTTGTGTTTCGGCTCAAGGACCGCCCCAGGTGACCCTGCGAATCCGCTCGGGAGAGCAGCCGGACGTGCCCCTGATCGCCGAGCTGATCCGCGGCCTCGCCCGCTACGAAAAGCTCGAGCACGAGGTCACGTTGACGGAGGAGAAGCTCGACCGCGCCCTCTTCGGCGAACGGCCTTATGCGGAGACGTTGATCGCCGAGGACGACGGTAGGGCGGTCGCGTTCGCCCTCTTCTTTCACAGCTTCTCGACCTTCCTGGCCCAGCCAGGGATCTACCTGGAAGACCTGTTCGTCGTTCCCGAGGCTCGCGGCGGCGGTGTCGGGCGTGCGCTGCTCGAAAAGCTCGCCGAGACGGCCGTCGAGCGCGGGTGCGGCCGGCTCGAGTGGGCTGTCCTCGACTGGAACGAGCCGGCAATCCGGTTCTACGAGCGCCTGGGCGCGAAGCCCAACGCCGAATGGACCGTCTACCGGCTCACAGGCGAGTCACTGCGCGCGCTTGCCGGACAATAGAGACGGATGGGAGTCGAAGTTCACGGTCCGAAACCGCTCGACACGCATGAGGGCGATGAGATCGTGAGCTGGGCGCGCGAGCAGCTCGTGATCGCGCGCTCGATCCTCGACAACCCCGGCGGAGGTCTGCTGTTCGCGACCCAGACCATCGGCCAGGTGCGCAGCGCTCTCGCCGAGCGAGACCAGCGGCGATGGAAGGACGTGGGCGACCTTCTGGCTCGGGCCGAGGATGCCGGCGTGCACCGCGAGTTCGAAGCTGCGCGGAAGCTCCTCGACGAAGCCGCGGCCAGGCTGGCCTAGGACTCAGCCGCCGCCTCCAGCGCCGCCTCGAATCCCTTTGCCCCTTCGTGGCCTCCGAACGGTCCGATCGCCGGCAGGGTGACGCCGGCCTCGCGATACCGCCTGACCGCGTCGCGGACCTGGTCCTCGCCGCCGATCCCGGCCAGCTCGTCCAGCACGCGCTCGCCCACGCGCTCCGCCGAGAGCTCCGAGCCGAGCCCGCTGGCGTCCATCATCTTGCGGTAGTAAGGGAGACTCGCGTAGCGGGCGACCGTCTTGCGGAAGACGTCATGCGCGGCCGCGCGGTCGGTGGTGAGGGAGACCGGCACCGCGGAAACGACCTCGAAACCCTGGAGTGTCTTGCCCACCTTCTCGCGTCCTTTGCTGACAGTGGGGACGACGTGGTCGCGAACGTACGCAGGTGTGCACATGTAGAGGACGACCCCGTCGGCGAGCTCGCCGGCCAGCTCGAGCATCCGAGGATTGAGGGCTGAGATCATGATCGGCACCTCGGCGCGATGCGGCGCCGAGTAGACGCCTCGGGCGGTGAAGTGCTTGCCTTCTGTGGTGCTGCCACCTTCGCGCAGGATGGTGCGGACGATGGTGAGGTACTCGCGCATCGCCTGGACAGGGTCCTCCAGGCGCAGGCCCCACATGCCTTCGACCGTGACCTTGTGGCTGATCCCGATGCCGAGGATGAACCGGCCTTGCGACAGCTCGTCGAGGGTCGCCGCCATCTGCGCCATCGCGGTCGGGTGACGGGTGTAGATCGGCAGCACCCCGGTGCCGAGCTTCACGCGCTCGGTGTTGGACGCGTACGCGGCGAGGACCAGGGCCGCGTCGCGCGCGTCGGGCATCTGGGTCGTCCACACGGACTCGTAGCCGAGCCTTTCGGCCGCCCTCGCCCGGGCGATCGATTCGTCGAGGGTCCTCACGGCGGGGTTGAAGACAGCGAGCCTGTTCATTCCAAGACAATCTAGCCCGTGAGTCTTGCGCAGGCATTGTTCATGGGCCTGCTGCAGGGCGCGAGCGAGCTCTTCCCGGTCTCATCCCTGGGCCACGCGGTGCTGGTGCCGAGCCTCCTCCACTGGAGCTTCAAGCAGTCCGACCCCTCGTTCGTGCCTTTCCTTGTCCTGCTCCACCTCGGCACGGCCACCGCGCTGCTCGTGATCTACCGCGAGCAGTGGGTGGTGATCGTCCGCGGCTTTGTGACGGCCGCGATTCGCGGCCAGATGAAAACCGATTCCGAGCGCCTGGCCATGCTGCTGCTGGTGGGCACCATCCCGGCTGCGGTGCTCGGCGTCTTTCTCGAGACGCGCATCAAGACCCTGTTCGCAAGCCCCACCGAGGCGGCGGGATTCCTGATCCTCAACGGCCTGCTGATGCTGGGCTTCGAAGCCCTCCGCCGCCGGGCCGAGCGCGGCTCCTCGCGCACAGAGCAGGAATCGCACTTCGCCGACGCCGAACGGATCAGCTTCCGGGCCGCGGCGCTGGTCGGCGCCTGCCAGGCGCTGGCGTTTCTGCCGGGCATCTCCCGCTCCGGCATCACCATCGGCGGCGGCTTGCTGGCGGGACTCCGCCACCAGGAGGCGGCCCGCTTCTCCTTTCTCCTCGCGACGCCCGTGATCCTAGGCGCGGGCCTGGTCGAGGTGCCCGAGCTGCTCAAGAGCGGTGTCCCGATCGCTGAGTACGCCGCCGCCGCCGTCCTGTCGGGCGTGGCCGCCTACGCCAGCGCTCGATTCCTCCTCCGCTACTTCCGGTCGGGCAGGCTCGACCCCTACGGCTGGTACTGCATCCTGGCCGGTCTGGCCGCGCTGGCTTTGTTACATTTCAGCCTGTGATGAGGTCCAACTCGATCGCGGTGGCGCTGGGGGTGCTGGGGGTCGTCTTCATCGTCGTCGCCGTGCTGTACGCGCTGGGGGTGCTGCAGATCCTCACGTCGACGACGTCGGGACCGCACTACAAGCACGCGGTCCTCTTCGTCGTGCTCGCGGTGGCCAGCTTCGTCGCCGCCAACTTCGCTCGACCGAAAACCGCGGTCTAGGCTTTGGCCGGGATGCGCTCCGGGACCTGACGGCCCGTCAGGTCGCGCTCGCCGAGCTTGATGTCCTCGTGGTAGACAGCGTCGGCGTTCACCTTCCACGGGTCCAGCAGCGAACCGATTGCGATGTTCCTTGCCACGAGCAGCGCCGTCATCATCGAGTGGTCCTGGTTGTTGTACTTGTGCATCCCGTTGCGGCCCGCGAGGTGCAGGTTGGGCAGTGACGTCGAGATGTAGTCACGCACCACGGCGACATTGGCCTGGTAGCTGTCGTCGTAGACCGGATAGGCCTTCTGCTGGCGCACGACGACGCCGTCGACCACCTCGTCCTCCGCGCATATGCCGAGCCGCGCCAGCTCTTTGGTGGCCAGCGCGATGAGCTCGGCGTCGGGCGTCGTCCACAGGCCATCGCCCTCGAAGCAGAAGTACTCGAGGCCCAGGCACGTCTTGCCCTGGTCGGGCACCATGTCGGGACTCCAGTTCTTGAAGTTCTGGATCCGGCCGACCCTCACGTCGGGGTCGTGGATGTAGATCCAGTTGTCCGGGAACACTTCCCGCCGGTCGATCATCAGCGCGATGCTGATGAAGTCGCGGTAACCGAGGTTGCGGGCGGCCTTGCGCACGTTCTCAGGCGCTGGAGGTTCGAGCCTTTCGACGAGCTCGCGGATCGGGATGGTGGAGATGAAGTCGGAGCCGACGTGGGCCTCGGTGGCGCCGTCCGGCCGGGTCGTCTCCACCGACGTGACCTCTCCCTCGCCATGGTTGATGCGTGACACCGACCGTCCCAGCTGGACGGGATGGCCCCTGGCCGCGGTGATCTCCGCCACGCGCTCCCACATCTGGCCCGGGCCGAACCGCGGGTAGCGGAACCTGTCGATGAGCGTGGTCACGATCTCGCCCCTCTTCTTCGGTTTGCGTTTTGGAAGCAGTGCGCTGCGGATCACGACCCAGAGGTCGAGGCTCTTGATCCGCTGGGCGGCCCAGTCGGCGGACAGCTCACGCGTGCTGATGCCCCAGACCTTTTCCGTATAGGTCTTGAAGAAGATGCTGTACAGCCGCCAGCCGAACTGGTTGCGCACCCAGTCCTCAAGCGACTTCGGGTTCCGGACTGGCGTCGCGCGGGCACGCGCGTAGCTGGCAAGGCACAACAGGGCCTCGAGGGGACCCAGGTTCCAGAGCGCGTTGAAGGCCTGGATGGGATAGGCGAAGAACCGGCCCCGGTAGTAGATGCGTGAGAGGCGGCCCCGGCCGAGCATCTCCTCGCCGAGGATCTCGGTCCACAGCTCTTCGACCTCATCGTTCTTGGAGAAGAAGCGGTGCCCGCCGATGTCGAATCGGTAGCCGTTGTGCTCGACCGTCCGGGCGAGGCCGCCGACCTGGCGGGGATCCCTTTCCAGGACCGTGACCGGTACGTCGCGCTTCAGGAGCTCGTAGGCGGCGGTGAGTCCCGCCGGCCCCGCGCCCATGATCACAACGTGCTTTCGAGCGCCTCGGGCGATCAAAGTGCGCACAAGTATCGAGGGGTGTGACTAGTTCAGAGGCCCTTTACTGCGGATTTCGTCCACCTTGACAAGCGCGTCGCGCAGGCCCTTGATCCAGTCGGCCTGGTGCATGCCAACCAGGCGGACGCACCAGGCGAGAGCCTCGCTCCTGCTACGCGCCACGCCGCCCGCCACGAGCGTGTCGAGGATCGATCTCTCGTTCATTCGCAGCCGGGTCATGACCGGCACGCTGAGGGTGGTGAAGATCTTCGACTCGCTTCCACAGCGCGCCCCCCACGCGATCTTGCGGCGGAAGTGCCGCTCGGCATCGCGGGCGATCCGGATGCGGTCGTCACGAGTCTCCTCCCGGAAGCGGTCGATCCTGGCGAGCCGGGCCGCCGAACGGCCACCCGCCGCCGTGCCGCCGGCCAGCTCGACGTCCGGCAGCGTGCCCATGACGAGGATCTCCTCTCCGTCCGCGGTCACGTCCGGCGGGCCCGCGAACCAGCCGGACGGAACTCGCGAGGCGAACCAGGCGCCGGCGTCCTCGGCCATCGATTACAAGATTACGGTTTGGCGCCGCGGTCGGGCTTCGTTATGCGGCAGCAGCCTCCTTCGGCCTCGCGCCGAGAGGCCGCAGCGTGTCGATCACGATCTCGGTCCGCCAACGCTTCTGTCCGGACGCGTCGTCCCAGGAGCTCGTCTGCAGCCGCCCCTCGACGTAGATCTGCCGGCCCTTGTTCAGGTACTGGCCGGCAAACTCGGCCGTCTTGCCGAAAGCGACGAGGTAGTGGTACTCCGTCTCCTCGCGCGCCTGGCCGCTCTCGTCCTTGCCCAGGTAGGTGTTGGTGGCAAGCCGGATCTTCGCCACGTAGGTTCCCTTGGGTGTCGCCTTGACCTCCGGGTCCGCTGTCAGGTTGCCGATCAATGTGACTTTGTTGACCATCGCATCACCTCCGTGAAATTGGGTCCAGGCTAAGGGCCGCCCGGGCCGATTCCTACCCAGCCTGTTAAGAGGCAAGAAAGAGCGCAGGGTCCACCGGCACGCCGTCGACGTCGACCTGGAGGTGGACGTGGGGACCCGTCGCGAGGCCGGTCGCGCCGACGAGCCCGATGACCTGTCCCGCAGCCACTCGGTCCCAGGCGCGGACCGCG
>Ga0209474_10004807_pt1 | contig 11599 bp, 5 predicted proteins | sample GraSoiAngelo_145_FD_185902 | JGI IMG/M metagenome (GOLD analysis project Ga0209474, IMG submission 185902) | Grasslands soil microbial communities from the Angelo Coastal Reserve, California, USA - 14_1009_05_20cm (SPAdes) (version 2) | ecosystem: Environmental > Terrestrial > Soil > Grasslands ...
GCGCGGATGCGCTCGGCCGTGTCGGTCTGCTTGCGCGTCAGCGTGAAGATGCTGTCGTTGAACCCGAGGAGCGTCACCTGATCCTCCGGCGGCACGTCGCCGAGGAATTCCTTCACTGCCTTCTTCAACCTCGGCATCGCGGGCGCCATGCTGCCGGAGATGTCGATCGCGGTGACGAGCTCGAGCGGGACGTCCTCGGCGGCGAAGTGGGTGATCGACTGCGCGTGGCCGTCCTCGAACACGTGAAACGCCGTCTGCGGGATGTTCGGGACGAAGCGCCCGCGCCCGTCGCTCACCGTGACGGTGACCTGCACGACGTCGACGTCGACGCGCTCGGAGTAGCCGACCGATTTGGTGCGCACCGTCTGGACGACGCGCCCGCCGCCCTTGAGCGTCGCGACGGCGCGGACCTGATGCTCCGCGATTGCGGCGCCGGCGTCCCAGTCGCACTCGAAGGGCAGCTTCGTCAGCGCGCACGCCTGGCGGCCGTCGACGAAGAAGGTGACACCCGCGACGGCGTCCATCGGATCGACTCTCGCGCGCAGCAGCGTCGGACCGCTCACGTATGCTTCGTCGCCCGGCGAGAGGATCGTCAGCTGCGGTCCTTCGGCGGCCGCCGCCGGCGGACGCTGCGCGGCGGTCTGCACGCGTGCCGGCGCACCCGCGGCCGCGGCGAGCGCCGCGATCGCGGCGCCGAGGATCACGCGGCCTGCGGTCATCGCGGTATCGCCGCGCCGGTGCCTGTATCGGGCACGAGGGGTCCGCCGCCGGTCGCGGCGGCCACGTAATCTTCGATCCGCTCGCGCGGGACCGCGCGCGCGGCGCGCACCAGCGACACCCAGTCGGCGTCGTCGGTCGGCCTCACCTCGTCGATGAAGTCCTGCACGGCGCCCGAGAGCACCACTTTCGCGATCGCCGCCGGCAATCGAAGGTCCCTGAGCATCGTGGCCACATGCAGATGGAGGTCGGCCACGGCCGAGGCGGTGAGCCCGAGCGGCGGCCGACCTAAAAGAGTCGGCCAGCGGCCGGGCGGCGTCAAGCGCAAGCATGCGCAGCCGTCGGCGGAGACCATCGACATGCCCCACTCGTGGAACCGGTTCACATCGGCGCCGCCGAGGACGAGCAGCTCGATCGCGGAAAACAGGCCGGCGACGCGCTCGCGCTCGTGCGCGAGCATCCAGCGAAGCGCGCGGCGCCGCGAGCCTTCCATCGAGAGATCGTCGGCGGCGCGATCGACGGCGGGGAGATCCGCAGCGGTGAGCGCGCCGACGCGGCGGCGGCCGCGCGCGAGCGCGTCGGTGATTGCGTCGCGATCGGCGTCGCGCAGCTCGAACGGGTTCATCAGCGAGACGCTGATCGCAAACGCATCGCGCTCGTTCGACGTGAGGCGCGGCGCCTCGAGGACGCGCTCGAAATTGACGCGGCGCAGCGCGAGCGATCCGAGGCCGATGTCGAGGCCGAGGAGCGATCCCGAGACGTGCCACGGCACGCCCGGGTTGACCTCGACGCGCGGCAACGCCCACGCCGTGCGCACCCGGATCTCTCCGTCCTTCGCGCCGAAGCCGAAGTCGTGGCGCTGCGACACGTCGTCGGCGAGGAGCACCGTCCCCTCGGGATCGCCGACGTCGGCGGCATACGCGATCGAGAGGAGCACCTGCGCGGTGACCGAGTCGGCGAGCTCCCCGAGCGGATCGGCGGCGCGCGCGGCGCGCTTCACGTCCTTGCTGCGGACGTCGCGCGCGAGGCCGTCGAGCACCTTGCGGAGCGGATCGCGCGCGTTGGGCGCCGGCGTGACGCCGGCCGGCGTCACCTCGGTCGCCTCGTGCCCGATTCGGCGCGGAATGTCCTCGAAGGCCGCGTTCAGCCGCGCGACGATCGCCTCGAGATCGTCGACGGAGATCTTGTCCGACGCGAGCGCGCGCGCGGCCGACGCGATCTCAAAGGCGACGTCGAACGGCGTTCCCTCCTGACGCTCGCGCACGCGCTGCAGCCGTTTGCGCTCGGCGCCGCCGAGATCGAGGCGGTACGGCTGCCCCTCCCACGTGAGGCGGCGCGCGGTCCCCTCGCCCGACGCCGCGCCTGACATCGCGGCCAGGAGCGCGCCTTCGATCGTGTCGCCTTTCTGCGGCGTGCCGGCGATCTCGCTGCGGAGCCAGCGCGCGATCGCGCCGCCGTAGCGGCCGTCGTCGGTCACCGGCAGCGCGACGAGCTGCTCGACGAGCGCCTGCGCGCGCTCGCGGCGAATCGTCTTCACCGCCGCGGCGCGCGCGAGCACCGCCAGCGCGCCCTGGAACTGCGCCTGCGTCTCGAATCCGCGCCGGCCGTCGATCGCCGTGAAGCGCGCGGCCCTGCGGATCGCCGAGGCATACAGCTGCGGATCGCGGACGCCCATAAGCTCGAGCGTCCACATCAGCATGCGGTAATGCGGCAGCGCCCGCACGGCGACGAGCACGTTCGGCCGCTGCTCCGCGTCGGCCTCCCCTAACACGCGCTGGCCGAACGCGATCTGATCGAGCCGCTCGCCGCGCTGGCGCACGTCGACGGCGCCAATCGCGTCGCTCAGCCACGCGGCATCGATCGGATCGTCGTCGGCCGACAGCTCGCCGCGCGGCGCGGCGGCGGCGAACGGATCGCCGCCGGCAAACGCGCGCGTCCAGAAGGATCGCGCCCCCGGCGGCCGCGGCGCGCCGTTGGCGTCCACCTGCACCCGCATCAGCGCCATCGACAGGTCGTACGACGCGCGGCCGAGCGGCAGCGTCTTCAGGTGCGCCTCGCGAAACGCGTTGACGCTGCCGGCGAGCGTCTTGAAGCGGTCGGCGCGCGCGGCGGCGTTCGGGTTCGCGAGCCCGAGCGCGAACGCGCGGTGCGGCGGATCCAGCCGCGCGATCACGTCGTAGAGATACGCCACGCGCCCTTCGTTCAGCTCGAGGAGCTGCGTGATGAAGCGCTCCGCCCGCGTCGTCTTCTCGACGACGATCGCTTCCCACAACGGCGTCACGTCGTCGCGATCGGCCTGCGCCATTTTCACGCCGGCGGGGATCACGCGGTTGTTCTGCACCTGCAGGCTGGCGCCGAACGCCCCGAACGCCTGCGCCGATCGCTCGTAGATCCGGTCGAGGAGCGACGGATGATCGGCGAAGAACTGAAGCGTCGCGTCGTCCATCGACCAGAGTCCGAGCGCGATCAGCGCGGCGGACCTGTCAGCCACGATCGTCGCGACGAGATCGCGCGGCGCGATGCGTCGATGGAAGATCGTGTTGCTCCAGATCTCCGTGGTGAGCGGCACCGGCACCGTCTCGGTCGTCGACGGATCGCCGAAGAGCGGCCGGATGCCGGCGCGGTCGCGCAACGCCGCCTGGCGCAGCGACAGCAGGAAGGTTTCCGCCGACGGCCGCCGTCCCTCCGGCGCGTTGTAGACGAGGCGAACGATCTCGTAGAGATAGCGTCCGCGATCGGGAATCGGATCGATGCCGAGCGCCTGCGCGAGCGCAGCCGTGCCGCCGGGCAGCGGCACGTCCTCGCTCACCGACGCCGCGCGCGCGGAGCCGAGCGGAAATGCCGCTACAATCGTTGTGCACAGCCCCAACAGCAGCCGGCGTTTCACAAGGCGAGCATTATAGACATGGCCTCCGCCAACTACACCGCGAAAGACATCACGGTGCTCGAAGGGCTCGAGCCCGTTCGGAAACGTCCCGGGATGTACATCGGCGGCGTCGGATCGGCGGGCCTGCACCACCTCGTCTGGGAGGTGGTCGACAACTCCGTCGACGAAGCGATGAACGGCTACGCTTCAAACATTTGGGTGACCCTTCACGCCAATGGATCCTCGATCACGATCGAAGACGATGGCCGCGGGATTCCGATCGACAAGCATGGAACGGCGAAGAAGAGCGCGCTCGAAGTCGTTTTCACGATGCTCCACGCGGGCGGCAAGTTCGAACACGGCAATTACAAAACCGCAGGCGGTCTCCACGGCGTCGGCGCCAGCGTCGTCAACGCGCTGTCGAAGGAGTTGATTGCGACCGTCAAGCGCGACGGCGCGCAGTGGGAGATGCGCTTCAAGCAGGGCAAGCCGGTCAGCGGGCTGAAGAAGATCGGCCCGGCGCGCGGCACCGGCACGACGGTCTATTTCCATCCCGACGCCGCGATATTTCCGAAGATCGAGTTCGAGGCCGCGATCATCAAGGAGCGCCTCGAGGTCGCGAGCTACCTGCACAAGGGGCTGAAGATCATCTTCGAGGACGAAGGCGCGAAGGAGAAAATCGTCTTCGAGCACACCGAGGGGATCGTCGATTACCTGAAGAAGATCGTCGCCGAGCGCGGCGCGAAGCCGGTGCACGACGCGCCGTTCACGCTCGCGAAGGACAACGGCCTGCGGATCGATCTCGTGCTGCAGTGGACCGAAGCGACCGACGAGCACGTGCGCTCGTACGTGAACGGCATTCCCACCGGCTCGGGCGGCACGCACGAGAACGGCCTGCGCGCCGGCATCGGCAAGGCGGTCCGCAACTTCATCGAGACGCACCACCTCTCGCCGAAGGGCGTCACGATCACGGCCGAGGACATCCGCGAGGGGCTGACGGGCGTGCTGAGCGCGTTCGTGCAGGAGCCGCAGTTCCAGGGACAGACCAAGGATCGATTGAACAACCCCGAGCTGGTGTCGGCCGTCGACGGCGTCGTGCGGCCGGCGCTCGAGCACTGGCTGAACCACAACATCAGCGTCGCCGAGGCGATCGTCGCGCGCATCATCCTCGCGGCGCGCGCGCGCGAGGCGAGCCGCGCCGCGCAGGCGGAGGTCTCGCGCAAGAGCGCGACGTCCACGCGCCTGAACCTGCCCGGCAAGCTGAGCGACTGCACGAACTCCAGCGCCGAAAGCAGCGAGCTGTTCATCGTCGAGGGCGATTCCGCCGGCGGCTCGGCGAAGCAGGGGCGCGATCGCGCGCGGCAGGCGATCCTGCCGCTGCGCGGCAAGGTGCTGAACACCGAGAGCGCGTCGCTCGCGAAGGTGCTCGAGAACAAGGAGCTGTCGGATCTCGTCACCGCGATCGGCTGCGGCCTCGGCAACAACTTCGACATCACGAAGCTGCGCTACGGCAAGCTGATCATCCTCGCCGACGCCGACTCGGACGGCAATCACATCGCGACGCTGCTGCTCACGTTCATCTACCGCCATCTGCCGAAGCTGATTCAGGACGGCAAGGTGTTCCTCGCGCAGCCGCCGCTCTACCGGATCGACATCGGCAAGGAGACGCACTGGGCGCTCGACGATGCGCACAAGGCTCAGATCCTCAAGCAGCACGGGAAGAACGGCCGCGGCACGCCGGAGATCACGCGCTTCAAAGGCCTCGGCGAGATGATGCCGAAGGTCCTCTGGGAGACGACGCTCAATCCGCGAACGCGGCGGCTGCTGCGCGTCGAGGTGACCGATCAGATCGTCACCGATCGCGTGATCAACGAGCTGATGGGGAAGGACGCGTCGGCGCGCTTCCGCTTCATCATGGAGCGGGCCGACGAAGCGGAGGAGTTGGACGTGTGACGCGTGCGACCAATTCGCCGACGAGCGGACCCGCGAGCCAGATGTACACGACGAAGAAATACGCTGCGACGATGGTGGCGTTCATCGCGGGGCGCGTGAACTCGACGAACGGACGCCACAGCGGGCTGTACTCCGGAACGTAGAGACAGAGCCACTCGTACGCGGGATCGCGGCACGTTGCAAGGCCCGACAGCTCGAACATCACGCCGTCGATCGCCACCCACGACGACACCGTGAGCACCGCGAGCGTCGCGGCGAGCGAGGCGGTGCGCATCCGATCCGGTCGATACAGGCGAATCGCGAGCGCGAGCGATGCCGGGATCGACGCGAACAGAAAAAAACGCGGTCCCCAGAAGAGGCCGCCGTACCACGCCCACCACTTCGAGTAGATCAGGATCAATCCGATGAGAAACGCGATCCAGATCCTCCCGGTGCGCGCCACCATGTCGCCCGCGCCGAGAAACCTGTCTCGAATCGCAAGGACCGACCCCGGCGCGTAGAAGACGACCCCTTTGCCGAACGAAAACAAGACCGACAGCAGGCCAAAGAAGATCGGGTAGCTGAACCCGGGGCGGCCCGAGTAGGTGAGGATCGTCGCGTCGCCGTGGTTGCCGGCGTAGCCCGACGCCAACGGCGATCCCCGCCGCAGCCACGACTCGATCATGATGAGGCCGGCGGCGGCGGCGATCGGCATCAGATGCCGCAGCCGCCGCGTCTGCCACGCGTGCCACGCCGCCGCCGGCGCGAGCGCGGCAAGCGTCGCCGGCGTGTTCGCGACGCCGACGCTGGCCGCCGCCCATCCGGCGGCCGGGTGTCCGGCGGCCACGGCGAGCAGGCCCAGGCCGGCGAAGACTGCCGTGAAGACTTCCCCGAAGTACCCCTCCACGTGATACGGAAACATCGACGCGGCGACGATCAACAGCAGGAACGTTCTCGCGATCTTCGGATCGACGCGCCCGCGCATCAGCCGATGCGCGACCGCAAGGCCCGCGATCAGGACGAGGGTGTTGAACCGCGCGCACCACCATTCGGGCGTCATCCACACGCGGCCGAGAAAGTAGAGCGGCGCGGAGAACAGCGGGCCGATGAGAGAGTACGGAATGGCGGACACGTCGCCCCACTCGATCAGCTCGGCGAGCGCGTAGTAGCGGACGCGGCCGTCGCTCTGGATGTCGTGCGGCAGCACGAAGAACAGGATCGCCGCGCCGATCGCGAGCAGCCAGGCTTCGGCCGACGGCGATCGCGCGTCCGTCCGTGCGCGGAGGGCTGCATCGGCGGCCGATGCAGCCGTAACCACAATCAGCGCCGCGATCCAGACGAGCGCCGCCCACGGGAACGCGCGGCGCACCATCACGCTGGAGAGAAAGCGGACATACCCCGCGGGCCGCGGCGTCAATGCCCACGACGGCAGCGGCTCGAGCGAGCGTTCTCGTCCCCATTCCACGTGAAAGTCGGGTGCGCCTCCTCGATGGGCGTACTGCAGGAAGATCGTGTGCACGCCTCGAGCGAGCGCGACCGAGCGGGCCGCGCGCTGCGCGCGAGCCGGGTCGACATCGATGAGGAGCTGCCGGTCGATCCACGCGCGCGCCAGGCCGTCGGATGCAATCGCGATCGTGTACGTGCCGCCGCGAAGCGCGATGAGCGATCCGCTCCACGTCGCGCTGAACGACTCGGGAGGGCGGCCGTGCCATGCGGCAACGAGACCATCGGTCGAAAGCTGCGTGTCGCGCATGGTGCGAACGATCGGCGAGCCCCAGCTCGCGTCGGCGAAGTACCGCGCGGTGATCCCTTCGCGCAGCGGATCGATCGTGCGGGCGGCGGCGACGACAAGCACCAGCAGCGTCGCGGCGGCGGCAGCGCGGCGCCGCACGCGCGCGTCGAAGCGCGTCATCGCGGGCATTGTAGTGTCGCGTGTTGCGTTCGGCGTGCGGATGATCTACTGTCGCGGCCCGGCCGGCGACTCTAAACACTGGGATGGGGGATCATAGTGAACAGACTGAAAATCGTGGCGCTCATCGGCATCGTCGCTCTCGCGGCAGCCGCGGCCGCGACGAGCCGTGGGGCCCGCGCGGAAGACAACCCGCTGCCCACGGCGACGACGCACCTCGCCTTCGACAGCTTCGTTGCCCTCGTCGAAGGCGGCGACGGCGCACCAGGCGAAGCGGCGTTCAAAAACCCGTCGAATCCGATCTGCTCCACCTCGACGTCGACCGCCGCGAACGTGTCGACCGACTGCGAAGGCGTCGCGCCGCACAACGAGACGTCGATCGCGGTCAATCCAACCAACCCGTTCAACATGATCGGCGGCGCCAACGACTATCAATTGAAGCTGAGCGCCGGCGGCACGGTGAACGAGACGGTCTTTTCTCGCGCGCACGTCACCTTCGACGGCGGCGCCACGTGGACGACGGTGCCGCTCGACGCCAACGGCTACATCGCCACCGGCGATCCCGCGGTGGCGTTCGACGCCGTCGGCAACGCGTATTACGCGACGCTCGGCTTCGGCTTCGGGCAGGCGAGCCCGACCGGGAAAAATCCCGACGTCATCGTGGCGCACTCGAGCGACGGCGGCGCGACGTGGTCGTCGGCGGTGGTGGTCGCCAAGGGCACCGGCTCGTTCGGCAGCAAAGGGACGTTCAACGACAAGGAATACATCGCCGCATGGGGAAGCGGCAACGCGATCGTCACCTACACGAAGTTTCGCGACGGGATCCGCGGCAGCTACGGCGGATCGCCGATCTTCGCGTCGGTGACGCACGACGGCGGCGCCACGTGGTCGGCGCCGGTCGAGATTTCTGGCTCGGCGCCGTTCTGCGTCGGCTTCTTCGGCGACACCACATGCGATCAGAATCAGGGATCGGTGCCGGCCGTTGCCGCCAACGGCGCCATCTACGTCGCGTTCCTGTCCACGCGCGAAACGACGACCTTCACCGATCAGTATCTGGTCGTGCAGGTCGATCCGGCGACCGGCCAGCGTGTGGGCGGACCGTTCAAGGTCGGCGACATCGCCGACGGAATCGCCGACTATCCGATCAACGAGGACGGCCGCCAGACGTATCAGGACAGTCAGTTCCGCACGTGGGCGCTCGGCAACATCGCGGCCGACCCGACCGACGGACAGCATCTCGCGGTCGTCTGGTCCGACATGCGGAACACCGTTCATCCGGTTCCACAGGATCCGTATCAAGCGAAGACGAACTCGGATGTGATCGTGAGCCAGTCCGCGAACGGCGGCCGCACCTGGTCGGCGCCGGCGGCCATCGCGGCGCGCGGCGATCAATTCATGCCGTGGGCGAGCTACGGCGGCGATGGGCGCTTGAGGGTCGGCTATTTCGATCGCTCGTACGATCCAGCCAACCACAAGTTCGGCTATACGCTCGCAGCCGAGAAGCGCGCCGGCACGCTCGCCTTCACCACGGCGCAGCTGACCACCGCGCTGTCGGATCCGACGCGCGACGATCGCTGGTTCTCGGGCCGGACGCCGAACGCGGCATTCCCGCATCCCACGTCGTTCCTCGGCGACTACAGCGGAATCGACGGCGCGCAGGGGTTCACCGCGGCGCTCTGGACGGATCTGCGGAACACGGTCTGCTTTACCGGGCGCTGCGGCCACGGCGAAGACGCGATGTACGCCACTCGATAATCAGGCGGGCGAGAACGAGTTCACGGTGGCGCGCGGCGTCGAGCAGCGCAGGCCTTCAGGCCTGCCTCACGCCGCGCGGCAGCCCTGAAGGGCTGCGCTACCGGAATCGGATTCTCGCGTCGCGCCGTGGACGTCAACGGCCGACGAGCGCGCGCAGGCCGGCCACGAGACGTCCGATCCCCTCGGCGACCGTGTCTTTCTGCAGCGCGCCGTACGCCACGCGGAAGTAGCAGCCGTCGGTCACGCCGAACGCGGTGCCGGGAATCACGGCGACGCGGAACTCGCGGATCAGCCGCTCGGCGATCTGCATCGGATCGGCGGCCGCGTTCACGCGGATGAAGCAGTAGAACGCGCCGTCGGCCGGCGGCACGGTGCACAGCGGCTCGAGCGCGCGAAGCTCGCGCGCGACGATGTCGTGGATCTCGGCGAGCGGCGCCAGATGCCGCCGGCAGTACGTCGGGCCGACCTCCATCGCGGCGACCGCGGCGATCTGCGAGAGCACCGGCGGGCAGACGAGCACCGTGTCCTGCACCTTCGCGATCGCGTCGCCGAGCGCCGCCGGATACGCCATGTAGCCGATCCGCCAGCCGGCGAAGCCGTACGCCTTCGACAGCGAGAACAGCGAGATCGTGTGCGCGGCGGCGCCGTCGAACGACGCCGGCGACACGTGCCGCGCCGCGCCGTAGGTGAAGTACTCGTACACCTCGTCGCTGATGTGGTACAGCCCGCGCTCGCGGCACAACGCGCTCACCGCGCGCAGCGACGCCTCGGGATAGACGGCGCCGGTCGGATTGTTGGGCGTGACGGTGACGATCGCGCGCGTCCGCGGCGTCACCGCCGCGCGCATCGCGTCGACGTCGAGCTGGTAGCGATCGTCGGTCGGCACGCGCACCGCCGTGCAGCCCGCCATCTGAATCGCCATCTCGTGGTTGAAGTAGAACGGCACGGGCACGATCACTTCGTCGCCGACGCCGGTCACGGCGAGCACCGCGTGGACGAACGCCATGTTCGCGCCGGCCGTGACCATCACGCCTGTCCCGCGCGCGACGTCGATGCCGTTGTCGCGCGCCAGCTTGTCCTCGATCGCGCCGATGAGCGCGCGCAGCCCGACGCCGTCCTGGTACGCGTGCGTGTCGGGGTTGGCGATCGCTTCGCGCGCGACGTCGAGCGCCGCCGGCGGCGGCCCGTAGTGCACGACGCCCTGGCCGAGCGAGATCGTGCCGGGCACCTGGCGGATGAGGTCGCCGATCACCGCGACGATCGGCGGCTGAACGGCGTCCATGCGCGTGGGGATCGTCACCGTCTGCATTATATTTGTGGGCTCCGGAGGGTCCGATGATACCGCGCCGCACCACGCTTGTCGCCGCCGCGATCGCGATGGCGTCGCTCGCCGCGACGGCCGCCGGAGGGCTTCAGACGCCGGAGCAGTTCCTCGGCTTCCGCGTCGGCGCCGACAACAAGCTGGCGCGCTGGGATCGGATCGTCGACTACATGAAGCTCGCCGCCGCGAATTCCGATCGCGTGCGGTTCCGTGAGCTCGGGAAGACGAGCAGCAACAACCCGTTCGTCGCGCTCGAGATCAGCGCGCCCGACACGCTGAAGAACCTCGATCGCTACAAGCAGCTCGAACGCCGGCTGTACTTCCAGGGCGGCGCGCCGACCGACGCCGAGCGCGACGAGATCTTCCGGCAGGGGAAGCTCGTGCTGCTCGTCACCTGCAGCATCCACGCGACCGAGATCGGCGCGACGCAGATGTCGCTCGAGCTCGTGCACCGGCTCGCGACGAGCGACGCGCCGGAGGTGAAGAAGATCCTCGACAACGTGATCTTCCTGCTCGTGCCGAGCCTGAATCCCGACGGGCAGATCCTCGTCACCGACTGGTTCAACAAGAACGTCGGCACGGAGTACGCGAACAGCCCGATCCCGTCCCTCTATCACCCCTACGTCGGCCACGACAACAACCGCGACATGTACATGTTCACGCAGAAGGAGAGCCAGCACACGGCGCGGCTGCTGTGGCACGACTGGTTCCCCGCGGTGTGGCTCGACGAGCATCAGATGGGCAGCAACGGCGCGCGCATCTTCGTGATGCCCGCCACCGATCCGATCAACCCGAACGTGCACCCGCTGATCTACCGCTGGAACGCGATCCTCGGGCAGTCGCAGGCGGCGGCGCTCGAGGCGGCGGGCAAGGAAGGGATCATCTACAACGCGACGTACACCAACTTCTGGGAAGGCGCGATGGCGTGGAGCGGCTGGTGGCACAACCAGATCGGGCTGCTCACCGAGGTCGCGAGCGCGCGCGTCGCGGCGCCGATGGAACAGCAGCGCGCGAACCCGAATCGGCCCGCGCCGGCCGAGGGCCGCGGGGAAGGCGGACGCCCATCGACAGGCTCAGGGGCAGCGCCTGGCGATGCGCG
>Ga0209474_10004808_pt1 | contig 11598 bp, 11 predicted proteins | sample GraSoiAngelo_145_FD_185902 | JGI IMG/M metagenome (GOLD analysis project Ga0209474, IMG submission 185902) | Grasslands soil microbial communities from the Angelo Coastal Reserve, California, USA - 14_1009_05_20cm (SPAdes) (version 2) | ecosystem: Environmental > Terrestrial > Soil > Grasslands...
ACCGGCTAACGAACGATCTGAAGTCAGTTGATGTATCACAGGTAATCGATACCGGCGATCAAATCTCGATCATGGAGCCGGCGACACCCCCCGTTTCCGTTCGTCCGGGATTACTAAAGAGTTTACTTCTCGGTTTTGGCAGCGGTGCTTTGGTCGGGATCATGATCCTCCTTGTCCTCGATCGCATCGACGATCGGATGGCTTCCTATGGCGAGTTTCAGCGTCATTTCTCGGAGAATGTGGTTGGCCAGATTCCGAAAGAGAAGGTCAAAGGCAAAATGGCGTTGCTGCAACCCGATGATCCCCGGCACATCTTTGCCGAATCCTATCGCAATATTCGCTCTTCGCTTCTTTTTATGCCGTACGAAGGACCACGGCCGAAAACCATCCTCGTCACTAGCGCAGTCCCAAATGAAGGTAAGTCGACGGTCTCAGCCAACCTTGCCATCGCCCTGGCCCTTTCCAGGGCGCGAACTCTTTTGATCGATGGCGATTTGCGCCGCGGCGGCTTGCGCGAACAATTCGGCAGTGATTCGCGGCTTGGTTTTTCGGAGGTATTACAGCAGGAAGTACCGTGGCAGGAGGTTGTCATGCCCACGACTTATCCTAGCCTGTTTCTGCTGACGCGTGGCAAAACCCTGCCCCAACCGAGTGAACACCTGCTGCGCGAATCTACCGATCAATTTTTAAAGGAGATCTATCATCAATACGACTACATCATCATCGACAGTTCGCCCGTGCTTGCTGCCGATGATACTACCAGCCTCGCCCCCAAAATTGATGCTACCCTACTCGTAGTCCGCCTCTCTCATACTTCGGCCCGGCTGGCGAAGAAGGCCTTGGAACTACTTTACAGCCGCCAGGTCAACGTGCCCGGAGTAATCCTAAACTTTGTCGATACCTCGCTGCCGGAGTATTACTACTACCAATATTCCGAATACTACAACCGCCCGATAGCTCCAGCAGGATCCGAAGCGACCGCCCAACATCACTCAACCGGTCAAACCCAGTCTTCGTAATTATGATCCTGAGCCCCGTCTAAAATGAGAGCGTTGCGCGTCATCGCGATCGCGTTGCTTACTGCGGTCGCCGGCGGAGTCCTTTCGGTCGTGGCTTCCTTGCATCTGACCGAACTCTATCACGTTTCCAATTTCGAGGGCGGGCGCGCGATGCTGATCGTTTTTGCGCTGGCGCCGCTCGGTTTCATTGTTGGCTTCGTCATCGGATTGATCGTCGCTCTGCGGAGTCGTGGAACGGGATTCGGCGGATTTGCCAAAGCGCAGGGGATTGCATCTGGAATTGCGATCGGAGTTGCTGCAGTTGTTTCCGGTATTCTTTATCTTGCGGCCGATCATCCACCCAAGCTTGATGGTAAACCGCTCGCGATCGAGTTTGAACTTAAAATTCCGCCGGCGCTAAAGTTGCCGCCCCAACCAAGCGAGCAAACGTTGCGCGCAAGTCTGTACGCTAACAACCGCGATAATCGTTACGCGCTCCTTGATTATGACAAGATTGTGGCTCGCGATGGCTCCATTTTTGTTCCTGGCAAAGCGTCGTTGCTCTCGCAAACTTTCAATCGCGATCTTTTCGTTTCCATCGAGGGCGAGGGCGGCGCAGGCCAGTTTATCAAGCTCAAGCTGCGGGCGACACCACGCAAGGAAGACCAAGCATGGTCGGACTGGATAACGGCCACGGAACGCGCGGATCTTCGTCCGGTGCCTGAACCCGAAAAAATTGCGGTGCGCTATCGGGTACAGCCAGACGAGTAGGATAAGAGTAAGAGTAGGGCCCGTATCATTACATGATGCACCCGGACCGGTTCTTACTTGCTGGCGAGTAGTTGGCGCAGAACGAACTGCAGAATCCCGCCGTGCCGGTAGTAATCGATTTCGATCGGGGTATCGATTCGCAACCTAACGGGAACTGAATCGCGCTCGCTGTTTCTCCGTTGAATCTGAAGCGTCACCGTTTTCCCGGGCTCAATTGAATCCGATAAACCAGTGATCGAAAATACTTCCGAGCCATCCAGATTCAGCGTTGGCGCATTCGTGCCTTCGGGAAATTGCAACGGCAGCACGCCCATTCCGACAAGATTCGATCGATGAATGCGCTCGAAGCTCGCCGCAATTACCGCTTTGACCCCGAGCAATCGTGTTCCTTTCGCCGCCCAATCGCGCGATGAACCAGTTCCATATTCGTGCCCAGCTAAAATGACCAGGGGCACGTTCTCTTTTTGATACTTCATCGCTGCGTCATAGATCGACATTTGCTCGCCGCCGGTAGCTGCCGCTGTCCCAGCAGCAGGACCATAATATTTGGTTACGCCACCTTCGGTGCCCGGCACCATCAGGTTCTTGATTCGCACATTAGCGAAGGTCCCACGCGTCATTACCAGATCATTGCCGCGCCGGCTGCCATAACTGTTGAAATCCTCCGGCTTGATTCCGCGAGAGATTAAATACTGACCCGCTGGAGAACTCGCCTTGATCGCGCCCGCCGGCGAAATGTGATCGGTCGTAACTGAGTCGCCGAAAATTCCAAGGGCGCGTGCGCCAACAATGTTTTGGATTTTCCCGACCTCCATCGAGAAATCTTTGAAAAAGGGCGGTTCATGAATGTAGTCGCTCTTCTCGTCCCATTGGTAAATGTCGCCTGTGCTGGATGGAATTTCGTTCCACTTCGGATTTTGATCGGCGAAATCGCGATAAAGTTTGCGGAAAACTTCCGGTGTAAGCGCGGACTGCATGGCGTCGCGCACTTCCTTTAAGGTTGGCCAGAGATCGCGCAGAAAAGTGTCTTTTCCGCTTTTGTCCTTGCCGATCGGCTCTTTCGTCAGATCGAGGTCGACGCGGCCGGCGAGCGCGAATGCAACTACCAGCGGGGGCGACATCAAGAAATTTGCTTTGATGTTCTGATGAACGCGCGCCTCGAAATTGCGGTTTCCCGAAAGGACTGAGGCCGCGACCAGATCATAATCATGAATCGCTTTCTCGATCTTGGGATGAAGCGGGCCGGAATTACCGATGCAGGTGGTACAACCATATCCGACAAGATTGAATCCAAGCTGATCAAGGTATGATTGCAGTCCAGTTTTCGTTAGGTAATCGGAAACCACGCGCGAGCCTGGAGCGAGCGAAGTCTTAACTGCGGGATCGACCCGCATTCCGCGCTCGACTGCCTTCTTCGCCAGTAAACCGGCCGCCAGCATCACGCTCGGATTGCTGGTGTTGGTGCAACTGGTGATGGCCGCAATCAAAACGCTACCGTGTCCGATCTTGCTTTCGCCATGATGAAACGGATCGGCCCCTTTCAAATCTTTCGCGGGATCGGGGGTTGGCCGATTCGTCACCATTTCGGCCTTGTTAAGTTCTTCACCGGGGTCGATCCCAGGCATGTCGCTATCTCGCGGCGCGCTCCCATTTAATTGGACGAGATGCTTCAACGCTGGATCGACATTTTCTTTTCCGTAACCGCCGTCCTTAACTGGTTTTTGCAAGAGCGAGCGAAAAGTTTGGGCAAGCTCCGGCAGATTGATTCGATCCTGCGGGCGCTTCGGTCCGGCTACGCCTGGCTGGACCTGGCCAAGATCCAATCCCAGATCGACGCTGTAATCGATTTCGCCCTGGCGCGGCATGCCGAACATCTTTTGCGCGCGAAAATAATTTTCGAACGCGGCGCATTGCTCATCGCTGCGACCGGTGGCGCGCAAATAATTGACCGATTCCTGATCGACCGGAAAATAACCGATGGTTGCGCCGTACTCCGGCGACATGTTGCCGATGGTGGCGCGATCCGGCACGGGCAGGGACGCGGCGCCTTCGCCATAAAACTCCACGAACTTCCCGACTACTTTTTGCGCCCGCAGCATCTGGGTGATGTGCAGGACGAGATCCGTTGCAGTGACGCCTTCCTTTAAGCGCCCGCTCAAATGCACACCCACGACTTCCGGCGTCAAAAAATAAACTGGCTGCCCTAGCATGCCCGCTTCGGCTTCAATTCCGCCCACGCCCCAGCCGACAACGCCGAGGCCATTAATCATGGTGGTGTGGGAATCAGTCCCGACCAGCGTGTCAGGATAGAAGATTTCTGACCTCTGACCCCCGACCTCTGCTTTCTGGCTTAGAACGCCCTTCGCGAGATATTCGAGGTTAACTTGATGTACGATGCCAATGCCGGGGGGAATCAGTTGGAAAGTTTTAAAGGCTTGCTGGCCCCATTTCAAAAATTGGTAGCGCTCGCGATTGCGTTTGAACTCCATCTCCAGATTCAGTCGTAACGCTTCGGCTGAGCCAAAAAAATCAACCTGGACGCTGTGATCGACTACCAGATCGACCGATACCAACGGCTCGATGATTTTGGGATCGCCGCCAAGGCGTTTCACCGCACTGCGCATCGCGGCCAAATCGACCACCAGCGGCACGCCGGTGAAATCCTGTAGAACGATTCGCGCGACGACGAACGGGATTTCTTCGTTGGCGGGCTTTTTCGCGTCCCAGCTCGCCAAAGCCTCCACATCTTTGCCTCGCACCTTTTTGCCATCGCAATTCCGCAAGACTGACTCGAGCACGATGCGGATGCTGATGGGGAGGCGAGAAATTTTCCCGACGCCTTGCGTTTCTAATTCTGGCAGCGAATGGAAAAATACTTCACGCCCATTACCAGCGTCGAACCTCTGCAGGGTTTTGAATTCGTCATTCATCATTGGTCGTCATTCAGAGCGGAGCGAAGCGGAGTCGAGGAATCCCGTTGCGTTACCTTAAAGTTTCCGCCGCGGGATCCCTCGACTCTCGCTCGGGATGGCAACGTTCGGGTCGTCATTTAAGCTCCTCCAACTTTGCTTTCACTTTGTTAAAATCGGGCACGACGCGGGCGTCGTCGTTGCAATCGACGTATTGGATCACGCCAGCGCGATCAATGACAAAAGTTGCGCGCTTTGGAACTCCGCTCATGCCTAATCCAATCTGCGGAAGAAAGGACTCGTAGATGGCATCGTAGATGCGTGCGACCTTGTGTTCATAGTCGCTCAAGAGCGGCACCGTGATTCCTTCCTTTCGGGCCCAGGCTTCCTGTGCGAAAGGATTGTCTCCGCTGATTCCGTAAACCGCCGCGTTCATCTCAGCATAGGCGGCAAGGTCGGAGCTGATACCACACATCTCCGTCGTGCAGGTGCTGGTAAACGCCATTGGGAAAAATGCGAGTAAGGTGTTTCGTTTGCCGAAATTTTCGCTCAACGTGATCTGTTTCGGTCCATCTGACGTTTTAGTCGGCAGAGTAAAATCCGGAGCTTTCGTTCCAACCGCGAGTGGCATGACAGCATTTCAGTATAGGATCGAGATGTAGCCGGTCAAAATAAGATCGGGCAATCGGCTGAATCGTTAATTGCCGATTCACAAATGACGGATCACGATTCACCAACCCTATGGAAGCGTTTTGGTGGCTGTTTGCGATTGTGCTGATGGCTCTCGGGCTGATCGGAACGGTAATCCCGATTGTGCCAGGAACGACAATTATTCTGGCTGCGGCGGTCGTTCACCGTCTGTTGCTGGGCGCGGATCGCAGTCTTGGCATGAGTGCGCTCGTCGCGATGCTGATCCTTACGTCTGCGACCTACGCCATTGACGCTGCTGCCGGCTATGTTGGTGCGAAACGCTTTGGCGCGACAAAATGGGGGCTGATTGGCGGCGTAGCCGGCGCGCTCATCGGATTGTTCTTTGGGTTGCTCGGGCTCTTTCTTGGCCCGGTGATCGGCGCGATCGCGGGCGAATTTATTGGCGGGAAAGAAATCATGAAGGCCGGCCGTGCGGGTTGGGGCACATTTCTGGGTGGTCTGGCCGGCGTCATCGCGAAACTTTTTATCGGGCTCATCATGATCGTGATCTTTCTGATGAACGTGCCATCGCCGTTATAAGGCGAGCTCATCTATCCATCATCCGGAGCGCAGTCTAGGTATCCCGCCGTGAAAGCTTTAAGGTAAGGCCACGGGGATCTCTCGATCCCGCAGGAGCGGGGACTCGGGATCACGATCGGAAGGGCGAGAGTTCGTCGAGCCGGAAGGGTCATTTCGCCAGGAAATTTTTCTTGCCGACGGTCAAGCTTTGTATTACAAAGTTATTTTGATGCACGAACGCGAGCGCGCCGAGGAAGACCTGAGGGTTATTCGGACCTTGATGGAGCGCGCCACGATTTATCGCGCTATTTCCGCGCCCACCGCTCTGGCCGGAGGCGTCCTTGCCGTTGCCTTGACTGCAATCATTTGGGTCCGTGAGCTTCATTGGGCGGCGCGCGCGCCCGAAGTGATGCGCCATATTTCCACTCGTGGCTTTGCTTCACTCTGGCTGGCTGCACTCGCCATTGTCATTGCCTTGAACACATTTTTCGTCTGGCGAAGAGCACAACGCGACGGCCGTCCTTTTTTCTCACCATCGATGAAACTCGCGCTTCGTTCCATCCTGCCCTGCCTGTTCCTTCCGGCCGCGACCACCATCTGGTTTTTTTACGACGGCTATGAATTCGACAACGAACTTCTGCTGGTGCGCGTCTGGATCGGATTCTATGGGCTGGCGTTGATTGCCACCCAGCATTTCGCACCCCGGTCGCTCGTGATCCTGGGGTGGGCTTTTTTGATAACGGCTGCGGCAATGATTGTCGCATCGCGGCAGCTGGAATACTACGCCACACCGCTGGTTCCCAATCTCGCGATGGGTGTCACTTTTGGGCTCTACCATTTGATTTATGCAGCGTGCGTCTGGAAGTCGCCGGCACCGGCTGAGAGCGAATGAAAAATGCCCGACTTCGACAAACTCGACAAAGCGATTCACGAGAAAGGTCGGCTTTCGATCATGACCTTGCTGGCGACACGGATGGCCTGGTCCTTTCAAGATCTCAAAGCCGAGCTCAACATGAGCGATGGCAATCTCATCACGCATCTACGGACTTTGCACAAACTGGGATTGGTGGCGGTGACGAAGGAAATTCGGGATCGTCCGCAAACGAGCTACGCCCTGACGGCGAAGGGGCGCTCAGCCTTCCAGGAGTATCTGCGGGTGTTGGAACAAATCTTGAAAGCAGGAAGGAAGTAAAAAATTTTGTCCGCGAGCTTTGTGACACAAAGTAAATGAGGGTCATCGTTGCGGAACATTTTGGCATCTGTTTCGGCGTCCGCGACGCCATCGCTCAGGCGGAAACCCTCGCGCGTGAGGCACCCCTTACCATTCTCGGTGAACTGGTGCACAATCCGATCGTGCGCGAGCAGCTCCGCGCTCAGGGCGTTCGCGAAGAAGCCTCCGATCGCGCCCCGCAAACTTCCCGCGTCATGATTACCGCGCACGGCACTTCGGACAAACGTCGCGAAGCTCTAGGCAAGCGTGGCTTGGTCGTCGCGGATGGCACCTGCCCACTTGTTCGATACGCCCATGAACAACTCAGGGGACTGGTGCATGCCGGTTATTTTCCGGTGGTGATCGGCCTGGCCAACCACGTCGAAGTGCGCGGTTTGGTCGGAGATTTTGCCGACGCCTTTGTCATCAACGAATCCGCCGACATCCGGAATCTTCCGACGCGACCGCGTTACGGAATTATTTCGCAGACGACGCAAGCAATCGATCGCGTTCACGCGCTGGTCGCTGAAATCGAGCGCGCGCACCCAAGCGCTGAGATTCGATTCGCCGACACGGTTTGTAAACCGACAAAAGATCGACAGTTCGCGCTTAAGAAATTGATCGAGGTAGCGGACGTCATCGTCGTCGTTGGCGGCCGGAAGAGTAACAATACGCGCCAATTATTCGAAACCTGTCGCGCCGGGAGCAAGCGAGCCTTGCATATCGAACGTCCCGAAGAATTGCAGCCCGAATGGTTCCGTGGCGTGGGCGTGGTCGGGCTCACTGGCGGAACTTCCACCCTGCCCGAAACGGTCGAAGCCGTCCGCCGTCGGCTTGAAGAATTCCATGATTGAACATTTCAAGACGTTGTTGCGCGGTGAGGTCGGCTTGGTTTCACTTGAAAAGCCGGGATGGCGTTGGTTTGGCACCTATGGTCTGGCCATTGTCGTCGGCTCGTCTGTCTACGGCGCCACCATCGGGCTTTGGCGAGCACCGCTGCAATCGGTTTTCACTGCTATCAAGTTTCCGTTGTTAATTTTTCTGACTTGCATCGGCAATGGCGCGGTCAACGGAATGCTTGCGCAACTTTTTGGTTCCGGTCTTTCTTTCAGGCAAACCGCGCTCGCAATTTTGATGAGTTTCGCGATTGCAGCCGTGATTCTCGGCGCGCTCAGTCCGGTCACGCTTTTCGTTCTCTACAATGCGCCGCCGCTTGGATCGGCAAACGCGATCGTCGGCCACAGTATGATGTTGCTCACGCATGTCTTCGCCATTGCCTTTGCCGGGATCATGGCAAATCGGCGATTGCTCGACTTGCTGCGAAGAATGAGCGGCCGCGACACCACAGCCCGTGCCGTTCTATTTAGTTGGCTCGGCGGCAATCTTTTTCTCGGGGCGCAGCTTGCGTGGAATTTGCGGCCGTTTATCGGTTCGCCCGGTCTAACCGTTCAATTCCTCCGCAATGATCCCCTTCGCGGAAATTTCTACGAAGCGGTCTGGCGGGCCTTTCGACATCTCTTTCTCTGAAGAAAACCAAAACCGAAAACCATATGAACCCACCACCAATTCCATCAAAACCACCGCCATTGTTCGCCAACAATTTCATCTTCGAGCCAATGCCGAACGCACAGAACCCAATCAGTCTCCTGGAAAACTTGTTGAAGCATCCGGGACGCGTCGTTCACGAGCTGCAGCAAAAACAGGCGCCAATTCTGGCTGGTTGGCTGCTCATTTTCGGCATCATCGGCATTGCGATTTATGGAACAGTTGTCGGCGCGCAATCCGGCGGCGCGCAAATGTGGATCGCACCGGCCAAGCTCGGGCTGGGCACTTTGCTAGCGGTGCTGATTTGCTTGCCCAGCCTTTACATTTTCACCTGCCTGGGCGGAATCGACGCACAGCTACGCAGTATTTGCGGCGCGCTTTGCGCGGCCGTTTGTTTAAGTTCCATTTTGTTGATCGGTTTTGCACCGGTGGCGTGGATTTTTTCGCAATCAACCGACTCAATCGCCTTCATGGGCGCGCTGCATTTGCTCTTTTGGGTGATCGGCATCCGTTTCGGCCTGCGTCTGATTGACGCGATGGGCCGTTTTCTTGGCGCGCGCAGCAAGGGTCATCTCAGAATCTGGAGCGTCATTTTTATCCTGGTCTGTTTTCAAATGACGACAACGCTGCGTCCGATCATTGTTCCCTCGAAAACGTTTTTGCCGACGGAGAAAAAGTTCTTTCTCGCGCATTGGTTTGAAACCGTTAATGCTCCAACCCAGGAAAAGAAGTGAAACCCAACATGTCCGTGTCATCCCGAGCGGAGTCGAGGGATCCCGTGGCGCAATCTTAAAGGTAACATAACGGGATCCCTCGACTGTCGCTCGGGATGACCGGCGTAACGAATCAGCGCAATCCGCGGTTCGGTTACCATTTTCGCAAATTATCCAATTGTGTTAAATTGTGGCGATGGCAGACGATCGCTGGTGAGTCGTGAGACTCGCTAGAGGAAAGTCCGAACACCATACGGCAGCATGCCGCGTAAAAAACGCGGGCGCCGCAGTTGTAAGATTGCGGCGACGGAGAGTGTCACAGAAATGATACCGCCGGTTCTTTGAGAAAAGTGCAGGCAAGGGTGAAAAGGCGAGGTAAGAGCTCACCGCGCGCGAAGTAATTCCCGCGGCAGGAAAAACCCCATGCGGTGCAAGACAAAACAGGAGGAGGACAGCCGGTCCCGTCGATCTCCGGGTATCGTCGCACCAGATAAATTGTAGCGGCGGTCTCTGACCGCCGACCGTTTTATCGGCATCTGGAGAAATCTTGATGAGATAAATGATCGTCGCCTCGAAGAAATTCGGGAGACAGAATTCGGCTTACCGCCATCAAACTATGAAGGGCGCTTCGGAAACGGAGCGCCCTTCGCATTATCTATCGATCAGTTATTAATCAAGCGTCGGTTGATTCTTTCACTTTATCGACGTTCTCATCGATTTTCTGCACCGTGGGATGCAATTCTTTAAGAATTTCGCGCTCTTCCCTGGAAAGTTCTTCGATGCTGTGCGCCTGCTCTTGCAGCTCTTCCAACATAATGTCTTGCCGTTGTGAAATGCGATGCATCCACCAAAAACAAACCGCCCAGCATCCGATGTCGAGCAGGGTAACGAAATTTGCCAAAGTAGGGCTCATCGGATTCGAATCGTGTCTCGCAGTCTAATTGGCGGGGCCATTAATATCAGCGCTGCTTTACCAGTCTGCTGAACGCCGCGAATGTCGCTGAATGTTTGCCGGAAACTCGGAAACGACAAAGCGGATTGACTGGCGCATTCCAGCAGCGTGGCTGACACTCTGCATTGTCTGGAGCTCGACTTGGCTCGCGATCAAAGTCGGCCTGCGCGATTTGCCACCTATCTCATACGTTGCGATCCGTTTTCTGATTGCGATCATTGCTCTGATTTCGGTTTCGGTTGGGCATGTCCGACTGCTGCCCAAGCGCCGCTCGGATTATGTCGTGCTCGCATTCACCGGCGTGCTCATGTTTGCGATCAACTATGCGCTCTTGTTTTGGGGCGAATTGCACGTGTCTTCCGGGCTGGCAGCGATTTTGCAGGCGTCAATTCCGATTTTCGGAATGGTGTTCGCGCACTGGCTTTTGCCGGAAGAGCCGTTGCGCTGGCCGCGCCTGCTCGGCGCATTCGTCTCAATCGGTGGGGTCGCGGTAATCTGCGCCCGCCTGCTTAGTTTCAATGGCTGGCTCGCATTCCTGGGTGGTCTCGGAATTACCGTCGGCGCAGCGAGCGCGGCCTTCTCAAATGTGTTGCTGAAATCACGGCGGATGGATCTTGCCCCCGCGATGATGGCGGCGTGGCAAATGATTTTCGGCACTGCGCCGCTGCTGGTAATCGGATTTATCGTAGATGGCAACCCGGCGCGTTTTCATTGGACGGGAATGGCAATTTTCTGCCTTCTCTATCTGGCGATCATCGGATCATCACTCACCTTTTTGCTTCTTTATTGGCTGATGCCGCTCATGTCGGTGACGAAATTGCAAACGATCTCGCTGATCACGCCGCCCGGCGCGATTGCACTCGGCTGGGCGCTCGGTGGCGAACGCTTGTCGGTCTGGTCGCTCGTCGGTGCCTGTTTCGTCCTTGTCGGAGTCTGGATGATTTTCCGGCCGCTCCCGGATGAGAAGAAAGCTGCGGCGCGCGCTTTGGGATCACAGGTTACTGCTCCGCGTGCCTGAAGATTTCTTTGAATAACGGCGGGTTCGACGCTGAATTTACCTCCAGGGAGCCGAGCGCCCGAGCTGCAATTGATTGCCGGGATTATTCCAGGCAATTGTCCAGGCAGGCGAGGAGATGGGAAACGGTTTCCTCAGTTTCATCGCCCATGTTGGAGAGGCGAAAGGTTTGCGCTTTGATCTTGCCGTAGCCGCCGTCGATGACCAGATGATGTTTCTCGCGCAAATCGCGCACGAGTCTCACTACGTCGATGGCGCGGTTATTTTTGACGCAGG
>Ga0209474_10004811_pt1 | contig 11593 bp, 8 predicted proteins | sample GraSoiAngelo_145_FD_185902 | JGI IMG/M metagenome (GOLD analysis project Ga0209474, IMG submission 185902) | Grasslands soil microbial communities from the Angelo Coastal Reserve, California, USA - 14_1009_05_20cm (SPAdes) (version 2) | ecosystem: Environmental > Terrestrial > Soil > Grasslands ...
GGTTCTTGATCGGTTGATGATTCACCGTTTTTAGGACCTGCCACGACGGGTTGCCGTATCCTTTGGAGAGTCGATGTGGGAAAAATGGACAGGGCACGACGACGAGCCGTTCACCAGGAAACGCCGGTTTATCCCCAATTCTCCCAATGAGCGGGCTGCCGATATAAGTCAGCATCGCAACCAGTGCCGCCATTTCGCGATTGCGCTGGGCGAGAGCGACCAGGTCCGTCGTCGCTTCGGAGAAGACGATCGGCCCATAAACGAAGTAAGAGGGATACGCTCCTTTTAACTCCGGAATTACCAGGGGACGCTGTCGCAACACCGGCAGATTTATTTTCGATTCTTTTCCACTCCGGTAAATGGTAAGCGGAACCGTGTCCTTCTGCGCCAGTTTCTGAACCATATAGGCGAACCGGACGCGCAGGGTATCTCCGAGCTTGATCATCCCTTCGTCGTCGACCGGCACATCGCCGATCTTGGTAATGACGTCCCACTCCTTCAGCGGATAGTTGGGCGACGAATCGAAGGGGCGGTGAACTACCATGCCTTGAGATGATTCCGGTAAGTGCAGGTCAGAACGCAGCGCCGGGTTTTCCAGCGTTTGCAGATCGTCGTACATGACCGGCTTGCCATCGTACCTGCCGTCGGCCACATCTTGCAGGAACAGCTCGATCTCTTCTACTGGAATGATGTAGCCGATGTTCTGCGCCATTTGCAGGTGACTAAACGCGAGACCGACGATCTCGTCGTTGACTACCGCAGGTCCGCCGCTGTTTCCGGGATTAATCGCGGCATCGATCTGGATGCGCAGACCGAGCGCCGAAAGACTGTAACCGGTAAATTCAATCCGCGAGATAATTCCTTTGGTAATGGAAAGACTGGCCCCGCCAGTCGGATAGCCGTAAACCACGACCGGGTCCTTGGAATCCGGGAGCGACTTTCGAAACGGCAACGGCGCGTGTGAATCGAAAAATTTCTGGTCTTCCAGTTCGAGAACAGCGAGATCGATTCCCGGTCCGACAGCTTTGACAATGGCTGGAAGTTTGTCGCCAGCCTGGTTGGCCTGGACTTGCACTTCGCTGGCGTATTGCACGACATGCGCATTGGTCAGAATGCGCTTGCCGCTGATCACGACCCCGCTGGCGGTGATATCGTTCGGCTCTTTTTTTGTCCACGGTTTGGTCGGATCAGGCTGACGCAGGGTGGCGAAGATTTTAACGACCGAGCTTTCGACTGCCTTGGATGGAGTGGCCGCTGATGAGGCGTTGGCGGGAGAGGGTCTTACTTCTGGGGTCGGTGTAACCGGAGGCGGACTGGTTTCGGCCGGGGCGCCGAACCCAGTCATAATCAACGAGTAAAAGACCAGCGAAAGGACAAGTGTGAATATGGTGGTAGTGGCGCGGGGGCGTCGATGAATCATCGGGCTAAGGAACTCGATTCGAGGAGGAAAGCGAGCGGCGTTTTGTTTGGGAATGGGGAGCGCAGGCAGCTTGCCTGCGGTGTTTGGCAGCTTGCCAAACACAACATCGTCGGCAAGCTGCCGACGATTGCAGGCAAGCTGCCTGCGCTCCCCGGAGGAAGAGTCCGGCGGTCATAGACCGCCGCTACAGCTACGGCGTGAATTATTCGCGCGCAGGTGTGGAAATTCACCCCGCAACAAGCTAAACGTTGGTTCCGTTATGACCGACGGCCCAACTGCGCAAACAATTACTTCCGAGAGCGATCAACGCAAAAGCGTGCCGATCGTTACCGTAGAAACTTTTTTCAATACCCACGGCGAAAAACTAGCGCTACGATTGGAAGGCTCGCGCGTTGGGTTTCATCGAAAAATTCGCGAGCCAACCATTAATCGCCCTGGTCTCGCCCTAAGCGGGTTCTTCAGCTATTTCGCCGAGAAACGGGTTCAGGTCCTAGGCGCGGCGGAGAACACGTACCTGAAGAGTCTTTCGCCCAAATTGCGGGTCAAACGCTTCCGCGCCTTGTGCGAACAAAAAATCCCGTGCGTGGTGATTTCCCGCGGCGCGCATCTCGACGACGCACTGATGGCGGTGGCGCAGAATGAGGAGATCGCGGTTTTTCGCACTCCGATGATCACGATGAAATTCATCAACGCGGCCACCATTGCGCTGGAAGTCGATTTCTCTCCGACCGTGACCGAATTCGGCAGCATGGTGGATATTCTCGGCATCGGCGTTCTCATTCGCGGAGTAAGCGGCATCGGCAAAAGTGAGAGCGTCCTGCAATTAATCGAGCGCGGATACAGCCTGGTGGCGGACGACGTGACCCGGATCACTTCGCTGGAAGGCCGCGAGTTGATGGCGACGGCGCCGCAGCTCACCCGTTATCACATGGAAGTGCGCGGGATCGGGATCATCAATGTCGCTTCCGTTTTCGGCATCGGCGCGATCCGGGTGGAGAAGCGGCTCGATTTGGTGGTGACCTTGAAGGATTGGAGCGACACCGAGGAAGTCGACCGCACCGGGCTGGATCGCGAGTTTTACGAAATTTTGGACATCAAAGTGCCGCACGTCACCATTCCGGTGCGGCCGGGCCGCGACCTGGCGCGGTTGATCGAAGTGGCAGCGATGGACCAAAAACTCAAGAGCCTCGGCAGCAATGCGGCGTTGGAATTCAACACAAAGCTGCTCAATTTAATGGAGACGAAAAGTCCCGATGGGATTGCTTAATCGAAAAACTGGAGCCGGAGCCTCCGCGCAAAAGGCCGAAAAGGAAATCACGATTGTTAACCGGCTCGGTTTGCATGCGCGGCCGGCCGCGCTTTTCGTCAAGGTGGCGAGCCGCTTTCGTGCCGAGGTTTGGGTGAAAAAGGAGAGCGAAGAGGTAAATGGTAAGAGCATCATGGGTCTGATGATGCTGGCGGCAGGACAAGGATCGAAATTGCAAATTCGTTGCGAAGGGCCCGATGCCGAGCGCGCGCTCGAAGAGGTCGAGGCGCTGATTAAAGGGAAGTTTAACGAGGATTAATTTACCGCAGAGCACACAGAGGACAGAAAGGGGAAGAAACGCCCACGGATTCACACTAAAGACGCGAAATAACGCGAAAAGGAAAAGGCTGGGGCACGCCGCGCTGTCTACGCCAGGCCGGCTCGGATCGCCCAAAAATTTGGGACACGACAGCGCGTGTCTCTCCAAATTTAGCGTATTCGGTGTCCTTCGCGGTTCAAATCCTCTGTTCTGTTAGAATCTGCGTAATCTGCGGATCAATCCAGAGCTCTGTGCCTCTGTTGTAACCGTTTACTTTCGCGTTACCCCCTGTCTCGTCTCGCTAAAATTCACAAACCGGCTAACCTCCTGCCAATGAATAGCGAGCCGGTCGAAACCCGTTTCCATGGCATGGGTGTGTCGCCTGGCATAGCCCGCGGCGCCATTCAGGTCATGCGCGATGAGCTCGAGGAAATCGATCGCTACCCGATCGATCCGTCGCAGGTTTCGGCCGAGATTGGCCGCTTCGAATCAGCGCTTGTCCAGACGCGCATTCAGATTCTCGAAATGCAGCAGAAGATCGCGGAAGCGATCGGAACAAAGGATGCCGGGATTTTCGATGCCCATCTTCTGGTAGTGGAAGATCGCACCTTGATCGATGAAGTTTTGCGCAAACTGGAAAGCGACCACGTTAATGTCGAAGCCGTCTTTCATGAGGTAGCCACGAAGTACGCCGACACCCTCGGTCAGATTGACGATCCTTATTTGCGCGAGCGCGCGCTCGACATTCAGGACGTGATGCGCCGTGTCGTTCGGAATTTGCAGGGCAAAGCGCCGAAGATGATGCCGCTGCCGGGCGAAGCGCACATCCTCGTGGCGCACAATCTCACCCCTTCCGACGCCGCTTCCATGGATCGGGATCGCGTGCTCGGGATCGCCACCGATCTCGGCAGCCGTACGTCGCACACCGCTATCATGGCACGCTCGCTTACCATACCGGCCGCAGTTGGTCTGCATGACGTCACCGAACGAGTTGAGAGCGGCGCGACGGCGTTGCTCGATGGCTTCACCGGATTGCTCATCGTCAATCCATCGCCGGAAACGCTCAGTTATTATGGCAAGGTCGAGGTCCGGCAATCTGAAGTTTCGAAAGAACTGGCGGAGTTGCGCGAGAAAGCGGCCAAGACCCGCGATGGCGAACACATTGTCTTGTCGGCCAACATTGAGTTGCCGGATGATGTCACCAGCGTGTCGATCCATGGTGCGGAAGGAATCGGGCTCTATCGCACCGAATTCCTTTATCTCGATCGCGACTCACTGCCCGGCGAAGAAGAGCAATACAAGACTTATCGGCGCGTCGCCGAATCGGTCCGGCCGCATCCATTGATTATTCGAACGTTCGATCTCGGTGGCGACAAGATCGCCGGCGGGATCGACGTGAGCGACGAACTCAATCCTTTTTTGGGGTTGCGCGCCATTCGGTTTTGCCTCGAACATCCTGAGGTCTTCAAACCGCAGTTGCGGGCGATTCTGCGCGCCAGCGAGGTCGGCAATGTCAAACTGATGTTTCCGATGATTTCGGGAAAAGCCGAGCTGCGACGTGCCCTCGAGATGGTGGATGAATGCAAATGCGAACTGGCCTCGGCTGGAATGCCGTTCAACACCGAAATGCAGATCGGCGCGATGATCGAAATTCCGAGCGCGGCGATTTGTGCGGAATCGCTCGCCAGCGACGTTGATTTCTTCAGCATCGGCACGAACGATTTGATTCAATATGCCATTGCCGTCGATCGCGTGAATGAGCGCATTGCGCACCTTTACGAACCGTCGCACCCCGCCGTCCTGCGCTTGATCAAGATGGTCGCCGAAGCGGCCCACAAACATGACATCTGGTTTGGCGTCTGTGGTGAAATGGCGGGCGACGTCGAGCTGACCCCGCTCTTGCTCGGACTCGGTGTCGACGAACTGAGCGTCAGCCCGGCGTTGGTGCCGCGGGTGAAATCCGCCATTCGGAGTCTTTCGCGCGAGGAATGCAAGAAATTGCTGGAGGAAGTGGATTCGCTCGACACGCCGGCGGCGATTCTGGAGCGCTCATTGCAACTCGCCCGCGAACGTTATGGGGAATTGCTTACGTAGCCGCGAGCAACTCCGTTAAAAAAGATTAAAGGGTTATAACCTTAAACCGGGGGAAGACGTCTCATTAAGGATAGTGCCGTTTTAACAATATAACAGTTTAACGAATCACCTTCCTCGAATCACTCCTCCTCAGCCGCTTCCCCTTCCGGATCGATCTCCGGCTTGAGGCCTTCCTCTTCCATTTTCCGCAGGACATCGCTCATGTCCTCGACCTCATCCCAAACTTCCTGGCTCACGTAGATCGGCGCCTTTTGTTGCGTCGCCATCGCAATGCAATCGCTTGGGCGCGCATCAAGTTCGATAATCTTCTTCTGCTGCAACTCATTCTCCGCCGCGATGATCATGCGCGCATAATACGTCGCATTTTTCAGATCGTTAATGATCACTCGTTCGACGTGTGCACCCACCGCCGTCATCAAATGCGCCATCAAATCATGCGTCAACGGCCGTTCTTTCGTCATCTCGCGCATGAACATCGTGATCGCGCTTCCGACCGTTTGATCGACATAAACGATAAAAACCTTGTCGCTATTCCCAATGAAAACCGCGCAACCGCCGCTCGTCGGCAGCACGGCGCGAACATGCACTTCAATGACCGTTTTATTCACCGGAGCGACGGTACCGCGAGAAGAAGGAAAAACAAGCTGCTCCGGTCGCGAGTGCGACACTTGTAGCCACGTTCTTGAACGCGCGCCCGTTTCGCATAGCCCCTGTAGCCGCGTCCCTAGTATCTGTTTAGCGCCAAAGGCGCGAATCAAGATAGCCTGGGGCAACGTCCCAGGAACTCGTCCAAAAAATTAAATTCTCCAGCGCTGAAAGCGCGATTCAATTGGTATTCGCAATTACGGCGGAAAGAATGCCTTGAGTCGCGCCTTCAGCGCTCATACAACGTATAATCCCGATTCCTGGGGGCGTTACCCCAGGCTGGGATTGAGGCAGCGCCGTTGGCGCTAAACACATACCGTCCCCATCGGACGGGCGCGCGCTTCGCGCAGCGAAACGGCTACAAATCACCTTGCATGTTCCGCTGGATCAATAATTGTCCGTTCTGCAGCCGCTGACGAAATGACAAAGAACGATTGGGACCTGGAGGCGGCAAATGCCACCTACAACGTCGAGGGTTGGGGCACCGGGTATTTTTCCATCAACACGGATGGCAACGTCGTGGCCAAGCCGCTCCAGGAAAATGGCGGCGCCATCCCCATTCTTGAAGTGGTTAATGAAGCGCGCTCGCGCGGGCTACCCTTCCCGCTCGTCATCCGCTTTCAGGATTTGCTCCGGCATCGCGTCGAATCGGTCAACCGCGCTTTTGACAACGCGATTACCGAATTCAAGTACCGCGGCAATTATCGCGGCGTTTTCCCGATCAAGGTTAATCAACTGCGTGAAGTGATCGAGGAGATCGTCGACGCCGGACAGGCGTTTCATTTTGGACTGGAGGCCGGCAGCAAACCGGAGCTGGTCGCGGCCCTGGCCATGCATAAGGACCAGAAGAGTCTGATCATCTGCAACGGTTATAAGGACGCCGCCTTTATTCGGATCGCGCTGTTGGGGCGCAAACTCGGCAAGCTCGTCGTCATTGTAGTCGAGAAGCTGGAGGAACTGGAGCAGACCATCCGGACCTCGAAAGAAGTTGGAGTCGAGCCATTGATCGGAATTCGGGTGCGCTTGAATAGTAAAGGTGCCGGGAAATGGACGACCAGCGCCGGGGAAAACGCAAAGTTCGGACTCGACACCGTTAGTCTAATTGCTGCCAGCGAGATGCTCAAAAGCGAAGGGCTGACACATTGCCTGAAGCTGGTCCATTTCCACGTCGGCTCGCAGGTTCCCGATATCTCGATGATCAAACGCGCGGTTCGCGAAGCGGCGCGCTATTATTCCAAGATCGCAAAACTCGGCCACGAACTCGAATACCTCGATGTCGGCGGTGGTCTCGGAGTCGATTACGACGGCTCGCGTTCTACTTTCGATAGTTCGACAAACTATTCGCTTCAAGAATACGCCAACGACGTGATCTGGAACGTTATGGATGTGTGCGATTCCGAAGGCGTCGCTCATCCAGCAATCGTTAGCGAAGGCGGGCGCGCGATCGTCGCGCATCATTCCGTCCTGGTGGTGGAGGCATTTAGCTCGATCGAAAAGACCGCCGGAAAAACCAAGGTCGATCTCGCCGAAAAAGACCACAAGCTTGTCGGCGACATCCTGGAAGTGAAGCAACGGCTCAAGCGCGGGAACCGCTTGGAAAGCCTGCACGACATCCAGCAAATCAAGGAAGAATCCCAGCAAACATTCGACCTTGGATTGCTCGATCTTGAATCAAAAGCAAAGATCGAGGCTGTTTACTGGCAACTGGCCACCCAGATCGTCGGCATGCACCGGGGCCTGAGGTTTATCCCGGACGAAGTAAAAGAACTGGAAACCGCGCTGGGCGACCAATACATCTGCAACTTTTCCGTCTTTCAATCGCTGCTCGATCATTGGGCCCTCGGTCAGCTGTTTCCTATTATGCCAATTCACCGGCTGACGCAGCCGCCCGAACGCAACGGCACCATCGTCGATATTACCTGCGATTCCGACGGGAAGGTTTCCAAGTTCATCGATCTGCTGGACGTGCGAGATACCCTGCCCCTTCATCGGATTTACCCCGGTGAAATCTATTATCTCGGCGTCTTCATGGTTGGCGCTTATCAGGACATCATGGGCGACCTTCACAATTTGTTTGGACGCGTTACCGAGGTGCACGTCTTTCTCGATCCGGACGAAGAATCCGGTTGGTACATCGAAGAAGTAATCGAAGGCAGCACCATCGGCGAAGTTCTTGCCATGACGCAATGGGACAAAGTTGAGCTAATGCGTCTTCTCAAAACACAAGTCGATACCGCAATTAAAACTGATCGATTGAAACCAAACGACGCAATGAAGCTACTTTCCGATTACGAGCGTCTTCTCCAGGAATACACTTACCTCAGTTTCATTGGCGACAAACCCGTGCCACAGCCGGGTAGCTTCCTGCCACTGAGTTGACCCCATTAACCGCGGATTACGCTTGCGGCCGCGTCGATTGAGTTCCTGCATGAACTCTTCGAATGCGGAATCGCCGAGAAAGCGCACGGCCACGCTATCCATCACTCCGATGCCATCACATTTCAGGGTATCGATGCGTAAGCGGCCTCGGCAATTGCGCCATCGTTAAACGGCGGAACCATGCGGGACTGAGCGTCAACCTTAGGCGGAGTAAGATAAGTTTCCCAGCGAAATGTAAGCTACTACACGAAAAACGGGCGGAGATGATTCAAGACCGGAGACCAGCACCATTCGGAAGCGGGCAGAAATCCGGAGGATCTCGAACATTTTACGAGGATTGAGCGCTGTTCTACATGCCGCTGCTACGGAGCTGGTTGCGTACAGTCGTGGACAATCTATCAGCATGTCGCGCCGGCGACGCCGGGGTTGAAAGTCCTGACTATTTCAACAATCTGCTAGGATCGGGTGCATTGTCGAAGAAACAAACTTGGCGATGGCTTCGAGGATACGTTGATCAATGCGCTCCTGCGTTTCACCAATAGCCTGGAGTTGTTTCTTGGGCACGCGCAAAGAATGATCACCCCCGTCCACTATATACAAGGAGTTAAGCGCTTTTATCCGAGACCGAACCTGCTCGAGGAGATCGAGCGGGCAAAGCGGGTCTCGGGTTCCCTGGACAAAGAGAATCGGCGTTTCTAGTTCGCGCAGAACTTTGTCACGCAACTTTGCCCGGTCCCCGCCGCCGCAGAGTGGATAGCCGAGGCAAATCAGGCCCCCGACTTTTTCCTCCAGCGATACATGACACCCAATCCGCCCGCCCATGCTCTTGCCGATCAAAAATATTTGGCCGGATGTTTTATCGCGTAATTGCACGAGAGCTCGATGATGGGCGGCGATGAGTTGCGGCGGCGGATCGGGCCGCCTTCGGCCCTCTCGCATATAATCGTAATCGAGTAACGTGACTTCGCCGATAGTTTCCAACCGTCCTTTCCATCCTTGCATCCAGGGGTGGGTCGACGGCGCTCCAGCCCCGGGCGCAAAGAGAAAACTAGGTCTCATGTTACCGCGTCTTTAATGCAGCTTGTAGTCGGTCGAGAAATGGCGTTTGCGCTTCTTTCAACTTACGACGGGCATCTTTCAGTGAAAAGAAACAGGCCTGATCGACTTCCGGAAAATTTTGCATTTTCCCAGAGCGTGGCGGCCACTCCATTTTGAACATGTTCGAGCGACACTGGAAACCGCCCGGCAAATCTCCCTCAAACGCCCAAGCGTAAACCGTTTTGCCGCCTTTCTGTTTCACCCACCCCAAGTCGATCCAATCGGCGCCCTTCGCCGCAATTCCCACCTCCTCTTCAAACTCGATTCCCGCCCGACGCAGCAGGTCCTCCCCGGGATCAATCTCGCCTTTCGGTATTGTCCAGACGCCATCATCTTTGTTTCGAAAAAGAGGGCCACCCGGGTGAGCGAGCAAGACTTCCAATTGGTCGCGCCGCGTCCGAAACATTAACAGTCCGGCGCTGGTTCGTGATCGAGCCATTCGCGGAACTCTAACCGCGGATCACGCGGATTACACGGATTGACTGGATCGCAGTTTGCAAAGAAATCTGGGAACCAGGAAACCTGCATGGTTTCCGGTTTCTTTCGTCGATTCCTAGCTTCCGGATTTGTCTTCCTCGCCTGTTCCCTAGTAACCGGTTTTCGGATTTATCCGCGGTTTGATTACGCCAGAAGGTAAATCGCGACGAGACAAAGCAGAAAATAAGGCACAAGAACCGCCGCCCCAGCATAATCTTTTGCCATTCGCTGACCAAAGAAAAGAGCCAGAATGGCAACAGCGGAAATGACCGCGCCATAAAGGGCGATGACTGAATTATGCGTGGCAAAAATTACAACACATCCAATCGCACTGAGCCCGCCCGCTAACACTTCCAGAATCGTGATTAAAGTGACTAACAGCGGCACCATCCCGGCGAGCGGGCTCTTGGCGAAATGTCCCTGAAGGAACTCGAGGTTACCGCGACGATCGACAACCTTATCGACTCCGGATTGAAGGAAGAGAATCGCCAGGAAAGCCGAGACCAGAACCTGAAGGAGCCAGCTCGAATTCTCAATTACGTGCAGGCATAACATGAGCCAATTCCTGCCACGGTATAAAGTTGCGAGTCAACTAAAACTGGAATGCGGCCGATCGAATTGTAGAGGCGTCTGTGTCAGATGCCCATCCATCAACGAGACGGCGTTTGATAATCCCGTTGTCGCGGCAGTCTGCGGCCTTCGCCTCGGCTACGGGGGCCCATGGGAGGCAACAGTTCCTTGATTACGATTCCGCCAAAGCGGATAGACGAGCGCGCCCGCGGCGAGAATACCGACGCCAATGCCGGCATTGCGCGGAAATTGAAGAATCGTGCTGATTGAAATGGCCCAACACGCGAGCACGAACAGACTTGTTGTAACTGGATGCCAGGGAACGCGAAGATGCTCCTCGTCGGTAGGTTTGTTCTGAAGACGCGCTCGGAAAATCAGCAAGGACGCGCCAGTTAATCCAAAAAACAGCACGTCGAGCGCAACGACGTAATTGAGAATCTGATCATACTTGCCAGTAAGCGCGATCGCTGCGGCACAAATACCCTGAAGAATGATCGCCACTGTTGGCACTTGCGTCCTCGGGTCGAGATAACCGACGGCTTTGAAAAAGACGCCGTCGCGCGCCATGGCATAGTAAACACGCGGCGCAGTGAGAATGCTCTGGCTGAGGAATCCAAGAGTTGAGACCGCAATTCCGGCCGCGATCAAATGAGCGCCACGTTCACCCAAAGCATGACGCATTACCTCCGAAGCGGGAACATTTGTGCCCGCGAGACCAGCAACTCCGAGCGCGCGCAGACAAGAGTAGCTAACGAGAACATAGCAAAGAATGACACCAATCACTCCGATCAGTAATCCGCGCGGCAAATCGCGCCGCGGATGGCGCATTTCACCACTGACGAAACTTGCCGTCTGCCAGCCACCGTAGGCGAAGATGACCGGCGCCATCGCCCGGCCGAGGCCAGCGAACCCGCCGGAGTCGACCGTTGTATCCACTCCCCTGAGATTTGTCGCGATTGGCCCGAAACATCCCACGCCAATCAGCAACGCAATCGCTACCAGCTTGGCTAGCATCAGGGCGCTTTGCACGTTGCTGCCAGCGCGCACGCCCCAGCAATTAATCGCCGTCAGAATCGCAAGCGCCAGAGCAGCCAGGATCTGCTCGGGAATGGCCAAGCCGAATATTTCGCTACAATAGCGACCAAAGATGATGGCGGCGCCCGCCATTCCGCCGGTCTGAACAACGAGAAGAAGGGTCCAGCCATACAAGAACGCAACCATCGGATGATAGGCATCCCGCAGATAGGCATATTGACCACCGACGCGAGGTCGCAGCGCCGCAAGCTCGGCGTAAACGAACGCGCCGATCAGCGCGATCAGTCCGCCAATCAGCCAGGCTCCGAGA